>OLYN01001210.1_pt1 | contig 13409 bp, 9 predicted proteins | sample 1674231 | NCBI WGS metagenome assembly OLYN01 (sample SAMEA103958153, study PRJEB25191) | human gut metagenome
TATTTTTTTGTTTATACTATATTTATATAAACGTAACAAAAGGGTGAAATGTTCGGAAGTTCTATAAAGTGTAATGTTTGTTATGTGTCAGACAGCGCAATGTAATGATTGGCATTTATAACGATGAGGTGGTATATATGCCTTTTTCTGAGGCAATTAAAAAAGACAAGCCCCCCGATAAATCGCTTATCAAGGTGCTTGATGAATTATGTATTTAATGAAAATAATCATGAAAGGAGAAGTGGAAGTAATTCTTCTGCTTTTTCTATGATGTGAGCCGGATGCAAGGCTTCCAATTCTGTGCGCGGGCGGAATCCCCATGCCACACCTATAGCTGTTACTCCGGCATGATGCGCTGTTTGCATATCTACATTAGAATCACCTACATAAAGTATATCTTCCTGTTTGACTCCTGCTTTTGTCATAATTTCGTTTACGATGGATGGATCGGGTTTTGCGGGGATACCTTCGCGTTGTCCCAATACTTCCACAAAGTTTATTTCAGGAAAATAGTGTGCTATTAACTTTCGGGTAGCTGCCTGGTATTTATTGGAGGCGACCGCTATCATGATCCCTTGCTGTTGCAGTGTTTTTAATAATTCGGAGATACCGGGATAAGGGCGGCTTAAATCGGCATTGTGCTCATCATAATAGGGGATGAATTGTGAACGTATCTTTAATACATTCTCTTCCGTACGTTCCCCTTCAGGCAGAGCACGCTCAAATAATTTATTGATTCCGTTTCCTACAAAAAAGCGGTATGCTTCCGTTTCATGTGTAGGATAGCCATAATATTGTAAGGCTTGGTTGGTGGCGGCAGCCAGGTCGGCAATGGTGTTCAGTAATGTGCCGTCCAGGTCGAATATTACAAGTTTCTTCATATTTGTACTTCTTTTATCGGTGCAAAGTTACTATTTTTGTATGCAAACTAATAATAATGCTTATGAACTTTCTAGAATTAGTGAAGGCGCGCTATTCTGCACGCAAATATGCCAATCGTCCTGTTGAGGCTGAAAAGTTGGATTATATCATGGAATGTGTACGTTTTGCACCATCTGCAGTTAATTTTCAACCATGGCGTTTCCGTATTGTTACAGATGAGGCCGTACTGAAAGCGTTGTATTCATGTTATAAACGGGAATGGCTTGCTACGGCTCCTTGTATCATAGTGGCTTGTGTGGATCATAATGAGTCTTGGCATCGCCGTGCCGATAATAAGGATCATGCTGATATTGATATTGCTATTGCAGTAGAACATCTTTGTCTGGCTGCTGCCGAACAAGGACTGGGTACTTGTTGGGTTTGTAATTTTGATGCTCCGCAATGCAGTGAGGTTTTGGGACTGCCGGAAAATTTGGAACCGGCCGTTTTGATTCCGGTCGGTTATGCGGAGGATGAACCTACAGAAAAGAAGCGGAAACCATTAAATGAAATCCTTCTTTAAAAAATCACAAAACCACCTTTCGGAGTGTCATCGGGCAGGCAGATTCAATTTCCTTTTACAGTGGATGAAGGTACTGTTAATTTCTTGACCTGATGACTGTTCCGGATTTTAAGCACATTTCTTTAGACTCTTCTTATTTTCTGATAATTTTGCATATTTTGTATTCCATTTATGATAGAAGTAAAGCCGAAATGGCTAAATTTGAGCACTTTTTAGGCTTTGAATAACCTATGAGTGTAGTAAGTACTATTAATAACACTGAAAATTATGGAGAACATAGGAGTTGGATTGATGTTGATGGTGGTCGGTATGGCGACCGTCTTTGTCATTCTCCTCATCGTTATCTATCTAAGCAAGTACCTTATTACTGTTGTCAACAAAGTGGCCCCCGAAGAGACCCCCAAAAAAGCACCTGCTGTAGCACCTACGGCAGATACTGGTGCTATGGATGCTATTAAGGCGGCAGTTGAGATTTTGACAGCAGGTAAAGGTCAGGTGATAAAGATTGAGAAGTTATAATCCAAAAAAAGAAAAACACATTTATCAAAAATGGAAAGAGAAGTAAAATTTAGTCTGGTCTTCCGCGATATGTGGCAGAGTGCGGGTAAGTACGTGCCTCGTGTAGACCAGTTGGTTAAGGTTGCCCCGGCTATTATTGAAATGGGCTGTTTCGCCCGTGTGGAAACAAATGGTGGTGGTTTTGAACAGGTAAATTTATTGTTTGGTGAAAATCCGAATAGAGCTGTGCGCGAGTGGACGAAACCCTTCCACGAAGCAGGCATCCAGACTCATATGCTGGACCGTGCGCTGAACGGTCTCCGCATGAGTCCCGTCCCGGCAGATGTCCGTAAATTATTCTATAAGGTTAAACATGCGCAAGGAACAGATATTACCCGTACTTTCTGCGGATTGAATGATGTCCGCAATATTATCCCTTCTATCGGCTATGCTCACGAAGCCGGAATGATTTCACAATGTTCGCTCTGTATCACTTTTTCTCCGATACATACTGTGGAATATTATGTGAATATGGCCAAGCAGCTTATAGAAGCCGGAGCCGATGAAATCTGTATTAAAGATATGGCCGGCATCGGACGTCCCGTTTCATTGGGAAAGATTGTTGCCGGAATCAAGAAGATTAAAAATATTCCTATACAGTATCACTCTCATGCGGGGCCCGGATTCAATATGGCTTCTATTTTGGAAGTATGCCAGGCTGGTTGCGACTATATTGATGTAGGTATGGAACCATTGTCATGGGGAACCGGCCATGCTGATTTGATTAGTGTGCAAGCCATGTTGAAAGATGCCGGATTTAAAGTGCCCGAAATTAATATGGAAGCGTATATGAAAGTGCGTTCCATGATTCAGGAGTTTATGGATGATTTCCTTGGTTTATATATCAGTCCCAAAAACCGTCTGATGAATTCTTTACTGATTGCTCCGGGATTGCCGGGCGGCATGATGGGAAGTTTGATGGCCGATCTTGAAACGAATCTGGAATCTATCAACAAGTACAAGGCAAAACGTAACCTGCCGTTTATGACTCAGGATGAATTGTTGATCAAGTTGTTCAATGAAGTTGCTTACGTATGGCCGCGTGTGGGTTATCCTCCTTTGGTTACTCCGTTCAGCCAGTATGTGAAGAACCTTGCCATGATGAATGTAATGGCTATGGAGAAAGGTAAGGAACGTTGGGGAATGATTGCCGATGATATTTGGGATATGATTTTGGGTAAAGCGGGACGTTTACCGGGTAAACTGGCCCCTGAAATTATTGAAAAGGCAGAACGTGAAGGCCGCAAGTTCTTTGATGGCAATCCGCAGGACAATTATCCCGACCAGTTGGAAAAATATCGCAAGATGATGCTTGAAAAACAATGGGATAAAGGACAGGATGACGAAGAACTGTTTGAGTATGCCATGCATCCGGCCCAGTATGAAGCTTATAAGAGCGGGAAGGCAAAAGAAGACTTCTTGGCAGATGTGAAGAAACGTCGTGAGGAGAAAGCGAATGCCACTACTCCTGTCGAAGCTGAAAACAAGACCAAGGTATTGACGGTGGATGTGAACGGGCAACCTTATCGCGTTACAGTGGCATATGGTGCTGTAGATCCTGCTACGCTGACAGCTGCTTCGGGTGCAGTTCCCGCACAAGCTGCTCCTGCTCCGGTAGGGGAAGGGAAAGATGTGCTTTCTCCGTTGGAAGGTAAATTCTTCCTAGTAAAGAATGCCCAGGAAACTCCGAAGAAGGTGGGTGAAAAGGTTAATAAAGGTGATGTGATTTGTTACGTCGAAGCAATGAAGACCTATAATGCGATCCGTGCGGAATATGACGGTACTATAACTGCTATTTGCGCTAATTCGGGTGACACGGTTTCAGAGGATGACGTATTAATGAAAATAGTATAATGGAAGATATATTTGAAAGACTTTATGATATGACTGCTTTCAGCAATATTATTGCTGAACCGCAATTCTTGATAATGTATGCCATTGCGTTCATCTTACTTTACTTGGGGATCAAGAAAAAGTACGAACCGCTGCTGCTGATTCCGATAGCTTTCGGAGTGTTGCTGGCTAACTTTCCCGGTGGTGAGATGGGGGTTGTCCAGGCCGATGAGAACGGCATGGTAATGGTGAATGGAGCACTGAAGAACATCTGGGAAATGCCGTTGCACGAAATTGCGCACGACTTGGGCCTGATGAACTTTATCTACTACATGTTGATTAAGACCGGTTTTCTTCCGCCTATCATTTTTATGGGGGTAGGTGCTTTGACAGACTTTGGTCCGATGTTGCGTAATTTGCGGCTTTCTATTTTCGGAGCTGCTGCACAGTTGGGTATTTTCACAGTATTGTTGGTAGCTATCTTGATGGGGTTCACTCCGAAAGAGGCGGCTTCATTGGGTATTATTGGTGGAGCAGACGGTCCTACCGCTATCTTTACCACTATTAAACTGGCTCCCCATTTGCTAGGGCCGATTGCTATTGCCGCTTATTCGTATATGGCTCTGGTACCCGTTATCATTCCGTTGGTTGTGAAAATCTGGTGTACGAAGAAAGAATTGAGTATCAATATGAAGGAACAGGAAAAGAAATATCCTTCTTCGGTAGAAATCAAGAATCTTCGTGTGCTGAAGATTGTATTTCCGATTGTAGTGACTACGGTGGTCGCTCTGTTTGTGCCAAGTGCAGTGCCTTTGATTGGTATGTTGATGTTTGGTAACTTGATTAAGGAAATAGGTAGTGATACTTCACGTTTGTTTGATGCAGCTTCAAATAGTATCATGAATGCGGCAACTATCTTCTTGGGGTTGTCAGTCGGTGCGACAATGACTACGGAGGCATTTTTGAATTGGACTACTATCGGTATTGTGATAGGTGGTTTCTTGGCGTTTGCCTTGTCTATTTCCGGTGGTATCTTGTTTGTGAAGTTGGTGAATCTTTTCACTAAGAAGAAGATCAATCCACTGATTGGGGCTACAGGTTTGAGTGCTGTGCCCATGGCCAGCCGTGTGGCTAATGAAATTGCTTTGAAGTATGACCCCAAAAATCATGTGCTTCAATATTGTATGGCAAGTAACATTTCAGGAGTTATCGGTTCTGCCGTGGCTGCCGGTGTGCTGATTTCATTCCTACAATAAAAATCATCGTATTTAAATTGTTCGGGCACGAATTATACGGAAATTACAGGTGTTTTAGACAATACTGTAAGATCTGTATAGTTCGTGTCTTTTATTCTCTTTCTGTATCGTTCTCCTGGCTAAAACAAATAGAATAGGCCCTCTCCTCACGAAGAAAGCCTATCGTTAGATTAATGTTTAATATAAGAGAGAGTTTTATAGTCCTAACAGTTCATTGAACTTCTCTGCTGTCTTGGGATCTGACGGACGGGTCATATTGGCAGAGATGATTTTGCCATCCCGATCCAGCAGGATAAAACGGGGAATGCCGTTGATGAGGTAAGCATCCATAAAGGTCCTGTCTGTTCCCATGTGTAACTGGATCCCTTTTAGTTGATCCTTTGTTACCATGTTCTCCCATGCCTTTTTGTTCTTGTCGCATGACAGGCTGACAAAATGAATATCCTTTCCTGCATATTTCTCTTCCAATTCCTTTAACGCAGGAAGTTCTCCACGGCAAGGGCCACACCAGGTAGCCCACACGTCAATATAGATATATTTCCCTTTCAAATCTGCCAAAGATACTGTTTTTCCATTGATATCCGGATAGGAGAAGCTAGCTGCTGAGGGATTGCCTGATCTTAATTTTTCCCACTTGGTACAAAGTGCGTTGAATTTTTCTATGGACTTTGCATCCTTCACATGTTTGCGGAATAGGACAATCAGCCCGTCTGCTTCATCCAGCCCGTTATTGTCTACAAAGTTATAAACAAATTGGTCAATCAGAAATTCTGCAACCTTTTCATCCTGTATGGTTGCATCTACGTAGTTTACACTTTGTTCTGTAGAACTTGATGCAACTGTTTTTCCTTTATTACTAAAGGCACTGATAGCATCGGGAAGAAAAGCCTTATATTCTTTTAGAGCTAATAAACTGGCATTGATCGGAGTAATAGCTTCCAGTTTTTCATAATATGCTTTGGAAGGAATATAGTTGTCATCCTTTCCAAAATGAGGATGATACAAAGCGTATTTGGAGAAATAATAATACGTATAGAATTGCAAACGTATTTTTTCCTGTGCAGTGAAATCGGCTGGAAGTTTTGCGGCTTCCAATACTTGGCAATTGGCTGCGTACAGGCTGTCCCCTTTGTGTATGAGGGCGGCCTCTTGCATTTTCATATCGGGCATACCGAGTGATTGGAGCTCTTTGCTTCCCAGATAGGTGTTGATAGCGGCACCTGCTCCTTCAAAGGTTGTGTTTCTCCACATGTTGTCACTGTCGAATGACAAGGTAAGGTCTTGATTGGGATCCAGATAAAGAGTACGGCGTCCGCGTGTGTATTGCATGGTTACATATTGCGGAGTGAATCCTGTGATTTCTATGTTGCCGTTTCCAGCGGCATCAATCGCCACTTCTTTTTGTTCGCCACTTTGGCTGAAAGTCAATCTCACTTTGACCTTCTCATTGGGATTGGTGACCTTAAAAGTGAGCTTTGCAGCTTCTGTAGCGGTAAAGGTACTCAGCGCAAGGCCAAGTACCATGATGGATTTTAGAGTTCTCATCTTATTTTTTTCTTTTAGGTTTCATTTTCAATGCATCGGGACGCATGTTATAGACTTTCTTTCCGTATGCGGGTTCTGTGCTGAGGCAGGCAGGGATGGGGGCTTTGCCGTTCAGTTTGCGAAGTACCATTTCCAAGGCGGCTGCATATTCCTGATGGATGAAAGCATCATCTCTGTCTGTTTGGTTATAAGCAATGTATTGCAGATAGCCTACACATTTGTTGAACCAGAATTCGGGAAGTTCCTCTGCTTTGTATCCCAAACGGGCGATAAATTTCAGTCTACTGATTAACTCTTGCTGATTGACTGTGGTGTCTGCAATCATCGCATCAATCTGGGTAGCTGCCGCTTCATACTTTTGTTCCCGGATATCATTATTGATACGGATCATTTTCAGATTGAAATCTTTTCCTTCATAGTTGCATAAGGCTTCAATTTCCGCCAATTCGCCGTATGAAGTTTCTTTTGCCAATTTAGCGTCAACAGCTTTTTTGCCGAAACGCTGGCAGAAATCCGCATAATTGTCTGATACTTGCTTCAGGTACGGGTTCATGCCATTGATGGTGTTTACATATACTTCCCATACATTCGGATCAGTCAGTTTGGCACCTCCTTTTATTAATTCATCAAAAGCGGCTTGTACGTTATTGCGTGCATAGACTGAATAGTGATAATTGATGTAATCAATCAGGAATGCACGTTCTCTGTTCCCCTTGGTATATTGCTCTTGCAGGTAAAAAGAGCGTTTGGTAGGAATGTTTGCATCTTTTCCTGTCTGAATAAACTGTTCGGGAGTCTGACGGCTGCTGCTGCGATGAACGATTTCTTCGGTGGCAGGATCTATGAATGCATAGGTGGGATAACTGCGTACACCGTATTTCTTGGCTAATGTAATTCCTTCACCTTCTTCAGCATCAATTTTGAGGTTGATGAAAGTTTGGTTATAGTAGTAACCCACTGTAGGCAATGAGAATACGGTTTGTGCCATATTCAGGCAAGGTCCGCACCATTGGGTATAGAAATCAATGAATATCAGTTTATTTTCTGCTTTGGCCTTGGCTACGGCTTCTGCCCAAGTAGTGCCGTGCAGGAAATTGATTCCTGCATTCTGGGCATTTAAGTGAATCGCATAGATACATGCGAAAATGAGTAAGATATATTTTTTCATGTCTTTGAATTTAATATGTTAATAACCAGGGTTTTGTTTACATTCCAGATTAGAACTGATTTCTGACGACGGAATGGCATCGATACGGCGGTCTATGATGCGTTGGTAATAATTGTCTCCTTGTGCTTCCGATTTTTCATATTCTTTTTCCAAAGCTTCTCTTAACGTCTTGTTCAAAGCAAGCAGACGGGTGAAATCGGGTTTCTCTGTGTATCCTGCAAAACGGATCATGGCAAACCATTCATGCCAGTTCTCGAAAGACAATTCCAGCATCCATTCGTTGAATATGGCGGTTTCCAGTTCTTCGTTATTGGCTGGAAGAATTATTTCGGCTCCTGCTCTTTCGCGTAGTTTACGGATCGGTGCGTAGGCTTCGGATATAGAGGCTCCCGAACGATACAAGGCTTCGGCTTTTATCAGATAAAGTTCAGAAACACGGCTGAAGATGACAGGCATGTCATTGGCATCATTCAGCAGCTTCTTTACCGATTTCAGGTTGTAGGCTACCGCAGAACTGCGGCTGTCCATCAGGCTGTCTACTTTAGAGAAGATGGCATCGGCGCGAGGATCATCCCCCACCAGTTCCACATACTCATTGGTGGGCCCCCAGTAACCTTGTTTTTTCGTGGGGCTGTTACCGTAACATTGCTGACGGGTTGAAGTGTTGGTGGCATCTTTTTGGTCGAATACACGAGCGAATAGAATCTCTTTGGTTGTTGAAAACTTATCAAAAACGTCACCATAGTTTGCTTCCGGCAATGGAGAATTTGTATCAATTGCATCATTAACTGCTGCTACCGCTTCTGTGTATTTTCCTGCATACAGCAATACTCTTGCCTTTAATGCCTTGGCTGCTTCTTTAGAAGCTTGTGAAAGCTTTTTCCAATCAGGAGCTTTTTCAATAGCTATTTCCAGTTGATCCAGAATATATTGATAAGAATCGGCTACGGAGCTACGTGCCTTTAGAGCATTGGATACGGATGGAGCTTCATTACGCATGACAACCCCGTATTCACTATTCATATCCCAAAATTCGCAGTAACGAACCAGGATATTGAAGTAGGCCAAAGCGCGTAAATAGGCTATTTCACCTAACACTTCGGCTCTACGGTTTCCGGAGAACTCTCCGTCACTCATGCGGTTACAGGCTGTTTCCAGGAAGTTGGCGTTTTTGATTACAGCGTAATCTGCATCCCATTCCGTTGCATCACTGAATGATAGGGTAGGCAACATTCGTTCGGAGTAGTAAACGGCATTACCGGCGCTGACAATTTCTTGACGCCACATGGTCCCGGCTTTGAAGGAACCACTTACTGTAGGAAATATGACATTGAATCCATTTCCGGGCAAGGAGTAATAGATTCCGTTTAAGGCTAACTCTACAGCAGCGGGTGTTGTGATGGCACCGTCTAAATCTGCTTCGAATTCGGGCTTTTGGTCCAAGACATCTACCAACTGGCACGAGGAAACGCCCATTGTAAGTAAAGCTAAGAATATATATTTTTTCATTCGATTATACATTTAAATGATTATAAGTTAATTTTTAAACCAGCCGAGAAAGAGCGGAAACCCGGATAAGTGGAGGTTTCATAGTTACCGCCATAGTTGCTGTTACTGTTTACGGTAGCAGGGTCTGTTCCCGGATAAGAGGTGAGCGTGAACAAATTGGTAGCCGAGACAAATAGTTGTCCTTTAATTACTTTGTTTAAAGGTAAATTATAAGTCAGACGCACTTCCTGCAAACGGAAGAAGGAGGCATTAAACAATTCATGATCGGTTAGTCTAGGTACACCGTCACCTATATACAAGGCCGGGTATTTGGCATTTTTGTTGGTGTCAGACCATCTGTCATTCAATCCATAGTCAATCAAACCGGTTAATTGTCCGGGTAGATTCTGCAATGTTTTGTTATAAATCTTCAAACCACCGATCTGATATCCGAAGTTGGCGAACAGGCTGAATTGTTTATAAGATAAATTGGCAGTCAGACCGCCGAACAGATCCGGATCCGGATTACCGATAATAACACGGTCATTGTAGTTGATGATTCCATCTCCATTTAAATCCTTAATTTCCAAATGTCCCGGTTTTAATGAGTTACCATCGTAATAACTTTGTCCCTTTGATTTAGCATAGGCATTCAATTCATCTATTCTGGCTTGATCTTGTATGATCCCGGCATATTCATAACCATGGAAAGCTCCCATTGGATAGCCTACAGCCAATACTTGGTCGGCATAGCTGCCTTGAACTACTACATTCATAGCTGATTGTGCTCTACCTTCTTCAACCAGTTTGGTGACTTTATTCTTGTTATGTGACATATTCAAGGTCAGGTCCAAGTTCCAGTCTTTAGTAGATAATACACGGCCTACCAGGTTTATTTCAATACCGCGGTTGGTCAATGCTCCGATATTACGGTTCATCTGCATAGAGCCACCGGTTGCACTGGGCGGGAAATCAAATGACCAGATCAAGTCTTTGGTATCTTTGATATAGCCGGAGATAGAACCGGTCAGTCGGTAATCGAACAATGCGAAATCAAGACCTAAATCATATTGGGTCGATTTTTCCCAACGGATGTCGCGGTTACCCACTTGTTTATGTATAATGGCTGACAGATTATTATAACTGGTTGCTTCGTATAAATCACGATTAGAGAAGCTGGTTAAGTTTTGGGTACCGGTAGTACCTACGCTGGCACGTAATTTCAAATCATTAATGAATGTCAGGTTTTTCATGAATTTTTCCTGAGAGATACGCCATGCAATGGCTCCTGAAGGGAAGAAACCATAACGGTTGTTCGAACCAAACATGGATGAACCATCATAACGTCCTGTAAAAGTGAACAGGTAGCGCTCCATTAATTTATAATTGATACGGGCAAATGAAGAGAACAGACCACTTGCATTATATCCGTTACCCCAAGATGAGATGCTTGCGGCACTTCCTAAATTGGTGTAAATATCATTATCCGGATAAGTCTGGCTATTCATTCTTGTACTACGGCTTATACCACGTTCAAAGGAGATACCGGCTACGGCATCCAAAACATGATTCTTGTTGAACTCATAGTTATAATTCAATGTATTGTCGAATACGGTTTTTGAATATTTATAATGATATTCTGACCCACTGGCTTCATTTCTAGTACTTAGAAAACTTGGACTGAATGAATTGTTTTCAGTAAATTGTAAATTACCCGATAAACTGGAACGAAACCGGAATCCTTTCCAAATATCAACTTCTCCGTATACGGTTCCCATGATGCGGTAAATATTATCATGATTTTTCTTATAGGTGTTGGCTACCGGGTTGGCTTGACCTGTGGACATATCAAATTCACCGTTATCATTATATATAGGAAGGTCAGGACGGAATCCTTGCGCACTAAATAGTGATGTGTTCGCATTATTTTGGTCTGTATAACTCATATTGGCATTAATACCAAAACGAAGGATAGGCAGCACGTTCATTTCTGTAGACACACGTGCGTTATATCGGCTTAAGTCACCTCCTTTGACCATACCTTGCTGATCGAATACTGATAATGAAATAAGGTATTTAGATACTTTACTGCCTCCGCTTACAGTCAAGTCGGCATTATGGCGGATAGCAGTTTGTTTCACTTCATCAAACCAATTGGTGTTGGCACTGCCTAATGCAGTGGAATTAGGTTCAAGAATTTCCAATGCATATTGGTTGGACGGATCATATACCAAGGTTTCTTTGGCAAAGCGGCGTACTGTTTCCCGCCATTCATCACCATATAAAATACGGAAGTTCTTAATTTGAACATCAGTGGTAACATTGTAGTTGAAGCTGACGGTAGGTTTGGAACCTTCCACTCCTTTTTTAGTGGTAACGATAACTACACCATTTGCGGCGCGAGAACCATAGATAGCAGCCGCAGAAGCGTCTTTCAGTACGTCCATAGACTGGATATCATTGGGCGAAATTGCATCCAGCATACTGGGATCTTCTACAGGAACTCCGTCGATCACATACAAGGGTTCATTGGAACCGGTCAATGACGTGGCACCCCGCACACGTACACGGACAGTTTCACCCGGAACACCTGTATTTTGGGATACCTGTACACCGGCAGCCAAGTTTTGAAGCATGGAGGTTACATTAGGAGTGTTTAATTGGCTCAATTGTTTTAAACCTACTGAAGCAACAGAACCGGTCAAGTCCTTAATGGAGGAAGTACCATAACCTACTACGACAACCTCGTCCAGATTAGTTACTTCACTTTCCATTTTTACATTGAAGACATGTCTGTTACCAATTTTCTCCTTAACCGTCTGCATACCGATAAAGCTGATCATCAGTTCGTCGTTTTTAGTGTTTTCAGGATAAGACAGCATGAATTGTCCATCCATATTGGCTACTGTACCGAACGTGGTGCCTTGGATAACAATAGAGGCTCCGATGACCGGTTCGCCCATATCATCTTTGATCACTCCGGTAATTGTTCTGCGCTTGGCATTTCTGTCAATCGGTAATATTAACACATAATTGTTTTCCACTAACTCATAACGCATACCTGCCTGGCTACAAATCACTGAAAGTGCTTGCTCTAAAGGTTCTTTGTTTAATGTTAGTTTCAAAGGTACATTGTTCAAAGTTGCATCTTCGTACATGATATTAATTCCGGTTTGCTTTTTGACCATGTTAAGGGCCTCTTTCACACTGATGTTTTCACTTTTGATAGTGACTGTCTTATCAGCTGATACATTTGCAAACACAGCGTTGAATGTGCAGAATATGCACATTAGCATTACTAAAAACCTCATTTTTGGAGGTTTAGCTACTAAACTCTTCCAAAGCTCGTTTCTTTTCATAAAACTCAAATAACTTATTTAATAATTTAGAATATTCCTGTTATACAGGGCTTGATTATTGTTTTTTTACTAATATGGTTTCTCCCTTTTTCTCAAACTTGACATCGGATACACGATGAATGATGTCTAGTGCAAAGTCCAAAGGCTTGTTGCGGAAAATAACTCCGGTGAATTTCATGGTTTCTAATTCCTTGGATGCTATTTGAATATCTACATTATAGCATCGGGACAGACGGGCTATCAGCAAGGGAAATGGCATTGCGTCAAATTCCATAGCGCCCTCAGTCCATGAAATATAGAATTCAGGATCTACTTTGTAAACTTTTGATTGTGCAGAAGAGTAATGTTCGCCTGGTAGTAGATAATATTCACCTGATGGAGCATTTACCTTTAATTTTCCTTCAATCAAGGTTACTGATAATTCTTCATCGGGATAAGCCGAGATATTGAAAGTTGTTCCTAATACATAAATAGTATGGTCGTGTGTTTTTATTATGAAAGGGCGGGCTTCATCGTGTGTAACCTCAAACATGGCCTCTCCTTCCAAAGTAACTTCCCGGGTATCTCCGAATTGAACCGGAAAGTTGATATGGGAGTCCGCATTCATTTTTACTTTTGTGCCGTCAGCCAGTACTATTGCGTATTCCGAACCTTTGGGTACTATGATTTTATTCTGTAATAATTCAGCATCTGGTTCTGGCTTATGAGGATAATTACTTTCTTGTGGGAATGTGATCTTCTCTCCATTGTTGATACGA
>OLYN01001232.1_pt1 | contig 13265 bp, 12 predicted proteins | sample 1674231 | NCBI WGS metagenome assembly OLYN01 (sample SAMEA103958153, study PRJEB25191) | human gut metagenome
TGGGCGTGGAGCCGGCGGGCAGGGAGATGACCTTGCCCTTGGGCGTAAAGACGAAGACCTCGTCGTCGAACATGTCGACCTTGAGCGAGTGGATATAGTCGTCGGCCTCGACGTCCTGCTGGTTCTCGAGCAGACGCCGGACCCACTCGAATTCCTTTTCCGAGCCCTCGCCCGCGTGCTGCTTGTATTTCCAGTGCGCCGCGACGCCGTATTCCGCGGTCTGGTGCATCTCCCACGTGCGGATCTGCACCTCAAAGGGGATGCCCTGCGAGCCGATGACCGTCGTGTGCAGCGACTGGTACATGTTGGGCTTCGGTGTGGAGATATAGTCCTTGAAGCGGCCGGGGATGGGGTTGAAAAGGTCATGGATATGGCCGAGGACGTTATAGCAGTCGGCGATGTTGTCGACGATCACGCGGAACGCGTAGAGGTCGTACAGCTCGTCGATCGTCTTGTTCTGCGCGCGCATCTTGCGGTAAATGGAGTAGGTATGCTTGATCCGCCCGTAGATCGACCCGTGGATGCCCACGGAGGCCAGGCGGTTGGTGATCTTCGACTGGATGGCGTTCATGAAGCTGTTGGCGCTGTCCTCGTTCTTTTTGAGGTAGTCGATGATCTCCTGATAGCCCTCGGGATCGAGGTACTGCAGCGACGTATCCTCCAGCTCCCACTTGATCTTCTGCATGCCGAGCCGGTGGGCCAGCGGCGCATAGACCTCCATCGTCTCCATGGATTTGGAGATCTGCTTGGCGGGCGTCTGGTACTGCAGGGTGCGGGTATTGTGCAGCCGGTCGGCGATCTTGATGAGGATGACCCGGATGTCCTTCGACATGGCCATGAACATCTTGCGCAGATTTTCCATCTGCTGCTCTTCCATCGTGGAATACTGCACGCGCGTGAGCTTCGTGACGCCCTCGACGAGGTTTGCTACGGTCTCGCCGAACATGCGGGAGATCTCCTCGAAGCTCGCGTCGGTGTCTTCCAGACAGTCGTGCAGCAGCGCGGCTGTGATCGCGTCGGTGTCCAGACCGATCTCTGCCACGATCTCCGCCACGGCCAGCGGGTGGATGATATAGGGCTCGCCGGATTTGCGCAGCTGGTTCTTGTGCTTTTCGTCGGCGTATTCGTAGGCCCGCTGGATGACCTCCAGATCGGCGGAGGGCGCGTAGCGGGTGATCGCCTGCATCATGGAGGCGTAATGTTCTTCTCTGGTTTCCATTCAGGTTCCTGCCTTCTGCTTTTTGAGGTGGATGAGGATCGGGCTCTTTTCCAGATCGACCTTGCGCCCGTCGGCGCACAGGCGGATCAAGAGCGTCTTCGGCCGCTGCACGAGCTGCACGAGCCCCTGCTCTGCCAGAACGTCCAGGCAGATGCGCGTTTTTCCGGCGCTCAGCGGGAGCTTTGCGCAGCGTGAGATCTTGCGGCTCAGGCAGCCGAGCTCCTCACAGAGCGTCCCGTCCTGCGAGAATGCGGCCAGATACCGCCAGACCGCGACGAAGTCCTGCCGCGCCGGCAGCAGGGAGTCTGCCTCGTCGCAGCTGAGCTCGCCGCCGGAAAGATGCTTGCGGTAGACCGCGCGGTCATGCCCCTGCGCCTCGCGGAAGGCCTTGTCCGGCCGGATATCGACCAGATTGAGCTGCACCGAGCGCATGGAGCGGTATTCGTTGATCTGCGGGGTAAAGGCGATATCGACCACGTCGCCCTGGGCCACGGCGGCCCGCTGCGCGTTGGTGGAAAAGAAGATCGCGCCCCAGGTGAACGGGCCCTTGCTCAGCCGCAGCCGCAGATGCTTGCCGCCGCCGACCTCGGTCAGCTCCGTGACCTGCAGCCCGCGCATGCACAGGATCGGCCGCGGGCAGCCCGCGCCGCAGGGCTCGAGCTCGTCGAGCGCCTGGATATTTTCGATGGTCAGCAGCTCCGGCGGGATCTCGCAGTCGATCGCGAGCGCCGTGCTGCAGGCGTCCGACTGCCGGAAGCTGCTGCAAAGCTGCAGCATTTTCTCGCGGAAGGGCTCAATGCACGCGCGCCGGATGGTGAACCCGGCGGCAAGCTCATGCCCACCGTAGCTCTCGAGCAGCCCGGACAGCTGCTCGAGCGAGCGGAAGAGGTTGAATCCGCCGTACGAGCGCGAGGAGGCCTTGCCCTTGTCGCCGTCGAGGCAGATGAGGAAGGTCGGGCAGCTGTATTCCTCCGCCATGCGCGACGCGACGATCCCGACCACGCCCTGGTGCCAGCTCTCGTCGGCCAGCACGATAGCCTGCGGCGGCCCGCCGGGCGGCAGCATGGCGACGGCGCTCTGGTAGATGCTGCCCTCGATCTCCTGCCGCTTGCGGTTGAGGCGGCAGAGCGTCCCGGCCAGCTCCACGGCGCGGGCGGCGTCGTGGGTCAGAAACAGCTCGGTCGCCACGTGCACCTCGCCCATGCGCCCGGCAGCGTTGATGCGCGGCGCGAGCGTATAGCCGATCGTCCCCGCGGTGACGGGGCCCTTCTGCACGGCGCATTCGGCCATCAGCGCGGCGATGCCGACGCGCTTCGGGTTGGCCAGCGCCCGCAGGCCGCGGGCGACCATCGTGCGGTTCTCGCCCGTCAGCGGCATGACGTCCGCGACGGTGCCGAGGCACAGAAAATCACAGTATTGGTCCAGCAGCTTCTCCTGGTCGCCCTCGATGGCGGCGGCCAGCTTGAACGCGACGCCGACGCCCGCCATCTCCGTGACGGGCTGGGGCTGGTCCTTGCGGTGCGGGTCGACGAGCGCCGCGGCCTGCGGCAGCTCGGATTTGCACTCGTGGTGGTCGGTGATGACAAGATCGATGCCGAGCTCTTTGCACAGCTGCGCCTCCTGATTGGCCGTGATGCCGCAGTCGACCGTCACGATCAGCTCCACGCCCTGCTTTTTGAGCGTGTCGATGGCGAGCGGGTTGAGCCCGTAGCCCTCCTCGAGCCGCGCGGGGATATAGCTGGTCACGTGGCCGCCCCTGTTGCGCAGATATTCCGTCAGCAGGCAGGTGGCCGTGATGCCGTCAACGTCATAATCGCCGAAGACGGCGATATGCTCGCGGCGCTGCAGGGCAAGCCGTACGCGCGCGGCGGCCTTGTCCATGTCGAGCAGGTCGAACGGGGAGGAGAGGGGGTAGCTGCAGGATAAAAATTCGCGGGCCGCGTCAGCGTCCCGGTAGCCGCGGCTGCACAGCAGCGCCGCGGTGATCGGCGAGAAGCCCGCCGCGCACAGGGCCCTTGCGTCGGCAGGCTTATAGGACGATACCGTCCAGGTTCCGTACTTCAATTCCAATGCACATCCATTATTATTTTCTTTTTCGCATATTATAGCATCATGGATGGAATATCACAATACAAAATGTGGGATACAGCCCCGCCGGAGGCGGTTTTTTCGCCCATGACGGCGCAAAAATGCCCCGCCGGCGCCACAGTTCTGCTTTTCTTTGCGGGACGGGTATGATAGACTATGGAAAAAGGAGGCGCAGGCATGGGGAAAAACGGGCGAAAAAGCTGCCGCCGCTGGCTGCTGCCGGCGGCGCTGGTGCTGGCCGGCGCGGCGTGGTTTGAAAATTTCACACTGTCTTCGAGCACGGTTGAGGTCCGCAGCGCGGCGCTGCCCGCGGCGTTTTCCGGGCTGCGCGTGGTGCAGATCTCCGACCTGCACGGCAGACGCTTTGACGCGGGCAGCCGGTATCTGCTCGCGCTCGTGCGGCTGCAAAGCCCGGACATCATCGCCCTGACCGGCGATCTGGCCGACGAATTCACCGACGTTTCCATGCTCCCGCCCCTGCTCGAGGGCTTAACGGCGCTCGCGCCGACATTTTACGTGACGGGCAACCACGAGTGGGTGCTCTCCCGCGAAAAGCGGCAGGCGCTGTTTGACCTGCTGGACGTGGCGGGCGTTATCCGCCTGCCGAATGAATGCCGGCTGCTGGAGAAGGGCGGCGCGTCCATCGTCCTCGCGGGCGTGGACGACCCGAACGGCCCGTATGACCAGAAGCGCCCGGCGCAGCTCGTGCGCGAGATCCGGCAGCAGTACGGCAAGGACGCGTATATCCTCATGCTCTCGCACCGCAACGACGAGCTGCCGCTCTGGGCGCACATGGGCGTGCAGACGGTCCTGTGCGGCCACGGCCACGGCGGCATTGTGCGCCTGCCCGGCATCGGCGCGGTCTTCGGCACACATATGGATCTGTTCCCGGACTATACCGCGGGCCTGTACGAGAAGGACGGGACGGCCATGGTCGTCAGCCGCGGGCTCGGCGGCAGCCGCAAGCTGCCCCTGCGCATCGGCAACCGCCCGGAGGTCGTGACCGTCGTTTTGCGGACGGAGAACTGAGCGTATCAAAAAGAGAAAGAGAGAACGATATGAAAACCTGGAAAGCAACTGGATGTGTGCTGCTGGCGGGGATCTTCTGGGGCAGCATGGGCCTGTTTGTCCGGCAGCTGAACGCCGCCGGGCTCTACGCCATCGATGTGATGCAGCTGCGGGTGCTGGCGAGCGCGATCTTCGTCGGGCTGTATCTGCTGCTGTTCGACCGGCAGAAGCTGCGGCTCCGCCCACGCGATATCTGGTGCTTCGCGGGCAGTGGGATCTGCAGCCTGATGCTGTTTTCCTGGTGCTATTTTACGGGGATGCAGGCTGCGAGCCTCGCGGTCATGGCTGTGCTTCTCTATACCGCGCCGGTGTTCGTCATGCTGATGAGCATCGTGTTCTTCCGGGAAAAGCTGACGGGGGCGAAGCTGACGGCGCTGGTTTTGTGCCTGGCGGGCTGCGTGCTGGTGTCGGGCGTGGGCTCGTCGGAGCGGCTCGGGCTGCGGGGGCTGCTGCTCGGCCTCGGCGCGGGCTTCGGGTACGCGCTGTATTCGATCTTCGGCCGCTGTGCGATCGACCGCGGCTACAGCTCGTGGACGATCACGTTCTACACCTTCGTCTTCTGCTCGCTCGGCTGCGCGCCGCTGACCGGCTGGCGCCTGATCGCCGGGACGCTCGCCGCGCAGCCGCGGCTGATCGCGTGGGCGCTGGCCATGGCGCTGCTGACAGGCTTTCTGGCCTATATCCTCTACACGAAGGGCCTCGAGGGCATGCCGTCGAGCCGGGCTTCTATCCTCGCCTCGGTCGAGCCGGTCACGTCGGCCGTCATCGGCACGATCGTCTTCCATGAGCCGCTCAGCCTGGCGGCGGTCTGCGGGATCGTTCTGGTTTTGGGCGGGATCGCGGTACTGAGCGTGCGTCTGCCGGGGAAAAAGCGGGAAAAGACCGGCCAGATTTAAACTTTTTATAAACAATCGCCCCGCCCGCTTGTATTTTGCCCGCAGGTTTCTATAATGGGGCTTATTGAATGAAACCATATGGACGGAGTGACGGAAATGTTTCGGAAAATCGGAGATGGGCTTCGCAGATTTATGGCCGGGCGCTATGGCTCGGACCGGCTGAACCAATGTCTGCTCGGCGCGGCGCTCGTGCTGATCCTCATCAGCGCCATCGGCGGCCGGTGGGTGCAGTGGATGTCGGTATTGAGCCTGCTGGCGTACATCCCGCTCATCTGGTCGATCTACCGGATGTATTCGCGCAATATTGAGGCCCGCCGCCGGGAAAACACCGCCTTCCTGCGGTTTTTCAGCCGCCTGACGGATAAGCAGTACCGCTATTTCCGCTGCCCCGGCTGCCGCCAGGTCGTCCGTGTGCCGCGCGGTAAGGGCAAGATCAACATCCGCTGCCCGAAGTGCAGCCGCCAGTTTATCAAACGCACGTAAATCGGCGGAAAATTTCCTTGATTTTGCTGCCTGTGCCTGCTATAATACTCAGGCTGCAGCAAACATACGGAGCGGTATCGAAGTGGTTATAACGGCCCTGACTCGAAATCAGGTGTACCGGCAACGGTACCGTGGGTTCGAATCCCACCCGCTCCGCCAGAAAAAAGCCCATCCACCCGGATGGGCTTTTTTCTGGCATTATGACCCTGGCGCGGGTGGGATTCGAAAGGCGGCTCTTGGCGGCATGCCGGTGGCATGCCGCAACCGCCGTGGCTTTTCCGCAGAAAAGGGATCCCACCCGCTCCGCCAGCTCGTCGCGAACTACGCAGGTTCGCGACGACTTTTTTATGCTGCGCATGAAAAAGTCATCTCTTACCTGCTCCGCTGCTCCTCGCTTCAAAATCGTGACTGCTTTGCTGGGTCACGATTTTGTTTTTGCGGCCGGGACCGGCCGCGATGTTCACGAAAAAAGCCCATCCGGATGGATGGGCTTTTTTGGTGCTGCGGCGCGGGTGGGGGAAGATGGAGCGGAGATTCGGCGGCGGAGCGTTTACACCGATGCGGCTTTCTGGTCGAGGAAGTCGTGGATGACGTCGAACAGGTGGACGGGGTCGAGCTGCTGGGTGGTGCAGAGCTTCGCCAGACGCTCGACGGCGGCGCGGTCGTCGGAAAAGGGAGAGATGACCGCGAGGGTCGTCCAGCAGCCGCTTTGCCGCTGCTGGCCAAGAAGACCGTAGGAGCAGCGCATGCGCGCCGGCTGCCAGGTCTCCTGCAGAAAATATCGGTAAGTGCCCTCCGGAGCGTCCTGCTCGGAGGCGTGCGCATCGATGCACATCAGCTCCTGCGAGACGCGGAAGGCGGTCTGCAAAAGCGCGATCGCGTCCTTCGCCAGCCGCTGCGCCTGCGGGTGCAGCGCCGGGATCTGCGGCAGGAGCGTCTCGAGCCGGAGGGACTCCGCAGCGGCGTCCTCCGGGCCGGAGATGAGCTGTGCCGGGGTGATATTGAGGCCTTTGGCGATCTCTTCAATGGAATCCGACCGCAGGCAGTTTTCTCCTTTCAGATAGCCCTGAAATGTCGAGCGCGGAATGCCGAGCTCTTTGGAAAATTCCAGCTTGCTTTTCTTCTCCGCTTCCATCCTGTGCCGCAGTGTGGCTGCAATGTTTTTCTCTATCTGCACAAAGCCACCTCCCTCAATAAAAAGATAAGAACGTGGGTGCAGCTGGTAAACGCCAGCTTACCGGCAAAACGTCCGGCTTTTCGGCAGCTGCCTGAAATGAATATGGACTGATTGCCGAAAAGCTACTGCTTGAAGCAGGAAATTTCAAGTAAACGGCTTGCTTTTTGGCTTGGACCGGGCGTATAATTGATTTGAAAGTTGATAACAATAAGCACTAAGTTTTAAGTAAATGGAGGGCCGCCATATGAACCCAATCATCCGAAGAGACCATTACCTGCAAAAGCTGATCGACCGGAAAGAAAACGGATTGATAAAAGTCATCACCGGCATCCGGCGCTGCGGCAAGAGCTTTCTTCTGTTTGACCTGTTTTATGATCATCTGATCGAAAGCGGCGTCAGAGAGGAGCAGATCATCCCGATCGCGCTGGACGATGACATGTTCACGAAGTATCGCGACCCGGATGAGCTGTCCAGATTTATTCGTTCTAAAATCGTCTCAAAAGAAATGTATTATATCCTCATCGACGAGGTGCAGTATGCCATTGCAAAGGATGAGCTGAAGGATCCGGAGTCCATCCGGCTGTACAACGTGCTCAATGGCCTCATGCGGCTTCGCAACGTGGATATCTATGTGACCGGCAGCAACTCGAAAATGCTGACAAAGGATGTTCTGACCGTTTTCCGCGGCCGCGGCGATGAGGTCCGCGTTTATCCAGTCTCGTTCCGGGAGTATTATGCCGCCGTTGGCGGAGACAAGGCGGAGGCATATGAAGAGTATGCCCTGTATGGCGGAATGCCGCTGGTCTTGTCCAGAAAAACGGATGCAGACAAGATGGCCTACCTGCAGAGCCTGTTTACGGAGGTCTACTTCAAGGATATCACCGAACGTTATGACATTACCCTTCCGGACGTGCTCGCAGAGCTGACGGACGATCTGTGCTCGTCGGTCGGCTCCCTTACCAATGCCAGCAAGATCGCCAATACGTTGGGGACGGTAAAGAATATCTCCGTTTCCAGCACGACCATTTCCAACTATCTGAACTATCTGATGGAATCCTTCCTGTTCAGCAACGCAAAACGCTATGATGTCAAGGGAAAGAAATACTTTGAATACCCGTCGAAGTACTACTGCACCGACATCGGCCTGCGCAACGCCCGGCTGAACTTCCGGCAGCAGGAGGAAACGCACATCATGGAAAATATCATCTACAACGAGCTGCTGTGCCGGGATTATTCAGTAGATGTCGGCGTGGTGGAGATCTCGGAGACGGTGGAAAAGAAACAATCCAGAAAACAGTGCGAGATCGATTTTGTTGTCAATCGGGGCGCAAAGAAATACTATATCCAGTCGGCCCTGAACGTGAGCGACCCGTCCAAAATGGAGACAGAGCTTCGGCCTCTGAAAAACACGAGAGATTTTTTCAAAAAGATCATCATCAGCAAGTCTTCCATGAAGCCCTGGATAGACGACAACGGCATTTTGCATCTGGGCCTGTATGAATTTCTTCTGAATGAAGCTGCGCTGGACCTGTGACGTTTACACGGTCGCGGCTTCCTGGTCGAGGAAGTCGTGGATGACGTCGAACAGGTGGACGGGGTCGAGCTGCTGGGTGGTGCAGAGCTTCGCCAGACGCTCGACGGCGGCGCGGTCGTCGGAAAAGGGAGAGATGACCGCGAGGGTCGTCCAGCAGCCGCTTTGCCGCTGCTGGCCAAGAAGACCGTAGGAGCAGCGCATGCGCGCCGGCTGCCAGGTCTCCTGCAGAAAATATCGGTAAGTGCCCTCCGGAGCGTCCTGCTCGGAGGCGTGCGCATCGATGCACATCAGCTCCTGCGAGACGCGGAAGGCGGTCTGCAAAAGCGCGATCGCGTCCTTCGCCAGCCGCTGCGCCTGCGGGTGCAGCGCCGGGATCTGCGGCAGGAGCGTCTCGAGCCGGAGGGACTCCGCAGCGGCGTCCTCCGGGCCGGAGATGAGCTGTGCCGGGGTGATATTGAGGCCTTTGGCGATCTCTTCAATGGAATCCGACCGCAGGCAGTTTTCTCCTTTCAGATAGCCCTGAAATGTCGAGCGCGGAATGCCGAGCTCTTTGGAAAATTCCAGCTTGCTTTTCTTCTCCGCTTCCATCCTGTGCCGCAGTGTGGCTGCAATGTTTTTCTCTATCTGCACAAAGCCACCTCCCTCAATAAAAAGATAAGAACGTGGGTGCAGCTGGTAAATGCCAGCTTACCGGCAAACAGACCAGCTTTTCGTCACGTGCGTCGCGGGCAGGAAAAATTATGTATCTACCATTATAAGCGGCGGGGAAATCGGAGTCAATCGGAAAAGGAAACAGGGAGATCCCCGTGGACGGAGATATCCCTGTTTTAGTCTGGATCTAAAGTTATTCGGCTGCGATGCGCCAGCCTTCAGCCTGCTCGCGGATGGCGGTGAAGCGCCGGTACAGACCGTCCTGCTGCACGAGCTCGGCGTGCGTGCCGTGCTCGGCGATCCGGCCATCTGCCACGACGAGGATCTGGTCGGCGTTCTGGATGGTCGCGAGGCGATGGGCGATGGTGATGATCGTCTTGCCGCGCGTCAGCTCAGAGATGGCCTGCTGGATGAGGTGCTCGTTCTCCGGGTCGATGCTCGCGGTGGCCTCGTCGAGAATGATGATGGGCGCGTTTTTGAGAATGGCGCGGGCGATGGAGATGCGCTGCTTCTCGCCGCCGGAGAGCGTGCCGCCGCCCTCGCCGACGACGGTGTCATAGCCGTCCGGCAATGCCATAATGAAGTCATGGCAGCGGGCCTTGTTTGCCGCGGGCGTGTTCTATTATTTTCTGCGCGAGCAGGTCCAGTCGCTCGTGCAGGCGATGGCGGCGGCCTTCCCGGGTGCGCGGCTGGTCTTTGACGCGGCCAACGAGAAGGCGGTCCGCCTGATGCTCAAGACGTGGATCAAGGACGCGCAGATCCGGGACGTCGGGGCCTATTTCGCCGTCGCGGACGCGGCGCGGGAGCTTTCCAGCTGGGCGCCGGGGCTGCGGGTCTCGAGCCGGGGCTATATGCTCGGCTACCACGACCTCAAGGACCCGTCGGTCTCCGGCTTTTTCCGCTTCCTCGCGCGCGTAGGCGACAACCAGATGCGCATGCAGATCGTCCGGCTGGAATTCGGCGAACAATAAAAAGAAAAACGGTGCAGCCCGTCCGGGCTGCACCGTTTTTTCTTTATTCGTCCAGAAGATCGAGGATATCGTCGAGCGCGTCCTCCAGCGCCTCGTGGCGCGCGGCCCAGCGCTCGTACTGCGCGCTCATCATGTCCGCGGGCTCGCGCGCGTCGAGGTCTGCGATTCTCTCCCGCAGCTCCTGCGCCTGCGCCAGCAGCGTTTCGCGGGAGAGCGCCTGCGGGTCTTCTTCCTCCAGCATGGCCGGGAAGGGGATCAGGTCTGTCATCGCATCTTCATCCTTTCTGTGCTTCGATCACGGCCTCAGCCGTCAGAATGCCGTCCAGCGCGGCGGAGGTGATGCCCCCCGCATAGCCCGCGCCCTCGCCGCAGGGATAGAGCCCCCGCAGCTGCGACTGCCGGGTCTCGTCGCGGAGGATGCGCACGGGCGAGGAGCTGCGCGTCTCCGGCGCGGTCAGGACGGCGTCGGGCGCGGCAAAGCCGTGCAGCTTCCGGTCCAGCTCCGGCAGTGCCTGCTCCAGAACGGAGGTGATCCGCTCCGGCAGGACGGTATGCAGCTCGCAGAGCGTCACGCCGGGGCGGTACGTCGGCTGCACGGCGCCGAGCGTCTGCGACGGCCGCTTCACCAGAAAATCGCCGACGAGCTGCGCCGGGGCGCGGTAATTGCTCCCGCCCGCGCGGAAGGCCGTCTGCTCCAGCTGCCGCTGCCAGTACATGCCGCCAAGCGGCGATCGGTCCGGGAAATCCGCCGGGTTCAGCGTCACGAGCAAAGCTGCGTTCGCGTTCTCGCCGTCTCGCGCGTGGTCGGACATGCCGTTCGTCACCACGCCGCCTTCCTCCGAGGCCGCCGCGACGACGTACCCGCCTGGGCACATGCAGAACGTATAGGCCGAGGATCCGTCCGGCAGCCGCACGTTCAGCTTGTAATCCGCCGCGCCGAGCCCCGGCGCGTCTGCGAACGGGCCGTATTGGCTCTCATTCACCAGCCGCTGCGGATGCTCGATGCGCACGCCCATGGAAAACGGCTTCGGCTCCATCGGCACGCCCTGCGCGTGCAGCGCCTCAAAGGTGTCGCGGGCGCTGTGCCCGATGGCGAGCAGCACGCAGGAGGCGGGGATGACGGCCTCTTCGCCGCCCTGCGCCGCACGCACGCCGGTGACGCGGCCATCCTCGGTCACGAGCCCCGTGACCTTCACGCCGAAGCGGACCTCGCCGCCGTAGTGGATGATCGTCTCGCGCAGATTCTGCACGACCGTCACCAGCTCGTCCGTGCCGATGTGCGGCTTGGCATCGTAGAGGATATCGGCGCTCGCACCCGCCCCGGCAAATTGCTCGAGGATCCAGCCGATGCGCTCGTTTTTGACGCCGGTGTTCAGCTTCCCGTCGGAGAACGTCCCCGCGCCGCCCTCACCGAACTGCACGTTGCACTCCGGGTCGAGCGTCCCGGTCTTCCAGAATTCCAGCACGGCCGCGTGCCGCGCCTTGGCGTCCTGCCCGCGCTCGAGCACGAGCGGGCGCAGCCCCGCCATGCTGAGCACCAGCGCTGCGAACATCCCCGCCGGGCCGAACCCGACGATCACGGGCCGCTGTGCCGGAATGGACCGCGGCTGCGGAACGTGATAGACCGGGTCCTGCGCGAGAGAAGCCCTGGCGCAGTGGGCCATCTTGAGGATCTTGTCCTCCCGGCCCTTGACCGCCACGTCGACGGTATAGATGATGCGCACGTCGTTTTTCTTGCGCGCGTCGACGGACCGCCGCTTCAGATCCAGCTGCTTGATCTCATTCGGGGAGATGCGCAGCTGCCGCGCCGCGGCCTGGACGAGCCGGGCCATATCGCCGTCCGGCGGCAGAGAGATATCACGGATGCGGATCATCGGGTTTCCTCCTGTTTTCCAAGCATACCGGCCACATAGCCGGACGACCACGCCCACTGCAGGTTGTACCCGCCGCAGTCGCCGTCGATATCCAGCACCTCGCCGCACGCGAACACGCCCGGCGCGAGCCGGCTTTCCAGCGTGTCGGCGCGGAACTCCGCGGTCCGGAGGCCGCCCGCCGTCACCTGTGCGCTCTCAAATCCGGAGACGCCGGTGACCGGCAGGGCAAAATTCTTGATCTTCTTCGCCAGCGCGGCCAGCGCTTCGTCCGGGACCCCGGCCAGCGGCTGCTGCCCGAGCCCGCAGGCACGGCAGAGCGTCTTTCCCAGCCGCGGATGGAGCATCCCGGCCAGCGCGTCCTCGGCCTGCAGCTGCGGGAGGGCGGTCTTCCGCGCGGCGAGCAGCTCCCGGACCTGCGGCTCGGGGTAGGCCCGCAGCAGATCGAGCAGCAGCTCCGCCTCCTGCGCCTGTCCCGCCTGCCGCGAGAGGGTGAACGCAGCCGGGCCGGAGACGCCTGTCTCCGTAAACTGCGCCTCGCCCGCGTCCTCCTGCACGGTCCTGCCGCCCGCGCGCAGGCGGATATGGCAGTCGGCCCGCACGCCCTTGAGCCCGCGGATGGGGGCCGGGTCCGTGCGGATCTGCGTGAGGCTGGGGTGCAGCGCCGTGCGGCTGTGGCCGAGCTGGCCGAGCAGCTCATAGCCCGCCGTCGTCCCGCCCAGCGCCTTGCCCGCGCAGCCGCCGCAGGCGATGATGAGCCTGTCGGCAAAGAATCCTGTGCCGTCTGCGGCGGTCAGCTGATAGCCGCGGGCCTTTTTCCGGACGCTCTGCGCGTCAAAGCCGCAGACCGTCTGCACGCCCGCCTGCTCCGCAGCGAAGCGCAGCACGTCGAGCACGCTGTTGGCCTGGTCGGACAGGGGATAGACCCGGCCGGAGTCCTCTGCCACGGTCAGAAGCCCGAGCCCGCGGAAAAATTCCAGCGTGTCCTGCACGCCGAAGCGCGTCAGGGCGGCCTGGGCGAAGGCGGGGTCCTGCCCGTGGTAGCGGGCGGGGGAGAGCTGCAGGTTGGTCAGGTTGCACCGGCCGTTGCCGGTGGCGAGCAGCTTGCGGCCGACGCGGGACTGCCGCTCAAGAATGGTGACGGTATTCCGCGCGTCCCGCGAGGCCGAAAGCGCCGCCATCAGCCCGCTGGCGCCGCCGCCAAGAATGATCACTTTCATATATGGTCCTCTTTCCAAGAAGTCTTCTATCCAAAAGGCTCCCCTCCCAGGGGAGCTGGCTCGGCGCAGCCGAGACTGAGAGGTTGT
>OLYN01001237.1_pt1 | contig 13227 bp, 14 predicted proteins | sample 1674231 | NCBI WGS metagenome assembly OLYN01 (sample SAMEA103958153, study PRJEB25191) | human gut metagenome
TTTGCAGCTCCGGGCGGGCCAGATTCTTACCGCTCATGCGATCAATGAAAACCTGTTCCACGTCAAGCGCCTGCATCAGCACCTCCTGCCGGACGGTGTTCTGTTCTTGGGTGCTGACCCGGATATAGCCGACCTTCATGCGAAATCTCCTGTGTCAATAGGGCGTACCCATATGGGATACAAAAATGCTCTCCCAATAGCGTCGGTTTTCCCCTTTTGACATATATGCCGCAGACCGCCCGACCCTAAACTACAAATTCTTAGATCGCATTGCTCTGATTGCGGAAGGTAGTGCAAGGCTGGCTATGCTCGCGGGTAAAGTAGCCGCAGAGCATGATTGCTTGGATGCAATTCGGGACGCAACGGAACTATATGAGCATTATTATGAAAAACAGTTGAAAAGTCTTGCAGCCGGTGAGACTTGGATTATATCAGCTGGAATTATGGCATTTGTTCATGTCCTTCGATTAGATACCTTGGAACGGATGCAAGCTGTTTTTCAATTCTCTAATTTGACAAGGGAACAGTTTATCGCAGATGTACATCAACTCAATCAACTAGAGTTAGCAGATCTGTGTCACGATACCGCTGTCAGAATGTCTGATCAGTGTTTTAGTAATTACCTGCTTAAATATATTTTTGTAGACACTAAAAAAATTTCCCTGAGTCAAATGATTGAAGTATGCTTCTTCATCAACAAGGAAAAAACAATTGAAGCGTGCAATACGCTGTTGAACCTTTTTGCGGAGAAAACAGTACAAGAATATATCAAAGAGCAAATTGAAGCAGTATGGGATAGGCTGCGCCCTGAAGCAGACAGGTTTATCCCATTTTTCAGAGCATTCTTTCCTATACGGCCGGCAAATACGCTCACAATATTAAATGACTTGATTTGCGAGACAGAACAGCACGACGTTGATGTACGTTCTATCCCGTTTTCAAAAACAAAGAGCCACGACAATATAAATGATTTCATTATTGAAATTTTAGGTGGATTTGCTGGGCAGGAACAATTACAAACAGCAGTCGAATTATTATTGCTTTATTACAACAAACGCCAGAGTTATTTGGACAGGTATACAGTGCCTTTATTACCAAATTTGGTGCAAACGCAGCTTCAAAAAGCAACAATTACTATACACAAAGAACGGTGGTAGATTGTCTTTGCAATGCACTGGAGGAAAATGCAACAGAAGCAACGCAGTTGCTGTTTGTGCGCGTTGCTGAACAGTTTCTGAAGCTGCGATTCTCAGGGGTCGAGGGTGGGCGGCAGAATACCTTTTCTTACTATACGGCCGCTTTGGACAACCGCGAGTCTGTGCTGACATATCGAAAGCTTCTCTGGGAGCATCTTTCCTCCCTCTATGAGAACGGATGCTGCCGGGAAGAAATTGAAAGTCTTCTTTATGAGTATGGTAAAGATTGTTATAATGATGAAGACAACGCAATCGTTTTGAAAGAAATGGATGCCGTCGTATCAATCCTAGCGTTTTTTCAACCGGAAAAACTGCACCATTGCATAATAGCAGAAAACATCAAAAAGATTGCAGAACATGTGAAATATGACTATGGAGATCGGCTTATACCATTTTTAGAGTCAAGAAAGCTCATACTCTTTAATATGCTCTATGCAAATCGAAGCGCACACCCAGACATGGATTATACTGCATACAGATCTTGGCGCACGGAGCAAATTCAAAAACTTGTTGCAGAATTTGATCTTGATAGCTATCTATTTGTATTCCAGCTTTGTAAAGAAGCAATGCTGCTGCCGGAATACAGGCAATCGAGTCTTGCATCCGGGATAGAAATTGCAATCAACGGATGCTTTGAACGCAAAGAGCTTTATGTGTCTGTTGTAATTGAATACTTGAAGGAAGATACCCCCTGTGATATTGATGCAGACAGCATTTTTACGAATCTTTTCTGCATTATGCCAGCAACATCCGTTAAGAAACTCATCGACGATCACAGCTTTTCACAAAAGAACGCTTGGCTCTGGAATTTTTACACGCAGTTACCGGACGAGCAGGTATCTCTGGACTGGTTTGAAGACTTCTTAGCATATTTGGAGCTTGCACCGGAAAAACTCCGCAGCAAATATGAACGTCCTTTGAATAAAATTGTGAAATACGAGGGTGTGGATAAAGATGCTGTTATAAAAGCAAGCATGGTCATCGCTGCGCATTATAATGATGCTCCAGATGTTTTTGGTTTGTATTTTTCTTTTATACTGAACCCGTATTATGAAAAGGCAAGCACAGTAATAGATAGGTACAAAGATAACCTTGCGTTACTGGAAGATATTTATCTGAAATACCTTGATCTGCACGGTGACGAAGATCAAGATGGCGAGTTCCTTGCTGAGCTTTTCTGTAGGGATCCTGATTTTTTGTACTGTTATCTGGATAAAGCACTTGACCATATGGGAACGTCTTTCTATGCGCATAATTCTTGGGCAAGTCGGCTGCATTTTGTCTGGGACGATGAGACTTTTCAATCGTATCCAGAATTGATTTCAGACTACCTTTTTGGAAAAACAGGCGAAGAAGAATGGAGGTACAGTGCAATTATCAGCCAATTGCTTCTTTGCAAAAATGAAGACAGTGATATCGTTGCGAAACGGCAGAATGCTTGGATTCTTCATACAATTGAAATGCACGCTGCGGAGCCGACGAGAATGCACTATCTTTTTGGCGCAATCAGTGAAAGCAGTGCTGATCGGCGCAGGATAGCACTGGAGAAATTTTTGAAGCTGAATGATGACTATGCTCTGTTTGAAAAGTTGCCGTTAGAATCCCCAAGTATAGGCGGTATCGGAAGTATGATTCCCTACATACAAGCCAGAATCGACTATTTCTTATCTTTGAAGCCACTACTCACTGGTGTGAAATTTTTGAAACATAGGCAGAGAATAGAACAAAGGATTGCATATTGGACAAAGCAAATAAAGGATGAGGAAATACAGGAGTTGTTAGATAACCTTGGATAATGATTGCGCCATCTGAAATTCTGCAGGCTCAATATGTGCTTGCTTTCCCTGACCCCATTTTGACCCCAACGTAATTGCGTCTGTTTGGGCATGTTCAGGATGGTGCGAACAATTGCGGATAAATAGTGTCCTACTCTTTGACCTGTCCAGCAGTCTGTATCACCGTTCGAAACTGCCGGTCTATTTCCGGTCCTGTGATATCTGCCGGTCTGAAACGGACGATACCGTCTCTGTCGACCGAGCAGAGCGGCTGCTTGTTCCATCTGACGTGGATCAGACCGTCTTCCAGCAGCTTCGCGTCCAATTCCTTGCGTAGAAGCTGTTGTTCAACCTCACGCAGAAATCTTTCCTTCTGCGGTGCATTTTCTTCGCTCATTTCTAACCTCCAATCTGCAGCGCCCTTTTTGAGCGCAAAAAAGGGGCTGGTCATTGGTTCGTGAAAACCAACAATCCAGCGCCCATAACTTTGTGAAAGATTTTTCTTCGTTTTTCCGGAATCTCGCCGCCGCAGCCCTCTGAAAAAGGGCGCCGGCTGCAAAAATCCCCTTGAAAATGGAAAAGCAGAGGTTCAAATCCTGTTTGAACCTCTGCAAGCTACGATTTCATCTGTAAGCGTCAAATAGTCCTGAACCGGCGGCATCAGAAGGATGTCGCCGGTTCAGGCTTTGCATACCGTCTGCACGGCTGGCAGCCATGGCAGGCAATCTTCCGGCTGGCTGCCGCGCGGCAGTGCGGTCAGAAGAAATTTCAGATAGCTTGCCGGGTTCAGCCCGTTGATCTTTGCGGTCTCAACCAGAGAATAGATCACTGCGCTGATCTTCGCGCCAAGCGGCGTATTGCTGAACAGCCAGTTCTTTCTCCCAATGGCAAACGGACGGACCGAGCGCTCTGCGCGGTTGTTGGACAGCTCCAGCCGTCCATCGCAGAAAACGTGCATCAGCCAGCTCTGCTGCCGCAAGGCATAACCAAGCGCTGCGCCATAGAGACTCTTTGGCACAGGATTTTTCTCGTATTCATTTTGCGCCCACCGAAAGAATTCTCCGGCAATTGGCTCGGATCTTTGCTTCCGCTGCGCATATCGCTGTTCCGCCGCAAGCGCCTGCTGCGAAAACTCCGCCTCCAGCGCAAACAGTCTGTTGCAGAAATCGAGTCCGGTCTGCGCCGGAGAGCGGCTGCGCAGCTCTTTGGGCAGGCTCCTCAGCGTATCCGTAAATTTTCGCCGCATATGCGCCCAGCAGCCAACGCTGCATACCGTTTCGGGCAGACTGCAATGATATGCCTCATACCCATCCGTATGCAAATATCCCGAAAAGCCCTCCAGGAACCGGCTTGCGCAGACGCCAGCTCTGCTCGGCTGGTAATCATAAAGCACAACCGGCCGCAGAGCATTGCCGGATGTCCGGTAGAGCCATACATAGCTGCGCTGCCGTGCCTGCCGCTCCGGCTCTCGCAGCACCATGAGCGTCGTCTCATCCGCATGCAGGATCTCGTTTGCAAGAAGCTCCTTGTGCAGCGCGTGATATACCGGCAGGAGCCAGCGTTCTCCGGCGATAAGAACCCAGTTGGACATGGTCTGCCGGGAAACGGGCAGACCAAGCCTGTGCAGCTCCTGCTCCTGCCTGTAAAGCGGAAGCGCAAGCACATATTTGCTATGCATGATCTGCGCCAGCAGACTGGCCGATACGATCCCGCTGCCCGGCAGAAGCGCCGGCGGAACGGTGCTTTTCTTCATGGGAACACTGGTTTCCGCTCTTTCGCACTGACGGCAGCTGTACACTGTCTGGATATGCTCTGTGAGCTTGTACTGTGCGGGGATATATGTCAATTCCCGCCGCAGAACGCTGTGTCCGCAGGCGTGCAGTTCTCCGCCGCACTGCGGGCAGCGGCGCTGCTCCTGCGGCAGTTCGTGCAGGATCTGTTCCACCGGAAGACCGGAAAAATCCGCTTCCCGCTTTCCGCAGCGCTTTTTCCTCCGGCAGAGAACGGATGCTTCTGAAGGAGTTTTTCGCACCGTTTCGTGTGAAGAAGCTTCAAACAGGCAAAGCTGCTCCTGCAGCTCTGCGCTTCTCTCGCTGGAGCGTCCGTAGACGCGGCCGTTCAGCCGCCGAAGCTGCTGCGTCAGCCAGTCGATCTGCCGGTGCAGCGCTTCGATCTCCCGATCCTTTTTATGCAGTAAATCCCGCCATTGCGCGGCCTCATTCATATCTCTTTTCATGTTCAAATTATACCATAAAACCGCAGAAAACGCAATGTTTTCTGCGGTTTTACACCTATTTTCTGCCTTTTATTGGGGCGATGGATCTGCTTAGAAGATACTGAAATTCCCGTTCCGTAATCTCAACGATCTCGCCCTCCGGCGCATCCGGCCACGGATAGGTTCCGCTCTGCGCACGCCGCTTTCCCTGGCAAAAGCTCTGCCCATCCCAGTGCAGATATTTGAGCATCGTTCCGCTCTGATCCCGAAATACATAGATGCTCCCGTCGTATGGATTGAAGCGGAGCCGATACCGAATGATCGCGCTCAAGCTGTCAATCCCTGCGTGCATGCTGGTCTCTCCGCATACAAGCCTGACGCGCTTGCTGTCACGATCCAGCTCTGCTTCTCGCGCTGCCTGCTTGATATGCTCTGTCCAGCTTTCCGGTTCTGTATGCTGAATCCTTCGGATGCCTCTGCGAAAATTCTTTGGCGTAGTCTGTGCGGCGCTGGCGCAGTTCCGGCAGCAATACTGGCGTTCTTCACCTGCATAGACCGAAAATTCTTCCCCGCACCACGCGCATATCTGCTGACGGTGTGTTTCTTCCATGGCTCTGAGATAGCAGGCACGGCTGCAATACTTTTTCTGATCCGCGCGCAGCGCCTGCCCGCAGCATTCGCACCACAGGGGCTTTTCCTCCAGGGATGGATTTTGCTTTCCGGTAATCTGTCCACCACTGGATACGGCAAGCGTCGCCGCAGAAGCGGCGCTGTGTGCCGGGACCCCATTCCGGCTGAAAGTCTTTTCCACAATTCGGGCAGATCTGAATGGGCGGTTGATAATTCGCCTGCTGCTTTTCCTTCCATTTCTTATAATGGTACAGCTGCCGGCAACGCTTTCCGCAAAACCGCCGCCAGCGCCCGGCTTCGCCGCTCTGCTTGATTGGTGTTCCGCATTCCGGGCATTCGTTGACCGGCGTGTCTGAGTAATACCGTTTTGCGTTGTTGTACCTTACTCGGCATCCACTGCTGCAGAATTTCTGCCGCGTAATGTGGCAGGTTGGAATGAAGCCCTTCCCACAGTTCAAACAGGCCAGTTCATTTACCATGAAGCCATCTCCCTTGTGTGTTTCTTCCATCTTACCACGCAAGGAAAGGTTCAGGACTATTTGACGCTTACTTTCATCTATGGAGTTACCTAAGAATTTTGAGAATAAAAAATTGCCGAACACGTTGAGATGACTGGCTCTTTTGCCATTTCATCTATAGTGTTCGGCAATCATGGTGACCCGTACGGGAATCGAACCCATATTACCGCCGTGAAAGGGCGGTGTCTTAACCTTTTGACCAACGGGCCTGGTAGCGGCAATCTGACTCGAACAGATGACACTCCGGGTATGAACCGAATGCTCTACCAACTGAGCTATGCCGCCATAAATGTGCCGTATCTCACGGGCACGATGTATTATAAAGGATATTCAGAGATTTGTCAACTGCATCTTTGCGCTTTTTCTTAAATTTTTTCCGTGTTTCCGGGCGCGGACTGCGCATACTAGCTGCGGGAGGGAAGAGAATGGATCTGCGGCATTTTTTCCTGCTCCTGCTTGCCGGCGGGAGCGTATATGTGTGCATCGAGCTTCTCTGGCGCGGGCGGTCGCACGGGAGCATGTTCCTCTGCGGCGGGCTGTGCACGGTGCTGATCGGGATGCTCAACGAGTGGGCGCCGGGGCTGGCGCTGACAGCGCAGATGCTGCTCGGCGCCTGCGTGATCATGGCGTCGGAGCTGCTGTTCGGCTTCCTGTTCAACCGGAGCTATGCCGTCTGGGACTACCGGGGGCTGCCGCACAACTTCCACGGGCAGATCTGCCCGCAGTATTTCTGCGGCTGGCTCGGCATCGCGCTGCTGGCGGTCTTTCTGGACGACGGTGTGCGGTATCTGGCCTTCGGCGAGGTAATTGAGCCATACCGGTTATTCTAATTCTCCAAAGACTCCGTCGCGGCAGAGTTCGGTGATGCGCACGGCGCGGATCTCGTTATGCAGGTCCGCGGCCTGTACATAGACTTTGACGTAATTCATGGCGTGGCCGGCATAGAGCCCGTCTTCCTCCTGTTCAAACAGGACCTGCTGCGTCGTGCCGAGCAGGGCGGTATGATACTGCGTCTCAAGTTCGGCGGCGACGGCCGCGGCCTCGGCGGCGCGGCGCTCCTTGACGGCGTTCGGGATCTGGCCGGGCATGGCGGCGGCGGGCGTCCCCTTGCGGCGGGAGTAGGGGAAGATGTGGAACATCGAAAGGCCGCAGGTCCGCAAAAAGTCCAGCGACTGGCCGAATTCCTCCTCCGTTTCGCCGGGGAAGCCGACAATGAGGTCGGTCGTGACGGCGCAGCCGGGGAAATACTGCCGCAGCAGCCGGACGCTTTCGAGATACCGCGCGGTATCGTACCGGCGGTGCATCCGCTGCAGGACGGTATCCGAGCCGGACTGCAGACTCAGGTGGAACTGCGGGCAGAGATTGGGGTAGACGCAGAGCGTCTTGCAGAAGTCCTCGTCGATGGTGCGCGGCTCCAACGAGCCCAGGCGGATCCGGACCGCGGGGACCGCCGCGCAGAGCGCCGCCAGCAGCTGCCGCAGGCAGCTGCCGTCCTTCCACTCCCAGCCCCAGGAGGAGATCTCGATGCCGTTGATGACGATCTCGCGGTAGCCCTCGGCGGCAAGGCCCTTCGCCTGCTCCACCGCGGCCTGCAGCGGCATGGAGCGCACCCGGCCGCGGGCATAGGGGATGATGCAGTAGGTGCAGAAATTGTTGCACCCGTCCTCGACCTTTAAAAGTGCCCGCGTCCGCGCGGCAAGCCCGCCCGCGGGCAGGATCTCAAACGCGCGCGGCTGGCCCGCGTCGTCCACGCGCTCCCATTTCTGGCGCGTGGCAGCGGCTTCGATCATGTGGCGGACGAAGGCCTCGCGGCCGTCGGTGCCGATGAGCACGTCGACGTCCAGCTTGCGGATCTCGTCCGGGCTGCTCTGGGCGTAGCAGCCGCACACGCCGACGGCGGCGGCCGGATTCAGCTTGCGCACGCGCCGGATGGCGTTGCGGGATTTCTTGTCGGAAACGGCTGTGACGGTGCAGGTATTGATGATATAGCCGTCGCAGATCTCGTCAAAGCTGCCGAGGGTATGCCCGCTCTGCACCAGCAGCTGCTCCATCGCCTGCGTCTCGTATTGGTTGACCTTGCAGCCCAGCGTGTAACATGCAAATTTCATAGGTAAAACCACCAAAAGTATTGATTATGCACAAAAAAGGTTTGTATTTTTTGTGGATAGTATAAAATATCTTTTTCGTTTATACTAAATAATAGCAGAAATAATACTGGTTCCTGCTTCTGTTTTTTTGAACGATCGATCCGTTGTCCACTGACGCTTTGCCGCTTTATTATACCTGAAGCCGCCCCGGTTGTACAGCCCATTGCAGGAGGATTTTCCGTGAGAGAATATACCGTTCAGTTTCACTCCGTGAACGAACTGGCCCAGTTCGCCACGATCGCCAACCGTCAGCCGTTTCCTGTCCATTTTGACTATCAGGGATCCCGGCTCGACGCAAAATCCATCCTCAGCCTGTGCGCCCTGCCGCTCGAAGCGCCGGTACGGGTCGTCCTGCCGGAGCAGGTCTCCTGTGAGCGCTTCCTCGCCGACATCCAGAGCTTCCTCTGTGACCCGGCCGCGGAATAACGAAACCAGTGATATTGCACCCTCCCGTTTCATACGCTTGTACAAATGAAACGGAAGGGTGATTTTTTATGAAAAAGAGGCTGGTCTGTATCGGTCTGGCGCTGGCGCTCCTGGCGGGGCTGTCGCTGACGGCCGCGGCGGAGGATCTGGAGCTGCCCGCACCGTCGTGCATCCTGATGGAGAAGCAGACCGGACAGGTCCTGTATGAATCCAACGCCCATGAGAAACTCCGCCCGGCCAGCGTGACGAAGGTGATGACGCTGCTGCTGGTGATGGAGGCGCTGGAGAGCGGCTCCATCGGCTGGGACGATACCGTCACCACCTCTGCCGCGGCCGCCGCCAAGGGCGGCAGCCAGATCTATCTCGAGGAAAACGAGCAGCTGCCGCTGACAGAGATGCTCAAGTCGGTCGTCGTCTCCTCCGCGAACGACTGTGCCTGCGCGCTGGCCGAGCACGTGGCCGGGAGCGAGGCGGCCTTCGTCTCGCGCATGAATGACCGCGCGGTGGAGCTCGGCATGACCGACACGCATTTCGTCAACTGCACCGGGCTCGACGACGGGCCGGACGCGGATACGCACCTCACCACCGCATACGATATCGCCCTCATGTCCCGCGCGCTGCTGCAGCACGACGAGATCAAGCAGTACACCACGATCTGGATGGACACCGTGCGGAACGGCCAGTTTGGCCTGTCCAACACGAACAAGCTCGTCCGCTTCTATGACGGCACGACGGGGCTCAAGACCGGCTATACCTCGCAGGCGGGCTACTGCCTGTCCGCCTCCGCCGAGCGCGGAGGGATGGAGCTGATCGCGGTCGTTATGCACTGCAAAAGCTCGGTCGACCGCTTTGAATCGGCCAAAGCCCTGCTCAACTACGGCTTTTCCAACTACGCGCTCGTCACGCCCGAGCCGGAAGACGGCATCCCGCCCGTCCCGGTCGTGCTGGGCACGCAGGAATTCGTGACCCCCGTGCCGCAGAGCGACGCGCCGCTCCTGCTGGAAAAGGCGCGCGCAGCGCAGATCCGGACGTCCGTGGAGACGGACGCGTCGGTCCGCGCGCCGATCGCGGCCGGGCAGCAGCTCGGCCGCATGACCGTCACCGCCGGAGACGAGACTGTCGCCGAGATCCCCCTCGTCGCCCCGGCGGAGATCCCCGCGCGCACCTTCCCGGACCTCTGGGCGGAGCTGCTGGGGAAGATCTGCTTCTCGCAGTAAGGCCGGACCGAAGGCTTTCCCGAAAGCCTTCGGATTCTTTTTGCGTTTTTTCCCAAAGTGTAGTATAGTAGATAGCAAAAGAAAAGGAGGCGCATGCGATGATCGACGTCGAATTGTCGAATATATGGGGCAGCGTCAGTCTGCCGGATCTGCTTTCCGGAGAGAAGGACCTGTTTGACGCGCATATGCAGCTGCGGACCAACCAGCCAGACGGGCCGGACTTCCTCGGCTGGCTGAACGCGCCGGAGGGCGTGATGGCCCGCGCGGTGCTGTCGATCGGCAAGGCCGCGGAGCGGATCGCGGAGCTCGGCGACACGCTGGTCATCGTCGGCAGCGGGGACGCGCCCGCCGCCGCGCAGGCGGCCATCCGCGCGCTCGGGGCCGCCTCCGGGCTGGAGCTGATCTTCGCGGGGACGAGTCTGTCCGCCAGCGCCTACGAGCAGCTGTGCACCCGGCTGGAGGGGACAGATTTCTGCCTGCTCCTGACGGCGCAGGACGCCGTCAGCATCGAGTGCGGCGTCGCCTCGCGCGCCGTGCGCTGGCTGCTTGACCGGCGTTATGGGCCGGAGGCCCGGCAGCATATCTTCGTCTGCGCGCCGCAGGGCAGTCTTCTGCACACGATGGCAAAGGAGGAGGGCTATACCTTCCTGCCGCAGCCCGCGCAGCTCGGCTGCGCGGATTCCGCGCTCTCACCCGCGGCGCTTCTGCCAATGGCGGCGGCCGGGATCGAGCCGCTGGCCCTGCTCGAGGGTGCGGAGCAGGCGTATCACGACTATGACCTGCGTGCATTCGAAAACCCCGCCTGGATGTACGCCGGCGCGCGGCACGCGCTGGAGCTCCGGGCGCGGAGAACGGAATTTCTGGGCGTGTTTGAGCCTGCGCTGCTGCCCTTCGCCCGCTGGCTCGCGGGCAATACCGCCCGGCGCAGCTGCCGCGGCGGCTACGGCGTGCTGCCGGTCCCGGCGGAGCTGCCGGGGAGCCTGGACGCGATGGATGCGATGCTCGCCGGGAGCCGGAGCGCGTTCGAGACCTTCCTGCGCGTGCCGCTGCCGGCCAGAAAGCGTAAGATCGAGCTCGACTGGAAGGACTACGATGGGCTCGGCTATCTCTCTGGCCACGCGGTGGACGAGGCGGACGGCGCGATGTTCGACGCGCTCGTGCAGACGCACGCGTCGCTCGACGTGCCGCTGATCGTGCTTTCAGCCCAGACGCTGGACGCGCCGCAGCTTGGCGAACTGTTTTATTTCTTCGAGCTGACGGCGGCGCTGTGCGCCGCGACGGACGGGCTTTCGCCCTTCGACCGGAAATTTTCCTCGCCCACCCGCGCGCAGACGGCCGCGCTGCTGCAGAAAAGCGCGGAATGAGCCGCAGCGCGGCGGACCATTTACAATCTTTTCACAAGTAAGTTCTTGTGTTTCCGGCGGAAAGCTGGTACAATGAAAGTGACCACAGGAGAAAAGGAGGAATGCCCGTATGGTCAATATTATGATGGGTCCCGAAGGCTCCGGCAAGACGAAGCAGCTCATCGGCGCCCTCAACCAGGCAGTGCAGCGCGAATCCGGCAGCATTGTGTGCATCGAAAAAGGAGACACCCTTCGTTTCGACGTCGACCATAAGGTCCGTCTGATCGATATCAAGGATTACGCATACGGCGGTTATCCGTTCCTGCGCGGCTTTATCAGCGGTCTGCACGCGGGGAACTTTGACATTACGCATATTTTCATGGACAATCTGTATAAGCTGGCACAAAGCAGCGATCCGAAGGAGACCGAGAATTTCCTGGATTGGTGCAGCGTCTTTTCCGCGGAAAACAGCGTGGCCTTCACCCTGACCATCGCAGGCGAGGCGGCGGAAGCTCCGGAATATATCGCAAGATATATGGACTGAATCAGACATTCCAGGCGCTGCGGATCTCCGCAGCGCCTTTTTTGTATAGGGTGTAACTGAAACCTGCCAACGCACCCGGACAGCGGGTCTTTTCGCGCTGCGCCGCGCCATTTTCCCTTGAAATACACAAAGTATTCCTGCGGAAAAATGGCTTGCCCAGCGCAAAAATCCCTCGCTGCCGGGCACGTTGTCAGGTTTCAGATACACCCTTGAGTCAGAGACACCTATGGGAAGGAGGAAGACCATGCCGCAGCCGGAATATGTGCAGCGCGGATATCTGCGCGAGGATTTCCGCCTGTTCCACCTGAAAGGACCGATGGAGGAGCAGCTGGACTGGCATTACCATACCTTCCACAAGCTGATCTTCTTCCTTGGCGGCACGTCGAGCTACGGACTCGAGGGGCGGAGCTATCCGCTCGAGGCGGGCGACGTGATCCTGGTCCCGCAGGGCTGCGTCCACCGGCCGGAGGCCGCGCCGGGCGCGCCGTATGAGCGCGTGATCCTGTATCTGTCGGCAGAGTTTCTGTCCCGCGCGGGCGGGGCGGACTGCCCGCTCGACAGCTGCTTCACGCTGGCCAAGACGAGCTTCCGCTTCGTCCTGCGCCCGCAGGACGACCGGCAGGCGCTGCGGCAGACGCTCGCCAATCTCGAGCAGGCGCAGCAGCCCGGCTTCGGCCAGAGCGCGCTCGCCCAGGCCATTCTGGTGCAGCTGCTGATCCTGCTCCGGCGCAGCATGGACGCGCAGCCGCAGGCCGTCCCGAGCCTCGCGGCCGACGAAAAGATCGCCGCCATCATGCAGTACCTGTCTCAGAACCCGACCGAGCAGATCTCCATCGACGATCTGGCCGCCCGGTTTTATATCAGCAAATACCACATGATGCGCCGCTTCCGCGCGGAGACGGGCTATACCATCCACGCCTATCTGACCGGCAAGCGCCTCGTCCTGGCCCGCGAGCAGATCGCCGCCGGTATGCCGGTCCTGCAGGCGGCGGGCGCCTGCGGCTTCGGGGATTATTCGGCGTTCTGCCGCGCCTACCGCCGCCAGTTCGGCCAGCCGCCGAGCAGCGCCAGATGAGCAGCAAAGCCCCAAAAAAGCAAAAAAGCCCTTGACACTCCGGCCCCGATATGGTATGATTCTAAGGCTGAATTTGTCAGAGTGCCGCGGGTGTAGCACAACGGCCAGGGCACCAGCCTTCCAAGCTGGGGACGCGGGTTC
>OLYN01001242.1_pt1 | contig 13218 bp, 13 predicted proteins | sample 1674231 | NCBI WGS metagenome assembly OLYN01 (sample SAMEA103958153, study PRJEB25191) | human gut metagenome
GGAAGAACGCGTGCATGGAGCCGCCCATGCCGTGATGGAAGCCGTTTTCACGGGCAAAGATCTCGGCGACGGTGCCATAGAGCAGGAAGCGGATGGCCAGCTCCTTGATGTCGCTGGTGTCGGCAAATTTCTTGACGGCTGCGAGGGTCTTGCCGCCGAGGAAGCTTTCCATGGTCTGCATCAGCTCTTCGTCGGAGAGCTTGTTGATGCAGCTGAGGCCCTTGGACAGGATCTCGGAGTGGCTTCTGTGAGAACCGAAGGTGATGTCGTCCTTGTTCAGCAGATATGCTTCGCCGACGCAGGAGGCCTCCTGGCCGTAGCTCAGGTGCGCGGGGCCGGGGTAGGTCGTCTCGACGCCGTTATAGTTGGCCTGCGTCTTGATGAGCGTGAGCATATGCTCGAACTCACGGCAGATGGCCATGTCGCGGTAGATGCGGATGAGGTCTTCCTTGGTATAGTTGCCCTCTTCGAGCTCCTGCTTGATGGTCTTGTTGTACTGGCAGACGGGAATATCTTCAAAGTGGATATAGCCGGGTTCGCGGACTTTTACGGGATCGATATACAAAGATTTCGGCATAATTTCGTCCTTCCTTTCTCTTACTTGGCAAGCAGCGTCATGAAGTTCTCAAGGCTCTTGCACAGCTCGCTCATGTAGCGCGCGGCAGGTGCGCCGTCGATGACTCTGTGATCGAAGGTCAAAGACAGGCCCATGGCCGGGTACGTCTCAATGACGCCGTCCTTCGCGGACTTGATCTTCGTCTGGATATTGCAGACGCCGAGAATGCCGGTCTGAGGCGGATTGATCACGGGCGTGAACGCCTCGCAGCCGAACGAGCCGATGTTGGAGATGGTGAAGGTCGCGCCGGACATATAATCGGGGCTGAGCTTGCCTTCGCGGGCCTCGGCGGCAAGCCGCTTGGCTTCCATGGACAGCTCGAGCAGCGTCATCTGGTCGGCGTTAAAGATCGTGGGGACGATCAGACCGCGCGGGGTGTCGCAGGCGAAGCCGAGGTTGACGGTATTGAAGTGCCGGACGACGTTCTCTTCGAGGACGTTTGCATTCAGATCCGGGCAGGACTTGATGGTCTTCGCAACGGCGAACATGACCATGTCGTTGAGGCTGACCTTGCCCATGGGCGCGTCAAGCGGCTTGAGCATGGCGCGGTAGGCCTGGATCTGGGTCGCGTCGAAGGAATACTGCTGGGTGAGCTGCGCCATAGTGGAAAGGCTCTTGGTCATGGACTTGGCCGTGGCCTTGCGCACGGGGCTCCACTTGACATCCTCAAAGTCGGCGGCAGCGGGCGCTGCTGCGGCAGGTGCTGCATACGCGGCGGCTGCGCCGGAGGCGATCAGCTTGTCGATATCGCGCTCGATGATGCGGCCGTTGGGGCCGGTGCCGGTGGCAAGGGCCGGGTTGACATTGTTCGCGACGGCCTTGGCCATAGCGCGCGGAGAAATGGCCTTCAGCTCGGCTGCGGCGGCAGGCGCTGCGGCAGCTGCGGGCGCGGCTTCTTCTGCGGCGGGAGCGGCTGCGGGAGCCGGAGCCTCTGCGCCGGGCTTCAGGAACTCATACGCGTCGCCGGGGTTGCCGACTGCGCAGACGTTGGCAAGGCACGGAACCTCGTCGCCGTCCTCAAAGAACTTTGCAAGCAGCGTGCCGGAAGCAGTGGATTCGCATTCGAACTCCGCCTTGTCGGTTTCGTAGGTGAACAGAACGTCGCCGGCGCTGACGGGATCACCGACATTCTTCTTCCACTCGCCGATGATGCAGGACTCGACCGTGATGCCCTCCTTCGGCATGATCACGGCCTGTGCGCAGGGGCCTGCGGGCGCTGCTGCGGCAGCGGGAGCGGCAGCCTTGGGGGCTTCTGCTGCGGGAGCTGCGGGTGCAGCGGAGGCTGCCGGTGCGTTTTTCAGCGCGGAGGTATCCTCGCCGGGGTTGCCGATGGCGCAGACATTGACCAGGCACGGAACCTCGTCGCCGTCTTCATAGAATTTCTCAAGCAGGGTGCCGGAGGCGGTGGATTCGCATTCGAACTCCGCCTTGTCCGTCTCATAGGTGAAGAGGATATCGCCGACGTTTACATGGTCGCCGACATTCTTCTTCCACTCGCCAATGATGCAAGATTCGACTGTAATGCCTTCCTTGGGCATCAATACGCCTTCTGCCATAAGTGTTTCACTCCTATTTTAATCTCAATAAAAATTATTTGTTGGCCAGCAGATACTTCTCTGCTTCCGGGCTCCACAGGCCGTTGTGGCGCTTGGTGATCTCGTCAAGCTTTGCAAACAGCGGATCTGTTTCGCCCAGCTTGCCGAAGTCGGCGATGGCCGTCAGGGGCAGCTCGATCTGCGTGTAGATGAGCTTCTTGCCGCCGGGGATCTTCGGCAGGTTCAGGACGGTATCGACGACCGCGTTCAGACCGCCGATGTGGGTGATCATGGCAGCGGGGTTGATCTTGCCGGAGGTCATCATCTCGATGGCTTCCTTCATGTCGCTGGTGTTGCCGCCGGAGGTGCCGACCACATGGGTGTAGAGATAATGAACGTTGTACCAGTTGAATTCTGCCTTGAACTGGCTGTTGGTCGGGCCTGCGAAGAAGTTCAGGCAGCCGTCGAAGCCGAGGATATCGCCGGCCTGCTCGACAACGGGACGAACCGGTGCGAAGCAGATGACATCGTCATAGCCGGTGCCGCCGGACAGCTCACGCAGGTAGTTGGTGTCGCAGCCGGGCTTGGCGGTGTTGACATAGTGCAGCTCAACGCCCATTTCCTTTGCGTGCTCAACGGTATAGATGCTCTGGGCGCGTTCGAGTCTGGCGTCGTCAATGTCGGTGATGACGAGCAGGCGCGGGCGGCGGTCGCAGTGCAGCGCGTAGTCGATCGCGCCGAGGCCCATGGGGCCGACGGAGGCGAGCATGGCCATCTTGCCGCCCTCGACGATGCCCATCTGATGCTCATAGGAGCCGGGCTTGGTATGGTACATGGCATGGAACGTGCCGATGATGCAGCTCATGGGTTCTGCCAGAGAGCCGTAGAAATACGTGTCGGAGTTGTACGGCAGCAGGTTGTCGGTCAGCAGCGTCTCGATGGGGATGTTGGAATACTGGCTGTCGCCGCCGCAGTACTGGTAGGAGTAGCCGGGAGCCAGCTGGGAGCCCTTGTAGAAATGCGCGGGCTGGATGGCGAAGCCCTGGCCGGGCTTATACTTGTTCTTCCAGTTTTCACCGACCTCGGTGATCACGCCGCAGAATTCATGGCCGACGATTGTGGGATGCTCCGCAACGTCGTTCGGGACGCGCTTGTGATCCTCACCCTCGACTGCGGCCTTGTAGGTCGACATACAGATCGAGTCGGAAATGACCTTGACCTGAACGTCATCCGGGCCGACCTGCGGCAGCTCGATCTCCTCCAGGCGGAGGTCCATTTTGCCATGGATACGGACAGCTTTCGTTTTCATACGTTCCATTCCTTTCTTGTATTTACCTTGCATAAATCATCCAACCAAAAATGGGATTGTGTTGGTTTGTATTGATTTCACCTTATTGTAGCGCAAGAATCCCAAAGTGTCAACGACAAATCCCGCATTCCGGTGCGGGATTGCGTTGTTTTTTGTGGGAGCACTTTGCATCCCCCTCCCCTGCCGGACACGGCGGGCAGAAAATGGCTCCCCTGAAAGGGGAGCCGGGGTGCTGGCGCGCCAGTGCTGATATTGTTACCCCTGCACCCTGCGCAGCGTGAGGGTATAGCTGTACTGCGTCCGTGTGGAATCGATTATGGTGTCGGTATAGACGTAATCGACCGCGACGCCGTCCACGACGGTATGATATTCGGAAAATACGCTGTCGCACAGCTCGGACGCAGCCGTCTGCAGGGGCTTATCGAGCAGGATGTGCCCCTTTTCTGCTCCGGCAAATGCAAACAGGGCGTACTGCATCACATCACCGGACGGGACGCTGATCCAGCCGTCCTCCTCGCCGCCCGCAGCGTGGTAGACAATGCCCGTCAGGACGCCGTTTTCTGTCTGGTATTCCAGCTGCGGCAGGCGGTCGTTGAACATGACGGTCGTTGTCCCACCGTTCGATTGAAAGCTCGATTCTTCCTTCCAACGGCCGTTTTCGTCCAGTTCGATGCCCGCATCTCCGAGCTGGCGCTGGATCCTGTTGTAATTCTCCGCAAACTGCGCAACAGTCAGCTCCCCGCGGTAAACCGGGCCGACCGGCAGCAGTACGCGCAGCACGCCGCCCGCGATCAGCAGCGCAGCAAGCACAGCTGCCGCCGCAAAGCGCCATCCGGCGTGATCGCGGATGGTCTGCTCGGAGCCGTCCTCCCACGGAAGCGCCTTCCCCTGCTGCTCGTCGGTATAGCTGACATACAGGCGGTACAGGCGGAAAACCGGCAGATTCAGCCGGATCCCGTACCAGAACAGGTACGCCGTGCGCTCCCGGCCCTCCGCATAGGTCAGCTTTCTGCCGTCCGGGCTTGTCACGCGCAGGCCGAAGAGCCATTTGCCGGGCGTCGTGCCAAACCGGGACAGCAGCAGCGGCTCCAGCAGGAACATCGTGCCGAGCGTCAGAAGCTCCAGAAACAGCATGCCGCCCCGGCTGTTTTTCAGCATGTTGAAGCCAAGAGCCGGCAGGAGCAGCATCCACAGCGTCCGGTAGATCTGGCCGTCGAGCAGGCGCGCGAAGAAGCGCTGCCACGGAAAATGCTCCTTCGGAAGCGTATCACGTTCGAGCACGCGCTCGGTCTGCATTTCATCGAGATACGGCCTTGCGTCGAGCGTCCGGAACTGCGCATGCGCCTGCCGGAGCCGTCCGGCGATCTCCCCCGCCCGGTCAAGCGCCGCCTTTTCCTTCTGTATGGCCGTAATACGCGCGGAAAGCGCCGCATCCAGCTCTGTTTTGCCGCGCACGATCGCCTCGATCTCCTCGACCGAATAGGATGAGCCGCAATAGTCGCATTCGAGCTTCCCGGACGCGCCGGCAAAGTGCAGCGGGCCGGTACACGCGGGACATTTGTAATTCGTGATCTGGTCTGCCATGCAGATACTTCGCCTCCTTTGATGGCTCTGCCCGCGCCAAAGGCGCGGGCAGAAAACTCAATTAAAGAACGATATCGCCCTCGTCAAACGGGTCGCCGCACTCGGGGCAGAACTTGGGCGGGTGGGTCGGATCCTCCGGCTCCCAGCCGCACTTGTCGCACTTGTACTTGGGTGTTCCGGCGGGCTTGGGCTTGCCGCATTCGGGGCAGAATTTGCCGGTGATGCCGCGCTGGCCGCAGGCGCACGTCCAGCCCGCGGCAGCGGGCGCTGCCGGTGCGGGAGCGCTCTGCGCGGCCTGCTGCTGTGCGCCCATCTGATAGAGATTCTGCGCATTCATGCCGCCCATCTGTCCGGCCATATTCATGCCCATGAAGGCCATCGCCGGGCCGGCGTTCGGGTTGTTGGCAGCTGCCTGCATGGCGTTGGCCTGCGCGCCGACCAGATGTGCCGCCGCTCTCGTCGGGTCCATAAAGGCCGCGTTGCGCTGCAGCTCCTTGAGCATGGCCTCGTCTTCCTCGCTCGCCTTGACGGACGAAACGCCGAAGGAGACGATCTCAAGACCGCGCAGATTGCGCCACTTACCGGACAGGACCTCGTTGAGCGCGTCGGCCATCTCCATCGTGTGGCCGGGGAGCGCGGAATAGCGGATGCCCTGCTCGGAGATCTTGGCAAAGGCGGGCTGCAGCGCGGTCAGCAGCTCGGTCTTGAGCTGGCTGTCGAGACGGTCGCGGGTATAGTCCCCGCCGACGTTGCCGCAGACGTTCGTATAGAACAGGATCGGGTCGCAGATGCGGTAGCTGTACTCGCCGAAGCAGCGGATGGCGATATCAATATCGATCCCGGCGCGCTGGTCGACCACGCGGAACGGAACGGGAGAGGGCGTGCCGTATTTGTTGCCGATGAGCTCCTTGGTGTTGAAGTAGTACACGCGCTGATCCTTGGGCGGCTCGCCGCCGAAGGTGAAGCGCTTGCCGATATTCTTGAAGGTGTCGAGAATATTCTTGCCCAGCTTGCCGTAGAACAAAGACGGCTCGGTCGAGGAATCATATTTGAATTCGCCCGGCTCCGCGCAGAACTCCGTGACCTTGCCCTGATCGACGATGATCATGCACTGGCCGTCGGCGACGGCGATCACAGAGCCGTTGGAAATGATGTTGTCTGAGCCTCTGGTGTTGCTGCTGCGGCCGGAGGTGCGTTTCTGGCCCTTGACGGCCATGACGTTTTCCGGAAGAGAATCGCAATAGAAATACTCAAGCCACTGATCGGCCATCACGCCGCCGGCAGCGCCGAGTGCCGCTTTGATAAGTCCCATTTGATTACGCTCCTTTTCTTGTCTTGAATGAAGTTGCTATGTGGAAATCTGCCATTGTATTCAGGATACCATAGTTTGACGCGTTCGGCAATCGGTTTGTTCCAATTTCATGAATAATCACAAATTTTCACAGGAACCCACGAATGGGCAGAAACAAAAAAGTGCCCATAGGCAGATTCTTATGAATTTGATACAATTATATCGAATAAGAGCGTTTGGCGAATTTGTACGCACCCGCGCACATGATCGTAGGGGCCGATGCCCACATCGGCCCGGCAGAATGCGCCATTTTTACGGAAGTCTCCGGCGAATTCGTAACTTCCCAAACGGGCCGACAGAGTCGTCGGCCCCTACGGTGAGCTTTCGATGCATCCGTACCCCGTAGGGGCGGACGACTCTGTCCGCCCGCAGGATGTATCACTTTTTTCGGAAATCTGCGGCGAATTCGTAACTTCCCAGCGGGCCGATGTGTACCGGCAAGCGGCAGACCCACATCCGTAACGCTCCTTCGTCGCGAACGGCTGTGACCGACATCGGCCCCTACAGAGTGCGGCGTAAATTTGCAGAAAGGACGTGAGCCGAACCATGCCGTTTTTGAAATGCGCCTGTTATCTTGCAGGGCTGGGTATCCTGAGCTTTGTACTTGGGCGGCTCGTTCCGAAGACGTGGTTCGACTATACGCGCTTTCCCTATCGCACGTTTGCGTTTGAGCGGAACGGGAAGCTCTATGAGGCGCTGCGCGTTTCGCGCTGGCAGAGCCGGGTGCCGGATATGAGCAGGCTGTTTTCAAAGCTCATGCCGCCCAAGAAAATGCCCGCCCGTCCGGACGAGCAGACGCTGCTCGTCATGATCCGCGAGACATGCGCGGCAGAGGCCACGCACACGCTTCTGATGCTGGCCGGACTTGGCGTGATCGTCATCTGGCCGTGCGTATGGGGCGTGATGCTGTATCTGGTCTACGCGATTTTGGGAAATCTGATTTTCATCATCATTCAGCGCTACAACCGCCCGCGCCTTGTCCGGCTTTACGAGCGGAAACGCGCAAAAAGGAGCAAAGAGGCATGAAGGTACTGATCCTCAGCTGCAACACCGGCGGCGGGCACAATTCCTGCGCCAAAGCCATCGGCGCGGAGCTTTTAAATCGCGGGCACACGTATGAGACGGACGACGCGCTTTTATACGTCTCCAAGGGCACGAGCCGCTTTGTGAGCAATTGGCACGTGCGGTTCTACCGCTACTTTCCCAAGCTCTACAATAAAGGCTATCAGTACGCCGAGGAGCACCCCGCGTCGTTTGACGAATCCTCCGCTGCCTGCCGCATTCTGCGGCGCGGGTGCAAGCGGCTGCGCGCAGCGATCCTCGCGGGCGGCTATGACGCGGTCGTATGCGTACACCTGTTCCCGGCGCTGATGCTGACGTTTATCCAGCGGGAGGCTCCCCTGCCCATTAAAACCATGTTCATCGCTACGGACTACACCGCAAGCCCGTCGTGCGACCGGATGCGGCTGGATACCTGCGTGATCCCGGACGCGGCGCTGACGGAGCTGTTCGTGAAAAACGGCGTCAGCCCGGACACGATCGCGCCGCTCGGCATTCCGGTGCGTGCGGAGCTTTATTCCTGCCTGCCGGTGCAGGAGGCGAAAAAGGCCGTCGGGCTTGACCCGTCGCACCGGCACCTTCTGATGATGACCGGCAGCATGGGCTGCGGGCCGATGGAAGAAATCACGCAGCTGCTTGCAAATTCGCTTCCGGCGGAGTATGATGTGACTGTGGCATGCAGCAGCAACCGTCAGCTTCTGCGGCGTATGCGGAGAAAATTCGCAGACAGGCCCAACATCCACATCTGCGGATACATCAGCGACGTTTCCGTCATGATGGACAGCGCCGATCTGTTTCTGACAAAGCCCGGCGGCATCAGCACGACGGAGGCCATGGTCAAGGGACTGCCGATGGTGCTGGTCAATGTGGTCGGCGGCTGCGAGACGCCGAATCTGGAATTCTTCGTTTCGCACGGCGGCGCGGCCACGGCCGACACGCCGGAGGCCATTGCCGCGCTCTGCAAACGGCTGCTGGAGCACGACGAGGAGCGCCTGATCATGCGCCAGTCATTGCTCGCCATGCACAAAACCCCCGCTGCGCAGGCCATCTGCGACTGTCTGGAGGCATAAACCGGGCAAGGCGTGGGATTCTAATGATAAACAGGGAGGTCACAAACATGACAATCGTAACATTGGACAACTTTGAAAAAGAGGTCATGCAGGCCGAAACGCCCGTTGTGGTGGATTTCTGGGCAAGCTGGTGCGGCCCGTGCATGATGCTTGCGCCCGTGATGGAAGCGCTGGAGCCGGAGGTTCCCGGCGTGAAATTCTGCAAGGTCAACGTCGATGACGAGCGCGATCTGGCCATGGAGTTCCAGATCGAGTCCATCCCGACGCTGCTGTGCGTCAAGGGCGGCAAGACCGTGAAGCGTCTGGTCGGCTTCCGCGAGAAGGACGCACTCAAGAAGGAGTTGGAGGCGCTGTGAAGGTACGGCTGAACGAGGACAAGGAGGTCGTCGCCCGCATCAAGGAGGGCCTCAAGCGCACCGGCGGCTACTGCCCATGCAGGCTTGCCCGCACGGAGGAAAACAAGTGTATGTGCGAGGAGTTCCGCAATCAGATCAAGGATCCCGACTTCGAGGGCTACTGCCATTGTATGCTCTACTATAAGGAAAAATAAGCGCCAGCCCGGCGTCCGCGTTGCGGATGCCGGGCTGATTTGCTGCGGGCGGACAGAGTCGTCCACCCCCTGCTGGCCGACAAAGAGACAGGGCCTCTTCTCCCGGTCGAACCGCTTGTCAAGCCCCGGTTCGCCCTTTGCCATGATTTTGGCGAAGCGAAAAAGCGCTTTCGGGGTCATGGAGCCGAGCAGCCCCTTCGCAAGCGGCAACATGGCGCGCAGGCTGAGCCTTTCGCCGGGCCGCTTATAGAGTGTATCTGAAAACTCCCAACGCACCCGGACAGCGGGCCTTTTTGCGGTGCGCCGCGTCATTTTTCCTTGAAATACGTCAGTATTCCTGCGAAAAAATGTCTTGCGCAACGCAAAAATCCCTCGCTGCCGGTCACATCATGAGTTTTCAGATACACCCTAGGCAAGATAGCCCTCGCCCCGTTCGCTTGTTGCGTAGAGGATCCCGCCCCGCAGTGCCATGCGCACGTAGCCGCAGATGAAGGCCGCCGCTGCGTCCCGGCTCGGGAACGCGTCGATCAGGCCGTGTTCCAGGCCGTAATCGTAATAACCGAACGCGTGTCCGATGTCCTGAATGACGCGCTCGTCCAGCTCTGTGACCTTCATACCGATTCCTCCCGTTTCTGAAGCACGGCCACCGCGCACGGGATCCGCCCCTCGCAGAGCGTATATTCCGCGTCCGGATATCCGGCTTCCGCGAAGAACTGCCGGTAGGTGTCCGGCGTGAACTCGCGCTTGAAGTCCGCGCCCGCCTTCCCGACCGCGCCGGAGACGCGGTTCGTCGTGCCCTTGTCCGTCCGGTTCATGTAGGTGGGGATGATGAGCCTGTCGCCGGGGCGGCAGACCCGCTCCAGTTCCTGCAGCGCCCGGTACGGCTCGTCCAGCAGGTGGATGACGTTCGCGGCCACGACCGCGTCAAAGCTTTCGTCCGGGTAATCCAGATGGAGAATGTCAGCCTGCGCAAGCTGCACATTGCCGAATTTGGCGCACTTTTTCTTTGCCCGGCGCAGCATCGCTGCAGAAAAATCCGTGGCGGTCAGGCGCTTGCAGCGGGGTGCGATGACGGTGGTGAGCAGCCCCGTGCCGCAGGCGCATTCCAGCACGTCGTCAGCCGGAGAGATCAGCTCCCCGACCGCGGCGCACAGCGCCCGGTTCGCTTTTCGGTTGATGCCGTCGGCAAAAATGTCGTAGAGCCACGCAACGTTGTCCCAGAACATGAAGGCTTCCTCCGTCCGTCTTATTTGTCTCTGAGCTTCAGGCAGAAATCGCAGCAATCGCCCCCGCGTCCAAGCGTCTTGGTGCGGTGCCAGTAGAGCTTGGGGTGCAGGCCGTCGTAGGTGATATCGTCGCTGTCGCAGAAGCAGTGGCACAGCTCCGGACAGCCGTAGTGCACGCTGGCGTCGTGGTACGGGCATTTCGTCATATCGATGCGCCAGACGCCGCCGGTGGTCTGGATATCCCGCGACGCAAAGCCCGCCGTCACGCCGAACAGCTTCGGCGTCTGCTCTGAGAAGATCCCCGGCACCTTTTTATAAAGGCCGGGAATGCGCATGAGGCGAAGAAACAGCTTTTTCTGCCGCCGGGCCTTCTGCTCCACATAGCTGTGGATGGTCTCCAGCGCCTCGTCCTTCGGCATGACGGTCTGCAGCGTCTCATATGCCGCGATCCCCGGCAGGATCTGGTTTTCCAGATGGCGCTGCTTTTCCTTCGTGGCCCCGGCGTTATCCTGCCGCAGCGCCTGCAAGCGCGCATAGAACGCGGCGTTCAGCTGCTCGGCCTGCACAGGGAACCGCGCGGCGGCGGTCTTTTTAAAGTTTTTGGTAATGTAGCTTTCTTTCATGGTAGTTCCTCGTGCTGCATGTCCTGCTCGTGAAGGATCTGGTGGGCGAAGTGCCGCAGATAGCGCGCGCGGTATTTTTCGCCCATTTTGCGCGCGTAAAAAATATGAATTTCGGTACCGGGCAGGAGCATAATTGCAGGCGCATCCGCCTGTCCGAATTCGTAAACCTTCATGCTTTCGCAGCCTCATTTCCGGGCCAGCATGCAGAGCCAGTCTCTTTTATGCTTGTAGATCTGCACGTCGCGGAAGCCCGCCTCTTCCAGCGCGGCTTTCAGCTGCGTATCCTTATAAATGCGCATACCGCTGATGCGCTGCATCCACTTTTCATCGCCGGGGATGTCGCCGCCGCATTCGTTGCAGATGAGAAACGTGCCGTCCGGCTTTAAGACGCGATAAACCTCCCGGAAGCATGGGACAAGCCCCGGCCAGAAATAGACCGTCTCAAACGCCGTGACCGCGTCGAACCAGCCGCTTGCGAAAATGATCTGCTCTACGCTCCCCTGCCACACGGCGCAGCGGCCCGCCTGAATCGCGTCCGCGTTGCGTTTGCGCGCCTGCTCCGCGCTGACGGCAGAATAATCGATGCCCTTGACGATGCCCCTCGGGCATTTTTTCAGGAGCGTCCGGATATTCGCGCCTCCGCCGCAGCCGCAGTCGAGAACTCTTGCGTCCGGCGCAAGCTTCAAAAAGCGCAGACCCCAGCCCGACAGCGCGCGGTGCCCCACGTTCATCATCAAAACCATCAGCTTCCCCCCAAAACCGGTCGGCTTGCGGGTGTTTTCAAAAAAGGACATATCAAAGCCTCCTCAGACGTGTTCCAGCACGATGATCTTGTTTGAAATATTCCGCACGGCGGGCAGCTTGTCCAGAAGCTTATAGACCGGCGCGAACACCGCCATGCCCTCGGTCAGACTGTGCTCCTCCACGAAGCGGAAGCCCGGCAGCAGCGCGGCAAGCGCCCGGCCATGCTTCACGCCCCAGGTGAATTTCGCGTGGCTGCCCTCGATGGAGCGCTCCTTGAAGCGCTTTGCGACCGCAGGGTTCATGGTTTCCACGAAAACCTCCGCCTTGGGCAGGCGGGCGGCGATCACTTCAAAGATGCGCCGGACGTCCGCCTCGGACAGGTACATCGTCAGGCCCTCGATGATCACGAGCGCGGGCGCGTCCGTCTCCCGGATCGCCGCGCCCCAGTCGTCCATTGCGGACATGGCAAGCTGCGAGATCGCTCCGCTCTCCGGCAAAAGCCGCTGCCGCACGGCGATCGTCTCCGGCAGGTCGAGGTTGTACCAGTGCTGATACCCCTTCATCCGGTAGCAGCGGGTATCGAGGCCGCAGGCCAGATTGACGACGACTGTGCCGGGATGCCTCCCGAGCCACGCGCCCACAAGCCGGTCGAGCACAATGGTGCGGGCGATCACGCCGCTGCGCATGGCTGTATCCTTCTCCGCGAGGGAAAAATCATAGTCAAGACTTCCAATGATCTGCTCCGCCGTTTCATCGCGGATTGCGCCGCGTCCCGCGCTTTCCCGCGCGCGGGCATAGACGGTCTGCAGCATGGTTTCCGGCACGCCGGTAAGGGTAATTTTTTCAGACATGAATCTGCCTCCTCTGTTTGCTTTCTCTGCCTGCCCAGATCGCATTCGCGGCCATCCAGATGCACAGTGACGCATTGCCCGAGCCCTGGCTGCATACAAAGTCCCACGTGCTGATCTGTGCGCCGAGCAGCTGCCGGAGATCGGGGATCAGCACAAAAATGATCTGCCAGACGAGCATATGGAACACGAGCATCCGCCACGGCTCATATCCCCCGCTCAGATATGCCTCGCGCAGGAACAGGCCGCTGTCCACCGCGCTCGCGGGGATCGCGCTCAGGCACAGATCGCCCGCCAGCATGAAAAGCGCTCCCAGCGCCCCCAGCCAGCAGTCGCGGCGATAGGCCCGCAAATCAAGCTCCATTCTGTATGCCTCCTTCGGAAGACCGCGCGGTTATATGAATCTAACCCGCACAGTTAAGCGCTTCTAACCAAGGACAGTGTACCACACCTGCCCGCCGCTTTCAAGATGGGAACGAGACTTTTTCTGACAAAATATGAACGGGCGCAGGGAGCAGCATTTGCGTCAGCAAATGACGGAGGGGATGTGTTGCAGATTTCAGAGTGTTTCGAAATTTGTGACGTTCGAATCCCCTCAGGCGCTACGCGCCAGTGCATTATCGAAAAGAAAAGTTTTTAATGTTACAGCCTAGGGTGTATCTGAAAACTCCCAACGCACCCGGACAGCGGGCCTTTTTGCGGT
>OLYN01001253.1_pt1 | contig 13159 bp, 9 predicted proteins | sample 1674231 | NCBI WGS metagenome assembly OLYN01 (sample SAMEA103958153, study PRJEB25191) | human gut metagenome
TACTAATGGTTCAAATCTGATATGAAGAAATCTTTAATTAGAAGTGATGTTGAGCTTCAGGAAGGTCCCTTTAAAGGACAGGATCTTAACACCTATCTTTATATGAATTTACCTTCTGTTTACCTTTTCAGAATGAGCTCTAACGTTATGCATGAAGACGGCATTTTAGAAGGCGATGTGGTCATTGTTGACAGAAGCCTGCTCATTGAAAACGGCGACTATGTAGTGATGAGTATCAACGGCACTTTTCTTTTAAGACAGTTTCTAGATGGCAGAGAACCAAGATTAGTATGTGCTGATGATTCTATTCCTGATATTAACTTAACTCATGTTGATGAGTGTGAACTCTTTGGCGTGGTGTCATCTGTCATCAGAAAAACACGTATTAAAAAGAACGGCAAGTATGGTTCTAACGGCAGGCAGAATACATATACTTTCCGCCGTAAAAACAAAGTCTATCCTAAAGATCCAAATGATAATGGTAGAAACTTTATGTAGAAAGCTATTTTTCTACGGGAATCATTAAAATTCTCTTTATATCATTAAATTTTTAGATTCTAAAAACGCAATTTTTACCCCTTACTTATTAGCTCTAATCTCTATTAGAACATACGTTTATCTATGAGACATTGTGGTAAAATCGAGTGTGTAGTTCTCTACAAATTAATGTTACTTTAAAGTCTGCTTTAAGACTTAAATGTTATGTCTAAAGTTATCTTAGAGAATTTTTGTAAAGTAACGCAATGAAAAGTAACGCCATATTCTTTAAAGGTACTTGACAGGTACAGTACGATAGAGAATGTACAAAGTTTTTTTTAGTTATGTTTATTCCTAAAAGAGAAATAATCTTAAAACAGTAAACATAAAGCAATGTTTTTTAGGAGCGATACTGTGGCAATGAAGCTAGCTATTTACGGTTATGATACTGATATTGGTAAACTTGTGATTGAAACCATTGAAGAACAGGATCTCTCTTTAGGCGAAGTTTTCCCATTATCACCATTGACAGGTGAATATGATGCCGTTCAGATTAAAGGCCAGAACTACTTTGTTCAGCCAGTTGAAGAGTTTGATTTTTCAAAAGCGGATGTAGCTTTATTTTTAACTACTCAGGATGAATCTCAGCACTGGATTAATGCTGCAAGAGAGAAAGGCTGTATCGTTATTGATGACAGCCATTTATTCAATGGTGATGATAAGACTGTAACCATCGTACCTGAAATCAATCCTTTTGATATTAAAAAGGCAATTGAAAACAGACTGGTTATTCCTGCCTTAGCGCCATCTGTACAGCTGTGCCTGGCTCTATCTGTTCTTCATGATGAGTATGGCATTGCAAGAGCTACTGTAACCTCAATGGAATCTGTTTCAGAATTTGGTCGGTTAGGTACTGAAACCCTAGCTCATGAGTCAACCTTATTATTAAACGGTATGGCAGCAGAGCATCAGGGATTTCCAGCTCAATTAGCATTCAATCTGCACACTAGAATGGGACTGCTTGAGGATAATGGATATTCAGACCATGAAAATGCTATCAGTAATGAAGTATCAAGAATTTTAGGCCGTTTCGAGCGTGGTTTTGATATTACCTGCATTCAGGTTCCTGTATTCTACGGTCACACTATGGTAGTTAATGTTGATCTTGAGGATAAGGCTACATTAGAAGAGGTTAAACAGGCTTTTGATGCTTCAGAATATGTAACTGTAGCCTCAGAGGATGATGTTTTATCTCCTGTAGCAGATATTATCAACGAGAGAACTGTAATGCTCACAAGATTAAAGCAGGACAAACCTGGTTCAAAATCTTACAGCTTTGTGATTATGATGGATAACACTAGAAGAGGTGAAGCTATTTCTTGTGTTGAAATTGCAAAATTGATTGCAAAATCTCTCTAATCTGTAAAATGTGCACACTTTATGCATAACTTTTCCAAAAATGGGATCTGATCTTATTTTGACAGATCTCATTTTGAGTAAAATAATGCATAAAAATAGGGGTTGTTAGTTATGCACGCTTACAAAAAAGCACTTTTATCTGTAGCTTTATCTTTTTTATTACCTTTTTCGGCAATGTCAGCTGATGAAGATGGTACTTTTACTATTACTATTCAAGGTCCTGAAGTTGAGGATACTGTTCCTCAAGTACAGCCTGTACAACCAGCTAGCAGAGCTCCTGTAAGACGTGCAGCTCCTAGACAAAACAGACAAGCTACTGTAAATGCAACTGCAACCAGAGCACCAGCGGCTACAGCAACAAGACAACCTCAGACTGAAAGCAATGCAACTTCTGTTCAGCAGACCCCAGCTAGGACCTATAGCGTTGCATCAGGTGATACTATCTGGTCTGTAGCCCATCGCTACTTACCTCTGGATAGAAGTGTTAATGAATTCCAGATTGTAGCCTCAATTTACAGACATAATCGTGGCGCATTCGGTCGTGGTAACGTCAACAACCTTTTAAGAACTACTATTACTATTCCTCCTGTATCTGAAATTGCACGAGAAACAACCGATACAGGTTCAAGACTTTTAGCTCAGGGCAGTATGACTTTACCTCCTTTAGGTAATGCTCCTGCTACTGTAAATACTCAGGCAACCTTAAACAACACAGCAACTCCTGCTCCTGCAACACAAGCTTCAAAGCCAATGCAGTCACTGTCTGATAACGATATCCCTCAGTACACCGCCACCGAGACTAAGATTAAAAAGTTACAGGAAGAAGCGGTTAAAAAAGATTTATCCGTAGCAATGCCAGAGAATACCCGTGGCGCTGATCTTGATAAAAGTCAGGTTACAGAAGAGACCGTACCAAACGGTAATAATGAGGGCAGTGCAGACAATAACAAAAAGGCAGAAGCTGCTAAAGCAATGAGTGCTGATCTTGCAGCTGCTGCTGTAGATGCTCAATCTATCAGGATCATGCTCGATGGCAATAAGAAAGCTATTGATGAGAAAACTAAAGTCTTAGAGCAACAGTTAGCTGAAGCTATGGACAGAATGAAGAAAACATCTGCAGCTACTGCTAAAACAGCAGCAGACAGTGTTTCTACATTAGCTTCTCAGTATGACAATATTATTTCAGGTCTTCAGCAAGACATTATTGAGATTAAAGGTAATATTTCAAAGCTCTCTCAGGATAATGACAGAATGAGAGAGATGTTACTTGCTAATGATGAGAAGATTGAGGATATGCAGCTGCAGCTGTCTCAATTCTCAGTAAGTACACCTACCTCTGTAGTTGATCTTGATAAGCCTGTCATGATGATCTTATTCGGTGCTGGCTTATTAGCTTTAGTACTGATGATTGTCTTCTTAATTATCAAGTTAAAGTCTCGTGCTAGCGCTAAGATGACCGATGACTTTGATGTTGAGGATGATTACTCATCAGATGATACCTTATTATCAGATGAGAACGGTTCTATCGATCTTGAAGCTCCCGTATCTGGCGATGAAGAGCCAGATACTACGGATATTCCTCAAAGAGAACTGGACAAGAACAATAACTCTATAAATTCACCATCTGATTCAGCATCAGATGTTGAAGTTGCTTTAAATGAGAAAAAGCAGGCTGACGCTGAAGAATCAGCTTCAAATGCTACAGAAATTCCTGATAACAGTGCAACAGCAGATAACACTGGTGCTGATGCAACTGCAACTGAAAAAGATCCTGCTCAAGAGGCTTGGGATAATGCAGCAACAACTAACTCATCTGATGAGATAAAAGATGACAAGGATGTAATGGATGAGTGGTCTAAAGCTCTAGATGAGCAGACTGGTTCTGAAAAGAACGTTGATCTTGATAAAGATGAGAATAAAGATACTTCACAAGATGATATGGCATCAGCTTGGGAAGCTGCTTTAAACGAACAGGAAAACTCTGAAAAGAAAGATGATGATAAAGCTAAGTCTGATGATGAGGCTATGGCTGATGCCTGGAGCGCAGCTTTAAATGAGCAAAAAGAAGCTGAAGAAAAAACTGAAGACAAAGCCAATGCCCCTAAATCTGAAGAAGAGGCTATGGCTGATGCCTGGAGTGCAGCTTTAAATGAGCAAAAAGAAGCTGAAGAAAAAACTGAAGACAAAGCTAATGCTTCTAAATCTGAAGAAGAGGCTATGGCTGATGCCTGGAGTGTTGCTTTAAATGAGCAAAAAGAAGCTGAAGAAAAAACTGAAGACAAAGCCAATGCTCCTAAATCTGAAGAAGAGACTATGGCTGATGCCTGGAGTGCTGCTTTAAATGAGCAAAAAGAAGCTGAAGAAAAAACTGAAGACAAAGCCAATGCTCCTAAATCTGAAGAAGAGACTATGGCTGATGCCTGGAGTGCTGCTTTAAATGAGCAAAAAGAAGCTGAAGAAAAGACTGAAGATAAAGCCAAAGCTCCTAAATCCGAAGAAGATCCTGTAGCAGATGCAACAGCACAAGAGTCTGTAACCGAGAAAACATCTTCAAAGGAAAATAGGGAGGCTGAAGATACCGCCCCAAAGACTGAAGAAGAAGCGATCACAGAGGCCATGAATAAGGCTTATGAAAATGCTGAAAGTGCAAAAGAAAGTGAAACTTTAGATGTAGCAACAGATGTAACAGACAATGCAGACATTGATTCAATTGTAGATGATGCTGATAAAGAGACTGTGGCAGAACATGAAAATACTGCTGAGAGTACACCTTCAGATGAGACTGAATCAAAAGAAAAATCACCAGCAACAGGCGATATCCTTGCAGATGATGTAAAAGTTGAAGATGTCAGTGAAGATGAACTGTTAAATCACCTAAAAGACAACTCAGATAAGATTTTAGAAGAAAATCACGTAGATCCTGAGACTTTAGATATTAAAGCTGAGCCTTCACAAGCTGAAATATCTGATAACGTTGATGCTGATGCATCAGATGTTGCAGATCCTCTTGATGCTTCAAATAAGGCAGAAGATGCTGCAGAGCCTTCAAAGGAAGAGCCCGTTTCATCAGAAGATCCTCAAGAGCAACTCTCAGGTGAAGAAAAAGCATTCTTAGAGTCAATGTCTGATAATAAGAATTCTGACAATACTGAAGATGAAAAAGCTGAAACTGATGCAGAATTTGAAAACAATGAGCGTAAAGAAGACAATATTCCTGAAGCTGAGGCTGAAGAGATCTCTGATGATGAAGTCCCTAAAAACAATTCTGTAGGAAAGAATGTTGATGAGGTCTTAAATGATGATCTTAATTTAGAAGATCTCCTGATGGGTAATGACAATGTTGTTGATGCTCCAGAAGAGGCAGAGTCTCCTGAAGAAATAGCAGATGGTGTGGAAACATTTGATGCTATTCCTGAAAATGAAGAGAAGCAAAAATCAGAACACACTATCGATGAAGATGCAGAGCCTCATACAGATGCTGTGGAACCTGAAAATGCAGAGACTGTAGATGCTGAACCTGTTGATACTGATGAGACTGATTACCCCGATAATGAAGCTGTAGAGCCTGAATTTGAAGTGCCAGAGCAGGATGATTCTTTTGATGAAAATCCTGTAGAAGAAGCTATGGTTACATCAGCAGACGAAGATACTGCTGACACCACAGATGTTGCTAAGAGCGAAAATGATGACACTAATGATATTGGTGATATTCAGGATAAGTCAGAGCAGGCTATCTTTAATCCAGATCCGCATGATGACAACAGCAAAGATGAAAATGGCGTTGTATCCTGGGCAGTTCCTGATGACGACTTCGATATTGTAGGTAAAGGCAAAGATCCTAGTGCTACAACAGCTTCTGATACTGTTGAAGACACTCCTCAAAATGAGGACAATCTATCAGATAATTTAGAAGAGACTATAGAGCAAGCTGATGTCGCAACTGATGCAAATGATGATGCTCTTGAGAGTAAAGAGAATGATTCTCCTGCTGAAAATGTCGAATCTTTAGAGTCTCAAGCAGAAGATGCAAAAGCTTTAGATGATCTTGAGCAAAGATTGAGTGCATCAAAAGCTCAATATGACTCAGGTGCTGATGAGGATATTATGAACATGCTAAGTGGAGGTGTTCATGACGATTTACCTCATGATAACGAAAAAGCCTTCACAGATGATGAGATTGCTTCTATGATGAGTTCAGCAAATGCAGTTGATCCTAAGAGTATCCCTGAGGACGATTTAGCATTGAATGAACCAGTTGAAGATAAATCGTCAGATCCTGATGATACTGAAGATCATTCTTTAGAGAATGTAGCAGATACCATCGGTCCTATTTCTTCACAGAGTGACGATGAAGCAGATGACAACAATTTAGATAATGCTGAAAATACAGATGACTATGAAGGTTTAAATGCAAAACAGCATCAGTACTATGTTGATGAATTAAACTTGGCTAGACTGTATTTTGAGACTGGAGATACAGAAGAAGCTTTAAAGATCATTGATGATGTGAAGGAACACGGAAGCTCAGATCTTAAAGAGGAAGCTTCAAAGATTATAGAAACATATGGCAACTAAAGAACAGTTAATTGGTCTTGATGACAGTAAATTAGTAAATATTAAAGATGATCCTAGACGCATGAGTGTGCTCATGTGTGACAGGGATGCAGCAAAGGCATTACCAGATTTATTCTCAGATGCCTTTGATAAAGGTTTTGAACTGCGTATAGCTTCTGCCTACAGAAGCTTTTATAAGCAGTTTAAAATCTTTGATGACAAGTTCAAAGGAAAAAGACCTGTCTTAGATGCAAATGAAAATCCTATGGATATCAGCTCATTAAGTGATGAGCAGAAGGTTTTAGAAATCATAAGATTTTCAGCAATTCCTGGTTTTTCCCGTCACCATTTTGGTACTGATTTTGATATCTATGCTGTAAACCTCTTACCTGAGGGTAAACAGTTAGAACTTACCGCAAGAGAATATCAAAAGGGTAATTACTTCTACAAATTAGGGCAGTATCTTTCTCAAAACCTCAATAAATTCGGTTTTAAACGTCCTTTTAACGGAAAAGGCACTATTGCCTTTGAACCTTGGCATATTTCTTTTTCAAAAAAAGCTGATGAGTGCATAGATGCTTTCCCCGTTGATTTTGCACTTGAGTATCTGATCTCTTTTAATGAACCATGGGTAAAGTATGCAGTGTCTTATGCTAAAGAACACTATAAGGAGCTTTTAGCTAAATGAGTGAGATTTTAAATACTCTTATCATAGGTTCAGGTCCAGCCGGCTATACTGCTGCCATCTATGCCTGTAGAGCCCAATTAGAGCCGGTTTTAGTCTGTGGCTCTGAGGTCGGTGGACAGCTTACAACCACACCTGAAATTGAAAACTGGCCATCACGTTTTGATGCTCCTGACGGCTTTTCTCTCATGCAGGATATGTCAAAGCATGCAGAAAAACTCGGCACAAAGTTTATTTATGATGAAGTTGTAAAAACTGACTTTTCAAAAAATGTAAAAGAAGTTTATCTCTCATCAGGTACAGTTTTAAAAGCAAAAACAGTGATCATTGCAACCGGCGCTAAAGCAAGATATTTAGGGTTAGAGTCTGAGACTAAATATAAGGGCAAGGGCGTATCTGCCTGTGCAACCTGTGATGGCTTTTTCTTTAGAGGTAAAGAAGTTGCTGTTGTAGGTGGAGGATCAGCTGCTTTCATTGAAGCTTTGTATTTAGCTAACCTGTGCTCAAAAGTTTATTTAATTCACAGAAGAGCAGAGTTTAGAGCAGAGAAAGTTCTAGTCGACAGATTAAGAAAACTCGAGATTGAAGGTAAGGTTGAGTTTGTCTTAAATGTCAACATCAAAGAGATCTTAGGTGATGGTAATCTTGTAAATGGTGTCAGGGTGGAGAGTAATGGACAGAATAGAACTATTCCTCTTTCAGGTGTATTCATGGCAATAGGTCATGAACCTTCAACAAAGCCTTTTGCAGGTCAGATTGAGCTTTATGATGACGGTACTGTAAAAACTGGTTTTACCTCAGAAACCTCAACCTCAGTTGCTGGTGTCTTTGCTGCAGGTGACTGTGCCGACAGAGTTTATCGTCAGGCCATTACCTCAGCAGGACAAGGTTGCAAGGCAGCTTTAGATGCGGAAAAATATCTACAGAGTAAACTATGATCCAAGATTTATTTCCTCATAAGCTTTTTAACGAGTTCTCTTTAAAAAGAAGGCCAAAAGATACAGACTTTGTGTTTGTCTTTGATGGCAATAATGTTTTAGTTTCAGGTGATGGAGAGAACTCTCCTTTAGCTTTACCAAAAGTATCTTCTTTTAATAAAGACGAGCTTACCTACCTGTTAAAAATTGATGATACAGCATATTTCTTATATACAGGTGAGAACTGCCCATATCTTGATGGTTTTTCTTATATGACCAAAAGAGTCTTACGCTCAGACAATCCTCGTACTGTATGCTTTGCAGGCTTTACTGCTTATCAGTTATTCCAATGGTACAGGTCTAATAAGTTCTGCGGCTTCTGTGGCTGTAGAACAGAGCACTCTAAAACAGAGCGAGCTTTACTATGTCCTCATTGTGGTAACACGATCTATCCTAAGATTGCTCCAGCGGTAATTGTTGCTGTAACTGATGGCGATAACATCGTAGTTACTCAATATAAAGATAGACCATACAGAGGTGTAGCTTTGATTGCTGGTTTTTGTGAAATAGGAGAAACTCCAGAGCAGACTTGTGCCCGTGAGGTTGCAGAGGAAGTCGGCCTTAAGATTAAAAACCTGAGGTACTATGGCTCTCAACCATGGGGAATTGATAGTAATCTGCTGCTAGGCTATGTAGCTGAAGTTGACGGCTCACGTACGATTGTGCGTGATGAGAATGAATTAGCTCAAGCTTTATGGAAAAAACGCGAGGAGCTTGAAACTGCTGATCCCGTAATTTCTCTTACTAAGACCATGATTAAAGCCTTTAAAGAGCATGTCTTCTAATCAATTTTAGTTTGGCTGTAAAGAAAATTAGGCTCTAAAAGCCTAACTTCATATCTTATCTGAACAGATCGTTTAAAGTCTTAACATAAACCTCATGAAGCTTGTCTAATGAATCTAATTCAACAGATTCATTTACTTTATGAATTAAGTTTGATACAGGTCCAAATTCAACTACTTTAGTGCCTAATGGAGCTACAAAGCGACCATCTGAGGTGCCACCTGCTGTAGATAACAAAGCTTTGTTACCTGTAACTTCAACTATTGATTTTTCAAGAGAATCTAAAAGTTCACCGCCTTTAGTAATAAATGGTTCACCGTTTAGAACATATCTAATCTCACAGTTAAGCTCTAACTCTCTTATGATTTTTTCTACCTCAATTGAGATCTTGTCTTTTGATAAGGCATCATTAAATCTCCAGTTGCACATAATATAGCAACTGCCAGGTACTACGTTTTCAGCACCGGTACCGCACTTAATGTTGGTTACCTGAAAAGAGCTTGGAGGAAAGAACTTTGAACCTTCATCCCACTTTTTAGAGAATAATCGTGAGATTAAAACTCCAGCATGATGAGCTGCATTATCGCATCTGTCAGGATAGGCTACATGCCCCTGAATTCCGTTTACAGTGATATGAGCGGTAAGCGAACCGCGTCTGCCGTTTTTAATGGTGTCGCCAAAAGTATTAGAGCAAGATGGCTCGCCTACAAGGCAGTAATCAGGAATGAGGTTCTTCTTTTTTAGGTACTCAACTACAAAAGGAGTACCACCTTTAGCATCTCCTTCTTCGTTAGAGGTTAAAAGAATACCTACAGTGCCTTTGTGATGAGGATTGTGTTCTACAAAGCTTACTAGAGCTTCTGTCATAGCAGCATCAGATCCTTTCATGTCCTGTGATCCTCTGCCATGTAAAACACCTTTATCATCTATTAAGGCTTCAAATGGAGGCACTGCCCAGGCACTTTCATCACCAGGACTTACGACATCTGTGTGACCTAAAAATAAAAAGAAAGGGGAACCTTCACCATGGAGAGCTAAAAGATTTTCAGTGCCACTGTCTTTTAAAGTTAAGCACTTGAAGTTAACATTCTCAAGTCTTGCTCTTACTAAATCCTGACAACCAAGATCGTTTGGAGTAATTGAAGGCTTTTGAATTAAAGAGACCGCCAAAGAGGCGGTCTTAGATAATAGTTTAGTCATCTTCAGTTGGATACTGTAAGAAAAGTTTACGTTCTAGTCTTAAGAATTTATAAGCAGTAGCACTCTTCTCTTCAACGTTGAGTGCATCAAACCTGCCATAACGTACATCTGTAAGCAGAGCAATGTCGTCATCAGTCAGAGTTTTTGAAGCCTCTAAATACTGACCTAAGAACTGATTTGCTAAAAGTTCATCCCAAGGATATACAGTAGAGATTGAACGTAAGGTAAACATTGATAACATATCTACACTTACAATACATTTTTTCTCTAAGGTCTTTAAGAAATCTTTATAGTTCAGAGAATTGCCTGCAAAATCATAAAAATCTGTAGTAGGACCAATAGCTCCATTCTCATAGCTGATTGAAGCTTTTCCGTCTTCATGGACTCTTAAGAATTCAGGTTTTACTTCACTGTCTTTAGTGTAGTCGCAGATTAGCTTGCGCATCTTATCTGAGCATAAGATTAAAGGCTTTTTGCTCATTAAAGAGAGTATTTCTACAACGTTTGCCATGCCGTTCTTCTCTTCAGAATCTTCAACCTTGACGCAAAGTGTAGCAAATACCTCTTTTACAGGAGGTCTAATAACTTTATGAGCATCTGGTGGGCATTCTGGGTGGTAACGTTCTGGCATTGACATATAGCAAAACTCCTTTTAATTAAATTCAATGTCAAAAGTTTAACATTATTTGCTGGTTTTCGCTATTTTTGAGGATAAAAGTTCGGTCAACAGCATTTACTTCCAAGTGATTATAAAAGTCTGCACTAGATAATTACAAAGTAACCGCGTTTAATATAATAAATGTAATGATAAGTTTCGTCGCAATTGCATGCAGTTTATTTGCTAGAATTAAGCCTCTAGAGTAGCAAACTCAAAACAAACTTTATGTGTTTTCATTGAATTGAAAGGTATTCATAAATGTTAATGACTCAATATATGTCGCTTTTAATGGCCAATTCTCCATATAACTTGATTTTCTTCATGGTAGTGCCAATGGTAATAGCAGAGACTATTGCTATTACTGAAATAGTTCTTCTCTTTAGCTCAAAACCATTACTAAAAGTGCATAGTTTAAATTCTATCTGCACTTTTATCTCAGGCATTGTGATGCTTGTTTTAGGCTTTTTATTTATAAAAGAGTTGGTTCTTCCTGCAAATGAACAAAATCTTTGGAATGGCTGGATAGATTATGCTTCAGCTCTTTTATTTATGGTAGCTGTGGTTCCTTTAGTGTTAATGTCTTTTCTGCAGGTAAATCTGATTTTTAGAAAAGCAAACAAGCGTACTAAGATGGCTGTAAAGATCGTGCTTTTGAGCATTTATCTTGTAACCTCACATGCTGCCATGGTCTTTGGTATGCTAGATCCTGCCTTAGGCATGACTGATACACCAAAAGTAATAGAAACTTTAAATATGCGCCATATGTCGATGAATATGAATATGGAACATGACTCAATGAGCATGAATTCAATGCCTCATGATTTATCAAAATCTGATGAAATGAAGAATTGTCATGATATGAGTAAATAACAGGTAATCCATCAACTCATTTAAAAGATAAGTTTCAAATAAAATCCTAGGTAGGTAATAAAGCTATCTGGGATTTTTCATTTTAGAAAAACTAAAATTGAGAAATATTTGTTCTACATCCTCAAAATTGGCAATATTTGTATGTAAATGCCTAATAAAGTAGTGCAAATAACATATAATCATGTAAGAAATTAAGAAAAAGTAACAGGAACAGAATAATGAGTCCAAAACACTTCTTAGCTTTACCAGTAACAGGTGATACCTTTGCTGAGGTTAGAGAAAAGAACCGTTACTACGTAGATAAGACTCCATACTTAAAGACTGTATTCTCTGAAGATGAAGCAGTAGATGATAAGTCTTTAATCAATGGTACTACTGTTTTGCTCTTAACAAGACCCAGACGTTTTGGTAAGACCATGCTCATGAATATGTTTGAATCTTTCTTAAAGATTAGTGCTAAAGAGCCTGGAAACATAACTAAACATCTAAACTACTTTAAAGATACCAAGATATTAGAGGACAAAAAGTTCTGTAAAAAGTACATGGGACAATTTCCTGTTATCTCTATTACCTTAAAGGATGTTTTAGGAGATGACTTTGAAAGTGCCTACTTAAAATTAGCAGAAGTTGTTTCAGCTAAAGCAAATGAATTTAGCTTCTTAAAAGAAAGTCCATATTTAAATGAAATGGAGAAAGCAAAGTTTAATTTGCTATGTGATGAGATATATCTGAAAAAGGCTGATAAGCAAGCTATATCATACGTGACATCAGCAATTAAATCCTTAAGTTTAATGCTCTATAAGCACTTTAACAAACAGGTTTATATCTTAATTGATGAATATGATGTACCTTTAGCTAAAGCTCAAGAGCATGGCTACCATAAAGATATGGTAACTTTAATGTCCTCTTTCTTAGGTTTCTTAAAAGATCCTCAAAGAGATCCTGAAAAGGATACTTCAATTATAAGTAAGGTAGTAATCACAGGATGTTTAAAGGTAGCTAAGAACAGCATCTTTACAGGTGTAAATAACCTTTATGTAAATACAGTAGCAGATCAAGAAACCAAATATACAGGCATGATTGGTTTTACCAAAGATGAAACACAAAAAATCCTAAAAGACTATGAACTTGATGATTTTTCACAAACCGTAAAAAATTACTACGACGGTTATAAGTTCTATGACAAAGAGATGTTCTGTCCATGGGATGTGATTAACTTTATAAGTAAGAACTTTAGCCTAAAACAAACAGGTAACACAGATGACATTAAACCTGGCAACTACTGGGATAAAAGCTCATCTGACAGTGCCTTAGGAGAGTACTTAGGTTATCTTACAGACAGTGACAACCAAAAGATGCAGGACTTAGTTGATAGAAAGTCTATAGGTTTTAAGTTAAACGAATCCATGAACTATGACACTTTGTCAGAGCATAAATCAGATGATTTTTGGTCATTACTCTTACATACTGGATATCTGACAGTAGATTGGGAACAGACTAAAAAAGAAGGCTTAGCAAAAGAAAACAATAAAGATA
>OLYN01001261.1_pt1 | contig 13129 bp, 10 predicted proteins | sample 1674231 | NCBI WGS metagenome assembly OLYN01 (sample SAMEA103958153, study PRJEB25191) | human gut metagenome
GCCCTCCTTCTTTTTGATCTTGTCGTCTGCCACGGTAGCGGGGCGGTAGTCCGCCACGGCAGCTGCCATGATGAGCACATCGGTGGTGTCAAAGCGGTCAGTCACCGCCTCGTACATCTGCCGGGCGGTGGTCACCGGCACATCGGTGGTGAACTTGACCGGCGGCAGCGCGGTCTGCCCGTGGATCAGGGTCACCTCTGCGCCCCGCATGGCGGCGGCGCGGGCAAGGGCATAGCCCATCTTGCCGGTGGAGTGGTTGGTCAGGTAGCGCACCGGGTCCAGCGCCTCCTGCGTAGGGCCGGCGGTCACCGCGACGCGCACCCCGGCCAGATCCTTCGGGCGGGCGATGGTGTACAGGATGTGCTCCAGCAGTACCTCCTCCTTGGGCAGGCGTCCGCTGCCCACATCCTTGCAGGCCAGCACGCCGCTTTCGGAGGGGATGACGGTAAAGCCGTACCGCTCCAGCGTGGCAAGGTTATCCTGCGTGATGGGGTTTTCCAGCATGCCGGTGTTCATGGCGGGAGCCACCAGCTTCGGGCACTTGGCAGCCAGCACCACGGTGGTAAGCATATCGTCCGCAATGCCGTGCGCCATTTTGGCAATCACGTTGGCGGTGGCGGGGGCGACTAAAATCACATCCGCTTTTTTTGCCAGCGAGATGTGGGTGACCTCAAACTTGAAATCCCGGTCAAAGGTGTCCACCATGCACTTGTGGCCGGTCAGGGTCTCAAAGGTGAGAGGGGTGATGAACTGGGTGGCGTTCCGGGTCATGATGACCTCCACATCCGCCCCCAGCTTGCGCAGTGCACTGGCCACGTTGGCCATCTTATAGGCGGCAATGCCGCCGCTCACGCCCAGCAGGACGCACTTGCCGTTCAGATCCATGGTTCGTTTACCTCCCGGAAAAACAGTTCTTTTCCACATATCTTACCTTAGTATAATGCAAAACTTCCACCAGCACAACAAAATCTTTGCCGGGAACTTGTATCCGGCGCAAAAATGCGGTAAAATACGCTTGACAAAGAGCAAACCGGTTCTTTTCTTTTATTTTGAAAAGGAAAACAGAATTATGATCTTAGCCATTGATATAGGCAACACCACCGTCGCCCTTGGGGGCATCCGGGACGGACGTGTATGCTTTGTGGCGCGCATGGACACGGTGCGCACCCGCACGGCTGCGGAATATCGTGCCGAAATGGATAAAATATTTGCGCACCGCCGCCATCCGGAGCGTCCCATGCGCTTTGAAGGTGCAGTGCTTACCAGCGTAGTGCCCCAGATCACCGGGGCACTGGCCGAGTGCGCCCGCCACTACACCGGCAAAAAGCCGGTCATCGTTTCGCCGGACATCCGCACCGGGCTGACCATGGGGGTGGACGAGCCCCGCGCCGTGGGCAAGGACCGGCTGGTGGATGCCGCCTATGCGGCGGCAAACTTTCCGCTGCCGGTCATCACAGTAGACCTTGGCACCGCCACCACCTTTAATATGGTGGACAAGGATCGGGTGTTCCGGGGCGGCGTGATCTGCCCCGGCCTTTCCACCGGGCTGCGCGCACTGGGTGAGCGCTGTGCCCAGCTGCCGCAGGTGCATCTGGGCTCCCCGAAAAAAGCCATCGGCACCAATACCGAAAGCTGTATGCTGTCCGGCTCGGTGCTGGGCACCGCCGTGCTCATTGACGGCATGGTGCAGCGCATTGAAGAGGAATTGGGCAGCCCGGCTACACTGGTGGTCACCGGCGGTCTGGCAAAGTACGTCACCCCGCTGTGCCGCCACCCCCTGACCTATGACCCGGAGCTGCTGATGAAGGGGCTGGCACTGCTGTACCAGCTGAACGCCCCGCAGGAGCACGGCCGCAGCCATGGCGGCGGCAGACACTACGGTCAACAGGGACGCCTCCGGGCAAAGCACCCGCACCCCAACCGCCGCACCCGCCGCGAGCCGGAGGCGCTGGTAGGCTGAGGGAACAAGAGGATAAGGGAGAGCATTATGAAACTGGGCATTCTTGGCACGGGTAAGATCGTGCAGGAATTTTTGCCATGGCTTGTGGAGCACACGCCGTTTACTGTGCAGGCGGTGTGCAGCACCCCGCGCTCGGCGGCAAAGGCCGCAGAGCTGTGTGCACAATATCAGATCCCGCAGCACACCACCAATTATTTTGAGCTTTTGCAGTGGGTGGACGCGGTCTACATCGCCGTGCCCAACTTACAGCACGCCCGCTACGCCCGGGTGGCGCTGGAGGCAGGCAAGCACGTCATTGTGGAAAAGCCCATGGCGGTGACCGCCGCCGAGACCGAGGAGCTGGCTGCGCTGGCACAGCGCAAGCGGCTGTTCCTCTTTGAGGCGATGACCACCCAGTACCAGCCCAACTACGCCAAACTCCGGGAGCTGCTGCCCCGGGTGGGCACGGTGCGCATGGTACAGTGCAGCTTCAGCCAGTATTCCAGCCGATACGACGCCTTTTGTGCCGGGCAGACCCCGCCGGTGTTCGACCCGCTGTGCGCGGGCGGTGCACTGATGGATTTGGGCGTGTACAACGTCAGCTACATCGTGGGTCTGTTCGGTGAGCCCAACAAGGCGGTGTATGCCGCCAACATGGAGCGCAATATCGACACCAGCGGTGTGCTGATGATGGATTACAGCGGTTTCAAGGCGGTAAGCCTTGCCGCCAAGGACTGCGCAGCCCCTGCCCGCTGCATCATTCAGGGCACGAAGGGCTACATTCTGCAAAAATCCACCCCGAACTACTGCGGCGGTGTGACCTTCCATCCCAACGAGGGCAAGGAGGAGCACTACAACCTGAACGGGGATCGTCCCCGGCAGGCGGCAGAGTTCGAGGCCTTTTACCGCGCCATGACCGCCGGAGACCAGGAGCTGTGTGCCCGCATGCTGGATACCAGCATCGCGGTGAGCCGGGTGCTCACGGTGGCGCGCCGCAGCGCCGGGGTGCGCTTCCCCGGCCACAGATTCTAACGCATTTTTCTCTGGAACACGCCCTGACAACTACGCGCTTCCAAAGATTTGAATATTCACCTAAAACCCGCACAGAGCGGGCAGGTTTGCGCCGTATCCGACAAAAAGGGCGGAACGGCAGCAGGAGGAAAACTGAATTATGAAGAATACCAATACGAAGACTTTGACTCGTGTGGCCCTGCTGGTGGCCATTGAACTGGTGATGAAGCTTGTCGGTCTGGGCAGTGTGCCCGTGGGCCCGCTGTACATGAGCTTCCCCACCCTGCCCATCGCCGTGGGTGCCATCACCATGGGCCCCGCCGTGGGTGCCCTGCTGGGCGGCGTGTTCGGCGCTGTGAGCTTCTACGATGCCATCACCGGCGCCTCTGCCATGACCGGCGCACTGTTCCAGGTCAGCCCGCTGAACACCTTTATCCTGTGCGTGGGCATGCGTGTGCTCATGGGTCTGTGCTGCGGCCTGATCTTCAAGGCTCTGCAGAAGCTGGATAAATCCCGCACCTGGAGCTACATCCTCAGCGCCATGACCGCACCCGCCCTGAACACCCTGTTCTTCATGGGCTACATCGTGCTGGCTTTCTACGGCTGCGACTATGTGCAGAATCTGGTGTCCGTCAAGGGCGCTGCCAACCCCTTCATGTTCGTAGTGCTGCTGGTTGGCGTGCAGGGCGTAGCCGAATTTCTGGTGTCCGGCATTCTGGGCGGCATCGTCGCCCGCGCCGTGGCAAAGTTCCTGAAGTAAGACCGGCTGCGCACCATGTCAGGGCGGCGCATCCGTGTTTAGAATAGAAAAATGAATGCTCCTCCGGCAACTGCCGGAGGAGTTTTTTGTTGGGAACGGCTCCAATATCCTTCCTGTGAAAATGCAATGCCGGAGCGTCTGAGGACGCTCCGGCATTGCTCTATTCACAAAAATATCGTCCCGCCTGCCCGGCAGCCTTTACTTCTTCTCCCGCAGCTGTTCCAGATAGCCGTCGGCCTTGATGGCCTCCGGGGTGAAGGAGTTATTCTTCCACCAGTTCACAAGGGCGGCGGTCACGGTCAAGCCGGTGGTCACCAGCTGCTCCACGGTGGCGCTCTCGATGGGCAGCATGGGCTTGCCGCAGGCGCTCAGCACCTGATTGGTCAGTGCCAGCGCCAGCGCAGCCGTGCGTGCCAGGGTGGCGGCAGAAATTTTGCAATGGGTATCGTTCATAGGTTCAGTTCCTCTCTTTCTCTAAATCTGCGATGCGGTGGTTGGCCACCTTCATCTGTTCTTCTAAAATGGGTACGCGGCGGGCAAAGTTGTTATGCTCCCGCACCTCCCGGGTCAGTTCTTCCAGCTTGGTGTCGGTCACCGCCTGGCTTTTTCCGTTGGCGATCAGCACGCCGATCAGGGTCACCGCGCCTGCAATGATGGCTGAGATGATGCCTGTCATCGCGCTCACCCCCTCCACCGGGCTTTGTCTGCCCGGGTATCCACGTGCACCCAGCCGGCGGCTCTGCCCGCCTTCGCGGGGTAGCGTCCCACGCCGCCCCGGTCCGGCATCAGGCTTTCGGCGTAGGCGGCCACGTCCTCCACGCCCACGTCCTGCACCCGGATATCCGCTGCCCGGCCATACAGGTGCTGGCTGAACTTTGCCCCGCCTGCCTTGGCGTTGTGTGCCGGGGTGCGGTAAGCGCTGGTGATCGTCACCGGTTTTCCGAAGTGCTCCCGGATACGCTCCAGCAGTTCTGCCAACGCCGTGTCGATGAAGACAGGGTCGCTGCCGTCCTTGCAGCGGAACTCCCGCACACAGAAGTGCGGCGAGAGGGCGGTGCTGCCGTCCCGGGCAAGAGAATACGCTTGCAATGCCATCGTGCGCCCCCTTACAGCCGTTTCAGCAGCGCTGCGATGGGCTCTGCATAAAACCGCTCGTAGCCCGCTGCGTTGGGGTGGGTGCCGTCGCTGGTGTACTTATCGCCCAGTTCGCTGACGCCGTGTTTTCCCATAGGCGGGGTGGTCTCCGCAATGTCAACGTAGGGCACGCCCCATTTTTTCAGCGCCGCAAGGATGGCAGGCTTATAGGTCTTGTACCAGTTTTCGCTGCCTGCAAACATCCCGCCGTGCGGGAATACATAGGCCACGCACTTGTCGCTGTAATTCGTTGCCAGATCGTCCAGCATCTTCTCCAGTGCGCCGGTCATGGTCGTTTCATCGTAGGCAGCGGCAAACCCATCGGTCAAGGTACCCACAGGGGCGTTGTTCCAGGCATCATTCACGCCGCCCTCCAACAGGATGTAGTCTGCCTTTGCAAGCGCTGTGGAGTTTGTCACCACTGTGCTGATGCAGCCGCGCGTGCCGCCGTATACCTTATCGGTAATATTCGGGGTCAGCGTTGCGCCGTCCACCGCTTCATTGGTCAGGGTCATGCCGTACTTGTCTGCAATACATTTGCCGTAGCCGCCTGCGCTGCCCTTGCCGTAGGCGATGCTGTCACCCGCAACGTACAGTGTTTTTCCCGCCAGCGGGCTGATGATCTGACCGTTGATGTCAAACACTTCCATTTTACCACCCCTTCTCGATGTAATCGTTCACCTTGTCGTCACTCAGCAGGCCTTTATACACCCTGCACTGATACAACGTACCAGACCAGAACTGCTGCTTTTTGCTGCCGTCCGCGCTCTGCGCCGCACCGATCAGGAAGGTCTGGGGCACATCTATGATCGTACCGTTGGTAGTGTTCCACTCGGTCAGCGGGCAGTAGGTACTGCCGCCGCGATATTTTCTGCCGTCGATCTGCACTGCATACCGCGTACGGGTCTTGAGGTGTTCGATGCTGTCTGACAGGGTCACGCCGCCGTAGTTGTAGTAGGCGAACTCGGTCTTATTGTTCAGCGGGCTGCTGGTGGAGTTGAAGCCGGGCAGATTGTCGGTATCGCCGGTCTCGGTCAGGCAGTGCAGGAAGGCAGGCCAGGTGTTGGCATTAAAGTCGTCCCCCGCTTTCGCGTCCACTAGGATCGTGTATTGCGGCGTCTCGGTGGAGGCGTGCTCCAGCAGCTTCAGGCCGGTGTCCAGTCCCTGGGTCAGCACGGTCTCGCCGGGCAGACTGTAGATCAGCTGTGCTGTCTCCACTACTTCCACCGTTACCGCGCAGCTTACACTCTTACCGCCTGCGGTGGCAGTCACGGTGCAGTTACCTGCTTTGATGCCTGTCACCACGCCGTTTGCCACAGTGGCAAAGCCGGTAGGCAGAACGCTCCACACCACCGCCCTGTCGGTTGCGTTCGCGGGCAGCACGGTGGCCGTCAGGGTCTTGCTCTCGCTCTCGTTCAGGGTCATGGTCACGGCGCTCAGGCTCACGCTCTGCACCGGAACTTCCTGTGCACTGCCGCCCCACTCTGCACGCAGAGCATTCAGGGTGGGCTGCATCGTGTCGGTCTTATAGGCTGCATTTTCAAACAGGTTCAGCAGCAGCGCCTTTGCGTTGGCGGTAAAGCCCTCGCCCGGGTCACCTTTTGCACCCGCCGGGCCGGGGTCGCCCTTTTCTCCCTTGTCGCCTTTTTCGCCCTGCGTTCCGGCAGCATTGGCAATGCCTGCTTCCATGTGGTTCAGCTGGGCAGCCGTCAGGGTCTGGCCGTCCACAAAATTCTGTTTTACGTAGCTCATTTGTTCCTCCCTAAGATCATTTTTCCAAGGATTGCCTGCCCCAGTACGGCAGAGGCAGCGTCTGTCGGCTGATCCGGCTTTTCCGGCTGCGTGGTGCCCCACAGCGCTGCCAAGCGGTCATAGGCGTCCATAGCCGTGTCATTGCCCGCCGCCAGAAGCCGCAGTACGGCCAGCAGCGCCTGTTTTTCCGCGGCGGTAATGCCGCCGCCTGTGCCCAGCAGCCCCACCAGCGCCTCCCACGCAGGCGTAGCCGGGGCGGGCATCGCGCCCTCTGCCGTGCCGCTGTTGGCGCATACTTTGCACCGCACATCAGCGCTGGTCACGGTGCGGCTGCCGTCCGTGCCCTCAAAGGTGAGGCAGCCCGCGCCGGGCACTGCCGTCACCGCCGCCGGTACGGTCAGGATTCCGTTTTCCACCAGCGTAGCCGCGCTTGCGCCGGGGGTGTGCCAGTGGGCGCACACGGTCAGCCCCTTCCACTCGCCCCGCTGCTCGATGCGCAGCCGGTAGTTGCCCCGGTTGCCCGCATACCCCAGCAGCAGCTGTCCGCCGGGCACCGCTGCCGCGCCGTTTCTGTCCAGCCGGATGGTCATCTCGTTCATGCTGCACCGCCCTTACACATACTGGTAGCCCTCCACGTTGAAGGGATAAGCGTTGTCATTGCTCGCCAGGTTTACATCGACCACGCCGATGTTCACCGTGCCGTTCGCAGCAAAACTCACCTTCACCAGTGCTTCGCCCTTGCAGTAAACGCCGTCCCGCAGATTGTAGGTGTTGCCGCCGCCCACTATGGCCACCGCCGTACCGCCCCGCACGATGCGGGTGCAGCCGTAGTCCGCAGCCGCCGCTGCGGCTACTCCGCCGGTGGTAGCGATCGTGGTACATTCCAGAGGGACCGCCATCCTTACCACAATATAATCCACCTCGTCCGGCACAGTCATCGTCTTGTTGCTTTTGCCCGCTGCACCGTCGCTTGTGTAGACAAGCTTTCCGTTCATGTCCGTCACTCCTCTCAGTTGATTCAGTTTTTCTGCCAGGCTAAAGCCCAGCACCGTGTCAAGGTTTTCCGCCGTTACTTCCAGTGTGCCGTCTGCGCTCACGGTCAGGCCCCGCCCCACCTTCACGCCGCCCAGCACGGCTGCGGTGGCACACGGCAGGGTGCAGCCCATGCCGAATTTCCGGTCTGCCTCGGCCTTGGAGTAGAACCGGTCGTCCGCGCCCAGCTGCAATAGTGCGGCGGCCTTTTCCTGCGCCGACCAGCCTGCTGCTCCGGCGGCACTGGTCAGCGCCTTTTTTACGCCGTAGGGCAGCAGCGCCGGGGTCAGGGGCGCATAGGCCTCGGTCATACGGTCCAGCTGCGCCGCCGTGGCGGGCACGGTGGTCAGGGTGGCATCTGCCCGCACCGCAACGCCGTACTGCCCGTCTGCCCGCACCGCGCCGGGCGTTGCCGCCGTAGGCACGGTCTCGCTGCGCACATAGGGGCGCAGGTCCGGCAGCGGGGTGGTATCGGTCTGCACCGCGCCGGTGGCGGCATCCACGCTGAGAATGCGCACCATCTCGCCAGGCAAAGGCTGCACCGGGAGCGGCACCGCCCCCACATCTTGTGCGTTCAGCTGCACCGCGCCGCCCTTGCTGTTCACGCTCAGCACCTGCCCACCGGTGGGTGCATAGCTTTCTGCCCGCAGTGCGGCAGCCTCCGCCCGCTTTGCGCTGGCCTCGGCATCGGTACGGTCGGCCAGAATTTTGTCCGCAGTCTTTTGCGCCAGTGCCGCCTGCATGGCGGTATCTGCCGCACCGTTCTCGGCACGGCGGGCGCTTTCCGCTGCGGCGTGTGCGCTTTCCAGCACGCGCGCCACAAACTGCTCGTACACCGAGGGCGGCAGCTCCTCACTGCCGCCGTCCGTAGGCAGGGTGGCGTACACATCGTAGCTGCCGGGGCGGGTATAGGCGGTGTAGCCGCCGCTGCCTATGGCGGCCAGCATCCACTGTCCCCGCACGCTGCCGGTCAGGCGGCGGTCAACCGTCACACTGTCGTCGGCGTCCAGCGGAATGGCGGCCAGCTGCACCCCATCGCTGCGGCGCAGATACAGCGCCAAGGTGCACCCCGCCCACGCTGCGGGCAGGATGAACTGCAGCCGGTCCACCCCCTCGGCGTTCTGTGCGCCAAGGTGCAGCCGGTGCGGCCGGGGCACAAATTCGGTGCCGCCGCACTGCTGCTCAAGGATTTCGATCTCCATGCAAAACCTCCTTTTCTGTTTGCTGTCCCGATTGTACCGCCGGGGACGCAAAACTATCCAGTGTGTACTAAAAATGTGAAATTTTCTGTTCTTCGGCATTTTGCTAAACGGGGTTTTGGCACCGGAAATGCGAGCTTTTCTCCCCTGCCGGAACCGGGTAATTCCCCTGCAGGTTTTCCATGCAAAACCCGCGATGTGGGGCAGCTTGTTTTGGGCGCAGCGGCCGCTGCTGCGGCCTTATTCGCAGAGAAAAGAGCCGGTGCAAATGTTAAAAATTCATGAACGAATTGCCCCCAGAAAAAAGGAAAAAATCAGAAGGAAACCACCTAAAAACCAAAATATCAAAAGAAACACTGTGAAAATTGCACAAAAAATAATGTTATAAATCTAACAAAGTGCAAGACACAAATTTGACAGATGCTTTACGGTCTGGTAAAATAGCGTTTGTGCAACGAACGTTGCAGCGTTTAAATTCTATCTGGATGAAGTAAAAAGCCGTCCTGCGTACGGCACGGCATGGGCAGATGCGGCCTGTGCCGGGGCAGTTTTGTGGTCTGCCCGAAGCGGATTCCAACCTGTAATACGGTGCTCATTCTTTTTACCCGAAGAGAGCATCGTATTTGACTGTGAGACGCTTATACTCAGAGCAGCCACAGTCCGGGCGGCCGGGGTGCTGATGCAATACAGACCCGCGGCCGCGCCAAATACGACAAAGAGAGGAGTTGTCTCGTATCGCTTCCGTTAAATTGAAGAAAGCAGTTACTGCCGCAAAGCAGGCAGTATCTCCCCGTGTGCTGGCATTTTGTGTCATGGTGGTATGTCTTGTGGCTACCCTTGGCGTCACCGCTGCAAATCTGCGGCTGACCTACGTCACCGACTCCAATGGTGCACGGCAGGTCCTTCTGACCGATGCCGATGCTTCCCCCGCACAGGTCATGCACCTTTCCGGCATCCGCTCTGAGGAGGGCGATGAGGTCTACTACACCGCGTTCAGCGGCAATCTTGCCTCCCTGAACATCGAGCGCGCATTCTCCGTCAGCATCACCGCCGACGGGCAGGAGTACCCTGTAAAGCTGGTGTTCGGCACCGTAGCCGATGCACTGGAGCGCGCCGGTATCACCCTTGAAGGGGACGACTACACCGAGCCGGCGCTGGATCACGTTGTGACCGCCGGCAGCAAGATCGTGGTCCACCGCGTGGACTACGCAGAGCGGGTGGAAACTCAGGCCATCCCCTACGACACCCAGTATGTCTACACCAGCCTGTACTTCCGCAACACCGGCCGCACCACCACGGTGCAGCACGGCGCAGCCGGTCAGCAGACCGTGACCACCCGTGACCGCTATGTGGACGGCGAGCTGGAGAACAGCACCGTTGTGGATACCACCACCACGGTGGAGCCCACCGACCACGTCATCAAGACCTACGGCGCAGGCGCGCCAGTGTCCCCCCTGACCGGCGCGGACGGCACCACCAACGCCCCCACCTCTTATAGCAAGGTGCTCACCGGCAAGGCCACCGGCTACTATTCCCGTACCGGCAAAGGCTCTTCCGGTCTGGGTCTGGGCTATGGCACCGTGGCTGTGGACCCGGACGTGATCCCCTACGGCACCAAGCTCTACATCACCTCCACCGACGGCAAGTTCGTCTACGGCTATGCCGTAGCCACCGACACCGGCATCGCCGTCCAGAAGGGGCAGATCCTTGTAGACCTGTTCTACGAGACCTACGCCGAAAGCGTCATCAACGGTGCCATTCAGGTCAATGTCTACGTTGTGGGCTGAGCCGTAAACAAAACACAATAACCACGCAAAGAGACCGCTGTACAAACTGTGCAGCGGTCTCTTTTGATGTTAATCAGAATACTATTTTTATTTCGGGGTCGGGGAAAGTCTGTGGGCTTTCCCCGACCCCTTTCCCGTTTCCGCAACGCTTTCGCCGGAACCGTTTGGCAAATGAGCAGTTTACACGATGTCGAGCTGCAAATTTTGGATGGTATGCCCACAACATACAGAGAAGTCAAGAAAATTTGTGGTAATTGTATTTGAATTTTGGACAAAAAGTCTTGCAAAAATGGTAAAAACCTTTTAATATAAAAGAGTACAAAGCTGCGGAAGCCGTTTTCGGCTTCCACACGGGGAGGAGCAGTCTATGAAACCGACCGAAGAAAAGATTCAGGGCAATGCATCGGATCTGCCGGTGTATCTGTTCAAGCAGGGCAACAACTGCGAGGCCTATCGTTACTTCGGCGCACATCTGGAAACACGGGTCGGGGAATCCGGCGTTGTGTTCCGCGTATGGGCACCGCACGCCGTAGCCATCAGTGTTGTGGGCGACTTCAACAGCTGGAAGCCCGGCAGCCATCCCATGCACAAGGTGGATGGCGATTCCGTGTGGGAATTGTTCATTCCCGGCATGAAGGAATACGATGTTTATAAATATTGCGTAACCACCCGTGCAGGCGACCTTGTCTACAAGGCCGATCCCTACGCCTTCCACGCCGAGACCCGGCCGTCCAACGGCAGCAAGGTCTACGATCTGTCCGGCTTTGCATGGCACGACGCCACCTGGCAGGCCGCACAGAAAAAGGCGGACGTGATCAACGGCCCGATGAATATCTACGAGATGCACGCCGGCAGCTGGAAGATGAAGGAGGGCGGCAAGCCCTACAACTACTCCGAGCTGGCGGACGAGCTGATCCCGTACATCAAGGATATGGGCTACACCCATGTAGAGCTGCTGCCGGTGATGGAATATCCGTTTGACGGCAGCTGGGGCTATCAGGTCACCGGCTATTTTGCACCCACCAGCCGCTACGGCACCCCCAAAGATTTTATGGCCTTCGTGGATAAGATGCACGCCGCAGGCATTGGCGTCATCATGGACTGGGTGCCCGCCCACTTCCCCAAAGACCAGTTCGGCCTGTACAATTTTGACGGCGAGGCCTGCTACGAGGACCCCAACCCCAAGCGCGGCGAGCACAAGGAGTGGGGCACCATGGTGTTCGACTTCGGCCGCAGCGAGGTACAGAGCTTTCTGATCTCCAGCGCCCTGTACTGGCTCGAGCAGTATCACATCGACGGTCTGCGCGTGGATGCCGTGGCCTCCATGCTGTATCTGGACTACAACCGCAAGCAGGGCGAATGGGAGCCCAATAAGGACGGCGGCAAGGAGAACTTGGAAGCCATCGCCTTCCTGCGCAAGCTGAACAACACCGTGCTGGGCCGTCACCCCCACAAGTACATGATCGCCGAGGAGTCCACCGCGTGGCCCATGGTCACAAAGCCCGCTTCGGACGGCGGTCTGGGCTTCAACTTCAAGTGGAACATGGGCTGGATGAACGATATGCTCAGCTACATGAAGACCGACCCGCTGTTCCGCTCCGGCAACCACAACAAGGTGACCTTCAGCTTCTTCTACGCTTTCAGCGAGAACTTTGTCCTGCCCATCAGCCACGATGAGGTCGTGCACGGCAAGGGCAGCCTGCTGAACAAGATGCCCGGCGAGTATGACGACAAGTTTGCCAATCTGCGCACCTTCTTCGGCTACATGATGGCCCACCCCGGCAAGAAGCTGCTGTTCATGGGACAGGAGTTCGGTCAGTTTGCCGAGTGGAACGAGGCAAAGCAGCTGGACTGGATGCTGCTGGACTACGACAAGCACACCGAGCTGCAGAACTACGTCCGCACCCTGAACGCCTTCTATAAAGAGCACCCCGCCCTCTGGCAGATCGATTACAGCTGGGAAGGCTTCCAGTGGATCGTACCGGACGACTCGCAGCAGAGCGTCATCGCCTTCCTGCGCAAGGATGCCGCCGGTAAGCAGATCCTTGTCATCTGCAACTTCAACCCCGTCCTGCGCGAGGGCTACACCCTCGGCGCACCGGTGTCCGGCACCTATAAAGAGATCCTGAACAGTGACGATGCCGCTTTCGGCGGCTCCGGTACCGTGCACAACAAGCCGGTGCGTACCCACAAAAAGCCGCAGCACGGCTTTGAGCAGAGCATCACCGTTACCCTGCCGCCCATGAGCACTTTGTACTTTGAGGTGCCCACAAAGCGCACCCGCAAGGCAGCAGAGGACAGCGCGGACAAGCCGGCAAAAAAGACCGCCAAAAAGGCCACCGTCAAGGATGCCGACAAGCCGGTAAAAAAGACCCGCACCACCAAGGCCAAGGCCGCCAAAACGGCGGATGAAAAACCGGAAAAAGCAAAAAAGACCGCTGCCAAGTCCAAAGCACAACCCGAGGCCGCAGCGGACAAGCCGGTAAAGAAAACCGCCGCCAAAGCAAAGACCGCG
>OLYN01001262.1_pt1 | contig 13125 bp, 8 predicted proteins | sample 1674231 | NCBI WGS metagenome assembly OLYN01 (sample SAMEA103958153, study PRJEB25191) | human gut metagenome
GGCATGCAAGAGGTCAGCGGTTCGATCCCGCTATTCTCCACCAAAAAACCACTGCGCAATGTTCGTGCAGTGGTTTTCTTTTTTTCTCCCTCATGTGAACAACACCCCCATCTGCGCAGGTGGGGGTGTTGTTGGTTTTTCTTTATTGGGAAGTTCCTTACCGAACCTAGGAAAAGATCAGACGAACGGGTTATAGAACCGCCCGAAGCGGAGGGTCACGGTCAGGCTGAGCAGCAGCAGCGCAGCGCCCAGCCCCAGCGCGATGAAATCGCGGCGGACGAAGGGGCGCTGGGTGTACCATGTGCGCTTGCTCTTTTTGCCAAAGCCCCGCAGCTCCATGGCGTTGGAGATGGTGTCGATGCGGTTCAGGCTGGTCAGGATCAGGGGCAGTAGGATGTTTACGGAATTTTTGAGCCGTTTGAAGAAAGGTTCCTTCTTGCCCAGCTCCACGCCGCGGGCCTGTTGGGCCTGACTGATGCTGTGGTAATCCCGCTGGATGTCCGGGATATACCGCAGCGCTATGGCCACCGAGTAGCCCACCTTATACGAGATGCCGATGCTGTTCAGGCTGGCCGCAAACTCGCTGGGGTCGGTGGCCGAGATGAAGAGGATGGCCACCGGCAGGGCCACGAAATACTTCAGCGAGATGTTGCACATATAGAACAGCTGCTCCGCCGTCAGGTCATACCGCCAGAACAGGTGGCAGAGCACCGTGCGGGTGCCGTAGAGGGTCGTGCCCTGATCGGGGTCGAACAAAAAGATGAAGAAGTTGTTCAGCATCAGGAACACCAGCATGAAGACCAGCATGAACCGCACTTCGCGGAATTTGATCCTGCTCAGCTTGAACGCCGCCAAGCTGACCGCCAGCAGCACCAGCAGCACATAGGTGTTGTAGGTGATCATGCTGGCAAAGGTAAACAGCAGGAAAAACGCCAGCTTGGTGGTGCCCGTCAGCTTATGGACGACACTTTCCCGCGGGAGATAATTCAGCACCGTTTTAGCGGCCATTTTCTCGCACCTCCCTGTCCTGCGCGATGAAGCGCTCCACAAATTCCTGCGCGGGCTCGATGCCGCAGCGGTTGGCCAGCGTATAAAGGCTGGTCTCCTTCAGCGCGGCCCGTTCGATGAGGGCCGGGTCGCACAGAACGCCTGCCGCGCTCCGGTCCGCGATCAGCTCACCATCGCAGAAGACGAGGGCACGCTGGGTGTATTCGAGCATCAGGTGCATGTCGTGGGTGATCATGACCACCGTGACGCCCTGCGCGTTCAGGCCGCGCAAAAACTCCATGATGTCGGTATAGTGGCGGAAATCCTGCCCGGCGGTCGGCTCGTCCAGCAAAATCAGCTCCGGGTCCAGCGCCAGCACACTGGCGATGGTCACCCGCTTTTTCTGGCCGAAGCTCAGCGCCGACACCGGCCAGTTGCGGAAGGGATACAGACCGCAGATTTTCAGCGTCTGCTCGACCTTTTCCCGGATCTGCGCTTCCGTCAGGCCGGAGCGCTGCAAACCCAGCGCCACTTCGTCGTAGATCATGGTCTTGGAGATCATCTGGTTCGGGTTCTGCATCACGTAGCCGATGTGCTTGGCGCGGCTGCGGATGTTCTGCCCGGCCAGCGGATTTCCGTTCAGGAAGATCTCACCCGCATCCGGCGTCTCGAAGCCGCAGATGAGCTTGGACAGCGTGGATTTGCCCGCGCCGTTCCGGCCCACGATGCTGACCATCTCGCCCTTGCCGATGGTGAAGCCGACATGCTTCAGGGTCGGCTGGCCCTTCTGGTAGCCAAAGCTCAGATCCCGCACTTCCAGCAGGGGGACCGGGGCCGCCGCCGGTTCCGGCTGCGGGTAGGCGGTGAACCACTGCTTCAGCGCCGCCGTATCGGCCTCGTTCAGCACAAGGCTGTCCACATGGGCAGGGCGCTTTTCCGGCGTGATGGCCACGCCCGCATACCGCAGCGCCGTGAGGTAGAGCGGCTCGCGGATACCGTTTTCGGCCAGCAGCGAAGTGGAAAGCAGTTCGTCCGGGCGCAGGTCGGCCAGAATCTTCCCCTCGTTGACGAGGACGATGCGGTCCACATTCCGCCAGAGCACATCTTCCAGCCGGTGCTCGATGATGAGCACAGTGGTGTCGGTCTTTTGCTGGATTTCGTCGATCAGCTCAATGGCCTGTTTGCCGGTAGCGGGGTCGAGGTTGGCCAGCGGCTCATCGAAGAGGAGGATCCTGACCTGATCTACCATGACGCCCGCAAGGCCGACCCGCTGCTTCTGCCCGCCGGAAAGCTCGTGGGGCGCATAGCCGAGGTGGTTCTCAATGCCCACCAGCTTGGCGGCGCGGCGGGTGACGGCGTGCATCTCGTCCTGCGGCATACAGCTGTTTTCCAGCGCAAAGGCGATATCCTCGCCCACCGTCAGGCCGATGAACTGGCCGTCCGGGTCCTGCAGGACGGTGCCCACATGGGCCGACAGCTCAAAGATGCTGCTGTGGGGGGCGTCCACGCCGTCCACGGTCAGGGTGCCGGTGCACTCGCCGGGGTTTGCGAAGGGGTTCAGCCCGTTGATGCAGCCCGCCAGCGTGCTTTTGCCGCTGCCGGAGGGGCCCGCAATGAGCACCCGCTCACCGGGGTAGATGTCCAGATCGATGCCGGTCAGCGTCGGGCGCTTCTGGGCGCGGTACTGGAACGAAAAATTCTGGAACGATATAATGGGTTCTCTGCGTTCTGCCATGGGTACGTTACCTCAGCTGTTCAAACAAAAAGCCCTTCCTCCGGGATGGCCGAAGGAAAGGCTGCGGGTTCCATCCAAAAATCACTCCTGATCGAGCGAGCCCTTCTTGGCGATGGTCTTGGTATAGGCCAGCACCAGCAGACCGCCCACCACCACTGCGGTGATGATGTTGGAGACAGCGGCGAACGCACCCTGCGCGAAGACCTTCTTGACCGGCTCGGCGTAGATCAGGATGTCCAGCACAGGGGCAACCACGATCCATGCCAGCAGGTGTGCCACGATGTTGGCGACGGTGAAGGCTGCCATCTGCTTCTTGCCGAACTCGCCTTCCTGCAGGTCCAGCTTCTTGGCGAACAGGCCGACCACAACGCCTACGAAGGCCGATGCGATGACCCAGCTCCACCACGGACTGCCGCCCCAAGACAGATCGATCAGGGTGTGGCCGATGAAGCCGATCAGGCCGCCCGCCACGGGGCCGTACATGGCAGCCAGCAGGGCCAGAACGGCGTACTGCAGACTGATGTTGGTGTTGGGCACCGGGCTGGGAATCGCCACGAAGCGGCCCAGAACAAAGAACAATGCGGCGCCGATACCGACGGCGACCACCGTTTTGATGCTGCTGTTGTTGTTTTTCATTTTCTTTCGCTCCTCTTTCTTGTCCGCGCAATGCGGCGGGTTTTACAAGACACTGTAAGTATACGACGGGCCGCGAAGCCTTGTCAATGGACAAACGGCTTTTTTTGCTGAAAAGCCGCGATCTTTAACGTTCCCCGCCGGAGCTTTCCTGCTCCGGCACCAGCTTGCAGACCAGCTTCACCATCACCGGCGTCAGCGGCAGCCAGACCAGCGTGCACGCCGCATTGAACAGGGTGTGGGCGTTGGCGATCTGCCGCGCAATGATCTCCAGCTCCGGCCCCTTGGGGGAAACAGCCTCCACGAGCTTTGTCATCCACGGCAGGGCCAGCAGACAGACCACGCTCCCCGACAAATTGAAGCAGCAGTGGGCAGCGGCGGTGCGCTTGGCATCCTGCGGCTGGCCCAGCGCCGCAAGGATGGCGGTGATGGTGGTGCCGATGTTGTCCCCCAGCAGGATGGGCAGAGCCCCCGCCAGCCCCAGCACGCTGTGGATGCCGTCCGGCCCGGCCTGTTGGGCTGCCCGCTGGAGCACCGCGATGGTGGCCGAACTGCTCTGCACCACCAGCGTCATCCCTGTGCCCAGCGCAAGGCCCAGCAGCGGGGCCCGGCGCACCTCGGCCATCCACCGCAGAAACACCGGGCTGACCGCCAGCGGAGCCATGGCACCGGACATGACTTCGATACCGTCGAACAGCAGCCCGAAGCCGAACACCGCCAGCCCCAGCTGCCGGGTCGGCTCCCGCCGGGCCAGCGACCAGACCAGCACCCCGACGAACAGCAGAGGGAACACCCAGTCCTCCAGCCGGAAGGCTACCAGCTGCGCCGTCATGGTGGTGCCCACATTGGCCCCGAACACCACGGCCACCGCCTGTGGCAGTCCCATCAGCCCGGCGCTGACGAAGCCGATGACCATTACGGTGGTGGCCGAGCTGCTCTGTAAAATGCTGGTGACAGCCAGCCCCGCCAGCGCCCCGGTCAGGGGCGTGCGGGTGACCCGGCGCAGGAAGCCCCGCAGCCGCTCCCCCGCTGCTTGCTGCAAAGCCCGGCTCATGGTCGTCATGCCGTACAAAAACAGCGCCAGCCCACCGGCCAGCCCAAACAAACTGCGGACCCAATCTTCCATGTGCGATCCCCTTTCCCAGTCGGATAACACAAAAATACTCGCCTTCCAGCGGGAAAGCGAGTACATTTTGGGTCTGATTTACGGATCGGTGCGGACGCAGCGCAGCGCATACCGCGCCTGACCGCCGGTGGTGCAGGTGAAGAGGGTCAAGTCCCAGTCGTCGCCGGAGGACTTGACGGTCATCTTCTCGATCTGGGTCGGCTGCAGGATCTCCCCCGCGCTGACCTCGTAGTGCCACGTTTTGCCGTCCATGTCCACGAACAGCACCTCGGTGCCGACGGCCAAGTGCTTGATGGGGCTGAAATGGCGGGCGTAGTTGTGGCCCGCCACCACCAGATCGTCGGCGGCAAGGGAGCCGGCATACCGTCCCGGCGCGATCTTCAGGCCGGGATAGCTCCACTGCTTCATCACCGGCAGCGCCAGCCCGATGGACGGGATGGAGACATAGCCGATGTAATCGTAGCCGTCAATAAAGGTGACGGTCATACCGTCCGCTTCTTCCTCGGCGGGTTCTTCGGCGGTGGCCGACGCCGCTTCGCTCTCGCCGGGCAGGAGGGTCTTGGGCTGCTCAAGGGTCTCTTCCAACTGGTTCAGCACGGCATCCGCCGCCTTCTCGGCGCGGGCATTGTCCCACTGGTTGTAGCCGAAGAGGCCCGCAGCCCCCAGCAGCGCCAGCACGCCCAGCGCAATGAAGAGGGTGCCCAGCTTACTTTTCATCCTTGCGGGTCCCCTTCTTGAGCTTGATCCCCGCCGCCACCAGCACCACGCCGGTCACTGCCAGCACCGGGATCGGCCAATTCAACTGGCCGGTCTGGGGCAGACCGTGGGCGCCCATGACATGGCCGTTGGGGTTGTCCGGGCTGGGGGCTTCCGGGTTCAGGTAGATCTTCTCACCGTTGGCACCGAGGACCCAGCCGTCCGGGTTGTCCGGGCCGGGAGCCGCCGGGGTATTCGGGTTCTCCTCCTCCGGCTTGTCGGGGGTGTCCGGGGTGTCGGGTTTGTCGGGCGTGTCAGGGGGTTCGGGGGTCTTCTTGGTCGCAGTGCCGACCTTGGGCAGGGCGTCCACATCGTAGACGTAGCTGCCGTTCTCCTGAATCGGAACCGACACAAGGAACGGGTTGATGACGTTATAATTCTCCGCCGCCGTGGTCTGAACGACCAGATACAGGCCCACCTCAAGGTCGCCGAACTCGGCTGCGCCGAGGTCGCTGATCTCCACGGTAGTGGACTCGGCAGTGGCGGCGATCTTCTCGGCAAGCCGGCCCGCCAGCTCCCCCTCCGACAGATCCCCCAGCTCCACGCCGCAGTCCTCGAAGCCGTTGGTGTACACAAAGCTCAGGTTGGCGTTGTCCTTTTGGACCTTGGCCACGCGGTACAGGGTCAGCGTGCCGCCGCCCACCGCCTCGGATGTTTCGCTGTCGTAGAGCGACACCTTGATGGAACCGGTGCGGCTCAGATCGACCACTTCGAGGGCAAAGGCCGGAGCCGCGCACCACACCAACAGGGTCAGCGCCGCAAGCACAGCGGCCAGCCGTTTACGGATGCTCTTCATGATGGTTCTCCTCTCGCTGATTTTTGCGTTTGCGCAGATGCGGCACGGCCAGCATGACCACCAGCATCACCAGCAGCATGGGCACAGCCAGTGCCGGGGCCACGATAATGGGCTCGATGCGGAGCGCGTCCGCCGTTACGCGGATGTGTTTCTGGTTTTCCGCGTTCTCGATCCGCTTGCCGCGCACCAGAAGGCGGTGGGTGTTGATGCCGTAGGGGGTGCAGGTCATCAGGGTGACGTAGTCCTTGCCCTCCACCGGCTGCAAAAGATCGGTCTCGGTGGGCAGGACGATGGAGATCTGATCGACCTCATAGGTCAGCACCCGGTCCAGCACCGTGATGGTGAAGGTGTCGCCCACTTCCAGCTCATCCAGATTGGTAAAGAGCTTGGCGCTGGGCAGCCCGCGGTGAGCCGAGATGACGGCGTGGGTGCCCGCGCCGCCCACCGGAAGGCTGCTGCCCTCCAGATGGCCCGCCGCCACCTGCAAAACGCCGTCGCTGGTGCCGTGGTAGACGGGCAGCTCCACGCCGATCTTGGAGATGGTGATGTACCCCATGATGCCGGTACCGGAGACGTCGAGGGTGTCGGTGTAGCCGCTCACCTCTTCGGGCCGGTAAAAGGCATCGGGCGTTTCGGCCAGCCGCCGGTTGTAGTCGTCGGCGGCGTCAAAATAGGCCTGATAGTCCACGTCCGACAGGCTTTCAACCTCTTCCGAGTAGCTCGCCACAGCGCGCGACTGGTTTTTCTGGTTGACATAGTCACTGACGGTCGGATATAACATCACGGATAGACCCACGAGAAAGATCAATATTAAAATGATGTTGCTGCGATTCTTTTTCATGGGCTACTCCCTAATGTTATAAGGATATGTTCGGGGCAGATGCCCTCTTATTTCGGGGGAGCGGCCGGCTCCCGGTTGGTTTTACTTGTTTTCCATCCGCTTCTTCGCGATGAGCAGCACGGCCGCTGCAACCATCAGCCCGCCGCCGATCAGATAGAAGATCGTGGTGCCGATGCCGCCGGTGCCGGGCAGGGTGGTGCCAGCTTTATTTTCGACCTTGACGCCGCCATCCGTATAGGTATTTTCAGTCGTGTTAGCCTTCAAGTCCGCATTGTTGATCGTAATCTCCACACGATGATCCAGCTTGTTATAACCCTTGGGTGCCGTGATTTCTTCCAGATAGTAATTACCATTTGCAAGGCCCTGAATCGTAACCTTACCGGCAGTAAATGTAGTGACAGTCGTTGTATCATCCTTAGTCGGCAGACGATAAACACCAGTGCTTCCCGCAACCAGATTCATCGGGGTAGTTGCCTCTTCGCTTGTATACAGCGAGAACACCGCGCCCTCCAGCAACTGATTTGCATCGTTGGTCTTAACAACATCAAACTCGTAAGTATACGTTGTGGTCATGCTATGCGTCGTATCGTTGCTATTGCCGTACTTCAGGTAGGTTTCATTTTTGTTGCCAGTACCGCCAACCACTGCATTGCTATTCAGTGTTGCATTGTAGGTAACTACAATGGTTTTGTCTGCGAGTCCGAGTTCTGCAACGTAAGTGTCTGCAAATTCAATTTCGAACGTGCAATCGGCGTCAGTCATGCCGGGTGTTTTAATCGTGCATTTAGTTGTGTCAGAAGTAACATCAGCACCATCAACCGTCACCTTAATCGAGGCGCTGTCCAGCGTCAGACCAGCATCCATCTTATCGTGCAGGACATAGTTTGCCGCACCCTTCTTGACGTTGATTTTGGTTTCGAATTCTACCGTATCGCCAATTTTCGCCGTATTGCTTGCTTCGTAGGTATTGCCCGCTTTGACTTTCTTCTCAACGGAAGGAACTTCGTTCTTTTCGTCAACATTTACGTTCGGAATCGTGCTATCCAGCACACACAGCGCACCCATCGGGGTATCAACGACATAATAACCAAGAGCAAGATTTTTGAATTCAACTTTGCCACTGGCATCTGCCTTCTCTGTTACGCCAGTAATTCCACTGTCCTTCGCATATGCAAGTGCCGCCTTTGCAAATGCGGGTGCCTGTTCTTCGTCGAATGTATTCTTTGCCGTAACAGCCCCTGTTTTTTCATTGTAATCAACATAAGCCGCACCAGCACCGGAACCCGTCACAAAAGCCTTCCAGTTTGTATCAGCCGTATACGCATAAGACGCTTTTGTGGTAGTCGTTTCCTTGACATAATCCAAGTCGAAAATCTTATATGCGGTATAGGTAGTGCCCGCAGTTGCTTTATTGATCGTAATGCTGCCTGTCGTCGGCTCATCCGCAAACGCTGGAACTGCCATCGCCAGCACGAGAGCCAGCGCGGCAAACAATGCCACGAATCTCTTCATGTGTTTCATTTTCATCGTCTCCTTGTGAAATAAACCCATTTCCAATTTGCTTCTTTTTTGCTTCTAAGCAATCCCAAAATCTGTGCTTCTTGTGGTGATCTGTGCTCCGCCCGCAGGGGCGGGAGGGTCACTCGCCCCTCCTTTCCTGTCTGCGTTTCCTGCGGTATCCACCCACCAGCGCGGCACCCATCAGCACCGCACCGGCGGTGGTGTACGGGGCCGTACCGGTGGAACCGGTCGCCGGGAGTTCGTAGCCGGGGGCGTTCTTGCGGTTGGTCACAGTGATGGTGGCACCGGGCAGGGCCGCATTGCCCTCGCCCGTGCCGCTGACCACTTCGTAGCCATCCGCAGAAACTTCCTCGACATAGTACTCCTTCTCCGGTTCAAGCCCTGTAAAGGTATACTTCCAGCTGCCATCGGCACTCGGTGTTACCTCCACACTGGCTTTTTTCTGATTCGGTGTACCCTTTTCATAAAGGATCAGCGTAATCTTATTCGGCAGATTCTCCGTCAGCGGGTTACCATCCGAGTCCTGCCACTTCTTCACGACATCCAGCGTCGTTTCGGTGCGCTTCTTCGTGTTGGTGACCGTCACAGTAGAACCGGTGGGTGCGCTCGTGTGGCTGTACGTCACCTTAAAGCCCGCAACCGGCGGTTCCTCAACGACGTAATACTGTGCGTCTTCCTCCAAACCGGTGAACTTCCACTTCCAGTTGTTGCCGTCGCCCTTTGTCAAGGTCTTGGTCTGAACCGGGTCTGCCACACCTACCTTGTACAGGTTCAGCGTAATGCTGGTGCCCTCCGGCAGGTCTGCATCTTTCAGTGCGGTCTTCCCGTCTTCAGCAAGCCACTTCTTTTCGACCTTCAGCCAGCCGGACTTTTGCATGTTCTTGATGACCACGGTATCGCCGCTGGTAAAGCCGGTATGCTGTTCGAAGCCATTCTGGTCGGTATAGGAAACATTGTAGCCAGACGGTACGTTTTCCTCTTTCACGGCGTAGGTGTAGTTGTCGTCCAAGGGGGCATCGGGGTCAACCGTCTTCGAAGTATCCGGGTAGATATACGTCCAGTTGTTACCCGACGAGAGGGTGATTTCCTTCGACCAACTCGTATCTTCCAGACCGGTCACCTTATCCGTGCGGGTCAGTTTAACGGTAATGGGCTCATGGTTGACATTTGTCTCCTGCTTACCGTTTGCATCCTGCCACACTTTACGGATGGTGATCTGCTTGGCAGTATTTTCAACGTACATCTGTTCCGTCTGGTTGGCTGCAACGAAGGTGATCTGCGACTCTGCAACGCCAGAACCCTGCATAGCCGTGGTGATCGCTGCGTCCTCCTTTGTCTGGTTTGCATCCAGCATCAGGAAATAGTGGGGGGTGCTGTCGCCGATGTAGCCGCTGGGGGCCGCGATCTCTTCGAGCCTGTAGAGTACACCTCGCTCAACCTTTACAACATTCCCACTCACCTGATTCGCGTACCGGAACAGGATCTGGCCGTTCTCGTCCGTCGTGTAGTCATTCCCGACCTCGCTCCAGCCGCTGCTGTTCCACTGGGACAGTTTGAACGTTGCACCCGGCAAGGTGTTATTGTACTTGTTCCGTTCCACCTTGAACAGTTGCAAGGTGTTGGTATTAGTCTGCGAAGCGGTGCCGCCGCCTTCTTGATAGTTATACCAGTAGTCGCTGTTGGTTTCACCGTGCCCGAACATATCCACCTTGTTGCTGATTTGGAACGTCTGGTTTCCATATTGATTGCCTACAAGGAAGCGGTACTCATACGTCAGCCTATAGTAGCAGCCATCCGGGACGGCAAACGTCATCTTATAGACTTTGTTCGTTCCATCGGTCTGCATCGGCTCAAGGGTAAAGCGCAGCAGGTCGGTCGTTGCATCCGCCCACTGCCAATTGACATATTTTTCCAGCTTGACACTCTTCCGGTTGATCTCGGCATCGATCTTGGCGGGGATCGTCAGGGTATCGTGCAGCTCCAGCTCGCTGCCCGGCGTGGACAGCCACTGCTTGCCGTCTTTGTTGATCTCAACGGTATAGGTTGCGGCATTCTTATCACTGCTTGGTTGGGCAGACTTCCACAAGCCGAAATTCGTGCGTTTTACCGTAACATCGGCTGTCTTTGCTTCCTCTTCTTTGTCCCACTTTGCAGTGTTTGTATAAGTATCTTGGGTAAAATCGATGTCGTCCCATCTGTCATCGTCCACTCGGACGCCGAAAATGATGGCAATATTGTACCCATCCGGATTATTTTTCTGCGCCTCTGTTAGGTTCGTCAACGTAAAAGTCAGCGTCTGCTCCTGATTCTTTTCATACGGAGTGTAGCTCACCGTAAGATAGCCCTTACCTTGGCGGCTATCATCGTCCGTGTTGCTCCGACCACTCAACGGGAACAAACTCGTATTGGCATCCACACCGCTTTCTGTACTCTTCGAGAATCCAACATAGTACGAACGCTTCCAGCCCGTGTCATTGGCCCCAACAAAGTTTTCATACTTCAGTCCCTTCGGCAAGGTGTCGGTCACCGTTACGGCGTCATCTGTTACATTTTTCAAAATCAGTTTGAACCAGATGATTTTTCCATACTCGACTGTTGCATTCTCCGAGAAACCGTGATCCGCATTATCGCAAGCATACTTTTTCAGTTCTGCCTTGCCCGCCGCCGGTTTGGTGTAGCTGGACGTTGCCTCTTTGTGATCGCCTCCGTATGCGATCTGATTGGTCACCGTAAGCGTTTCGCCAGCGTTCAGCGAACTCACATCTTCCACATAGGAAGAATAAGATTCCGCATTCAACTGGGTAATCACAAGGTCTTTATCCGTGGCGTTCGTCCAGTCAACCGTAATTTTGAAGGACGTCACTTCATCGGTATCCTCCGTTGCCACTTTTCTGTTAGCCTTATAATATTCAATGTTGATCTTTACGCCACCGAATTCCGATTTTGTAAGGTCGCTGTACGAAGCCTTGCCGGAATTTTCCCCACTGACCCAGTAAAACTTTATGCTATCTTTCAGTTCCTGTTCCAATGTGCTCTTGACGGCATAGTGCTTCAGCCCGGTTGCTTCCGCGCCACCAATGGTCGGCTTTTGGAATGTATCCGTTACGGTGAACGAACTCCTTTTGCCCACCGATGCGGCCGTGCGGACTGCAATATTCCACTTTTTTTCCTGCATTTTACCGGGGCTGACCGTTTCCAGCTCGCCGCTGGAGTTCTTCAGCAGCTTCTTCTCTCGCACCGCGTTTTGCACGGTTCCCTCAGCATGGTATGTTTTCTCCCCTTTCTTTACATCTACCCCATTCGTAACATCCTTGCCGCCCGTTCCATCCGGCATGGTGGTATAGTAAATAAACTGATATTTTGTCCCCGTCGAACCTTCGGGGAATGTATAGGTAAAGCCTGTATGCCCATCCTTTATCGTACCATACTGCTGTTTATCCTTGACCTTAAAATCCTCGAATGTCCATCCATTCCATTCTTGAATTTTAATCTTGTCTCCCGCACGGATGGTGATTCCGTTGGTTTTAAGGTCATCGTCAACTACATAACCCTTCAAATCGCGACCATTGGGGTTATTGATCGTAACCGTCCACGTGATTTTACCAACCGCCTGATCATTTCCATACCCCGCAATTGCACCGGTCTTCTCAACCGTAATGTCATCACTGCTGAGCGATTTGTTTGCAGTATCGGTCGACACATTCTCTCCCGACTTTGCCGTCGCGGTGTTATCGACCGTGCCCCACTTATCGGTTTTAAAGTTGTTGGCACCACTAACCTCATAAAGATACGTCAGCTCGTAATACTCATCCTGACCCAGTGCGTCAAGGTCTTTGATTTCAAAAGTATCCTTACCCTCAGAATTTTTTGCAAACGTAATTTTTTCGTTCAAGCTTACGGAGTCCGTCCCATTTTTCGTAAGCGTGAAAGATTCTTTATTATAGCTGCCGGTCAAATTGTAAAGGTTCGTGATCACATCATCGATCGTGACCGGCTGCCCGGCGGTGCCGTTCTTCGACGATACTTTGACCGTATACTTGAAGTAGGTCTTGTCGCCTTTCTCTACCACTTCCGCCGCAGCCGATTTTTCCGTTTTGATATCGCTCTTCTTTTTCAGGGTGAAGTGCGCATCGTCCGAGAACTTGATATCCTCGCTGGTACTGGTACCGCTTGCAACGATCTTGCCACTGACATTGATGGTCGCCTTGAAAGTCTTCGTATAATCAAAACCTTGCACCTTGTCAAATGTAATAATTGCCAGACCCTCTGGATTCACGTTCAGGTGGCCGATCACCTCGGTTGTGCTTCCCTCTTTATAAATCGGCTTATCCGTCAACGGCTCGGCCAGCTTATAGGGCAACCGATAGTAAGCCTTGTTGCCGTTCTGGCCATCATGAAAGATGTTCTCCGGCACCGATTCCATGTTCAAGACAAGACGAACCTCGTCGCCCTCCTGAATCTCTGAACCAGCAGGAATTTTTTCCCAATTTTTTCCATCCGGCTTATTTTCGAGCGTGAAGGTCAGGCCCAAATCATTCTGATTTTTCTCATCGTTCAGGTCGAGTGCACCAGTTATATTAAAAATATCTTCGCTCGCATCCACCGCCGTCGCATCCTTTTCCTCTGCCGGCTGCAATGCGATCTCATCGTCATAGTCGCCGTCGGGGTCGTCAGGCTCGCCCACGTAGTCGCCGTAAGCCTGATCCACGAGGATGGTGCTGGTGACATCG
>OLYN01001274.1_pt1 | contig 13064 bp, 10 predicted proteins | sample 1674231 | NCBI WGS metagenome assembly OLYN01 (sample SAMEA103958153, study PRJEB25191) | human gut metagenome
TGCCGCACCTCGCTCGCCGTATCGGCACTTAGAATTATGCGGTATTGCCTATAATGTAATTCGTGAAAATAATTAAAGTTTTTCGCCAGGCCTTTTTTTCAAAAAGGCCGAAAAGACTCCCCGTAACTGCCTTAATAGAACCCGTAACTCGGCAAAATCTTGGTACTCTGCGCCCACAGGGTCGGCACGGGCAAGCCGGACAGAACGGGATAGAACCAGGCAAAGCACACCAGCGCCGCAATGCACAGCCCCGCGCCAATCTTTTTGGCGCGGTCCTGCCGCTTCATCTGCGTTAAAACCAGCACAATGGCCGTCAACGCAAAGACCGAGCTGGGGAAGTAATGGTACATGAAAGTGCAGCGCGATACCAGCATCCAGGAAAGCAGCTGGCTGGCGTACAAGATCAGAACGCCCGCTCCCTTTGCCGTGCCGCGAGCCGAAACCTGGCGCCACAGCAGCAGCAAAATGCAGAACAGCCCCGCCCAGCAAATGACCGGGTTATAAAAACCCGCAATGCTGCCCTGAAGCCCAGCTTCCAGGTAAGAATTTTTGTAATACCACACTGGGCGCAGGTCCAGCAGCCAGGTGTACCAGCGGCTTTCAAACGGGTGGGTTGCTTTCAGGGTGGAATGGTACCAGTACATGTAGGTTTGGCAATCCCACCAATCCCGCAAACCAAAGGTAGGGTCTTTCCACCAATAAGGCAGGTAGGATGCAAGATAGATCAGGAACGGCACAACGATGTAAAACGCCACACCGCCCACAGCAGCCATCCGGAATTCTTTCCAGAAGCCCGGCTGTTTTTGCTTCCAGCGGGCATACAGCACACCCAGGTACAATACCGCAAGCCCTGCCCCGGCATAAATTCCGGTCCACTTGGATGCACACCCAAGCCCAAATGCCACGCCGCCCAGCGCCATGGGCAGCAGCGAGCCGTCTACGCCGTTTTGCAGCACGCTCTGGCAATACCATACCATAAAATATGCGCCTAACAGGATAAAGAACGTACCGTAAATATCGATTGTGGCAATGCGGCTTTGGGAAAATCGCATGAACCCAGCGGCAATCAGCGCACCTGCCATGGCCCCGGCCCAGCGTTTGTGGGTCAAACGGCGGGCAAAGCACCACATCAGCGGCACCAGCATCACGCCGAACAGCGTTCCGGCACAGCGCCAGCCAAAGGCTGTCATTCCAAAAATAGCAATGCCCAGCATGATAAAATCTTTGCCCAGCGGCGGGTGGGTGGTTTCGTATGCCGTCATGCGGTGCAGCATTTCGTACCCAGTACGGCCATGATAGATTTCATCGAAATACATGCTGTTCAGCTGGCTGATGGTATCTGGCACTTCGCTCTGCTCATCAAACAGGGCATCGCCGCCCGTTACCGGCACCAGCGCACCGGTGGCATCCCGCAGGGCCAGTTCAAACATCTGCGCATTTTCAATCGTTGTGGTCAGGGTCTGCCCTGCCGGAGCCGTGATGGCCGTTTTGGTCCAGCAGAACGGCGTTGCATAGCTCAGTTCCTTCTGGTACAGCTCATTGCCCGCTGCATCCGTGATGCGCAGGCTGCCGCCAGTGGAAATGCCGGGGTACACCCAGATTTCCACCGCGTCCTGCTGCGGGGTAAAGTCGATGGTTGCCGTGCTGTCCGTAGCATCCACAGGGTTCTGCGGTGCTTTCATGCTGCCAAGGTAGGCAAAGCTCACCACAGCAACGATCAACGTCAGCGTTGCCAAGGCTTTCTTCTCTTTAGCCGTCCAGGCAGGCTGCGGATCAATGCGCAGGGTGCACAGTTCCAGCTTTTTCTGCACTGTTTTTGTTTTATCTTTTTCGATGGTTTCCACTTTTGCCAGTGGAGAAATCGCTCCATGGCGGCAGATGGCCCACGCGGTGAAAGCCAGCAGCACAAAGGCTGCCGTTTCGGCAAAGCCGACTGCCATGGCAAACTCGCGGCTGGTATCGCTGCTGAGCCATTCGTCATCGCTGCCTACCAGGGTATACACAGTTTCCAGGTTCAAGAAGCCCGTTATCGACAGACCAAACCCGGCGCCATACAGACGGATGTCATTCCAGCGCGCCGCAGCAAGCAGTACCAGCAGCATGCCCAGCACCAGGTAACGCTCGTGCATGCAATGGGCAAAGGTAAAAATCCCCACCGTGTAAAACGCTGCCAGCAGCAGCGGGGAAAACCGCCCCGCCCGCCAGCTGATGACCGCCAGCACCACAAGCAGCACCGTGATAACAGCGATGTTGAAAATGCCCAGCACTTTCCAGCTCAGGTTAAACACCGGGCAAGCATCCAGCGCCTGCCAGTTGCCGCCCAGCGCTGCAAACCAGTTGAACGCATTGATGGTGGCATACTGGTAGCCAGACGCCGTGGTGATGTACTTATCGATCAAGGACGGCACCAGATTTTTTGCCCCGTAAAACGGCAGGCCCGCCAGCAGCGGCGGCAGCAAAGCCAGCGCAGCACCGCCAAAAATCTGGCCGACCGATTTCAGCGGGCTTTTGCCATCCCGCACGGCATCCGCAATAGCCACCAAAAAGCAGACGGCCAGCACCGGCCCAGCCAACAGTGCCTGCGGCTTGATGGCCAGCGCCACGCCGTACAGCACCGCAGCGAGCAGGTAGCGGCGCTCTTCCAGCAGCCAGAAGCAGAGCAGCAGCGGCAGCGCAAAAGCCCCATCGATCTGCTTCCAGATGCCGGTATCAAACAAGGTCAGCGGGCAGAACGCCGCAAACAGCACCAGGCAGCGCTGTGCCCTGCCCTGCCCCATATACCGGCGGCTGATATGGTCCAGCAGCACCACGGCGGCACAATCACAGATTGCGGGGATCAGTGCCAGCAAAAAATAGGTCCAGCGGGATTCATAGCTCAGTTGGAGCGCCTTGCGCACCAGGCTGACCAGCCCCAGCACAAGGATGTAGCCGGGCGGGTAGTCCGCAAAATAATCGGCGCTGTAAAAGGCCGCGGGACCTTCGCTGGCCAGCTTATCCCCCCAGGCCACAAAGCAGCTCATATCATAGGTGTAGCCTTCAGTAACAAGGGCCAGCAGCAGGCGCGCGGCAAGCGCTGCGGCCAATATAATATACAGCGTTCGCTCTTCCTGTTTGGTTCTGGTATTTGTCATTCTGAACTCTCCAGATAATGCAGCGTATTTGCCGCTGCAATAAAATAAGGAACTGGAAGCAGAGGCAGATGCTTCCCTGTTTCCAATTCCTTTGTTTTGCCGTGATTGTGCAGTAATAATTATAGCTTGGTCAGCTGCGGGCCCTTGGCGGTGTCCATCACATTCCAGCCCAGCTCAGTGATTTTGGCGCGCAGAGCATCGGCGCGGGCAAAGTCCTTGGCCTTTTTGGCTGCGGCGCGCTCTTCCACCAGCTGCTTCACTTCGTCGGGGGCTTCCTCGGCCTTGCGGTTGTACATCAGGCCCAGCACACCGGTCAGCTCGTCAAACGTGGCGGCGGCCTTTTCCAACGTAGCCTTATCGGCAGCATCGGACATGGTGTTGATGTCCTTGACGAACTCAAAAATGGCGGCCAGAGCATCGGGGGTGTTCAGGTCGTCATCCATGGCGGTCTTGAACTTTTTGCGTGCTTCTTCGCACTTTTCAGTCAGGGCAGTGTCAGTGCCATGGGCATTGCGGATGGCAAAATCCAGGTTATCGCGGCAGGTGTACAGGCGCTCCAAGCTGTTCTTGCAGCTCTCGATCAGGTCCACCGTATAGTTCAGCGGCATGCGGTAACCAGCGGTGAGCATAAAATAACGGATCGGCTCATAGCCGTACTTATCGGCAATTTCACGCACGGTAAAGAAGTTGTTGGCGCTCTTGGACATCTTCTGGTTGTTGATGTTCAAAAAGCCGTTGTGCATCCAGTAATGGCTGAAGGTGCAGCCGTTGGCGCACTCCGACTGTGCAATCTCGTTTTCGTGATGGGGGAAGATCAGGTCCTGGCCGCCTGCATGCAGGTCGATGGTCTTGCCCAGGTGCTTACGGGCCATGGCGCTGCACTCAATGTGCCAGCCCGGACGGCCCTGGCCCCAGGGGCTGTTCCAGGAAGGCTCACCCGGCTTGGCGGCCTTCCAGACAGCAAAATCTGCGGGGTCTTCTTTCAGGTCGTCATCCATCTGGCTGCGCAGTTCGCGGTTGCCGCTTTCCAGGTCGTCCAGGTTCAGGTGGCTCAGCTTGCCGTAACCGGGATCAGACTTAACGCGGAAGTAGACATCGCCGTTGTGGGCAACGTAAGCATGTCCGGATTCGACCAGGTCCTTGACGATCTTGATGATCTCACCGATATGCTCGGTTGCGCGGGGGCGCACGGTGGGTGTCTTAACGTTCAGGCCCTCGGAATCTTTGATGTACTCGGCCTCGAACTTGCGGGCGACCTCCTGCATGGTGGTGCCGTTCTCCTGGCCTTTTTTGATCAGTTTATCGTCAATATCTGTGATATTGGAGACATACAGCACCTTGTTGCCAAGGTACTCCAGATAGCGGCGCAGCGTGTCAAACACGATCATGGGGCGCGCATTGCCGATATGGATATAGTTATACACCGTAGGGCCGCAGACGTAAATGCGATAAACGCCCGGCTCCTGCGGGATAAAATCTTCCTTTTTGCGGGTCATGGTATTAAAAATCTGCATGGACAGGAACTTCCTTTCCCAACTTTGCTGGTACGGCGCGGCTAAACCTGCAAACCGTTCAGATTTATTATAGCCGCCCTGATAAGCGGTTGCAAGGGGGCAGCATCATTTTGCCTGCATAAAGCAGGAACGATTCTGCCACAGGTAGATGCAGCCGGAAAGTGCGGTAACGGCAGCAACGGCCCAGCACAGCACCTGGGTGGTAAAGCTGATAACCCCAACGCCGTCCGCCGGGGCGAGCGCCATGGCAAAGTAATAGAAGATGATGGTAACCATCTGCAGCACGGTTTTGACCTTGCCCCACATGTTTGCGGCAATGACGGTACCGGACTCTGCCGCAATCATGCGCACACCGGCCACAGCAAACTCGCGGAACATGATGATGGCCAGCACCACGGGGGAGCAGACACCGTCCACCACCATATAAATAATGGCGGCGGTGGTGAGCATTTTATCAGCCAGCGGGTCCATAAACTTGCCAAAGTCCGTTACCAGGTGGTTCTTGCGGGCCAGGTAGCCATCCAGGAAATCCGTAAAGCTGGCCACAGCAAACAGAATGCCCGCTATCAAGGCATACGTTGCATTGAACTGGGGCGTGCCCATATGGCTCATGGCAGCAAATACCATAAAGAACGGCACCATGATGACACGCATCATCGTTAATTTGTTAGGCAGATTCATGGTTTATTCCTCCACTTTGCTTTCCGCATAACCATAAAGATCATAAGTATCGGCATCGGTGATGGTAACGTTATAGAACGCGCCGGCTTCCAGCGGGGTATCTGCCGGGGTCATGATGCTGCCATCAATTTCCGGGCAGTCTGCTGCGGAGCGCAGCAGGTACATGCCGGTTTCATCGTCCACGCCATCGCAGATGCACTCATAGGTCTTACCGACCTTTTCTGCTTCCTTTTCCGCGCTGATCTCGGCCTGCAGCTCCATAATGTGGTCTGCGCGGCGCTGCTTGACTTCCTCGTCAATCTGGTTGTCCATCTTGGCGGCCACGGTGTTTTCCTCGGCGGAATAGGCAAAGCAGCCCAGGCGGTCAAACTTGACGGTTTTGACAAAGTCGCACAGCTCGCTATACTGTTCCTCGGTCTCACCAGGGAAACCTGCAATCAGGGTGGTGCGCAGCGTGATGTTGGGGATGGCCGCGCGCAGGCGGCGGATGGCATCCTCAATTTCTTTGCGGCCGCCGCGGCGGTTCATGTTTTTCAGCACCTCGTCATCGCAGTGCTGGATGGGCAGATCGAGATACGGCACAACCTTATTGTTGCGCACAAGGGCTGCGATGAATTCATCGGAGATACGCTCCGGGTAGGCGTACAGCACACGGATCCAGCGGATGCCCTCAATGGTGTTCAGCTTATCCAACAGTTCGCAAACTGCGCCGGGTTTGCCCCAGTCCTCGCCGTAAGCGGTGGGGTCCTGCGCCACCAGGATCAGCTCTTTCACGCCCTCCCCGGCCAGCCAGCGAGCTTCGGCAACACAGTCGTCAATGGGGCGGCTGCGCAGCGGGCCGCGGATGAGCGGGATGGCGCAGTAATGGCAGCGGTTGTTGCAGCCTTCGGCAATTTTCAGGTAAGCATAGTGGCGCGGCGTGCTGATAACACGGGCACCGCCCAGCTCCATATCGCATTTGGGGCCATAGCTTTCCACCTGGCCCGCGCCGTTGGCGGTCAGGCGCTCCACAATGGCGGGCAGAGCGGCGTTGGAGCCAATGCCCACAACGGCGTCCACTTCCGGCATTTCGCTCACAATCTGGGTTTTATAGCGCTCAGCCAGGCAGCCGGTCACGATCACCTTCAGGTTGGGGTTCTGCTGCTTATACTGGCAGGCCATCAAAATGTTTTCAATGGCTTCCTCTTTAGCGGACTGGATAAAGCCGCAGGTGTTGACAATAATAATGTCCGCCTGTTCGGGGTCCGCAACCGTCTGGTGGCCCGCCTTGATCAGCGCGTGGCAGAATACATCAGCATCGACCTGGTTTTTGGGGCATCCAAGGGAAATAATTGCAATATTCATGTATGGTTGTTCCTGTCTCTCTTTTCAGTATGTTATGTTGGGCTCTGCCACTTGCTTGGGCAAAATTCAGGCAAAGCTATCCGTTCGGTGCATTGATACCACAATGCCGCAGGAGCATTTTTTGCCCCTGCGGTGTGTACTTTTTTTGTGCTACGCTTCGGTTTCTTCTGTCTCGGCATCTGCCAATGCCTGGCGGATCACGCTGTGGGAGAACCCGCGCCGTGCCAAAGCGGCAGCTACCTGCTGCCATTTGCCCTGTGCCAGCTTTGCGGCATAGTGGCGTTCCACCAGTGCGCGGGCATTGGCCAGCTCCGGGTTTTCCTCCTCGTCCTCTTCGCTTTGGGCAAACAGATCTTCCACCGCTTCGGCGGCCGCGCCGCGGTCAATGCCTTTGGCGTACAGATCATCCAGAATTGCACGGCGGCTCTTGCGCTTACGCAGCAGCTCCGCCGCACGGCGGCGGGCAAAACCGGCGTCATCCAGCAGGTTCAGCTCCTGCATTTTTGCCACGGCGGCGGCAGCGCTGTGGGGGTCAAAGCTGCGGCAGAGCTTTTGATAAAGCTCCCCGGCTGCATGGTCCCGCAGGGCCAGCAGGTCCATGGCTTTATCCACAGCCTTGCGGGTGTCGCTTTTGGTCTGCAGGTCATGGATCTGCCATTCTTCCAGCTCATCCCCGGTATGCAGCCCCGCCATGGCAAAGGTGTCCTCGTCCAGCGAAAAGGCAAACTCGCCGTCAAAGAACAGCGCATAGCGGCCTCTTTTTGTTTCTTTTACCTGTGTCAGCTTCGGCATCGCTTATTCGTCAACCATGATGTCGAGGTCCATCTCGCTGCCGGTGGTCTTGGGTGCATCCGCCATGGGAGCGGCAGGGGCATCTTCAGCAGCAACGGGGGTAACAGCCGGCTTCTCCAGCGGCTTCACGGTTCCCTTTTTGCCGGCCGCCAGCAGACGGTCCGCATTTTCGCGCACCTGCTTTTCAATCTCAGCAGCCACATCAGGGTGTTCTTTCAGGTAGAGCTTGGCGTTATCGCGGCCCTGGCCCAGGCGGATATCGCCATAGTTGAACCATGCGCCGCTCTTTTGCACAATGCCCAGTTTAGCACCCAGATCGATCATTTCGCCCAGTTTGGAGATTCCCTCGCCGAACATGATGTCAAACTCGGCCTCACGGAACGGGGGTGCCACTTTGTTCTTGACGATCTTGGCGCGGGTACGGTTGCCGATAAAGGAACCGCTGGCGTCCTTCAGGCCCTCAATGCGGCGCACATCAATACGTACAGAGGAATAATATTTCAGGGCGCGGCCGCCGGTGGTCACCTCCGGGTTGCCGTACATCACACCGACTTTTTCGCGCAGCTGGTTAATAAAGATGCAGACGGTGTTTGTTTTGCCGATGATGCCGGTCAGCTTACGCAGAGCCTGGCTCATCAGGCGGGCCTGCAGGCCAACGTGGGAATCGCCCATTTCGCCTTCAATTTCGGCTTTGGGCACCATGGCAGCAACAGAGTCCACAACAATAGCGTCAATCGCGCCGGAGCGTACCAGAGCTTCGCAGATTTCCATGGCCTGCTCGCCGGTATCCGGCTGGCTGACCAGCAGGCTGTCAATGTCAACGCCAAGGGCGCGGGCATAGGTGGGATCCAGGGCGTGCTCAACGTCGATAAAGGCAACCTCGCCGCCCAGCTTCTGGGCTTCAGCCAGAACATGCAGGGCCAGGGTGGTTTTACCGGAAGATTCCGGCCCATATACCTCAATGATGCGTCCGCGTGGCAGGCCGCCGATGCCCAGCGCCAGGTCCAGCCCCAGGCTGCCGGTGGAAATGGCATCCACCTGCATGGCAACGTTGGTCCCAAGCTTCATCACGGCGCCTTTGCCAAACTGCTTTTCGATCTGGGCCAGTGCCGTCTCCAGCGCTGCCTTTTTATCCCCTGCCGGGCCGGTGGGGAGCTGCTTGGATGAACTTTCCTTTTTTGCTGCCATAAGTTTATATCTCCTTATCTGAGCGATCGTGCGTTGTATCCCATATGCACCACAGGCAACTGCGGTGCTGTTTTTATTTTGTACGGCAGGTGCGCCGCTATCCAAATGGTCGTCCTGCGTTTATCAGGTATTATTATAACCAATCGCGGCACGAATTACAACCATTTGTTGTCATCTTTTCAAAATTTTCTTCGCATTTTCCACATTTCAGCTGCAAAACGTTGAAAATCAGATTTATTTCACCCGTTGGGCGTACACCACACGGTCGTTGCCGCCGTAATCCTTCCTTGCCTGCACTTGCTGCCAGCCGTTTTGGCGGCATATCTCCATCACATCCGCCCGCTGGGCACAGCCAATCTCAAACACCAGCCACCCACCGGGGCAGACAATATCACGGTAGTGGGCGGCAATGGCGCGGTAAAAATCCAACCCATCCGTTCCGCCGTCCAGCGCCATAGCTGGCTCGTGGGCGGTCTCCGGCATCAGGGCCTGCATCTCTGCCCCGGTCAGGTACGGCGGGTTGGAGATGATCAGCTGCACGCTTTGGGGCATAAGCTCTTGCCAGTATTGCAGCACATCCGCTGCCTTTGCCTGCACACCGGTGCCATGTACGTTGGCTTGCAGGTATTGCAGCGCCTGCGGGCTTTTTTCCACGCAGGTCACGCTGGCACTTGGCACAAAATGTCGGATGCCAATGCCCAGGCAGCCAGTTCCGGCGCACAGGTCCAGCACCCGGGGCTCAGGTTTTGCCATCTGCTGCAACAGCTCAATGGCAGTTTCGCACACCACCTCGCTGTCTGCGCGGGGGCAGAGCACACCGGGGCCGACTTTGAAGGTCAACCCCAGAAAGTCCCACTCCCCTGCCAGGTATTGCAGCGGCACCCGCTGCATGCGCTGAGCCGCCAGTTCCGCCAAGCACTCAGCCTGCGGCCGGGTAAGCGGGTCAAACAGCAAGCGCGGATCTTTTCCAGCGGCAATGCGCAGCAGTTCGCGGGCGTCGTAATCAGCATCGGGGCAGCCTGCGGCCTGCAGAGCATCCTGCACCATGCGCACAGCCTGGCGCGGCAGAATGCCCGCCAGCTGCTGTGGGGCAAGCGGCGTTACCATTGGCCGTCCTCCGGCTTTTTGGGCAGTACGGGGGTAACGGCGGCGATGGCCACTTCAATCATGTCATCTTCCGGCTCAAAGGTCGTCAGGTGCTGCAGCCAAAGCCCCGGCATCGAAACAGCCCGTGCCAGCAGCGAGTTGGAACGCCCTGCCCACTTCAAAATCTCATAACAGATGCCCACCAGCAGCGGCAGCATGGCCAGCTTGTACAGCACGCGCAGCATGGTACCGCTCCACGGCAGCACCGCATACAGCACAATGCTGACCAGAATGACCAGAATCAAAAAACTGGTGCCGCAGCGGGGGTGGAACCGCGTATGTCTGCGGATGTTAGCAACCGTCAATTCCTCACCTGCCTCATAGCAGGCAATCGTTTTGTGCTCAGCCCCGTGGTACTGGAACATGCGGTGGATTTCCTTCATGCGGGTGCAGAGGAACATGTAACCCAAAAAGATTGCCAGCTTGAGCACTGCTTCCAGGATGACCCGCGGCCAGCGCCCCATGGGGATCACTTTTGCCACCAGCCCAGTCAGGAACGTAGGCAGAAAGGTAAACAGAAAAATTGCCAGCACTACACCTGCGCAGGCGGAAAGGGTCATCAGCGCACTTTGTACCTTGGGGCCGGCGTGTTCGTCCAGCCAGCGGTCCAGCTTGCTCTCGTTCTGCTTTTCTTCCTCTTTTTCCTCTTCCGTCATGGCAATATCGGCGGAGTGCATCAGGTATTTGTACCCGTTCATCAGGTTTTCCACCATATTGCACACTCCGCGCACCAGGGGAACTTTATTGTACCAGTGGGTGGTCACATCGGAATAGCTCAGATCAATCGTGCCGTCCGGGCGGCGTACCGCGCAGCAGATTTTTTCAGGGCCGCGCATCATAATGCCCTCCATCAGGGCCTGGCCGCCCACAGAGGTACGGAATTTTTCAGTTGGACGATGTTCTTGCGGCATGGGTTCTCCTTTATTTTTGCGGTCAAAGCGGCTCGTGCAGATGTTCCTGCCCAGCGTGGTAGATGGGCAGGGTGATGGTAACGGTGGTACCCTGCCCCAACGTTGAGGTGATATCCGCCGTACCGCCCAGTGCTTTGGTGATCTCATCCACCACCGCCAGGCCGATGCCGGAACCACGCACGGCGTTTTTGGCTTTGAAGAATTTCATCTTTACGTTTTGCAGGTCATCCGGCGCAATGCCGCGGCCCTGGTCCCGGATGCTGGCCGTTACGGTGGTGGCGGTGCGGGTCAGGGTAAAGAAAATGGTTCCTTCCGGCGGCGAATATTTGATGGCGTTATCAAATACGTTGACAAACACCTGGCGCAGGCGGGCGGGGTCTGCCCAAACGGGATACGGCTCCGGCGGTTCGTCATACACAAGGTGCAGCCCCTCCTGCCGGATGCGGGCTTCCACAAACAGGGCAGCGTCGGTGGCTTCGGCCACAAAATCCAGCACCTCGCAGTTCAGCTTGATGCCGTTTTGCAGGCGGGAAAAATCCAGCAGTTCCTCCACCATATCATACAGGCGGTCGGTCTCACTGCGGATAATGGTAATACCCTTGCGGTAGTTTTCGTCATCGGGGTCACGGATGTTGGCGATGGTTTCCACCCAGCCTTTGATGCTGGTCAGCGGAGTGCGCAGTTCGTGGCTGACAGAGGAGATGAACTCGTTTTTCATCCGTTCCGTTTTTGTCAGGTCCTCGGCCATCTGGTTGATGGCTTTGCACAGGCGGCCGATCTCATCGTCATACAGGGCATCCGGCAGGCGGGTGGTCAAATCGCCGTGGGCAATGCGATTGGCGGTGGCTTCCACCTGGCCCAGCGGCCGCACAATGGTGCGGATAAAAAACAGGCCGCTGAACACCGCAAACCCCAGCACCACCGCCGCCACGCCGAACGAAACCATCAGCGTGCTGTACCACTGGCGGTCCACCAGCGTCAGGCTGGTAACAAGGCGCATGGCCGTCACATTGCCCGCCGCATAAGGCACCAGGCTGGTAACAGCCATCACGTGTTCGCCGTCCGCTGTGCGGAAAGTGACCATGCCGCTGCCGGTGGAGCCGGTGACCGCCTGATAAAAATCCCTGCCCTCGCTCAGCAGATTCTTGTTCATGGTGCCGCTGGAGGTTGCCAGCACCACGCCGGAGGAATCCAACAGCATGAACTCGAACTTATCTTTTTCATCAAACTGTTCCACCGTGCGGCGCAGGGACTGGCTGCGGCTTTCAGACGTTGCCTGGCTGCTGCCGGCGGTGCCGGTTGCCTGCAAACGTCCCTCCACGGTGGAAAACCGCGCCTGCATGGCACGCTGCACCCCGCCGTACAAATTCTGGTGGCTGTAATACAAAAACAGCCCCAGCGCCGCAGCCAGGATGCAAATGGTAATCAGCAGGCTGCCGCGCAGCCAGCGGCGGGTAATGCTCTGCACAGGCGGCAGCCCCCTTTCCATAAAAATGCGGTAATTATGCGTTCCAGCGGTAGCCATAGCCCCAGACGGTCAAAATGTGCTGGGGGCTGCTGGGTTCATCTTCCACTTTCATGCGCAGGCGGCGGATGTTGACATCCACGATCTTGACATCGCCGAAATACCCCTTGCCCCAAACGCCTTCCAGGATCTTTTCGCGCACCAGGGCAGTGCCGGGGTTGCGGAAAAACAGCTCCATGATCTGAAATTCCACCTGGGTCAGGTCAATGGGCTTGCCGGATTTGTACAGCACGCGGCTTTTTTCATCCAGCACAAAGGGGCCGCTGACCAGCTGATCCGGCTCGGAGCCTGCCTGTTCATCGTCCGCAGTGGCGCTGCGGCGCACTCGGCGGGCCAGTGCTTCCACGCGGGCCATCAGCTCCGACACCGAGAACGGCTTGGTGATATAATCATCCGCGCCGATGGAAAGGCCGCGGATCTTATCGCTCTCCTGCCCTTTGGCGGACGCCATAATAATACCGATGTACGGGTCGCCGTGGCGGATGGTTTCGCACAGCGAAAACCCATCCATGCCCGGCAGCATGATATCCAGCAGCGCTACATCGCAGGGGGGATTTTTCTGGATCAACTCCAGCGCACGTTCCGCGCTGGGGGCTTCCAATACTTCCCAGCCTGTCATTTTCAGGTTCAGTGCCACAAGTTCGCGGATGCTGGCTTCGTCTTCTACGACCAGAATACGTTTCATTGTTTTTCCTTTCCCGGTCGGGATTCTGTTTCCCGCCGCCTGATTGTTATGGCGCACCGTCCGCAGATAGACATGCGCGTTTTACCGTATATTTTTAGGGCAATACCGCATAATTCTAAGTGCCGATACGGCGAGCGAGGTGCGGCA
>OLYN01001305.1_pt1 | contig 12890 bp, 9 predicted proteins | sample 1674231 | NCBI WGS metagenome assembly OLYN01 (sample SAMEA103958153, study PRJEB25191) | human gut metagenome
GCGAGACCAAGAGCTGCCGCGTGACCGTGCCCGACCACCAGCTGAGCCTTGCCATTGGCAACAAGGGCCAGAATGTGCGCCTGTGCGCCCACCTGACCGGCTATAATATTGACATCCGCCCGGAATCCGGCTACTATGGCGAGGAGGACGAAACCCCGGCTGAACAGCCGGCCGAAGCCCCCGCCGCCGAGACCGCCCCGGAAACCGGCAAGGAATAATGAGCACACGCCGTGCAATGCGGCGCTGAGACTGAAAAGAGGTCAGCCATTTGCAACAAAAACCGCAAAAAAAGGTGCCGGTGCGCCGGTGCGTTGGGTGCAACACCCAAAAACCGAAAAAAGAACTGGTGCGCATTGTGCGCAGCCCCGAAGGTGAAGTCAGCGTGGATCTGACCGGCAAGCGCTCCGGCCGCGGCGCATACCTGTGCCCGTCGGCAGCGTGCCTGGCCAAAGCACGCAAGGCCAAGCGGCTGGAACATGCCTTTGGTGTGCCGGTGCCGGATGAGGTGTTTGAGCGCCTGACCGAGGAGATGGCCTGTGCCGAGCAGGCAGTAAAGGAGGCGATGCCCCGTGGCGAATGATAAGGACCCATTGTTGGGTGCATTGGGAATTTGCCGCAAAGCCGGCAAGCTGCTGCACGGCTATGACCGTGTGGAAGAAGCTGTGATGCGGGGCAAGGCATGCCTGGTGCTACTGGCCTGCGACGCCAGCAAGCGCACCACGCAGCATATGCAGGATACCTGCCGCGGGGTGATCCCCTGCGCGGTGATGCCGCTGAAAGGCGAGGACCTGCGCATGCTTACGCCAAAGCCTGCTGCTGTATTTGCGGTTACGGACGAAAACCTTGCACACCTGTGTGCAGGCTACCTCAAAAAGCAAGTGAAGGAGGATTCAGCCAATGGTTGATTTCAAATACAAAGTTACGGATATTGCAAAAGATTTTGGCATCAGCACCAAAAAGGTTATCGAGACTTTTGCGGAGCTGACCGGCGAGACCCGCAAGACGGGCGCGACCTTTGAAGAAAACGAGGTCAACGCCCTGATGGAAGCCCTGACCCGCGAAACCGCCGTCAAGGACCTGGGCGAGTATCTGGCATCCGGCAAGGAGCCGCAGCCCGTCAAGCAGGAGACCAAAAAGCCCGAAGCAAAGCCCCAGGCAAAAAAAGAAGAGCCGAAGCCGGAGGCCGCTAAGCCCCAGCCCAAGCAGCCCAAGCAGCCCAAGCAGCCCAAGCAGCCGGAAGCCCCCAAGGCAGAGCCGAAAGCGGAGCAGGCCAAGCCCGCCCAGAATGCGCAGCCCAAGGCAGCACAGCCCAAACCGGCCCAGCAGGAAAAGCGCAATGAAAAGCGCAATGATAACAAGCAGGCCGAAAAGCGCAGCGAAAAGCGCGTGACGATGCAGGAGCTGGCCAGCGAGACCGGCATCAAGGAGCCCGTCGCCACCGAGCAGGTCAAGGTTGACCGCGCCCAGGTGTCTGTGGATACCCGCACCGTGGATGTGAACGTGGATAAGTTCAGCGCACGCTATGATGACCTGGCCGACAGCCGCAATATGCCCAGCAAGCGCAAGAACGCCCCCACCGGCAAAAAAGAAAAGTTCAACAACCGCAATAACCGCCGCGGCCAGCAGTTTGGCCGCCGCCGTGAAACCGAAGCCGAGCGCCTGCAGCGCATCCAGCTGGAAAAGGCCCGCAACGCCCAGCTCAAAATCTCCATCCCCGATGAGATCACCGTTGGCGAGCTGGCTACCCGCCTGAAGCAGAACGTGGCCAAGGTTGTTGCCAAGTTCATGCAGATGGGCGAAATGCACGCTGCTTCCGATGTGATCGATTTTGATTCCGCCGCCCTGATCGCAGAGGAATTCCACGCAAAGGTGGAGCATGAAGTTCATGTTTCTATCGAAGAGCGCCTGTTCACCCAGGAAGAGGACAGCGCCGATCAGCTGGTCGAACGTCCGCCGGTCGTTGTTGTTATGGGCCACGTTGACCACGGCAAAACTTCCATCCTGGACCGCATCCGTTCCACTAACGTTACCGCAGGCGAAGCCGGCGGCATTACCCAGGCCATCGGCGCTTACCAGGTCAATGTCAACGGCAGCCCCGTTACCTTCCTGGATACGCCGGGCCACGAAGCCTTTACCGCCATGCGTGCCCGCGGCGCGGATATGACCGATATCGCGGTTTTGGTCGTTGCTGCCGATGACGGCATCATGCCCCAGACCATCGAGTCCATCAACCACGCCAAGGCTGCCAACGTCAAGCTGATCGTTGCCATCAACAAGATGGATAAGCCGACCGCTAACCCGGAGCGCGTGAAGGAACAGCTGACCAAGTACGAGATCGTGCCCGAAGACTGGGGCGGCGAAACTGCCTGCATCCCCGTGTCTGCCGCTACTGGCGCAGGCATCCAGGACCTGCTGGAACGCATTGTCCTGGAAGCAGAGGTCATGGAGCTGAAAGCCAACCCCAACCGCCGCGCCAAGGGTGCCGTTGTGGAAGCCCGCCTGGATAAGGGCCAGGGCACCATTGCCACCCTGCTGGTTCAGAACGGCACCCTGCACAAGGGCGACTGTCTGATTGCCGGTACCGCCGTTGGCCGTGTGCGTACCATGCGCAACGATAAGGGCGTTGAGATCGAATCCGCCGGTCCTTCCACCCCTGTGGAGATCACCGGCCTGACTGAAGTGCCCACCGCCGGCGATATCTTCGAGGCTGTTGAGGATGAACGCCTGGCCCGTGAACTGGCTGACAAGCGTACCACCGAAGCCAAGGAAAAGCAGTTTGCTGCTTACACCAAGGTCACCCTGGATAACCTGTTTGACCAGATGGCCCAGAACGATATGAAGGAACTGCCCATTGTTGTCAAGGCTGACGTTCAGGGCAGCGCCGAAGCTGTGAAACAGAGCCTGGAAAAGCTCAGCAACGACGAAGTGCGCGTGCGCGTCATCCATGCCGGTGTTGGTGCGATTTCCAAGTCCGATGTTTCTCTGGCCGATGCTTCCAACGCCATCATCATCGGCTTTAATGTCCGTCCGGACGCTGTTGCCAAGGCCGAAGCCGAGCAGGCCGGTGTTGAAATGCGTATGTACCGCGTCATTTACGATGCCATCAACGATGTCTCCGATGCTATGAAGGGTATGCTGGCTCCCAAGGTGCGCGAAGTCGCCTTGGGCGAAGCACAGGTTCGCCAGGTCTACAAGATTTCCAGCGTTGGCACTGTTTCCGGCTGCCGTGTTACTTCCGGCAAGATCACCCGCGATGCCCAGCTGCGCCTGGTGCGTGACGGTATCGTCATCTGCGAGGATGCCATTGCATCCCTGAAGCGCTTCAAGGATGACGCCAAGGAAGTGGCCGAAGGCTATGAATGCGGCATCACCCTGCAGAAGTTCTCCGACGTCAAAGAGGGTGACGTATTCGAGTGCTTCAAGCTGGAAGAATACCGCGATTGATCCGGCATTGAGCCGTTCCCGCTTGTTTGACAAGCCCCGCAGGGGGCTTTATGAGGTAAAGTTATGCCAAGCAAAAACCATGGCCGTATGGCACAGGATATGAAACGCGAGCTGATCGCCATTATCGGCGAAATGAAGGACCCCCGCGTTTCGGGTGGTCTGCTGACTGTGACCCGGCTTGATGTTACCCCGGACCTGGATGTCGCCAAGGTGTACATCAGTGTGATGGGGCGCGAAGGCGGCGCCGACCCGGTGGTGAAGGCCCTGAACAAAGCTTCGGGCCATATCCGCACCGAAGTCAGCCGCCGCATGCACATCCGCAAAGCCCCGCGCTTTGTGTTTACCAAGGATGACAGCGCTGCTTACGCAGTGCACATTGACCAGCTGCTGCAGGATATTGAAAAAGCACACCCCGCAGCACAGGCAGAACCGGCAGAGCAGGAATAACCTGCCCAGACTGTATCTGAAAAGTCGAAAATGTAGTCTGTTTTTACAAACACAGCCGGATTTTGCGCTAAAAAACACAAAGGATCCCTGCGGCTCTTTGCCTTACATCCTGCTTGTGCTTGCGAAATATCTGTCATTTTCGTTGCTTTCAGATACATCTTAACTGGTGCTGCAGCCAGTCATCGACCAAAACGCGCAGTTGAAATTTACGCTTGCAGCTGCGCCTTCCCAAAGGCCGGAACCAACGGGGGAGAGGGAATAGCCCCCAATCGCGGCCGAGAAAAGAGGAGCCTTATGACCGAATCTGTGGATCGGCAGACAGCCGTGCTGCGTCTGCGCGGCGCGGACGATATCCTGATCCTTTGCCACAAAAACCCCGATGGCGATACCATCGGCTGCGCCGGTGCACTGTATCTTGCGCTCAAGGCGCTGGGCAAAAACGCCGCGATTTTATGCAGCGACCCCATCCCCAAAATGTATGATTATATGGAGCTGCGCTGGTTTGACGGCAGCTTTAACCCTGCATTTGTGGTGGCGGTGGATGTTGCCAGCATCCAGCTTTTTGGCGAAAATAACAATGTGCCGCAGTATGCCGCCCATACCAACCTTTGCATTGACCACCATGCCAGCAACAGCGGCTATGCCTATGAAACCCTGCTGGACCCCGGCGCCGCCGCGGCCTGCGAGTTTTTGCTGGATGTGATCGTGGATATGGGCGTGACCATTACGCCGCAGATCGCCAACTGCCTGTATACCGGCATTGCAACCGATACCGGCTGCTTTAAGTTTGCCAGTACCACGCCCCGCACCCATATGGCGGCGGCCCGCGTGATGGAAGCCGGTGCCGATGTGGAAAAACTGAATGCCCGCCTGTTTGAATCCCGCTCCCATGCCCGCATAACTGCGGAACGTATGGCGATGGAAAGCCTGGAATATTATTTCAACGACCTGTGCGCCGTGATCTGCCTGACCTGGGACCAGATCGAATCTTCCGGCGTGGCGGGTGCCGAGCTGGAGGACCTGACCAGCCTGCCGCGCTCCATTGAAGGCGTGGAGGTTGGCCTGACCTACCGCCAGCAGCGGGATGGCAGCTTCCGCATCAGCGTGCGTACATCGGGCAGCATTGATGCCTGCAACATTGCGCGCCGCCTGGGCGGCGGCGGCCATACCCGCGCAGCCGGGTGCGAGATCAGCGGCAACCTGGATAACGCCAAGCATGCCGTGCTGGAGGAAGTCCGCAAGGAGTTGCAGCGCTGCGGCTTGCTGGATCAGGACGCTGGTTGAAGGCCAGCTGCACCACAACGCGCAGCACACGGGGATGCGGCACACGCCTGTAAACCTGCAAGATGGCACCGTCTGCTTGCCGCCGCAAGGCTGGCACCGCAGCTGGGTGCTGCTGCCGAATGCAGCACAATAAACTGAAAAGGAAAACCCCAATGAATACTTGTGCCATTCTCCCAGTTGATAAACCTGCGGGCTGGACCAGCTTTGATGTGCTGGCCAAGCTGCGCGGTGCGCTGGGAACGCGCAGGCTGGGGCACGCGGGCACACTGGATCCTATGGCGACTGGTGTGCTCGCCGTGTTTATCGGCAATGCCACCGCCGCGGCGGATCGCCAGCCTGACCATGATAAAACCTATGAAGCTACCATTCGCCTTGGCCTGCGCACCGATACCGGCGATGTGACCGGCACTGCGCTGGAAACCGCTCCTGTTACGGTGGGTGAAGCAGAGCTGAAAGCCGTTTTGCCGCAGTTTATGGGCCGGCAGATGCAGCTGCCGCCGATGTATTCAGCGGTCAAGATCAACGGCCAGCCGCTGTACAAGGCGGCCCGCAAAGGCCAGACGGTGGAGCGCACCCCGCGCCCCATCACGATTTATGAGATTACCTACCTGGGCAGCCCGGCACCGGGGGATTATACCATCCGAGTCAGCTGCTCCAAGGGCACCTACATCCGCGTTCTGGCGGAGGATATCGGTACAGCTTTGGGCGTGCCCGCCACATTGGCGGCACTGCGCCGCACCCGCGCCGGGGCGTTCAAGATTGAGGAATGCCACACCCTGCCGGAAATCCTGGCCGCTGCCGAAGCAGGTACCCTGCAGCAAAGTGGATGGCTGCTGCCGGTGGAACACGTGTTTGCCTCGCTGCCTGCCCTGACGGTGGACGATGCAGTGAAAAAGCACCTCTTCAACGGCTGCCCCACCAGCCACTACCGCGCACAGGACGGCAAATACCGCGTGTATGATGCCGCAGGTACCTTTTTGGGGCTTGCCAACGTGACGCAGGGTGTGCTGCAGGTGGAAAAGATCTTCTGCGAGCGGGCGTGAACGCCTGCACCCAAACCGCAACGGGCAGAACCGCTGTCCGCTCAACAACAGGAAGTATGCCAACTACCATGAATATTTTGAATACACTGGCCCCGGTGGGCGCACCCAACGGCAGCGCCGTGGCCTTGGGCTATTTTGACGGTGTTCACCTTGGGCACCGCCGTGTGCTGGGGGCAGCGGTGGAATACGCCGCGGCCCACGGCCTGACCCCCGCGGCTTTTACCTTCAGCCTGCCGGGCGGGCAGTCGCTCAAGGGCGGGCGTATCTTGTCCGCTGGGCAAAAGCATGCCCGCGTTGCCGCTTTGGGCATTACCGCCTATATGGAACCCCCGTTTGAATCCTTCCGCAGCTTAAGCCCGGAAGATTTCGTCAACAAAATTTTGGTGGAATGCTTTGCCGCCAAGGCGGTGTTCTGCGGCGATAACTTTACCTTTGGCGCATATGCCGCCGGGAATGTGGACCGCCTGAAGGAGCTGTGCGCCCCGCTGGGCATCGCCGTGACCATTGTGGACATGGCACAATACGGCGGGCAGACGGTTTCCTCCACTCGCATCCGTGCCGCGCTGGAGGAAGGCCGCATCGAGGATGCCAACGCCATGCTGGGGGCGCCCTACTGCATTGACTGGCCGGTGCGCCACGGCAAGGGCATCGGCACCTCCAAGCTGGGCAAACCCACCATCAACCAGAACTATCCCGCAGACGCTTTGCAGCCCTGCACCGGCGTGTACCTGACCCGCATCTGGCTGGATGGCCGCTGGTGGCCATCCGCAACCGGTATTGGCCGCCGCCCCACCGTGGATGCCGCCAACGCCCCTGTTACCTGCGAAACCTATGTGCCGGGCTACCATGGCGATACCTATGGCCAGACGCCGGTGCTGGAATTCCACCACTACCTGTGCGCTGTGCGCAAGTTTGGTACATTGCAGGAGCTGGCAGACCTGATCGAAACCGCTGCCCAGCAAAGCATTGCCTATTTTGCCGCAAAGGAGGAAGCGTAATGCGCCGTAAGGATCGTGAAGTGGCGGACCTGGAGGGCCAACTTGCCATTTTGGAACAGTGCCCCGTCTGCCGCGTTGCCATCAACGACCCGGCATCCGGCGTGCCGTACCTTGTTCCGCTGAACTTTGGTATGGCCGCCGGGCCGCAAAGCCTGACGCTGTATTTTCACTGTGCCCCCGTTGGCACCAAGCTGGACCTGCTGCGCGCTGACCCCAATGTGAGCTTTGAAGCTGACTGCCCCGGCACCGTAAGCGGCGGGGCAACCTCCTGCACGTATGGCATGAACTACCAGAGCGTCATTGGCCGCGGGACCGTCCGCTTTGTGGAAGGCGGGGAAAAGCTGACCGCCCTGCAGGCGCTGATGCAGCATTACCACTGCCCGGACCTGCCCTTTGAGCCGGAAATGGTGGAACACACCACGGTTTTGGCCCTGGACGTTGCCGCCATGACCGGCAAACGCCGCACATCGTTTTAAGGGCGGGACCCATCATCCGAGGAATTCGGAAGAAATTCGGAGGATATTGATTTGGAACGTAAAAAACTGGCTCCCGGTGTATTTATCACCACATTGGATGCCGAAAAATTTAACCGCTGCCGCATTACCATCCATCTGCGCTACCCGGCATTGCGCCGCAGCGCAACGGATGCCGCTGTGCTGCCGCTGGTGCTGGAACGCGGCTATGCGGGCTGCCCGGATATGACGGAGCTTTCCCGCAAATTGGCGCGGCTGTACGGTGCCGACCTTGGCGTGGATCAGAGCAGCGCCGGAATTGACCGCGTGCTGACGGTGGACATCTGCGGCATCAAGGATCGCTTTGCCCTTGACGGTGAGAATCTGACCCGTGAATATGCCGATATCGCCTTTGGTACCATCTTTGAGCCGTACCTGATTGATGGTGTGTTTGACCCGGAGGCTGTGCGCATTGAAAAAGAATCCCTGGCCCGCCGCCTGGATGCCGAGTTCAACAATAAGCGCCTGTACTGTGTGCGCCAGGCCCGCCGCAAATTTTACGGCGATTCCCCGGCAGGCATTGAGCTGGGCGGCTACAAAAGTGACCTGCCCAACGTAACGCCCCAGACTCTGAAAGCCGAGTATGACCGCATCCTTTCGCTGGCATCCATTGATGTGATGGTGCAGGGGGCGGATCCCGCCCTGGTGGAAGAGCTGCTGCTGCAAAAGCTGGCTGGCGCTGCCCGCAGCCCCCAGCGCTTTGCCATGCCGCTGGCCATGCCCATTATTGAAACCCAGCACTTCAGCGAGGAAATCCCCGGCCTGACCCAGGCCAAGCTGTGTATGCTGTTTACCCGCGGCACGCCGGAGGACCTGCCCAGTATTACCGTGATGCGGATGGCAATGAGCGTGTTTGGCGGCTCCACCACCAGCCGCCTGTTCCGCAATGTGCGCGAAAAACAGAGCCTTTGCTATTACTGCGGTTCCAGCGCTCTGCGCGCCACCGGTGTGATGATGGTGGATTCCGGCGTGGAGCCGGGCCGCGAAGCCCAAGCCGAAGCTGCGATCCTGAAAGAACTGAACGACCTGTGCACCGGCCCTATCACCGAACAGGAAATGGACGACTGCCGCCGCAGCCTGCTTTCCAGCCTGGATTCGCTGGGGGATTCCCTCGGAGGACTGGAAAGCTGGTACTATGGCCAGATCCTGCGTGACGAAGCGCTGGCCCCGCCGGAATACGGCAAGGTGCTGACCAACGCCGTTACGGCGGACGAAGTGCGCGAAGTGCTGCAGAGTTACCATTACTCTGTTGGCTACACGCTGACGGCAAAAGGGGAGGGGGAAAACGCATGATGGAACACGCAGAACACAGCCCGGCTGCCATCCGGGAAAAAGCCGCGGGGGCGGTCAACTGCCAGAGCGTGACCCTGCCCAGCGGCTTGACGGTTTTGTGCCGCACTATGCCGGGCTACAGCTCGGTACACGCCATGTACGCCACCAACTTTGGCTCCGTTGTGCGGGAATTTACCCTTAACGGCAAACGGATCCAGCTGCCCGCCGGTACCGCGCACTTTCTGGAACACAAAATGTTTGAATCCGAGCAGGGCGATGCGTTCGACCTGTATGCCAAAACTGGCGCTGCGGCAAACGCTTTTACCAGCTATGACCGCACCTGCTATATTTTTACCGCAACCGGCATGACGGATGAAAACCTGGATATTCTGCTCAACATGGTCGGTCATCCCTGGTTTACCAAGGAGACCATCGCCAAGGAGCAGGGCATCATCGGGCAGGAAATCAAAATGTATGACGACAGCCCGGATTGGCGGCTGCTGACCGCACTGTTCCGCTGCCTGTATAAAAGCCATCCCATCCGGGACGATATCGCCGGCACCACCCAGAGCATTGCCGAGCTGACGCCCGAACTGCTGTACGCCTGCACCGATGCGTTCTACCGCCCCGGCAACATGGTGCTTTCCGTTGCGGGCAACATCACGCTGGATCAGGCTGTGGAAGCCTGCCGCCGCAACGGTGTGTATGACGCAGTGGAACCCCCGCAGGTGGAAACCATCTTCCCGCAGGAAGCCGATACGGTGCAGCACAAAGAAACCACCTTTACCATGCCGGTCAACAAGCCCTGCTTTGCCCTTGGCTACAAGGAAGCCGCCATCAACCGCGGCGATACCCGCATGGAGGTCATCGCAGACCTGCTGCCGGACCTGATCTGCGGCGGGCTGACGAATCTGTACCGCAAGCTGTATGATGAATCGCTGGTCAACCCGGAGTTCAGCGGCGATTATCTTTCCACCGAGGGAGCCTGCATCATCGCTTTTACCGGTGAAAGTGAGACCCCGCGTGAGGTTGCCCAGATGGTGCGGGATGAAATTGCCCGCCTGCGCCAAAACGGCGTAGACCCGGAGCTGTTTACCCTGGTCAAAAACCAGATGTACGGCGAAATGCTGGCTGATGTGGAGAACGTGGACGATGCCGCCGAGGAGATGGGCATGGCCTTCCTGAAAGGCCGCACCCTGGCAGATGAAATTGAAGCGCTGGCCACTTTGACCGTTGACGATGTGAACAAGGCACTGCAAACCATGCTGCTGGAAGAAAACAGCGCCTATATCCAGATCGACCCGAAGGAATGAGGTGTAATGGCAGATGTCTTTTGATGTTCAGTTTCCCGGCCTTGGGCTGGAATTTACCATCAACCGCGTTGCGCTCAGCATTGGCGGTTTCAACATTTACTGGTACGGTGTGATCATCGCCGCGGGCATGGTGCTTGCCATGCTGTTTGCTTTCCGCAATGCGGATGATTTCGGCATCAACTCCGACCGCCTGATCGATGTGATCCTGGTGGGCGCGGTCATGGCAATCGTCTGCGCGCGCATTTATTATATTGTGTTTGCGCCGTTCAAGTATGAAAGCATCTGGCAGATGATCGATATCCGCCAGGGCGGTATTGCCATTTACGGCGCGGTCATCGGCGCATTTGTGTTTGGCGGCCTGATGGCCAAGATACGCCGCATTCCCATCCTGCCGCTCTTTGATCTGGTTGGGATATGCTTCCTGATTGGTCAGGGCGTGGGCCGCTGGGGCAACTTTGTCAACCAGGAAGCTTTCGGCAGCAACACCACGCTGCCCTGGGGCATGTACAGCGAGGGTACCTATAACTACCTGCTCAGCGTACAGGCCACCCTGGCTGCTGAGGGCGTTACTGTGGACCCCACCCAGCCGGTACACCCGACCTTCCTGTACGAGAGCATCTGGTGCCTGGTGGGGGTCGTGCTGCTGGCAAGCCATATCAAAAAGCGCCGCTTTAACGGCGAACTGTTTCTGCTCTACATCATCTGGTACGGCCTGGGCCGCTACTGGATCGAGGGTCTGCGCACCGATGCGCTGATGGTCACTTCCACCCTGCGCACCAGCCAGCTGGTGGCACTGGTGTCTGTGGCCACGGCGGTGGTGCTGCTGGTGGCCGGGTTGCAGCGATTTAAGGGCGCGCAGCTGATGGTGCCGCTGCAGGTGAGCAACCTGAAAAAACTGGATGCCGCCGGAACTTATTTTGTGGTGGATGAACTGCCCGCAAGTGCGTCCCATCACGAATTTGTTCAGGCCACTGCCGCCATGAACCGCCGCCTGGAGGAATTTGACCTTGACGAAGCGGAAAAAGTGGAAGATAATAATGACAATGGTGAAGCGATAGAAGAGGGGAATGTGGTAGCCGAACCCCAGCAGCCCGCCGAAGCGCCGGAAGCCCCGGCCCCGGAGGACGAAGCAGGGGAGTAACGTTTAGGTGCATCCTGCACCTGGAAACCACAGGAGGGAATGCAAAGATGAGTGCACAGATCATTGACGGAAAGGCCCTTGCGGCCGCAACCAAAGCCGAAGCTGCCGCCGAAGCAGCGGCCCTGAAAGCCAAGGGCATCGAACCCTGCCTGGCTGTGATTCTGGTGGGCGAAAACCCCGCCAGCCAGGTGTATGTGCGCGGCAAGGTAAAGGACTGCGGCGAATGCGGCATCAAGAGCCTGGAACTGCGCATGCCGGAAACCACCACCCAGGAAGAACTGCTGGCCAAAATTGCAGAGCTGGCAGCCGACAAAACCGTAAACGGCATTCTGGTTCAGCTGCCGCTGCCCAAGCAGATCGATGAGCACGCCGTGATTGACGCCATCCCGCCGGAAAAGGACGTGGACGGTTTTTCCCCTGTCAACGTGGGCCGTATGCAGACCGGCCAGCCCTGCTTTTTGCCCTGCACCCCGGCGGGCTGCATCCGCATGATCGAATCTACCGGCACCAAAATTGACGGCAAAAACGCCGTGATCATCGGCCGTTCCAACATTGTGGGCAAGCCCGCAGCCCTGTTGCTGCTGGCTAAAAATGCAACTGTTACGGTCTGCCATTCCCACACGGCCAACCTGAAAGAAATCTGCGCCAACGCGGATATTCTGGTTGCAGCCGTTGGCCGCGCTGGTTTTGTGACTGGCGATATGGTCAAGCCCGGCGCCGTGGTGATCGATGTCGGCATCAACCGCGGTGCGGACGGCAAGCTGCACGGCGATGTGAACTTTGAGGAAGCAAGCGCCGTGGCGGGTTACATCACCCCGGTGCCCGGCGGCGTTGGCCCCATGACCCGTGCCATGCTGATGAAGAACACCACCCAGGCTGCCGCCATGCAAAATGGCGTTGCTATTTGAAATTATTTCAAAAAGTATCTTGACGGAACCGGGCGCATGTGGTATGATAATTAAGCCGCATGGCATGGGCTCTGCAAGTGTGTGCATTTGCACGCCGCCCCGCATCCAGCGAGACTTATTGAAAGAGGTTATCACATGTACGCAGTTATTCTGACCGGTGGCAAGCAGTACAGCGTCAAAGTTGGCGACAGCATTTTTGTTGAGAAGCTGAACGCTGAGGCTGACAGCGAAGTCACCTTCGAAAAAGTCCTGGCCGTTGGCGAGGAGGGCGCTGTTAAGGTTGGCGCTCCCGTTGTTGAAGGCGCTACCGTTGTCGGCAAGGTCATCAAGAACGGCAAGGGCAAGAAGCTCAACATCATCACCTATCGTCCCAAGAAGGGCAGCATGGTTCGCAAGGGCCATCGTCAGCCCTACACCAAGGTGGAAATCACCGCGATCAACGGCTAAGGAGGTTAAGCACAATGGCACATAAGAAAGGCGTAGGTTCTACCAAGAACGGCCGTGATTCCGAGTCCAAGCGCCTCGGCG
>OLYN01001307.1_pt1 | contig 12887 bp, 13 predicted proteins | sample 1674231 | NCBI WGS metagenome assembly OLYN01 (sample SAMEA103958153, study PRJEB25191) | human gut metagenome
ATCCATCTTCGTGGGCATCTTCAATACGCTGGGCGCTCTGTTCAAGACCCCCATTAACGCGGTGATCGCCCTGATCAACAAGGCAATCGCAGGCATCAACGGTCTCGGCATTACCATCCCGGACTGGGTGCCGCTGCTGGGCGGCAAGTCGTTCTCCATCAATATCCCGGAAATCCCCATGCTTGCGCAAGGCGGCTTTACAAACGGCGCAAGCATCGCGGGCGAGGCCGGAACGGAGGCGGTGATCAGCTTCCAGCGGGCGGCCCGGCGGGACAATCTGGACATCTGGGCAAAGGCAGGGCAAATGCTGGGCGTGAAGCCGGTGGAGCTGGCGGAAATCGACGGCGGCGGCTCCGGCGGCGGAGGCGGCATGACCTTTGCGCCGGTGATCAACATTCAGGGCAGCGCCGACCGCAGCATGGTGGAGGAGGCTCTGGCCGAGGCGCAGGCACGGTTTGAAGCGTGGTATCTCCAGATGCAGCGCAGACAGGCCCGCACGGCATACTGACGGGAGGAAACGCAATGTACACGACCAAGAGCGGCGACACATGGGATGTGATCGCCAAGGAGGTATACGGCAGCGAGTACCACGCCGACGTGCTGATGGCGGCCAATCCGCAGGAGATCGACACGTTTATCTTCAACGCCGGGGTGGAGCTGAACACCCCGGCGCTGGAGGAAGAGCGGGACGGACTGATGCCGCCGTGGAAATACGAGGCGAGCTATGATTGAGACAAGACGGCTGGCGCTGGATGTGCGCTACAACAGCTACCCTTTTGCCGGGCAGGTGGGCGGAGACATCGAGAGCCTGACCTACACCGACAGCGCGGCGGACAACAGCGACAGCATCGACATCACCATCAACGCGCAGGACAGGAAATGGCTGCTGGGCTGGATGCCGGAAAAGGGCGCGACGCTGCGGGCGCGTGTTCTCGGCTACAACTGGGAACGGCAGGGCCAGCGGAGCATCATGGAGTGCGGGTTGTTCGTGCTGGACGATGTGAGCTTTTCGGACGCGCCGACGACCTTGCAGGTGGGCGGCGTGAGCAAGCCAAGCGACAGCGACTTTTCGGAGCTGGAGCGGGACGTGATCTGGAAGAACACCAGCATCAAGCGTATCGGCGCAAAGATCGCCGCGCGGTACGGCCTTGCGTTCACCTACGATGCCGACGACTACGACATCGAGTGCGACGAGCAGGACGGCACGGACAGCAGCTACTACAACAGCCTGTGCAAAAACTACGGGCTTATCCTGAAAGTGTACGCCCGGAGGCTGTGGGTGTATGACCGGGAGAAGTACAAGGCAAAGCGGGCCGTGCGCACCTTTGACCGCTCGCAGATCAGGCCGGGAAGCTTCGGCTACACCGCCACCCTGTCCGGCACCTATACCGGCGGGTACTTCAATTACACGGACGCGGACAAGGACATTGACATCGAGTGCAGCGTGGGCGGCGGCTCGCACACCAAGAGCGTGAACCGGCGGGCTACCAGCGTATACGATGCCAGCGTCCAGCTCTGCGCGGAGCTGAACAGCGCCAACCACGGGACGGTGAAGCTGCGCTTCGGCGTGGACGGAGACTGGAGGGTAAGCGCGGGAAACTGCATCGCGCTGACAGGCTTTGGAAACCTGAACGGAAAATACTTTGTGGACAAGGTGACGCACAAGGTCAGCAGCAACGGACTGACCACCGACTTTGAGTGCAGCGGTATCGGCCCGGCGTTCCATTCGTGGGACGTGGGCGGCAAGATCGTGTATCACGAAAAGACGGTGGACAGCGGCGTGAGCTATGACAGCACCTACGCTACCACCAGTCCGGCGGCGGGCGCAGCCAGCGCGGCGGCAGGCGGCGAGGCGGGACAGGCGATCACGCTGAACAAGGCTCCGCTGTATGTTTCCAGCACGGCAAAGAACAAGGCGGGAACCAAGACCGGCACCTACTGGCTGTACGATGGCATTCTGATCAACGGGCGCTACCGCGTGACCAACAGCGCGGCGCGGTGCGGAAAGCTGCCGGTGGGCCAGAACGTGACGGGCTGGGTGCCTGCGAGCTACTGCATCGCCAGAGAGGAGGCGAAAAAGTAATGGCGGGAACAAACAGAACCGGGCGCGTGAGCGCTATCGACTATAAGGCGGGAACCTATGAGGTGACCTACTTTGACCGGGGGAAAAGCGTGACCCGCCAGATCAACGCCATCAGCAACGGCGAGTACAAGATGCCCAGCATCGGGCAGGTGGTGAGCGTGAGCCACAACAGCAACGGAGCTGCGGCGGGAACCACCACCGGAACGGTGTGGAACAAGACCAACACCCCGGCGGAGGGCTACAAGGGCCTGTTCCGAAAGGAGTACGCCGCACGAAGGGGACTGGCTTATGAGCGCTACGACGAGAACACCGGCGTTTACACACAGTATGTGAACCGGCGGACGGGGCGCAACTGCAACGGCGAGATATACGACGAGGCGAAAGGCGCAATCAGCCTTGTGGCGGGCGGGCAGTTTCAGGCCAAGAGCAGCGCCGCCAGCATGAGCCTGAACGCCAAAACCGGCGTTGGCATCGTGGCGGGGACAACGGTGAGCATCGAGGCAGGAACCTTTGTGAGCATCGAGGCCGCAGGCGCTTTGAGTGTGACGGCGGGAGGCAAGTACACATTAGCCGCAAAAAAAGGCGCAAAGATCGAGGTAGAGGGTGGCGACGCGGAGATCACCATAAACGGCGCAACTGTAAAGGTGACGGAGGCCGGGGATGTGGAGATCGGAAGCCCCACCAAAATCAGCCTGACAGCCCCGGAGATCAACGCCACGGCGGCGAGCGGAGACATCACCATCAACGGCGTGAGCCTTGTGAACCACACGCACATGAGCGGCGCGGTGGGAAAGCCGGATAAGTAAGGAGGGGCGAAAAGTGGCATTGGGAAGCTACATGGGCATGACGTTCACGGTGAGCGACCGGCGCATCCTGACACCGAGCGGGCTGAAAGGCCAAGGGGGCAGCGATTGGGCGACCCACAACCGGACAGGCGCACGGGCGCGGAGCCAGTGGATTGCCCCGAAGCTGCGGAAATACCAGTTCGATCTTTTGCTGCGGGCGCAGGACGGGGTAAACCCGCGAAGTGTTCTGCGGCATTTTCAGCGCATGGCGGAGACCAACGCGGCGGACTGGTTCATCGTGGGCGGCTCGCCAGTATCACCGTATCCGTTCAAGATCACGGACATCAGCGACGAGTGGGGCGCGGTGCTGCACGGCGGAGCGATGGTGGAGTGCAAGGTGAGCCTGACCATCGAGGAATACCTGTAAGGAGGCAGCCATGTTATCGACGGAAAACGCGGTGATCGAGATACTGCCGGGGAGCGCAAACGACAGTACGGCGGCGGAGGTGTACCGCAATTTGCAGGTGCTTTACGCCACGAGGGCCGGAGAGCAGGCGCTTGACCGGGAGTTCGGCATCGACCGGACGATTATCGACTGCCCGCAGGAAAATGCGCAAGTCCTGCTGGCGGCGGAGTATGTGCGCAAGACAGAACAGTATGAGCCACGGGCGCGTGTCGTCCGTGTGGAATGGACTGCGGGAAAATCACAGGACGGAAATATGACGCCAAAGGTGGTGATCGAGCTTGTCTAATATCGCTGAATTGGCAAACTGCCCGGAGCTGAGCTTCATCGAAAGCATGACTTTGCAGGAGACGGAAGAACAGCTCCGCGAGCTGTACACCAAGTATTACCGGGAGGCCACAGGAAAGGAGCCGGAGATCGGCGAGGCCGACCCGCTGAACCTGCTGATGAAAGCCTTTTGCGCGATGGAGTATCAGACGATGCAGTACGCCGACGCAAAGGGACGGATGGAAATGCTGAAAACCAGTACCGGAGACGCGCTGGATGCGCTGGCCGCTCTTGTGGGGCTGACGCGCAAGGAGGCAAACCGGGCCACGGCGACGGTGCGCTTTACGCTTTCGGAAGCGCAAAGCGGCGCGACGGCCATTCCGACGGGAACGCGGGTCAAGAGCGAGGACGGGAAATACTTCAACACCGTGGAATACGGCGAGATAGCGGCGGGAGAGACCTACACCGACGTGGTGGTGCAGGCAGAGGAGGCCGGAGCGGACAGCAACGGCATTCTGACCGGCGGCATCAAGATACTGGTTGACCCCATCGCCTATGTTGCCAGCGTGAGCAACACCACACCAAGCACCGGCGGACTGGACGCAGAGGACGACGACAGCCTGACACGGCGCATCTACCTCGCCCCCAGCGTGTATAGCTGCGCCGGGCCGCGCGATGCCTATGAATACTACGCGCGGGAGTGGCGGGGTGATGTAGCTGACGTGCGCATCGTCAGCCCGCTGCCGGACGAGGTAAATATCTACTTCGTGATCGAGGACGAGAACGGATTGCGCGTCCCCAACAGCACGGAGCTGACGGCCATGGCGGCCTATCTGGACGACGAGACCATCCGCCCGCTGTGCGACAAGGTGACGGCGCTGGCCCCAAACGAGGTGGAATACGCCATCACCGTGAAATACTGGATTGCGGAAAGCGACCAGCGAAGCGTGAGCGAGATACAAAGCCGCATCGCGGCGGCGGTGGCGGACTTCCAGACATGGCAAAGAAAGCTGGGACGGGACATCAACCCCACGGAGCTAATTGCCCGGCTGCGGGAGGCGGGAGCTAAGCGAGTGACGCTGACGGCTCCGGCGGATACCGTGATCGAGGCGACAGAGCTGCCGAAATGCACCGGCGCGACCGTGACCTACGGAGGGCTGGAGGATGATTAAGGGGCTGAAAGACGCGCAGATCACGGACGGCCTGCCGCGCGTCCTTGCGGAGCAGCCGTGGGTCAGGGCGCTGTCGCTGGCGATGCTGGAGCTGCACCGGAAAACGATGGACTACATCGACGCAAGCCAAGTCTATACCGCCATCGACACCGTGGCCGAGGAGGTGCTGGACGCGCTGGCCGTGAACTGGAAGATCGACTGGTACGACACAGGGTACGACATCGAGCAGAAGCGGCGCATCGTCAAGACGGCGCTGAACATCCGGCGAACAATGGGAACTGCGGGAGCTGCAAGAACGCAGGCCGACGCGATCTATCCGGGAACAAAGCTGGAGGAATGGTTTGAGTACGGCGGCACCCACGGAAAGTTCAGACTGCGGGTAAACATCACCACCGTGGAGGAGCGGCAGAAGTTCGCCGCCATGACCATCGCGGAGATCGAACGTCGGCTCGCCGCTGCCAAGCGGTTCAGCGCACATCTGGAGGAAGTGGAATATTACGATGCGGGCGGCACCGCAACGGCCTACGGCATCGCGGCTATGGCTGGCGCGGCGGTGGTTGACTTCGGCAGCGCATCGAAATTCTAAGTCAGGAGGAAACGAAAAGTGGCATGGAAAGGCGTTATCACCAACAGCGGCAGTGAGCTGCTGGCACAATGGACAGCGGGAAAGACGCTGACCATCACCCGCGCGGCGGCGGGAACAGGCCGCGTGAGCGAGGCGGCGATGCTGGCGCAGACGGCGCTTGTGAGTGAAAAGCAGACGGTCAGCATCCTGTCCAACAAAACAACGGCGCAGGGACAAAAGCTGCAACTGCAAGTGACACCACTGGCGACGGGATACCCCCTGAACCAGCTCGGCATCTGGGCAAAGCTGGACAGCGGCGCGGCAAGGCTGATCGCCCTATTTCAGACGGACACGGACGCGGGCGTGGAAATCCCCAGCAAGACGGACGTGCCGGACTATGTGTACACGTTCTACGGGCTGCTGGAGTTTACGGGCAGCGGCGGGACGCTGCAGGTGACCATCGACGCTTCGGCGCTGGTGACGGCAGAAAGCATGGCGGCTGCCATCAAGGCACACAACGAGGATGAAAACGCGCACGAGGGTATCCGTCAGGCCATTACGGACAAGCAGGACAAGATCACCGCCAGCGGTATCCTGAAAGGCGACGGCAAGGGCGGCGTTACGGCGCAGACGTTCGACACGGTGCCGACGGAGAACAGCGACAAGCTGCTGACCAGCGGTGCGGTGGCGGCGGCTCTTGCCAAAAAGGCGGGGCTGGGGACAGACGGAAAGGTGCCGGTCAGCCAGCTCCCTGTCAACACACCGGGCGGAGTGGCCGGACTGGGAGAGGACGGCAAGGTTGGCACCGGCCAGCTCCCTGTCAATACGCCGGGCGGCGTGGCAGGTCTCGGCGCGGACGGGAAGATGGACACCGATCAGCTCCCCATCAACGTGCCGAACGGCATCCCGACGCTGGGGGCAGACGGCAAGCTCAGCGCGGACAGTCTGCCGCAGGTAGGCATGACGGCGCAGATCGTTGTGACCGCGCCCACCGGCTCCACGGTGACGGCCACGCTGGGAACCAAGGTATACACCGCAACGGAGAGCGGCGGAAAATGGACGTTTGATGTGGAGGACTACGGAACATACACCATCAAGGCCACCAAGAACGGGCAGACTGCCACGGATACGGTGACGGTCTCCGTGGTGCAGCAGTACACGGCGACGCTATCCTACTTCACAGCGACCATCCGCGTGAGCATTGACAGCGGCTCCACCGTCACCTGCACCAAGGGAAGCAAGACGCAGAGCAAAACGGCATCTGCAACGGGGACGGTGGACTTCACCGTGACGGAAGGCGGCACCTACACCATCACCGCCACCAAGAACGGAGAGACGGCGGAGGATACCGCAACCATCACGGCGGACGGACAGACGGTAAATGTGAAGCTGGCCTATCGGCACATCTACGGCGTGGTGTGGGATGGAACCAGCACGACGGTGTGGAGCCGGACGGACGAGGCCGCAAGCTTCGTGAACCCGACCCCGTACCGGGCGGGGGCAACCAGTTACGGAAGCCCATTTGACAACCTGTACCCGTGGAGCGGGATGGTGCGCGTGACGGATGCGGTGGCCGGTGAGCTGGTGGCTATCCCGAAGTTCTGGTACAAGTGGACAAAGAGCGGGAACAGCCTGAAACTCCAGATCGCGGATAAGGAAACGGACGGCTTTCACGTCTCCCCCGCCCACGCCGACCGAGGGGACGGCAAGGGAGAGCGGGACATTGTGTACATTGGCCGCTATCACTGCAACACCAACAACTACAAGAGCCAGTCCGGTGTAAAGCCGAAAGCGAATATCACGCGCAGCACGGCCCGCACGAGCATCCACAATCTGGGGAGCAACATCTGGCAGAGCGACATTCAGATGCGTATGACGATCTGGATGCTGTACCTTGTGGAGTTTGCGGACTGGAACAGCCAAAAAACCATCGGCAAGGGCTGCGGCAACAACAGCGCAACGGAGAATATGGGCTATACGGACAGTATGCCCTATCACACCGGAACGACGCTTGCGAGCCGGGACAGCTACGGTCTCGGTACGCAGTACCGCTACATCGAGGGGCCGTGGGACAACGTGTATGACTGGGGCGACGGCTGCTACTACAACAGCAACGGCCTGAACATCATCAACACGCCCAGCAGTTTCAGCGACAACAGCGGCGGCACCGCCGTGGGCGTTCCGTCGAGCGGATGGCCCAGCGCCTTTACCGTGGCAACGGTGGCCGGTCTGGAATGGGTTATCTATCCCACGGCATCGGGCGGGAGTGAGACGACATATTCGGCGGATTACTGGAACTTCAAGGCTTCCAACCCGTGTCTGTGCTTCGGCGGTTTCTATAACCAGGTCGGGGACCTCGGGCTGTTCTACGTGGACTGCACCAGCGCGTCCTACTCGTACGCGTACGTCGGCTGCCGCCTCCAAAAACTCCCCTGACGGGGGAGTGCAGAGGGGGACGCATCCCCCTCTGCGTATCCTGCGGCCCGCAGGCCGCGCAAAAGGCTAACGGGTTTTCAGCCGCACAGGCGGCTTGAAAATACAGGGGATGACCGCGCACGCAGTCGGTGCCTTGCTTCTCGGTTCGGCGGATAACTGGAACTTCAATGCTTCCAACCCGTGTCTGTACTTCGGCGGTAACTATAACCAGAACGGGAACCACGGGCTGTTCTACGTGAACTACACCAGCGCGTCCAACTCGAACGCGAACATCGGCTGCCGCGTCCTTTTATGGACTGGCTACCCACCTCCACACCCGGCAACGCAAAGACCAACGCCGGGGCGCGGACATCCTCGGCACCCCTTGGTGCAGATAAGCCATCAGGACACGGTTTAGTACACTCCCGCAACCTGCGGGGGCGATGGAAAGACCGTGAGGCTAAAAGGAGGAAAACATTCCTGATGAAACGAGCAAACAACCTATTTCCAAAGCTGGTATCGGAAGAAAACCTGCGGCTGGCGATCTTCGCTGTGAACGTGACACACCGCTTCCATCCGCACCACAGGCCAAACCGGACAGTGGCACGGGTGGAGGCGGACGTTGACCGCTATGTAAAAGAGCTGCGGGAGATCATTACAGGCGGTTACGAGGCGAACGAGCCGAGGCTTGCGCGACGATGGGACAAGAGCGCCGGAAAGTGGCGGGACATATCGGAGCCGAGACTGTGGCCTGACCAGTATGTGCATCACGCGGTCATTCAGGTGTTGGAGCCGATCATGATGCGGGGCATGGACAATTTCTGCTGCGGGAGCATCCGAAACCGGGGCATCCATTACGGCGTTCGAGCCATCAAGAAGTGGATGCGGACAGACCCAAAAGGGACGAAGTACGCCGAGGAGCTGGACATCCACCATTTCTACGACAGTTTGACGGCGGAGACGGTGATGAAGCGGCTCCGGCGGCTGGTGAAAGACCGGCGAATGCTGGAGGTATGCGAACGGTTGATGAAGCACGGCATTCTGATCGGCGCTTACTTTTCCCAATGGTTTGCCAACACGGTGCTGCAACCGCTTGACCGGCTGATACGGGAAAGCGGTCTGTGCGACCACTACCTGCGGTACATGGACAACTTTACCCTGTTCGGGCGGAACAAGCGGAAGCTGCGGCGGCTGCGGGAGCTGATCGAGAAATGGCTGGCGGCACACGGCCTGCGGCTGAACGGCAAGTGGCAGCTCTATCCGACAGCAAAGCGGACGGTGGCGGCGCTGGGGTATCGCTTCGGGCGAGGGTATACCCTGCTGCGGAAACGAAACATGGTGCGCCTGAAACATTCTCTTTCCGCCTGCCGCCGTGCCATGCGGCGGCACCACGCGATCAAGCCCGCATTGGCGCAGGGGCTTTTATCCAGACTGGGCCAGATGAAGCACTGCAATCACGTTCACTTTTTCCAGAGCTATGTGGAGGCGGGTTTGCAGCGGAAATTGAAATGCGTGGTCAGAGAACACGCAAGAAAGGAGCGGGCAAGATGGAATACGTCTACGGAACAAGCGTTATCGGCGGCGTAGAACGGGAAAACCTGAAAATCGTGGGCGGCCCCGCGCTGCGGGAGGGTGAATACCTGACCACGGTGCGGGAGTACGACGACAGCAGCATCACAGACCGCTGCCGCATCGACCGGCACTATCACAGCGACACGGACGAGGACGGGACGCGGTACGACTTCTATACCATCAGCGAGCATTACCGGTATGTGGAAAGGATAAAGGTGATGGAAGAAACGAGAAAAGCAACGGAGATCGCCTTTGTGACGCTGGCGGAGAGCGGAAGCATCGACGCTGTGACTGCGGGGGAGCATAAGAGCCTGTTTGAAACGTGGCAGACCGGCGTTGCTTACACGGTGGGGCAGCTACGCAACTGGGGGGACAAGCTGTACAAATGCGTACAGGCGCACACCTCACAGGCTGGATGGGAACCGGACAAGGCGGTGTCGCTTTGGTCGGCGGCATCTGACCCGGCGGAAGAATGGCCGGAATGGAGCCAGCCGGTGGGGGCGCATGACGCTTACGCAAAGGGCGACAAGGTGAGCCACAATGGAAAGCATTGGACATCAACGGCGGATGCCAATGTGTGGGAACCGGGGGTATACGGCTGGACGGAGGCGACGGCGTGAGCAGCCATTTGCAGATCATCGCAGAGCTGGAGGCGCTTGTGGAAATGCAGGCGCGTACCGTCCGGGTGCTGGCGACACGCCTTGCGGAGCTGGGCGACACCGTGACCGGGCGAGACGAGATCGCGGAGGCCGACGAGGCATACCGCAGGGCCATCGGCGGGGACGAATGGCCGGAGTGAAAGCAGGAGGACAGGAAAATGTACATCGACGCGGACACCATCATTAAGGCGGCCAGCCTTTTGGGAGCAATCGGAGCGCTGGTCGCCGCCATTGTTTCCGTGTACAAGGTCATTGAGAGCAACAAAAAGCAGAGCGAGTTCATCAACGCCATTCAGGAGGAGCAGACGCTTATCTGCTATGGCCTGCGCGGTGCGTTGCAGGGGCTTGTGGAGCAGGGGTGCAACGGGCCGTGCAAGGATGCGCTGGACAAACTGAATAAGCACCTGAATAAAAACGCGCATCCGCACATCAAGGAGGACTGACATGGCGGGAAAGCGAACGCAGACAAAGACGAAAGGCCGGAAGAAGCGCATGGGAACCATGGACTTTATTCTGCTGATCGTCTTTTTGTGTCTGACGGTATTCACGATAGCCATGATCGCGCTGTTTACCGTGTACGGCTCCGTGCCGGATACGCTGATCACCTGCGTGTTCGCCACGCTGGGCGGCGAGTGCGGCATCCTCGGCTGGATAAAGACCACCAAGGAGAAGAAGCAGGACAGGCGGTGGCAGCTTGCGGACATGAGACGGGAAAAGGAGGAGGCGGAACGGATTGCACAGCAGACAGAGGAACCGTGAGGAGGGATAGATCATGCTGGCAGGAAAGAACAACGAGGAGAAAATCTGGAATTATCTGAAAAGCGCGGGGCTGAACGACTTCGGCACCGCCGGTCTGATGGGAAACCTGTATGCGGAGAGCGGCCTTATCCCGAACAACGTGGAGAACCTATACGAAAAGAGACTTGGCGTGACCGACGCAAGCTATACGGCGGCGGTGGACAGCGGCAAGTATCAGTTCTTCGCAACGGATAAGGCGGGCTATGGCCTCGCCCAATGGACATACTGCTCCCGCAAGGCAGAGCTGCTGGACTATGCCCAATGCTGCCGAAAGAGCATCGGCGATCTGGAAATGCAGCTTGATTTCCTGATGAAAGAGCTGCGGGAGGGCTATAAGGCGGTGCTGGCCGTGCTGAAAACGGCTGGAAGCGTCCGGGCAGCATCGGACGCGGTGCTGCTGAAATTTGAGCGCCCGGCAGATCAGAGCGAGGCGGCGCAGGCCCGGCGAGCTGCGTTCGGCCAGAAGTATTACGACAAGTATGCGGCAGGGAGCGCCGCAGGAAGCGGAGGAAAGCCTATGACGGAACAGGAACAGCGGCAGAAGATCGTGAGCATCGCCCAGAGCTACATCGGATGCAAAGAGAGCGACGGAAGCCACAGGAAGATCATCGACCTGTACAACAGTCACAAGCCGCTGGCCCGTGGCTACGCCGTGAAGTACACGGACGCATGGTGCAGCACGTTCGCAAGCGCCGTCGCTATCGCGGCGGGAATGACCGACATCATCCCGACGGAGTGCGGCTGCGGAAAGCACATCGAGCTGTTCAAGAAGCTGGGGAGCTGGCAGGAGGACGACGCTTATGTGCCGAAGCCCGGCGACTATATTTTCTACGACTGGCAGGACAGCGGCGTGGGAGACTGCACCGGCAGCGCCGATCATGTGGGCATCGTGGAAAAGGTCAGCGGGACAAGCATCACCGTCATTGAGGGCAACTACTCCGACAGCGTGAAGCGCCGCACCATTTCTGTGAACGGACGGTACATTCGCGGCTACGGCGTACCGAAGTACGGCGGAAAGGAGGCGACCGGCGGCGGGACTGCGACGGACGCTGCACCGACCAAGGGCGGCGGGTGCAAGGTGGGCGACATCGTGACATTCACCGGCGAGAGGCACTACACCAGCGCAAACAGCACCGTGGGCAAACCGTGCAAGCCGGGCAAGGCCAAGGTGACGCAGGTGTACCAGCCGCTTGTGAGCAGGCATCCGTATCACCTTGTCGCCGTGAGCGGCGGCGGAAGCACCGTGTACGGCTGGGTGGACGCGGCGGACATCAAGACCGAAGCGGCGGCGCTGGCCGTGGGCGATCAGGTGAAGATGGACAAGGCTGCCACAGTCTACGGCACCACGCGCAAGTTTTCCTCGTGGGTGTACAGCGCAAAGCTGTATGTCCGGGCAATCAGCGGCGACCGCATTTCAGTTTCCACGCTGAAAAGCGGCGCAATCACAGGAAACGTGGACAAGAAATATCTGACGAAAGTGTAAGGAGGTACACACCATGACACAGATCATTCCCGACATCATCAACATTGTCATTGAGGCCATTTTTGCCATCCTCGGCCTGTTCTTCACCGGCGTGGCCGTTCCGTGGCTGATCAAGACCGGCATCCCTTGGCTGAAAGACAAGCGCCTGTACGGCATTGTCACCGTTCTGGTCAAGGCGGCGGAGAAGCAGCGCGAGGCCGGTACGCTGACCATCCCGAAGTACGATTATGTGGTGCAGATGCTTGAAGCAAAGGGCATTAAGGTCACGGCGGAGGTAAAGGCCATGATCGAGGCGGCGGTTAAGGAACTGGACATCGCGGTTGACAGCACTATCGGTACGCTGGGCGGCATCTTTGTGGAGGACAACCCCGGAAAGACGGATGGGGAAAAGGAACTGAATAACTGAAATTACCCCCGGCTGCTATACTCATAGATATAGCAGCCGGGGGATTTTTTGTGCGCATACGCCGAAAAAATGCTGTTGCACAATGCTGGTTTTGTGGGTATCATAATAAGACAAAAAGCGACAGAGCGGAACAGGAACGCCGACACCGCCCTGCGCGGGTGAGCGAGAGAGGAGGCTTTACGGTGCAGACCGGAGGGCGAACATTTAAGCATCTGACCA
>OLYN01001320.1_pt1 | contig 12816 bp, 7 predicted proteins | sample 1674231 | NCBI WGS metagenome assembly OLYN01 (sample SAMEA103958153, study PRJEB25191) | human gut metagenome
TAGCTTCATTACCCTTGCCATTGGTCAGCTTGGTAGCAATCTGATTGGTGCTACGGTAAACCACATTACCGAGGTCAGGGAATGGCAAACCATTCAGATTGCCGATGGTTACCTTGGTAAACTTCATTGGCACATAGCTGTTCAGCGTTGGGATCTCTATCTTCGATGCAGATGCTGCCGCAGAAGTACTGCTACCATAAGTCTGATAATCGGTATAATCCTTATCATACAATTCAGTAGATGATGAGCGATGCCAGTTATCATCATTGTTCCAGTTGGCATTCATACCGCCATCGGCAGTAGGAGTCCAGGTAATGAACTCCGGTACTATCTTCAACTTGAGATAAGACTCGCCTGGGCAGTTGGTAGTTCCAGCTGTAGCTGCTCTCTTCTCGTAAGCGAATCGGAGTACATAGTAATATCCCTCGTGGAAATTAGCAACTGCATCATTTTCAAACTTGAGGTTGAGAGTAGTCTGAGTCTTTTTATTAAAAGCAGGCAGCTCTTCTTTCTCCAATGTTGCAACCGTTTGATTCAACTTCTTTTCCCATAAAGGATCATTAGTAGATGCAACAATTACGCTCTTCGAATTAACAGCAGGGGCTTTACTATCATCAATGAAAGTAAGTGGCTCAGTAATAGCTGTTCCATCTCTCATCGTAGCACCATGAAGAGGTACCTTCAAATATCCCTTAGAAGCCTTCAACTTCTCCAGCTGTGGCAAACCGATACGAAGCGATGCCTCATAACTGCCATCATTGAATGGATAATCCACATCATTGAAACCGAAGTTAAGCTGTGGTCCATCCTTCATTACACGCAAATCTACCGGTATAGCACCTGTACACAACAGATAGGTCTTACCATTGATTTCGTATGGAATATAACCATCTGAATTCGGAGTTCCTTTTGGCAACATAAAGATTTTATGTGTTTCACCCAAAGGAAGCTTTTCCTTGCTGATAGTGATTGTGTTGCTGGCTGTTTCGTTCAGCTTGTTGGAAGCTACTGCAGGATCATTAATATACCAGAAGAACTCCACATTATCCAATGTTATCTTACCACCATTATAAGGGTCAGTTGTTGTCAATTGTCCCTTGATTTTAACCTCATAGTTGTCAGCTTGATCGCAAGGAATCTTATAATCCGTTACAACATTACCTTTGACATCAGTAATGATTGGATGCTGGCTAACCATTTCAAACCAGTTACTGTACAACGAGCAGACCTCAGCAGGTGTACCCCAATTAGCATTTCCCTTGGCTGGATCCTCTGTAGATACAGATACATAATACTTCTTACCCGTAGTCAAAGGAAAGTCCTTATTGCTGATAACAATATAGGTTTCACCTTCACTATCTTGCTCAATCATATTAGTACCATCGATCTCAAAGTTTTTACATTTTTCCTCTGAATCGTATACATCAACAGTACCATATTCTGTACCAGAAACTGTACTTGTATTACCGGTCGTTCTATCCTTTAAGGTATAAGAATAATCCGTTTTTACAGGATTTCCATCTTCATCCACAAATCTGAAATAGATCTTTGTATTTTTATGTCCCAAAATCGCATTCAAGGTCTCGTGGATAGCACGTATCTTCAGTTTGATGGTTCCAGTTGTAGCACCGTTACATACCGGCTTTTCCTGAATCACCTGAACCTTAGCCGGCGCAAGATACATACGGATATCATCTACGGCATAGTCGGCACCATCAGTATTGCTACAGTAATTATCAATCTCCAGTCGGAAATCTGAATACTGCTCTACATTTGACTCTTTTTGCAAAGTAATCTTACCATATACCTGGTACCAAGTTGCCGGTTTCAATTTTTCTACATTAGTCTTAAAATCACCAGACGCAAAACTATGTATCAGGTGTTTTTCAACAATATCATCATTGACATTTCTTTTAACACCAAATAGTTTAAACATAATCTGTGGCTTAGTATCCGCTTTAGTCATGTCAGCAACACCCGCTGTGAAGATAAGTTGCTGTCCTGTACAGAGATCTGCCGTGAAATCTGCAGCGGCGATTTTTCTACTTTCGTCTGATGCATCCACATAGAGGAAGTGGCCATACTGAGAACCATTGGTTATCTCATAAGTCTTATCATATAATTGTCCACTTTGCCACCAAAGATATCCATCTTTAAGTGTCTCACCATTACCGGAAATACCATTAACATTGGCAGATTTATACAAGCAATAATCTCCATGAAGTGGAGAATGACCGATTTCCCCCAGGTTAACCCACCAAGAAGCATCGCAGTCAATCAAATCACGATATACGAAACTATAAGCACGGCGATCCCATTTAGATGGTAATCGGTCCTGGTTGTCATCCGGACTTGTAGGAGCAGACACAGTCTGTTCTACATCATCATCATCAAATGTAATTGGCTTGGTAGCCATTTTATAATGCTCGTCAAGATAACTAATCAGTCTGTTATTTAATCCATTTTTAACGATCTCCTCTTTAGTCATCGGATGATTATTCATGAATCGAACATCGAAGTTGGCAATAGGACAACGGTTTTCGTCATCATCCATTGCATATGCAACTATGAATACAGGATCTCCATATTCAAATGTAAAGCTCTTATTTGATCCAGACAAAGATGCAGGCATCCAGTTGCCGTTGAGCTTATTCATCGTCAAATCAAAGAAACGGTCGGTCTTAGTACCTAAACAGAAACAATAAGTCTTGGTCTTATCGTATGCCCACCATTCAATCTTAGTTGCCTTGCATAATTTATTTTTATCGAAGTTGGATTCTACGAGTTTGTCCTTTTCATCTACATAATATACCCGATGAGTGAAACCTTCTGAAGAACCATTTTTCTTATATATACCATCAGCCAATGGATGGAAATAATATTTCTTTGCATCTGATAAATCCAGTCGAAGAGTAACAACAGAAGAACTTTTATCCTTCATACCAACTGTTATATACTTACCATCCTCATAAGTTCTATAACCTGCTCTTTCAAGATTTTTGCCAATAGCTGTATTCATAATGTCGTCTGCTAACTTCTTGGCAGAACGGATATGGAAAATGTATCTGATAGAGAGCGTTGGCTCATGTACAAGATAAATTTTTGTTGCATCCAAACCATCAATATAACGGCTCACATCACAGGCGATGTCTTCACCAGCCCACCCTTCAGATGAAGCTTCTGCTGGTGCAGTATATGTAACACCGATATTATCGCTACATGGTTTATCTGCCTTTTGAAGATTGTAAGCAAACAAACCATAGTTCTTTCCTCCTGATATTATAGAATTCAGAAGAGTCGGTTTTGTTCCAGAGTTTTGACGTAAATTATTACTAGCTAAATCTGTCTTTAAATCATACCATCTGAAATAGCCTTGTGGTTCAAGATCTTTTCCGCTATTTTCATACTCATCGAATGGCAGCACTAACTCTACTTGCTCATTAGCATCTTTCACATAGACATAATACTCCCATTCTGCAGTCTGCTGCATACCATTTTCAAATGCAGTATTAGCATGGCCTACATAATGATTGAAAGGCATGCTATACTTTGTTTCCAACGTAATATTATACAATGCATTCAAAGTTGGCTCTTTCTCAACAATACCATATTGAGTAGTCAATTCAGAGATATTTTTGGAAATAACAAAAGATAATTTTATGTTATCCAAAGACTCACCACTAGGCAACTCTAAGGTAACATCCAAGTCTTTTGCTTGGATTGAGGAACCTGTATTATTAAAGTAAATATAGTCAAAATCCTTACGCTTCTGTATTTTTCCTGAAGAGACAGTAAGATTATCTACTTTGGTGTCATCTGTATGCTTTATAGTCCAACGTATATAGAAGTCCTTAATATCTTCTTTAGACGAAACACCCAAGATAGATTTAATCTCATCATATATAGAAGCACCACTGAAGATACATTTGTTTCCTTCTTTTAAAGCATAAGCAGATTTTACCGAAGTAGGATCAGTTGCCTTGGTGAAAGTTACAGCATCAATATTACTCTGAGAATAAAGCTGATAAGTTATGGTTATATCAGCAGTTTCTTTATCTGACTCAAAATCATTACTATTTGAAGCCTTAAAGATAATTTGATACCCAGATAAGTCTAATTTGTCATTAGAAAAAGTGAAATTAAAAAGATTTTCTTTATCACCCCATTTATAAACTTTCTGTGAAAACATATAATAATTTCCACTTTTTTTTACTCCTCCATCAGTATAATCATTAGGAACACCATCAGGAGAAGTTTTTCCCCATCGAGCTAAGCCAAAATTATCTAAAGAAACTTGATTGCCATCTTTATCTTTAAAATAAATCAAAGCATAATCGTATGCAAAAGTATTATTCTTCCACATGATGTCACATAAGTTAATGTTAACCTTATGTACATCATTTAAAAAGACATTCTCTCCCCATATAGCATTTGGCAGCAATGCAAGCATTGCTACCAACATATATCTCATTACACTATTAAAAATCTTAGACTTAAACATAAGCTTCAATGTTTTTTAATATAAGTATTATTGTTTTGTTCTGAAATAGAAACTCTGTCTCGTATATTTACGAGCAGCATAGCTTCTTAAATCCTTGGTGAAAAGTATCTTATATACAAGCTCTTTTCCTGAGACACCTGGCACAGGGACGGTGACCTTGTAGAGGGCGCTCTGCTTGTCGGCTTTGTCATCATTGAAGGTTCCTTCGAAATAGCCGGTAATTGCATCCCATTTTGGAAGTATTTTAAACACTTTCTTGGCATTAGCTGTTTCATCAGCCATACCTTCTTCTTTGATTAACTCCCACTTTACTTTGGTATTATCGATACCAGTTACCTCTGTGTCATCACTTGCCTTTACTACCTTTGGCTGGATATGGAATTCCTCTTCCGGGTAATAACAGGTATAGGAAAGAGTGGTTCCGTTATCTCTTATGGATGGATAGAGACCGATGGCAGAGAAGGACTGAACATCAAACTTCAACTTGTAATCATCTAATGAGATGGGGAGAATGTGATGGTCGTTGCGAGCTATCGTTTTCCAATCCAGGAACAGGGCGTAACGCTTGACTCCTGCTGAAGTATTCAGGTTGATGATGAAATACTTGGAAGTATTGCCCGCTGCGCTTTCATTCACATAGAATGAAACTTCATTCTCTGATTTATAATCGGTTACACCTGCTTTTATCGTCTTTGGTGAAGGCAACTTATATGTATAACTCTCTGTTGCTGCCTGCCCTACCAGATTCGGGGAACATTCCACCTGATCCTTATCTGCATCGGTATGATTTGGCAGCAGTTTGATATTCTCCTTATCTCCATTCTTATTACTGTTCTTTGTAATATCGCTGATAGTAATATCATTGATTACCAAATCCGTTTTACTTGGATTCTTAAACTTTAATGTAACCTTTGCCAGCATTCTTACTACCCAAAGATCTTTTTGGGTTGGATTACCTGTAGCATCTATCGTTATTTCCTGCTTATTACTCATTGGAATGCCTGTGGTAACATCGAAGCCATTACCATTCATCTTCCAGTTCTTGCTGTCGAAACTGACGGCTGCATCTTTGGAAATGCCTAGTTCTGTAGCTGTAAGATTGGCGAAGGAATAAACCTGATAGGTTTCACCCTTGACAAGATTCTTGATAATGACATCATCCTGGATTCGTTTATCTGCCGATACATTCGTATTCTCTGCATAAGAAACAACCTTGTTGTCTTTCACAAAGGCTACTACCCAGCTCTTCATGTTTTCTGCATCTACGCCCTCATTCCACAACGTAGCTCTGGTTCCGGAAGAAGATGCTGTAGAAAGAGTCATGTGGACGGTAACCTTATCGCCTTGGTTATCGCCTCCTCTGCCTCCCAATATAGAGTCAGCACTATCTGTGGAGCAAGCCGATAAAAAGGCTAGCACCATCAGAATCAATGCCGTATGTATCGTTTTCATCGTTTTCATTTTCTCTGAAAGTTTAATTTCAAACTATACTTTCTGTTTATCTATTTGTTTTTACATTGTTGTCTCCTCGTGAGTATAGGTTGCCCATTTTCTCACGTTGAGGGTTACCTTCAATCCATCCGGTCCCTTTCCTGTAATTCCATCGATACGAATTCGATAAATGTTATTGCGGACTATGCCGTAATGCATTTTATCTCTAGTTGTACCATTACCCGTAGGGTCGCTATGGCGAATGACATAGGTGTAAGCCTTGTCTTTTCCTTTCGATTCATGATCTGTCTTCGGTTCCGCATTTACTGCATCCCAGTCTTCTGCCTCATAATATTTACCCTTGAAGACAAGCCCTGTTGCATATTGCTCATCATTATCGAAAGATGTATTCTCTTTTACGTAATCGAGAATATAATAGTCGGTTTCCGGATTGAAAGTAGCCTTTCCACCTGTAGAATTCGTATGGGTCTTACCTGCATTATGTGTTCTATAGAAATCATCATAAGTATCATTTGCCCAATACTCCACTGTATTCTTTGGATATCTATAAGATGCTTTACTCTTATCAGTAGATGTTGGATCTACCACATAATTAGTACTGTTTTTAGAAGCATCTTCCGTTTCCTCACCGAGGTATTGCAAATCATCCAACGAAGCATTCTTGGCTGTACGTTTGAAGACATATTCCTGTGAAGTCAATACGTTATAAGGACGGACATACTCCAGTACAAAACCACCAATTATATCAGTACCCTGCTTAACATTATAGCAATATTTGCAGAGACCAGTTTTTTATCAAACTTATAAAGTTCAGTATGTGGCATGATGTCTATTCTTGCAGCCAAACGCTCTATCTCATGGTCAAAAAGATAAGGATCAGTTTCTGTTCCACTACCGGTTTTCTCAGTTAAAGAACTCTGTCCACGTGAAGACATCACGAATGCTGAAAATCCGCTTAATTCTCCTTTTTTGGTAAAGGTAGCATCATCGGTGCGCTTAAAAACATCAGTAATCAACTGATCTCGCACCTCTGATAACTTACGGCCACGATAATCTGATAAGTCCCCAACATTAGCGATGACCAAGAAACGAAGATTGGTATCTTTCAAAAACTTCGGATCAACCTCAACTGGTATGGTACGTTTGCCATCAGGAGTTACAGTTGGGAAATAGATTACACGATCTATGGTAGTTTCGCCATCTGTTAAATCTGTCTTGTCTGAATGAAAGAACAGCATAGACATATTACTTACTGTTTGCTCATAAGTTTCTCCTTTAAGATCGCCATTACCATGTTCTCCACCATTAGGATTCGGTTCAAAAGTATTATCTTCCGCTCTTGTTGTTCGTGAGTCCTCACCAGCTACGTTTATAGAAACGGATAAAAACACTTTGCTATTATCATTCGCAATAGGCAAGTCGCAAGTGTTGTCACTTGCACAGGATGCAAACGACATAACCAGCAAAAGGGCTAGCAATGAGAGGGTTATAGTTTTCATTTTAAACATACACTTTCTTTTTATATCGGCTTGCTGAAAGCCGGGTAGGACATGTTAATGGAGTTCTTCGAACTGGATGCGCTTGCTCCAACTCAGTACATTCACGCTGATGGTGATGTAGCAATACTTGAGCTTGCCACCCTGGATAAAGAACTGAAGTTTGTAATCGTAGGCACGGTCTAGGAATTCCTGTGCACTGTAACTGTACTCCTCGCTGGTGCGAAGACGACTCAAGAGGTCTGGCAGGTCTACATTGACTACCGTATTTCCGGTCTCCTTACTCTTAATGAGGAGTCGCCCATCCTGGTTGTAATCTTCGTGCTTCAGAATACGGGAGGTCATGAAGTCGGCATGGGCTATCTTGCCCTGCTCGTCCTCATCTACGGTATTCCATGTAGCATGAGGGGTATAAATGAGTTTACGGCTCTCATCGAGAGAGTTATCCCAAAGGATGCGGGCATTATGGTCTTCGATGGTCATCGTGTAGTCGTTGACATCCATATTCTGTGGAGAGTCAAGGTCACGAAGCGCCACATTGATCTTCTTGGTATCACGCACCAGAGGGATGGTAGCATAAGAAGGTTTTGAGGATGATACCTCTACTGCCTCCAGCAGTTTACCATGCCAGAGGGTATCGAGAGGAAGGCTGTTGTTGACAACCTCATCATACTCTCCCCTATTTTCATGGTCGAGATTCACTTCCAGTTTCTGCATCTTATCTCCTGTAGCAGATGGAGCGGTGCGAACGAACTTGGCACGGTCTGAAGCTAACTGGTCGGCGTAAGCATTCTGTCCGGCAAGGGCAAGGAACTGATATTTACCTGGCTGCAGGTTCTCGACGTGCATCACATAATTTGGGTCTTTGAGAGGCGATGATAGCGCAGAATTCGTCTCGGTCTGTTGGGTTATATAGTTTCCGTTCTCGTCGAATACATACAGCGTTACCTGTCCAACATGGTCGTTGAACATGTCGGCACGCTGGAGGTTATAATCATACTTAAACTTCACATATACACCATTAGGACAATCGCTGTAATCCTGGTGCCACATATCGTGGCATGAGGTCGCGACGGCCAGGGTCATGGCAGCTGCCATGACACCCTTCAACCATTTATTTATCTTCTGCGCTATCATATCGCTAATCAATTATTGTTTTCTATATTTATCGTTTTATATTACTCACCGAGAGTTGCTCCCTGTGTACGCTTAGCCCATGAAAGGACGTTGATCTTGACAGATACATACTCCTTCAAATTATCATCATCATCCGGAATATTACTCAAATCAGGTATTGTAGCATGTCCAAATCCCTTTATGCCGGAAACACTGATTTCATACCAGTTATTACGAAGCACACCATATCGACCTAGCCAGTTTTGTTCTGCCTTACCATCATCATTTGGATAAGATTTAGTTTTACCATCGGCAGACCAAGGTGTCTCAGTATTATCAAAATGACGAATTGGAACATAATAGTAATTAATACCATTCTTAACATGCTCTAAATCTTTAACTTCCACTCTACTCTTCCAATTTTCTAACTGTTCTGTCGTAGGTGTAGTCGTCCAACGGCTATCAGCTTTAGCTGTTACGGTATAAGAAACAACACCCGCATCAGAAGAAGTTTCTGATACTGTCAATAAATCCTGTGCACTGACTGTACCAGAAATATGAGTTTTCAAATCCGAAGCGTTTTGAGCAACATATCGGGCAAGAATCAATTTCTCGATAGTCGTTTTATCATATACAACAGTAGGATCAGAATCGACAGTATAAAAATCTGTCATAGGAGTATACTTGGTAGGTGCTGCGTCATTATCTGCTGTAAATAACTGAACACCAACAATAGCACAAGTAGTACTTTTAATCTTCTGATTTGCAACATTAAATGTATTCTCTAAGCAATACTTAATCGTTGTCCGATCGGTGGAAGTAACTTGTGAATTTCCTAAAGCACCTGTTGTAAATGAATCATAATTAGGGTCAATAGCCCAATATGTACGATACAACTCTGAAGCAGGGATAGCTGTATCATCGTTCAAACTCGTTGTGCCAATAAATCGGAATTTAGATGTTGCACCAGCAGCTTCATATGAAGCCCAGTCATTTTTCCAGCTGCGAGTAAAATAAGTCTGTTTGTTGGTATTTGCCAACTCCCAACCGGTAACTGTATAAAAAATTTTCTTACTTCCATTCTTTACACCCGCTTCTTCAACTGCACCAGTATATTCAGATGTCTGTTCTGGTGCCATAGCTGTAAGCATTTCAACCTTAGCTAAAGCACGCTCTACAGAAATTTCTACAGCATGTGAAGCTGCAGATTCCGGAGTCTTCTGAATATTATCAGACGTAACAGGTACTAAAGTATTTACTTTGCCATCAAATGGATTAGCACCTACCTTTGTTGATAATGGAGCATTCGTCATCAAAAAGCCTGTGTTTTTGAGGTCAGAAGAATTAACTGTCAGGATCTTAGACATTTTATCACCGACAGTATAGCTCTGGCCATTATCATTCAAAACTACCAAAGCATAAATATTATTAGTAAGACCAGAACTGCTAATTTTAACAGTCTGCTGATAACGGGTAGTAATTTGATTATTGGCTACTCCAGAAGTACCTGTATTTAATGTGAGAGGATATGCCTGCACAAAGGTTGCACTAGCTTCATCCGCACCATTAAAAAGCAAAAGCTTAGCATCTTTTACTGCATACTCGTCAGGAGTGCCATCTTCGAAATTATCATTGGCACGTGAAGTTCCAGAGTTCTGTGTTGGAAGATTGATGGCAACAGCAACATAACCATCACCATTCTCATTGAAACCTGTGTTGTTACCACCACCATTCAGGTCATTACTACTAGAACAAGAACCGAGCATCAGCCCCGCTAATGCAACGGAAAATAATAAAGTTTTCTTCATCTTGTAAGTTATTATTGTTGTTATTAATATTTTATTTCTTTACTTATAACCGCTCTTAAAAATCTAATTATATTACATTTTTATATATTTGGTTTACCATTCATCTAACACGTTATATTTGAGGTATTTTCTGAAGTTTACTTAGAAAATTTTGACTGGTTCAGGAGACTGTCCCAAGCCAGAGCAGTGCCCTGACTCTAAGGAACAGCTATATGAACCTAAACAGACAGTATGTATAACTTTATAGATTCTGTAAATTTTCTTTTGCAGAAGCAACACCAGCCTTGGCAGCCTGCTCCAGATAATAACGAGCTCGCTTCTCGTTGCCCTTCAGCATCTCATAGACACCTCGGGCATTCTGGGCATCGGCACTGTTTCCTGCCTTGTCGAGATATGATTTCGCATCTTCTGCATCACCGGCATTCAAGCGGGTTATGGCTGCATTCAGATTCGCTGTCTCATTCTCTGGGAACATGCGGACGGCAATCTCCATCACATCATTAAACTCCTTGCTGCCTGGCTCGTAAGTCTGGGCTACCAGGAACATCTCCTCCTGGCTCAACTGCTGTGGCTTGGTTTTGATGATCTCCTTTGCCTCTTCCACATCAAAAGGTTTCACCTTATAAGTAATGTGGTAGTCGGAATGGCGGAGCGCAGGATACCAGGTTTCGAGCATAAAGCGATACTCTGAAGGATACTGCTTTTTAATCTTCAACTCGCGGGCATCCGGATTCAGACTCTTATCGGCAATAATCGCCAGAATGGCATCCTTATGCTCCAGGTTGCTACCTTTAATATAAGCTATCAGACCATCCCAATCCTCTGGAGTAGAAGAAACCGTGAAGAGATTGTTTGGCAACTTCACCATTCGGCGGACATATTCGGTCAGCGTCTTGGCACGGTTCTTTGCCAGATAATCATTATGTGTGTAAGGACTCTCCGGGGATGCATAACCATGAATATTGATGCCGCTCACTTCGAGATTCTTATCTTCCTTCAAAGCATTGATGGTGCGGATGATGCTATCCAACTGTTCCGGATTGCGGCGGTAATCAGGATGCAGCTCTATACGGTCTACCGGGAAATCGATATAGGCGCGCTTATCCAGATGACGGACCTTGATTGCCTCTACCTCCGGACGGACGAAAGAAGCTACCGGCTGGCGACGACGAGTGATGGTAAAATCAGTACCATCCTGCAAATCACCACAACCGCAGAGGTCCTCGTGAATTTCGAGATCGTAGTTCCTTACCTTGGAAGACAAAGGAACGGATGCCAGATACTTCACGGTCTGCTGCTTCTTGTTGTCTCGCTTCACCACGAAAGCCTGAGGAGAAAGCTGCAACTGTTTCTTTCCAACCCCTCGGTCAAACATGATCTGCTGTCTTCTACCGTTGATTACAATCTCAGGCATCTTGAGCAACTCTCTCTTATGCTTGATAATCGGAGTATACACAAGCTGATTGTTAGTAGGGAGATCCAGGGAATCGAGATTCAGATCCATCATAACCGTAATCAGGTCATTGTGATGCGACATCTCTACATGAGATACCTGTATCTTTTCAGCAGCCAACTTGAGACTCTTGCAATCCTGGGCTGCAAGAGGCATAGCCATCAAAAGAGAGCTGAATAATAATATGTAGTTCTTAAATTCTTTCATACTCATAGATTATGTTTAATGAGTTACAACATATAAATAAGAGAAATGGCTGCCTTGGTAGGACCCACATAGTTGTCATGAGATGACTTCTCCTTCTCGCCACAGGCACCACACTTGAACTTTTCGTACTGGATATAATCATATCCGAAACCTACTGAGGTTTCCAGGTTCCAGTGCTTGGAAAAAGGCCATTGATAACCAGCGGTCACACCACCACCTACATACCATCCTTCATAGCGATGATTACGTAGAGATTTGAAAATGCCTAGGGGTAGCTTCACTCCTCCTGCATTAAACTGTCCGCCCATGGCATGAACACCCAAGAACCAGCCATTGAAGCTCTGGCAGAACCAGTAACGGTATTCTGGTTGCAAAAGCCAATGACGAAGGCTTGACTGGTCGCCACCGGACTGTTTCCAAGGATTGAAGCCAAAGAATACCTGAGCGGTATGCTTCTTGCCTAAGGCAGTCTCGACACCGAGATTAGGAGTTGTTGTAGCCCAATATAAGAGGTTGGACTTGACTCCCGTGTTTTGCGCATAATTAGCTAGTGATACAAATATGAGTAACACTAAAGCTAAAATTAATCGTTTCACCATCTATTAAAAGAGTTTAGTTAAGTCTATTTATTTATTTCGTTTTTACTATATCAATAGGTAATTATATAAATTTACCGTTTACATGATAGTTCGCATTTTCTTGTGGCAAAAGTAATAAAAAGAAATGAATAGGGGGAGGCCGTCCGAAAACTTAATTAGGGAAGCAAACAACTGAATTGAGCAT
>OLYN01001330.1_pt1 | contig 12772 bp, 9 predicted proteins | sample 1674231 | NCBI WGS metagenome assembly OLYN01 (sample SAMEA103958153, study PRJEB25191) | human gut metagenome
GGATCTAATCGCCGCAGAGTATAAATAGAGCAATGCCCGAAAGTCTGCGGATAGCAGGTTTCCAGTTTTGATCTTTCTAATCATTGCCCACCTAACCGCGAATGACAAAGATTTCTCGCTTTCGCTCGAAATGACGATACGAGAGTCTCCTAGTCACTAGTCTAATCCCTCATCCCTGCTTTCAACCGTGAACCCATCCACCTGAACCCGGAACTTTTTCATTCAAAAAAGGAGAGCTTCGCGCGCCGTCCTCTCACCCACGGGTGATTCGCACGGCGGTGGTGGATGCGGCGGCGCGCCCAAGGTGAGATCTCGCGGCGCAGGACGCCGCCGATCTCCTCTTTATGAAGTCCGTCTACCGAAGACGCCGGCTCAGTCTTTTTTAGGAGCTTCCTGAGCGGTGCCACCAGTTTCTTCAGCTGTTCCAAGATTTTCACCGGGATTTCCTTCTTTCTTGGCTTCTGCCTGCTTCTTGGCTGCGCGTTCTTCGATCTTGGCCTTGTATTCGCTGGCGGTCTGCTTGAGGCTTTCTTTCGCTTCTGCGGCCCTGGCCTGGGCGGCTTCTTTGTATTCTGCCGCCTGCGTTTTTACTTTTTCAGAAAATTCCTGAGCAGAGGCTTTCGCCATTTCTGCCTGCTCTTCCGCCTGCTTTCTGAATTCTACGGCCTGGATCTTCAGCTTATTCGCCTGGATCTTCGCTTCCTGCATCTGGACGCGTGCCTGCGCTTTCAGTTTTTCGGACTTGAGCTTCATCTGCTGAGACTGAACTTCGGACTGGCGCTTCATCTCTTCCCGCTTCTGCTGGAGCACTTCCATCTGGTCCTTGGCCTGCGCTTTCACGACCTCCGCCTTTTTCGCCGCATCCTTCTTGAATTCTCTCGACTTGATGCGCGCGATAGCCTGCAGATCCTTGGCGGCCTTTTCTGCCGTTTCCTGTGCGATCTCCGAAGCACCGAGTGCGGTGTACTTTGCCTTCTCGATCTGTTCATCGGTCACACCGACTTTTTTCAGGGCAGAGAGGAATTTATCGCCAAGCACCGTGACGGATTCCGAAAGCTGATCGGCCAGTTCATTCATCTTGGCATGTGCCTTTTCCGGGTACACGTCCTCCCAATTCTTTTTCAATTCCTTGGTGAAATCCTTCTTCTCATCTCCGAGCGGTTCGTCTTTCTTCGGATTTTCTTCGAGTTCCTTCTCTTCAGACGCTGCCAGCGCCTTTTCTTCTTCAAAAACAGCGCGGTACGGACGGGTATCGTCCGGCATGCCGTCTTTGATCCAGCGCTGCGCAGCCTTGCCGACGCCATAGGTGACGGTGACGCCGATCGGGATCTGCATGATGGAGATCGGGATCAGTGTCGCAAGCGTCGTGCCGATGACCGTCCCGCCAAGCGAACCGATGAAGGAAAGGATCGCGGTCTGGTTCACTTCGACATCATACACCTTTGCAACCTTCGCGATCATGTAGACTTCATTAGCGACCAGAGCGACCGTCCCGAGGACAGGAGCCGCCACGATCACGCCGGCGCGTCCTGCCGCCCAGCGAATGAGGCTCTCGGCTTCTTCATCCCGGTTATCAATGATACGGATCTCTACATCAGCTTCCGGAGAGTCGACATGGGCTTCTTCCTTTGCGCGGGCGATTGCCGGTACTTCAGCGGCTTTCTTCTCTGCCGGCAGCTGCGATTCCTTCACGACAGGAGCATTTTCTGCACGGACAACTGGTGTCTTTTCCATTTCTTCACTCATAAGTCCCTCCTTCTCCGGCCTTCCCGGATTTTCAGGTTTAATTTACAAGGATCAGGCTGTCTTTATTATAACGTATTTCTCTGGGAGTGGGTAGTAGGAAGGTTCGGGGTTAGCCCTTGGGCGGGACGTCCTTTGATTGTGGATGAAAGCTTTGCTTGAATGAGAAATTAGAAATGTGAAATGAGAAATGGTGGTGCGGCACAAAAATAATGAAGCGCAGCCGAGAGTCTTTCTTGCACTACTGTCAGTATCACATAGACACCGGTACGGAAACAACGCCTTGGTGCTACGTATTTCTGCTTTCACACATTCTTCGTTTAGCGGTCTGCAAAAAAGATTTCTCGCTTCGCTCGAAATGACGATATGGTAGTCTGATGTCTCCTAGTCCCCAGTCACTAGTCACTAGCCACAAGTCACCAGTCTGTCAGTCCGCCATCGACAGGGATCACCGCCCCTGTCATGAAGGAAGACCTCTCGGAGATCAGAAATGCGATCACTTCGCCCACCTCAGATGCTTTCGCAATGCGGCCCAGGGGATACCACTCTGCCATTTCCTCGCGGCTGCCGCCGTAGGCTGCCAGCTGCCTTTCAAGCAGCGGCGTATCGACATCCCCCGGGCAGACGACATTCGCGCGGATCTCATCGACAGCAAGCTCTAAGGCCAGCGAGCGTGTGAAAGAAGTGAGCGCCCCCTTGGTCGCACTGTAAAGGCTGCACTGCACATTGCCCTCAAGTGCGGCATCCGAGGCCACGGAAACGATGCTCCCCTTTGCGCCGCGCATCCGGGGGATCACCGCACGGGCGAGCTTCATCGCGCCGAATACATTCACAGAGAAGAACTCCTCGATGTCTGCGTCCGTCGTATTTTCCAAAAGCTGCTCTCCATAGATACCAGCGGACAGCACCAGACCATGGATCTTCCCAAGACGAGAAGCAGCCTCTGCGGCCGCGTTGCACTCCTCCGTCTTCGTCACATCGCAGCGGATGAAATGAGCGCCGGAGACTGCCCTTAGGGCGGTGCGGCCACGCTCTTCGTCTCGCCCGAGAAGGATCGGCTCATAGCCGTCACGAGAAAGTACCTTCGCCGCCGCCAACCCGATGCCGGACGTGCCGCCGGAAATGAGGACGAGATTTCGTGTATCTGACATAGCGTATGCTCCTTTGTATGGAAAAATGTTTCTGGGATGGGCAATGGGTTCTATGGGTTCCATGGGTTCTATGGGTTCTATGGGTTCTATGGGTTCTATGGGTTCTATGGGTTCTATGGGGAAGGTGGCGGCTTCGCCGCCTTTTTTGAGGGGGCGATGCCCGAAGGCCTGCGGATAACAAGTTTCCCATTTCCGATGAGTGACACCATCTGTTTCGCCGCCAGTGACAAAGATTCCTCGGCTACGCTCGGGATGACGATAAAAGAAAAACGGTAGCGCAATCGGTCTGCTGACCGCTGGCATGTCCCATCTCACTGCGCTCAAAATGGCGTCTCACTTGATTTTCGCGTCGCTTTGCTCCTAAAAATCAAGTTCGCTTGCACAAGCCCTTCGGGCAGCTCCCCCCGATGGGGAGCCAAGAATGTTCTGCCGCTTAACTTAATAGCATTACTCGAAGGAGGAAGCAAGACGCGGCATCGCTAACGATTTCCTTAGCACGAGCCGCCCTAATCACTAGTCACCAGTCACTAGCTACCAGTCACTTTTTCAGCGACGACAGGTACACGAACTCGATCCCCTGTGCCTTGAGCTTCGGTACCATCTGGCGGAAGGCTTCGGCAGTGTGCGGACGGCAGTGGCCGATGATGATATACGTGCCCTTTTTCTTCGCGCGATCGGCGCCCTCCTGGATCATCGCACAGATGTCAGAGACGGAGGCCGAATTATCGACGAAGAGATCATTTCTCACATAGGGCACACCGTATGTCTTCGCAGCCTTGTCCGCAGCCGTCGTGCTGTTTGTGTGGCTGTCGAAGAAGAAGAGCCCGCGATGGTGAAGCTCATTCATGACGATATCCATGGTCCTCGCGTCGATGGTAGCCTTCGATCCCTGATGGTTATTGATGCCGATGGCTTCCGGCAGCTGCGAAAGCGAGTCCCTCAACATCTGCCGGATGGCCGCATCGCTCATGGACGTCAAGATGACCTTCGGCTCCATGCCGATGCCAGAGACGGACTCCATGGGCTGATGGAGAATCACGGGAAGTCCGTGCGCGCGCCACGAGAGTGCGGCATCTCTGGTATGCACCTGATCCGGCATGACGGCCAGTGTGAGCGGGATGCCCATCTGTTCATAGATGTGCTGGGAGTCCAGATCGCGCCCCGCATCATCGATGACGATGGCAAGGCGGCCGGTCACTTGCCCGCCGGCGTTTTCTTTCGGCGGCAAGATGGATGCCGCTTTGACCGGCAATGCTTTTTCGGAGCTGCCATTCACACGGGCTTCACTCTTACCGGACTTTGCAGGTGCTGCTTTTGCGGGCTCCGTCTTCTTTACGGAGGAAGGAGCCGGCGCAGATGTCCTCTCACGAGAGTCTACGCTCTCTGTCCTTGCGGAAGAAGCGGAAGCCACGACCGTTTCTGTCGGCGTTTCCGCCTTCGGCTCTTCTTTGCCTGTGATCTTGGAGACGACATGGCTGATGCTGAAGACCTCCTTCGTCGGCTCTGTCTCTCTCGCCTCATCCTCTTTCATGCTCTCTGTCTTCCCGTCAGCTTTCGTGACTTCAGCGGCCTTCGGCGTATCCTCATCGTCCGCTTTGGCTTCGACGACGACGATTTTATTGATGATATCCTTGATCTTTTCTTTCACGCTCTCGGGCGTCCCCTGGTCTTCCTTCGGGACAAGTCCCTGCATTTCCTTGTCATTGAAAATATGACGGATCGCCGTCACCTGATCCGCATTGTCCGCCGTCGGTGCGTTCGTCATCCGGTCTGTCATATATGCAGAGCCCACCACGAGGCTGATAAAGAAGAGAAGGACCAGAAATGGATGTCCATTGCTCTTTTTCGTTGCTCTTTTTCTTCTGACTGCCATGAAAATCTCCTTTGGGAAATGGTTATATCGATTTCGTCTCTATGACTTTAGTATAAAGGTTCAAGGTTACAGGTTCAAGGTCAGCTCATATCGTAGGTATCTTCTTTGGCGTTCTCAAAAAGAGACAACTCTCTTGAAGGCAGGGAGACGGGGAGAGTCGAAGACTTTAACCCAAAGACTTCAGACCTCTGACTTCTCCCAGTCTCCTTATCTCCATAAAAAAAGAGCCCGAAGGCTCTTTTTATTTCCGATTTCTCCACACATGCCACGCAGAAAGGACGAAGCAGAGTGTCACCATGCCCGCCGTCACCAGTGTCATGGCATCATCATGGCTTTGTGTCCGCCAGAGGGCAAACGCGGTGAGGATCGCAAGGAAAAGAAGTTTGATGGTATTCGTCATAAAGGCTCCAAAGAATAGTGACTTAGGACTGGGTTCTATAGGTTCAAGAGGTTCAAAGGGGTTGGTTCGGCGCAAACATAACGAAGCACCGCAGATTTTTAATAGCGCTTCGCGCCGTCGTCATCAAAAGCGTTGGCGAGAGATCTCTATGGCACACTACGGTAAGTATCATCGCATAGGCACTGGCGGGAAACCTACGCCTTGGTGCTACGTATTTCTACTTTCACACATACATCATTTATCGGACTGCACGGGAAACGCTGATTCAATCGCAGAGTCAGATTTCACAAGAATTTTTATACATGACTTTGTCATAGCCTTCCTTAAATAGCTCGCTATTCGCGTCGCGTCAGGTTATTCCTCGTCATGTATAAAAATTCAAGAGTAAAAGCTGACAACGATTTAATCAGTGTTTCCCTAGAAAGATTTCTCGCTACGCTCGAAATGACGATACGAGAGAGTCTGATGTCTCTCAGTCACCCGTGACTAGTCACTCGAGGCTCCTAATCCCTAGCCACTAATTCCTAATCCCTGCTTTCAAACTTTTGTCATGTAACATGCGTATTGTCCCCCCCTTTCCTCCGGAAAGGGGCTCTCCGTGCGCGTTCTCCGATCCTGAAACCTGTCAACCTGAACCCAACAACCTTATCTATTCTGCTCTCTCCAGCATGAGCTTCAGATCCTCCTTATGGAAGGACTTGATCTCCGGTTTCTCTTCAAGCATGGCGAGGACATAGGCGAGTGCCGCTTCGACGCCGACCTTGAGACCGCTCTCATCGATATCAAATTCCGGCGTATGGTGGTTCGCTCCGGTGCCCAGCGCTTCATTTTTCACGCCGGTGAAGGTGAAGAGCCCCGGATAGGTGGACTCGGTGATAGCAAAGGTCTCCGAAGCCATCCATGGATCGGTGTCTTCCATGACATCGCCCACGCGCTCGGCGATGGCTTTCCGCGCCAAGTCTACACACTCTTTATTATTGGCCGTGACAGGGAAGTACTGGTCTTCCATGATCTCTGCCGTGCAGCCGTAGTTGTCGCAGATGTCCTTGAGCAGCTTCCAGAAATCCTCACGGAAGGAAAGCCCGTCTTCATTCACAAAGCAGCGCGCTGTACCGGCGAAAGTGAGCTCGTCAGGGATGACATTCGGCGTGTCACCCGCCTGCACCATGCCGAAGGAATAAGTGAGACAGTTTCTCGGACTGACCTTCCGCATGCGGTAAGACTGAAGCGCCATGTAGAAAGTATTAAAGCAATCGATCGGGCTGACGGCAAGACTCGGCATGGAGCCATGTCCGCTCTTGCCATGGATCTTTACACGGTAGAAGAAGGCACCTGCCAGTACACCATCATACATGACCGCGACCTTGCCCGCAGGCAGGCAGTACATCATATGCGTGCCATAGCAGGCATCCACATGAATCTTCTTCTCGCCCAGATAAGACAGCAGATGACCGACACCACGCTCTCCCATTTCTTCCGCTTCTTCGAACATGAGAAGTACCTTGCCTTCCCATTCGTCCTTGTGTGCTGCAAGGATCTTCGCCGCGGTGAGGAGCATCGCCATGTGTCCGTCATGCCCGCAGGCATGAGAGACACCGTGATTCTTCGAGAGGCACACCTTTTCCTGCGCAAGATTCTTCGGGTTCTCTTCGATCGGCAGCGCATCGATATCGGCTCGCATCAGGACCGTCCAGCCATCCTTCCCGCTGTCGATCATGCCAAAGATACCGCCTCGCGGTACACGGACCGTAGAGATCCCCCAGCCATGGAGTGTTTCTTCGATGAAGTCCATGGTCTTCCATTCCTGCTGCGACAGCTCCGGATTTTCATGGAAATGACGGCGAAGAGAAATGAGAAAGCTCTCCTCGGCTTCGACTGTTTTCTTTATATCCATTATGATCAGCTCCTTGTAGGAAAGCACTGATGAAATCGTTGTCAGATTGAATCAGCGTTTCCATAGATCGTCGGCAGATATTCTGCCGCATGTCTTTCGTTATACATGTCTTTCATTATAGAAAGGGGAAAGATACGTGTCAAATGATATGGGGAAAAGATTCAAGGGGTTCAACGGGGATGGTGCGGCGCATAAAAATCAGAAGCGCCGCGGAGTATCAATAGTGGCAATGCCCGAAGGTTTCTTTGAGAACAGGTTTCCCGTTTTGAGCTTTCCAAACATCGACTGCCTGACCGCGAATGACAAAGATTTCTCGCTTCGCTCGAAATGACGATACGAGAGCATCAGCAGTCGCTCGAGACTCCTAATCCCCCATCCCTAGTCACTAGTCCCAGTCACTCCTAATCCCTAGCTACTAGTCCCCAGTCACTAGTCACTCCACTTCTCCCAGCGAAGGCATCGCAGGGATCGCACCGGCTCTGGTTGTCGAAAGGCTGGCCGCACGGTTTGCAAAGGTAAGGATGTCTTCCAAGCGCTCCTGCGAAAGACGGCTGAGATCTTCGCGGCAAAGCTTGGAAAGGGCCGCACCGAAGAACGTGTCTCCCGCACCATTCGTATCGACGACTTTCGCAGGGAAGCCGTGGACGCGGCCGGTCAAATGCCCGAGCCGGTAGAAGCAGCCTGCCTCTCCGAGCGTCACAAGGATGAGGGAAATGCCCTTCTCCATCAGGCGCCGGCTCCCTTCCTCCCAGTCCTCCGAGCCAGAAAGGAGCGGAAGCTCTTCTTCGGACACCTTGAGAATATCCACGAGCGGCAGCGGCTGGCGCATCACGATGATCGCCTCCCGCGGATCATCCCAGAGACGGGCGCGGTAGTTCGGATCATAGGTGATGACCGCGCCATAGGATCTCGCGCGGCGGATGGCAGAGAGCACACTGCCGCGGGCCGGCTCCGCCGTCAGAGACACCGAGCCGAAATGCACCATGTGCGCCTTTCTCAGAAGGAAATCCTGGATCTCCTCCTCCATAAGCATGGTATCCGCATGGGATCTCCTGTAAAACGTGAAGCTCCGTTCCCCGTTTGCATCGACAGAGACGACGGCAAGGCTCGTCGGGTGCATGGCATCGACGGCAAGCGCAGACACGTCGACGCCATCCTTTTTGAGAACGTCCGTCAGGTAACGCCCGAAGGCATCATCCCCGACCTTGCCGATAAAGGCCGTCCTCGCCCCGAGCCGGGATGCCGCGACAGACAGATTCGCCGGCGCGCCGCCCGGATTTGCCGCATAGAGCGGCACGCCCTTTGCATTCACCCCGGTCTGCGTGAGGTCGATCAGTATTTCTCCGATGGATAAGATGTCCATGATAAGATCCTTTCAGAAAAATGGTTGGCAGGGATTAGTAGCTAGTGACTGGTGACTGGTGACTAAATGCCACTTTCGGGCATCGCCATTTTTTATAGTCCTCGGCGCTTCTATATTCTTATGCGCCGCACCACCATTTCGCATTTCTCATTTCTAATTTCTCATTCGATCAGAGCTTTCACTCACCATCAATGGGCAGTACGCCCGTGGGCTAACCATTGTACCTATTCCAATCAAAAAATCCGAACCCTTCTTCCAGAAAGGTTCGGATCATTTGGTGCCGGAGGCGGGACTTGAACCCGCACGATGTCGCCATCGCCAGATTTTGAGTCTGGTGCGTCTGCCATTCCGCCACTCCGGCATATCGATAGTATGTATTGTAGCATACCTATCGACATGCCGTCAAATTGAATTAGCAATGCAAAATGAGATGGGAGACTAGGGAAACACTCGTATCGTCATTTCGAGCGTCAGCGAGAAATCTTTTCCCTTTGCAGTCAAACGGACGATGATAGGAAAGCCCCAATGGGAAACTGGCTATCAAGAGCCCTTCGGGCATCGCCATTATATACTCGGCGGCGCTTCTAATTTTATGCGCCGCTCCACCATTTCGCATTTCTCATTTCTAATTTCTCATTCAAACGAGGATTTCAATCGTAATCAAGGGGCGCCACGCCCCAAGGGCTACCCCTGCCCCCTTCTTACTTTTCAATGCCTTCAAACGTGTAGTCCTTATCTTCGACCGCTTTCCGGATGTCTGCGTCGGGGATTTCTTTGGAAAGTGTCAGGATCGCCGTGCCCTTCTCGTGAGAGACTTCTGCCTTTTCCACGCCGTCCAGTGCTTCCAGTGCTGCCTTCACCGCTTTTTCGCAGTGACCGCACATCATGCCTTCGATTTTGACTGTTTCTTTCATTTCGTTTTCCTCCTTTGGAAATTGAATCGATCTATATGTATAGTCTGCTGCTTCCAGAACCTTCCTGAGGTCGGCTTCCCGGGGCAGCAGGGTGTAGTTGATGGTCGCCTCCCCTGTCTTGGCATCGGCTTTCAGACAGGTAACGGAGGGGAGAGTCTCCAATGCTTTCTTCACATGCGCTTCGCAGTTCTCACACATCATGCCCTCGACATGGATGATGGCGCAGCCATGGCTATCCTCCTTCACGGGAGTGACTTCTTTTTCCTTGACGCCCACGCGATGCCTGAGAGGCTTGTCATGAGAGGCATCATGGATGTTCACACGGCCGAGACGGAGCGCATTCAGGCACACGCTGAGACTGGAAAGCGACATCGCTGCCGCCGCCCACATGGGCTCTAAGGAGATTCCCGGATACAGACCCGCTGCCATGGGGATCAAAAGCGCATTGTAAGCAAAAGCCCAGAAGAGATTCTCGTGGATATTTCGCAGTGTCTTCCTTGAAAGACGGATGGCTGCCGTCGCGTCCGTCAGACGCGAATTCATGAGTACCACATCGGCGGAGTCGATCGCGACGTCAGTCCCGTGTCCGATCGCCATACCGACGTCGGCACGTGTGAGAGCAGGCGCGTCATTGATGCCGTCGCCGATCATGAGGACATGCCCGCGCTCTGCCAGCTTCCTGACAGCCGCTTCCTTCCCTTCCGGGAGGACCCCCGATAGGATGGTATCGACGCCGGCTGCCTCTCCGATGGCACGAGCCGTCTTTTCATTGTCCCCCGTCAGCATGACGACCTCGATGCCCATCGCGTGCAGCTCCTGCACGGCCTTGGCCGAATCCTTCCGGAGAACATCTGCGACAGCGATGAGACCGAGAAGCATACCGTCCTTCATAAAAAGAAGCGGTGTCTTCCCTTCTTCGGAGAGTGCGTCCGCACGGGCGCGAAGAGAAGCAGTATCTGTCAGAGACGTGATGTAGGCAAGGGAACCGCCAAAGAGCGTTTTCCCCTGCTGCTTGCCTGTGAGACCCTTTCCCGGAAGGATGAGAAGATCCGTGATCTCTTCTGCTTTGATTCCTCTCTCTTCCGCAAGATCAGCGATGGCGCGTGCGAGCGGATGCTCCGATCTCCGTTCCAGCGCATACGCTGCCTGAAGAAGCTCCTCCTCCGAAACACCGTCCTTGGGTACGATGTCTGTCACGCGGGGTGCGCCCTCGGTGAGCGTCCCTGTCTTATCGAGCGCCGCGATCTCTGTACGACCCGTCATTTCCATCGCTTCACTCGTCTTGAAAAGGATGCCATTCTTCGCGCCCAGACCATTTCCTACCATGATCGCGACCGGCGTGGCAAGTCCCAGCGCACAGGGGCAGGAGATCACGAGGACGGTGATGGCATAGGTCAGGGCCTCCTGCACGCTGCTTCCCCATGCCAGATGCACCGCGAAGACGAGGGCAGCGATGCCAATGACCGCAGGCACAAAGACGGCGGAGACCTTGTCTGCCATACGGGCGATCGGCGCTTTCGTCGCAGCCGCCTCACTCACCATGCGGATGATCTGCGCAAAGGACGTATCCTCACCCACGCGCGTCGCTTTCGCCTGGATGTATCCATTCGTATTGATCGAGGCCGCGCGCACGGCATCGCCGATCCCCTTGTCGACCGGCACCGACTCGCCCGTCAGCGCCGCCTCATCAAGCGCTGCCGTTCCCGACAGGATTTCTCCATCGACAGGGACCGCTTCGCCCGGCTTCACCAGAAAGATATCCCCTACTCTGACCTCGCTCACAGGGATACGGATCTCCTCTCCGTTTCGGAGGAGCAGTGCCTCCTTCGGCGCCATCCTCATGAGCGACTTCAGCGCATCCGTCGTGCGCCCTTTCGACAGAGCTTCGAGGAGCTTTCCCACAGTGATGAGTGCGGGAATCATCGCAGCAGACTCAAAATAGAGCTGGTCATGGTAGAGCGGCATGATATTCATGTTCGACACATCATTTGTGATGAGCCATGTCATTCGGTAGAAGATGTAGAGTGACCAGAGGAAGGAGATCCCCGATCCCATCGCGACCAGCACATCCATATTCGGCGCGCCCTGTGAGAGCGAGCGGATACCGGAAATGAAAAAGTCACGATTGATCCCCAGCACAAAGAGCGCGAGCAGCATCTGCGAAAGCGCCAGCCCCAGATGGTTGTGATCCAGAAATGCCGGCACCGGCCAGGAAAGCATATTATGCCCCATCGTGATGTACATAAGAAGCACCAGAAAAAGGACGGACCAGATGAGGCGCTTCATCAGCCGCGGCGTCTCGCGATCCTTCAGTGCTTCCTCTTCGGCAGAGATCAGCGGACTGCCTTCCGCCCTCGTATCTCCCATGGGCGAAGCTCCATAGCCTGCCTTCTCCACCGCACGCACCACGTCGTCCTCTCCGGCCGTCCCCTCGACAATCATTGAATTCGTCAAAAGAGCCACGGAGACCTTGGAAACGCCGGGTACTTTTTTCACCGCCCGCTCCACATGACCCTGACACGCCGCACACGTCATGCCGGTCACCAGATACTGTTTTTTATTTGTTTCGTGATCCACGATTCACCTCCAAACTGCCACACCCTGTCAGCACCACGATCCGGGAAAGCGGTCAGCACATGGGTCGGCAGATCCTATGGGTCTTGCGGGGAAAGAGCGGCGAGAGCCTCGGCTGAGCTCTCCCTTTCCTTCCTCATCACCCTTTCTAAAAATCCAAGTCAACTATTCTGCTTTTTCCTATGAAAGGAAGCACCAGAAATCGGTCTGCCATCGGTTCGCGCAAAGTCCGACTTCCTCTCACTTCACGCGAAATGACGGCATGCCTTTCTACTTCATCAATTTCTCCAGCATCGCGCAGAGCTCATCGACTTTATCCTCCTTGCCTTCACGAATATCTTCGGCGACGCAGCCGCGGATATGGGCCGCAAGGAGGAGCTTGTTGAAGCTGTTCAGCGCATTTGACACGGCAGAGACCTGCATCACGATGTCGGGGCAGTAGGCATCATTCTCTACCAGCCTCTCGATCCCGCGGATCTGTCCCTCCATGGTCTTGAGCCGCGTCATCAGCCGTTTTCTTTCCCGCTCCGTCCGCTCCGTGTGACGGCAGCACTCACAGGATGTGGTCGTTATTTTTTCAGTCATGACAGATATCCTTTCGAAATCAGTAATGCAGATCCTATGAAAATAAACCATCCGGTTCGGCAGAACTCCATAGATCCATTTCCGATCCCCGATCCCCGATCTCTGCTCCCCGGCTATTAATAGACTACACCCCCCTGGGGTGTTCTGTCAATTAAAAAATGAAGGAACCACGGATTCTCTCCTCATCAGAGTAATGCTGTTAAGTTAAGGAAATCGTTAACTACGTAACGTCTTGCTTCCCCCTTCGGGGGAAGTGCCGAAGGCAATAGGGGCAT
>OLYN01001339.1_pt1 | contig 12708 bp, 10 predicted proteins | sample 1674231 | NCBI WGS metagenome assembly OLYN01 (sample SAMEA103958153, study PRJEB25191) | human gut metagenome
AAGAGCGGCAGCCCGAAGGCCCCCCTTGCGGGGTCGTCCCTGTTATGGTATAATGCAGCGGGCCCATTCGGAAGGCGCACCGCCCCGTGCAGGACAGGACAGGCCGGAAGCCGCAAAGGAGTGTGACAGCATGAAGAACTATCGGTTTTTGTTTTTTCTCGGTATTTTCAGCGCTATCTTTTCAAAACAGATCGACACGATCATAGCCCGTGCGATCAAGAGCGAGCGGAACAGGGCGATATTCAAGGGCGTACTATTTGCAGTCCTGCTCGGCATAATAGGGATTCTTATCTGGAAAAACCGGGTATAAACGCCGCCGAAGCAGCCGTTGCTCCGGTTGGGGATTTATAATATCATAATGAAAATAAAGGGAGGCACCACCATCATGGAAGAACTCATTCTGAACAATATCCTTGAAACACTGAGGGAGATCCAAAGAGAGATGGAGCGCCAGACCGAGCTGCTGCAGCGCATCGAGCAGAACACAAGAGACTGACCCCCGCCCCGGCGGGCGGCCGGAACCGCAAAAGGGAGCCCCCGAAAAGAGGCTCCCGCTTTTCTTTTTTTCAGCCCTGCGCCGCCATCTCCCGCAGCAGGTCATACAGCGCGGCATCCTTCCCGCAGTACCGGTGGTTCCCCACCGTCAGCCACAGCGTGCCGTCCTCCATGCAGTACAGGATGGTTTGTGCCTTCCGGTCATCAAAGAACACGGTGATGTGCTCCATGTATAAGGTGGTGGAGCCGGAGGCCCGGATATTGAACTTCACCCCGGTCAGCCGTTCGTCCAGCGCCTCGCTTTCCTCCGCGGTCATCGGGCGGCTGCCCCCGTCCCATTGCAGGGACTCCGCCCGGCTGTGCGGCAGCCCGGTATGGGGGAGGGAAATCACCCCGAAGAAGATAAGAGCCGCAGCCAAAATAAAAATTGCAGGCAGCCATTTTTTCATGTGTTTTCTCCTTTGTGCTTATTTATGATGCAGCAGCCAGAAGAGATAGCGAACGATCAGACAGATCATCATCGGACCGAACCGGAAAAAGCCAAGCGGCTGCGCTTTCTCTTCGGATATTTTTTTGACCTGCCGAAACCAAACCTCCGAAAGCCCTGCCAGCAGTACGCCTGCTGCCCAGTACCAAACCGTTCCGCGAAGATCATGGGTAATCATCCCCCACGCAGTAAAGGTGACGAAGCTCAATACAAAAAAGATAGTGTATCGGGTTGCTTCAGACATGTTGTTTTCTCCCCTTTTGCAAAGTGTTTTTTTGCTGCTTCCATTATAGCAGGGAACCGTGCGCCCCGCCATTGGCGACTTCCACATTTTTCCCGCCCTGCGTTTGGCAGTAATGCCTTCACCCTATATAACGGCCCACGGCGGCATTTTGCAACAGCTTCCTTGACATTTTTTTTGCGCTATTGTAAGATGGGAAAGGTTTCATCTTAAATCATTACGCCGCTGTGGCGGAACAGGCAGACGCAAGGGACTTAAAATCCCTCGGTGGCAACACCGTACGGGTTCGATTCCCGTCAGCGGCACCACAAAGGGAGCATCCACCAGCCGCAGGTTGGTGGATGTTTTCTTTTTGGCTATGACGCTGGGAATCGAACAGGGCGGCGCCTGCAAATTTCCTATCAGTGTGCCCCGCGGCCCTTGACAAATCCCCTCCCTCCGCCTTATAATACTTTGGTAAATAGCACAAACGGCTATGACAGGGTCAGTTTTGTACCGCCGCCCCCAGAGAGAAAGCCCCTGGCTGAAAGGCTTTCGGCATCCCGGTGCATCACAGCCGCCCCCGAGCCATCGGCGTGAAGAACGCCGGCGTCCCCGGTGCGTTAAACCGGCAAAAAGCGGCAGCGTCCTTTCGGCGCTGCAAACTGGGTGGTACCACGGAAGATTTGGCTTTCGTCCCTACGGCTTCGTAAAAAATGAAGCAGGGGAGGAGAGCTGTTTTTTTGTGTTCTCACCCTTACCAAAAGAAAGGAATCAACCCACTATGAAATGGACAGGACTCAATGAACTGCGCGAAACCTTCCTCGAATTCTTTGTCAGCAAGGGGCACACCCGCCTGCCCTCGGCGCCGCTGGTGCCGCAGGATGAGGCCAGCCTCCTGCTCATCAATTCCGGCATGGCCCCCCTCAAAAAATACTTCACCCGGCAGAAGTTCCTGCCGAACGGCAGCTTCCGCGCCACCAGCTGCCAGAAGTGCATCCGTACCCCGGATATCGAAAATGTAGGCAAGACCGCCCGCCACGGCACCTACTTCGAGATGCTGGGCAACTTCTCCTTCGGCGATTACTTCAAGGAGGACGCCACCCGCTGGGCCTGGGAATTCATTACCGAGAAGCTGGAGCTGCCCGTCGATAAGCTCTATGTCTCTGTTTACCAGGATGATGACGAGGCCTATGATATCTGGACCAAGCGCCGCGGCGTCGCCCCCGACCACATGGTCCGTCTGGGCAAGGAGGATAACTTCTGGGAGATCGGCTCCGGCCCCTGCGGCCCCTGCTCCGAGATCTACTTTGACCGCGGGCCCGAAAAGGGCTGCGGCCGTCCCGATTGCCATGTCGGCTGTGACTGCGACCGCTATGTTGAGTTCTGGAACCTGGTATTCACCCAGTTCAATTCCGACGGCGAGGGTCATTACACCCCCTTGGAGCACAAGAACATCGATACCGGCATGGGCCTGGAGCGCCTGGCCTGCATCATGCAGGGTGTCGATAACCTCTTCGAGGTCGATACCGTCCAGAACATCATGAAGAAGATCTGCAAGATCGCCGGCGTGACCTATAAGCAGGATGAGAAAAAGGATGTTTCCATCCGTGTGGTCACCGACCACATCCGCTCCACCGTCTTTATGATCGGCGACGGCGTTGTCCCGCAGAATGAGGGCCGCGGCTATGTGCTGCGCCGCCTGCTGCGCCGTGCCGCCCGTCATGGCCGTCTCCTTGGCGTCCGCGAGCCGTTCCTGTATAAGGTCGCCGATACCGTCATCCACGAAAATGAGAGCGCCTATCCTGAGCTCGTCCAGCGCCGGGACTATATCGTAAAGACCATCCGTGTGGAGGAGGAGCGCTTTGCCCGCACCATCGATGCCGGCCTCGATCAGGTCAATTCCATCCTGGAAAAGCTGGCCGCCGAGGGCAAGACCGTCTTCTCCGGCGAGGATGCCTTCCGCCTGTATGATACCTTCGGCTTCCCCATCGATCTGACCCGTGAGCTGTGCGAGGAGCGCGGCATCACCGTGGATGAGGAGGGCTACAAGACCCTGATGGAGAAGCAGCGCACCACCGCCCGTGAGGCCACCGCCCGCAATGTCGGCGATGTGGCATGGGTGGAGGACGTTCTCAAGGGCGTTGAGGGCGGCGAAGATTTCGTTGGCTACGAGAGCCTGACCGCCGAAAGCGAGATCCTCGGCATCGTCTATGAGGGCGAGCGGGTCGAAGCCATCGGTGAGGGCGATGCCGCTCAGATCGTGCTCACCCGCACCCCCTTCTATGCCGAAATGGGCGGCCAAGTGGGCGATAGCGGCACCATCACCTGCGGCGAGAATGTCTTTACCGTCACCGATACCCGCAAATCCGGCTCCGGCCACTTCATTCATGTCGGCACCGTTACCCACGGCACCTTCCAAATGGGCGATACTGTCACCGCCGCCGTGGATGAAAACCGCCGCATGAGCATCATGCGCAACCACACCGCCTGCCACCTGCTGCAAAAGGCACTGCAGGAGGTCCTGGGCGATCATGTCCATCAGGCCGGTTCCCTGGTGGATGATAAGGTCTGCCGCTTCGATTTCAGCCACTTCTCCGCCGTGACCCCCGAGGAGCTGGAAAAGGTGGAGGCCCGTGTCAACGAGCTGATCCTGGAGGCGAACCCCGTCACCACCACCGAGATGCCCATCGAGGAAGCCAAGAAGATGGGCGCTATGGCCCTCTTTGGCGAAAAGTACGGCGATACCGTCCGGGTGGTCAATGCCAATAATAAATCCATCGAGCTGTGCGGCGGCACCCATGTGGATAATACCGCCAAGCTCGGTCTCTTCAAGATCCTCAAGGAATCCAGCGTAGCCGCCGGCATCCGCCGTATCGAGGCCGTGACCGGCCGCGGTGTGCTGGAATACATGGCGGAAAATCAGGCGCTGATGAATACCGCCGCCCAGAACCTCAAGCTGGGCAGCCCCGCCGAACTGCCCCAGAAGACCGCCCAGGTGATGGCGGAGCTGAAGGCCAAGGAAAAGGCACTCTCCGACCTCGAAAATAAGATGGCGGCCAGTGCTGCGGCCGATCTCTTCAAGAACGCCGTCACCGTCAAGGGCCTGCAGGTCGTCACCGGGATGCCCGGCGAAATGAAGCCTGATGCCCTCCGCCTCATGATCGATGAGGCCCGCGGCAACCACCCCGATGCTGTTATCGCTCTGGGCAGCGTCTTTGGCGGCAAGGGTACCATCGCCGTGGCCTGCGGTACGGAAGCCGTGAAAGCCGGTGTCAACGCCGGTAAGCTCGTCCGCGCCCTCTGCCAGCTCACCGGCGGCAACGGCGGCGGCCGCCCCGATAGCGCCATGGGCGGTGCCGGCGATCCCGAAAAGATCGCCGAAGCCCTCACCCATCTGCCCGAACTGATCTGATTTTTTGCGGCGCTCCTCCGTGGAAAGCACCCCCGGCGTCGTCGCTGCCCTTGACAGGCATAAGTACGATTTCATCGTACAACAGCCTGCCTGCGGGCGCTTCTTGCCGGGAGCCCTCTCCCTCCGTCGCGCCCGTCCGTTTTTCCCCAGTTCTATAAATCCCCGGAAAGGAGTATCCTCTCATGTGTGTTTTCTGCAAGATCGCATCCGGCGAGATCCCATCGAACAAGCTGTACGAGGATGATAAGGTCCTCGCCTTCTATGATCTCGATCCTCAAGCGCCCACCCACTTCCTGGTCATCCCCAAGGAGCACATCGCCTCCGCGGCCGAGATCACCCCGGAAAATGCCGGGATGGTGGCCCATATCTTCGCCACCATCGCCCGCATCTGCGCCGAGCATGGCTGGGAAAGCTACCGTGTGGTGACCAACTGCGGTGAGCAGGCCGGCCAGACGGTGCAGCACCTGCATTTCCATGTGCTCTCCGGCCGGGATATGACCTGGCCCCCTGGCTAAACCGATCGCATTTTCCTGTCCCCGCTTTTCGGCGGGGACTTTTTCTTGCAAATGCCGCCGCACTATGATATAATTTATCCAGATTTTCGTTTGATGGGGAGAGGGAACATGGCAAAAACCAATAGAAAAGAATCCAGAAAGATCTACGAGGGCTATAAAAAACGCCAAAGACTTTGGAACACTATTTTCATCGTCTTCTTTGCCGTCATCGGCATCGGTTCTGCAGTGCTCAATGGCACCATGGAGCTGGATCCGCAGATCGTCATCGGCAAATACGAGTTTACCTGGTTCCACCTGGTCATCCTGGCCGTCCTGGTGGTGCTGCTGGGCTTCGGCATCGTGGCGCTCAAACGCGACAGCAGCGAGGAGCAGCAGGAGATCTACCGCCAGGAGCGCGAGGAAGCCATCCGTCTGCGGCAGGAGGTCATGGCCGAGCGCAAGCAGGAGATGCAGGATGCCTACAATGCCATGAAGCGCCGCCGCGCCGAGCGTCTGGCCGCCCAGGGTATGGCCCCCACCGCCGCCCAGGCCGATGTGGTGGATGCCGTGGAAATGGTGGAGGCCGTGGAGGCCGAGGCCGCCGAAGCAGTGGAGATGGCGGAGCAAGCCAATGGCGAAAAAGAGGAGAAAACCTCTTGACATCGCCGGCCGAAAGGACTACAATAACCGCATAAATCCCAAAGCGTCACGAGAAAAGTTACCCGCGCCCCGGCACTCCTGCCAGAGAGCGGACGGCACAGGCTGCAACCGTCCGCAGGAGAATGAGGAATTGCGGACCGCCTTTTCCAGCGCGGTGCCAAATCACCGCCGGTCCGGCCCCGTTACCCGCCGCAATGAAGTGGATCGCTTTAGCCGATCCGATTCGGGTGGAACCGTGGGATATTTTGTCTCACCCCGGCTGTTTTCTTCGCAGGAAGAAAGCAGCCGTTTTTATTTTCCCTTTTTCGGCGGCGGTGAAAACCGGCGCTGGCTGTGTCGGGGGTTCGCCATACATCAGTCCGATTTCATCGGACAAGAGTATGCCGTCACCCGCCTCCTTGCCATCATCCGATTTTCCCTCGCCGCCCCTTTGGGATCTTCCGCATCAATTCATCAATGACCAGAAATGGAGGAAATTTATCATGATCAAAATTACCCTGAAAGATGGCTCGGTCAAGGAGCTGGCCGCTCCCCAGTCCATCGCCGATTTTACCAAGGATCTGAGCATGGGCCTGTACCGCAATGCCTGCTGCGCCCTGGTGGATGGCAAGGTCGCAGATCTCTGCGATCTGCTGGATCACGACTGCGCCGTGGAGATCCTCACCTTTGAGGATGAGCAGGGCCAGCGCGCCTTCAATCACACCGCTTCCCACATCCTGGCCCAGGCGGTGCAGCACCTGTTCCCCGGCGCCAAGCTTGCCATCGGCCCCGCCATCGAGGATGGCTTCTACTACGATTTCGATGTCCCTACCCCCTTCACCCCGGAGGACCTGGAAAAGCTGGAGGCCGAAATGGCTGCCATCGCCAAGCAGGATCTGCCCATTGAGCGCTTCTCCCTGCCGGTGGAGGAGGCCAAAAAGCTGATGGCCGATCAGCCCTATAAGCTGGAGCTCATCGAGGAGCACGCCGGCAAGGGCGAAGCCATCGCTTTCCGCCGCCAGGGCGATTTTACCGACCTGTGCGCCGGCCCCCACCTCATGTCCACCGGCCCCGTCAAGGCGGTCAAGCTGACCAGCTGCACCGGCGCCTACTGGCGCGGCAGCGAAAAGAATAAGATGCTCAGCCGTGTTTACGGCTGCGCCTTCCCCAAGCGCAGTATGCTGGAAGAACACCTGGCCCGGCTGGAGGAAGCCCGCCGCCGCGACCACAATAAGCTGGGCCGTGAGCTGGAATACTTCACCACCGTTGATGTCATCGGCCAGGGCCTGCCGGTCCTGCTGCCCAAGGGCGCCCGGGTGGTCCAGCTGATGCAGCGCTGGGTAGAGGATACCGAGCAGCAGCGCGGCTACCTCCTCACCAAGACCCCCCTGATGGCCAAGCGCGAGCTCTATAAGATCTCCGGCCACTGGGATCATTACCTGGATGGCATGTTTGTGCTGGGCGATCCCAACGATGAGACCAAGGAATGCTTTGCCCTGCGCCCCATGACCTGCCCGTTCCAGTACCAGGTATTCCTCAACCGCGCCCGCAGCTACCGCGATCTCCCCATGCGCCTGGGTGAGACCTCCACCCTGTTCCGCAATGAGGATTCCGGCGAGATGCACGGTCTCATCCGTGTGCGCCAGTTCACCATTTCGGAGGGCCATATCATCCTGCGCCCCGATCAGCTGGAGGAGGAATTCCGCCACTGCCTGGAGCTGGCTAAGTACTGCCTCGAAACCGTCGGTCTGCTGGAGGACTGCACCTTCCGCTTCTCCCAGTGGGATCCCAACAATACCGAAAAGTACATCGGTACTCCGGAGCAGTGGGATGAGGCCCAGGGCATCATGGGAAAAATCCTCGATCACCTTGGCATCAAGTACACCATCGGCATCGATGAAGCCGCCTTCTACGGCCCCAAGCTGGATATCCAGTACAAGAATGTCTTTGGCAAGGAAGATACCCTCGTCACCATCCAGATCGACCAGCTGCTGGCCGAGCAGTTCGATATGTCCTACATCGACCAGAACGGTCAGAAGGTCCGTCCCTACATCATCCACCGCACCTCCCTCGGCTGCTACGAACGCACCCTGGCCTACCTCATCGAGAAGTACGCCGGCGCCCTGCCCACCTGGCTTTCTCCCACCCAGGTGGCCCTGCTGCCCATCGCCGACCGTCACCTCGACTATGTCAATGAGATCAAGAAGGCACTGGAGGAGCGCGGCGTCCGCGTAACGGTGGACGACCGCAACGAGAAGATCAACAAGAAGATCCGCGACAGCCAGATGGAGAAGATCCCCTACATGCTGGTCATCGGCGACCGCGATGTGGAAAACGGCACCGTTTCGGTCCGCTCCCGCAAGGACGGCGACCTGGGCGCCATGGCCCCCGCCGATTTCTACGCGAACCTCACCGAGGAGATCACCACCCGCGCCCGCTGATCCGAACCCCCTACAAACGGCAGGCCCCCACCGGGCCCGGCGCCTGCGGCGCCGGGCCCTTTTGCACCCCTCCGCAGGCCCCTGCAAGGGGCAGAATCGGGCCGCAGGCAGGGCCGCCCTCCGGGCGGCCTCAGCGGGCTTCGCCCGCTGGTTCCGGCTGCGCCGGAACGGCCTGCGGCCCGCCCCTTTTTGCTAAATTTGCGGCTTGCAGCGGCCTGCTGCCGGCCCCGGCCCCTCACCCAGTTTTCCCCCAACCGTCACATTCCGTTTACAAAAGCAACAAGAAATCCCACGCCCATGGTGGTATACTGGCAGCATCGGCAGTCCGCCCTTGGCTCCACCCAAAAGCCCCGGGCTGGACAAAACCGTAAATCTTTGCTATAATACTAAGCTGTGTTAATACGCAAGGAAGGAGGATGCCCCATGACGGAAGAAAATAAGAGCCTTCAAACCCCACAGAATGAGCCGGAACCCGAAGCCGAGCCGGTGGATACCGCCGCTGCCATGCAGTACTTCGAGGCCTCGGAAGCCGCCGCGGAAGTCGGCCGGGAGATCCTCGCTTCCCGCAAGCCCAAAAAACAGAAGCAGAAAAAGCCCAAAAAGAAAAAGAGTCCTGTACAGCAGGAACCCGAAACTGCCCCCGCCCCGGAACCCGTCGAGGAACCGGCGGAGCAGCCCGCTCCGGAAGCGACGGAAACCAACGGCTGGCAGCCCTCCCAGCGGGAGGAACCCGCCGCGGAGCCGGCAGCCGAGCCGGCCCCTGCCGAACCCCAGGAATCCCCGGAATCCCAGGAGCCAAAGGCCCCCAAGAAGCCGAAGAAAAAGAAGAAAAAATCCCGGCCGAAGCAGGGGAAGAAAGCCCCCGCCAAGGCAAAGAATGCAAAGCCCAGGGAAAAACGCCCCACTTTGGCGGAATCCTTCGAGAGCATGGAGCGCGGCTGCGCCTACATCGGCATGCAGCTGCTGCGGGAATACTATGCCATTCGCCGGGGCATCGGTCATGTGTACGGCCGTGTCCGGGCCCGGGTGCCCATCCTGTGGCGGAGCCTGCGCTTTAAGGTCGTCCGCCGGACGGAGCACTTCGCCGATGAGGTGCTGTTCCCCTACCGCATCCTGCACGATGAAACAGCCGAGCTGGCCGCCGCCCTGCGGGATAAGACCCCGGAAGGGAAAGCCGGCCGCCGGGAGGCCTGGCGGGATTACAGCCGGGCAGTTGCCCGCCCCTTAAACCGCATCGCCAATTTCTTTGCACCCATCTTCGGCCTGGCCATTCTGGCCGGCGCCATCGCCTTCTTCAATCAGTTTACCTTTGCCCTTCGGGTGGAGTATAACGGCGAGTCCATCGGCTACATCGCCCAGGAAAGCGACTTTTACGAGGCACGGGATGCCATGCTGGCTCGCCTCATCAATGAGGAATACATCCCGCCGGAGGATACCATCCCCACCCTTTCTTTGGCTGTTGCCAAGGAAAAGGACCTCCTGACCAAGGAAGAACTCACCGATGCCATCATGCGCTCCTCCGGCAATGAGCTGGTGGATGCCTCCGGCTTCTATCTCGAGGGCAAGTTCCTCGGCGCCTTGGAGGACGGCAATGAGTTCCTGCTCTACATGGATAAGGTGCTGAATAACTACCGCACCGGGGAAGAGCACGAAACGGTGCAGTTCACCAAAAATATCCGGCTGGAGGACGGCGTTTATCCCGTTAGCTCGCTCATGACCGTTTCCAATCTGCAAAGTTACCTGCGCAGCAATAAGGAGCTGCGCCGCAGCTACACCGCCCGCCCCGGCGAGACCATCGAAGCCATCGCCAAGCGCTACGGCCTGACGCTGGAGGAGATGTACGACCTCAATACGGAGCTGGAGGAGTATCTCACCGCCCTGCGGCAGCAGCAGCTGGGCTACGATCCCGATTCGGTCATCCTGCCCGATTCCGGTACCCCGGCCGAGGAGTGGAACGCCCGGCTGGAGGATATTTCCGTCAATGGCGAAACTCCGCTGGAAACCGCCGTCAATAACGGCATGGTGCTGTATATGGGCCTGCTGTACTGGCCGGAGGACCTGCCGGATGGCGCCGCCGAGGAGCTGGCCGCGGCCGCCGGGGATAACAATGCCCTGTACCGTCTGCAATATGGCATCACCGATGAAACGGCGGAAGCCCCTGCCGATGAGGCCCCGACGGATGCCGCTACCGGCGATACAGCCGATTCGACCGATCCCGCCACGCCGGCGGAGGACGCCGAAAGCGGCGAAACCACCACCGGCACCCCCATGCAGACCATCAGCCTCATCCCGTTGGAGCAGGTGCCCCTGCAGGGCGATGAGGAACTGCTGGTGGTGCAGATGGATGTGGAGCTGGGCATCCAGGTGACCCGCCGGGAAACCTATATGGCCAATGTCCAGTTCGGCACCACCTATCAGGATAACAACAAAAAGCCGATCGGGGATACCAGCACCATTTCCGCCGGTATTTACGGCCAGGATGAAGTGGTGGCCGATGTCACCTACATTGACGGCGTAAGAGTGGGCGAAACGGTGCTGAGCCGTACCCGCCTCAAGGACCCGGTCAATCAGGTTATTGCCCGCGGCACCCAGACCATTGATGACTATTTTGCGAGCACCGGCGGTCGGTTCATCTGGCCCGCCGATGGCGGCTACTTCTATGGCTCACTGGGCAGCTACGGCGGCCACACCGGCATGGATATCGCCTGTCCCCTCGGCACCACGGTCCGTGCCTCCAAGGCGGGTACCGTTACCACCGCCCTCAATTACGGCTGGAACTACGGCTATGGTAAAACGGTGGTCATCAACCACGGCTACGGCCAGATCACCCGCTATGCCCATATGTCCAATGTCATTGTTACGGTCGGCCAGTATGTCAAGCAGGGCCAGGTCATCGGTTACAGCGGCAGCACCGGCAATTCCACCGGTCCGCACCTGCACTTCGAGATCCGTATCGATGGTGCCATCAAGGCGCCGGAGAACTATATTGGCAAGGTCTACAACCGCTAAGCCAAAGAAAAATACAAGCCTTACAGTCCCCCCAACGGAGTACTCCGCTGGGGGGACTTTTTGGGGGAAAGAGGCAAGGCCCACAGTGTTTTGAGGGAAGCCTCCCCCAAAATGAGCTGCGGCAGGTTGGCTGCTATTTTGCCGTCCTACCGGTGAGCTGCCGGAAAGGGAAAACTTTACTGCCCCGTGGCAGTGATGGTAATCTGCAGGGTCAGATCGGCGGCGGGGGCGGCCCCTAGAGCATAGACGGTTAGGGTGCCATTGGCATTGGCAGCGGTAAGGGCGGTGACCCCGGCCTCCTGCAAGGCCATCAGCTGGGCGGCGGTGGGATGCAGAGCCACCAGCGAACCAGCGGTCAGTCCGGCCAAAGCGGCGGCTTGGGAATAGGGTTCCTCGGTACTCCATCCGGCAGCGGTAAGGGTGATGCTCCCCAAAGTAATGGCAGCTTCGCCGGGATCGCCCTTCGGCCCTTGGGGGCCGGTTTCGCCGGGGTCGCCCTTCGGTCCCTGAGGGCCGGTCTCACCGGGGTCGCCCTTTGGCCCTTGAGGGCCGGTTTCGCCGGGGTCGCCCTTCGGTCCTTGGGGGCCGGTCTCACCAGTGTCGCCCTTCGATCCCTGAGGGCCGGTCTCACCGGGGTCCCCTTTTGGCCCCTGAGGACCGGTTTCACCGGGGTCCCCTTTTGGCCCCTGAGGACCGGTTTCGCCGGGGTCACCCTTCGGCCCTTGGAGGCCGGTTTCCCCGTTTTCCCCTTTCGGCCCTTGCGGGCCGGTCTCACCAATGTCGCCCTTCGGCCCCTGGGAACCGGTCTTACCAGTGTCGCCCTTCGGTCCTTGAGGGCCGGTTTCACCAGTGTCGCCCTTTGGCCCTTGAGGGCCGGTCTCACCGGGGTCCCCTTTTGGCCCCTGAGGACCGGTTTCGCCGGGATCGCCGTTTTGGCCGTCTTTTCCGTCCTTACCGTTGGTGCCGTCTTTGCCATCCCGGCCGTTAAACAGCCCGGCATCGGCATCGGTCCGGAGGGCATCTGCCACCGAAACGGCGGCTTCCGCCTTGGTAAGCAGGCTTTGGACGAGGGTGGGGGTGGCTTCAGTGGGGGTATTTTCCTCCGGCTGGGTGCCGGTGCATATGGGCCCCAGCAGGCAGCTGACTGTCGGCAGGACCATTTTCTCCCCGCGGGTGCCGTATACCCCCACACGCAGGTACTCGCCCGCACGGGTGAGACATTCCCACGGGATGAAGCATTGGTTATCCTCCCCCAGCAGGCAGCTGACGCTGACGGTGCCGGCGGTGAAAACGGCGGTGCGATCGAGGGCGGCCCACTGCGGGGAGAAGCAGAACCGCACCGGGACGGCCTGTACCATACCGGTGGTGAGAAGTTCATTTTGGGCCACGGTGATGGCGGCCCCGGTGACTTGACAAATGATCATAAATTTCCTCCTTGTGATAAGATCCCCTGCACTAATACGGCAAAATGGCCGCTTTTTTGCATGTGAAAGGTTAATATTTCACTT
>OLYN01001358.1_pt1 | contig 12596 bp, 7 predicted proteins | sample 1674231 | NCBI WGS metagenome assembly OLYN01 (sample SAMEA103958153, study PRJEB25191) | human gut metagenome
GTATAAGGTAGCTGTAGAAGAGAAATACCGCTTCTTCAGCTTTGGGGATGCGATGTTGATTCTTTGAAAATCGGTCGATGATTCGCCCGATTCTCAAAACATTATCAAGACAAAACATCGCCTAGGCGATGTTGATAATAATTTCTGAACCCTGCCGTTTCGGCGGCACAAGGCTGCACGGCTGTTTTCCGTGCACAGAAAGGAACGATACCATGCCTTCTTTGACCACATACAAGCTCCTCAAGCAGGAGCACGACGCCCGGCGGGGCGAGTTCAAGACCGTGCACGGCACGGTGCAGACTCCCGCGTTCCAGAATGTTGCCACGGCGGGTGCCATCAAGGGCGGCCTGTCTGCGCAGGATCTCAAGGACATCGGCGCACAGGTCATGCTCTGCAACACTTACCATCTGCACCTGCGCCCCGGCGACAAGCTGGTGGCCGACATGGGCGGTCTGCACAAGTTCACCCGCTGGAACGGCCCCATCCTGACCGACAGCGGCGGATTTCAGGTGTTCAGCCTCTCCAAGCTGCGCAAGATCACCGAGGAGGGCGTGACCTTCGCTTCCCATCTGGACGGCCACCGCATCTTCATGGGCCCCGAAGAGAGTATGCAGATCCAAGCAAACCTCGGCTCGACCATCGCCATGGCCTTTGACGAGTGCGTGGAGAACCCTGCACAGCACGATTACTCCAAGGCAAGCTGCGACCGCACGGTTCGCTGGCTGGCCCGCTGCAAGGCCGAGATGGCCCGTCTGAAGCACGAGGGCAAGGCGGTCAACCCGGATCAGCTGCTGTTCGGCATCAATCAGGGCTGTACGTATGCCGACCTGCGCGTGGAGCACATGAAGCAGATCGCTGAGATGGATCTCGACGGCTACGCCATCGGCGGTCTGGCTGTCGGCGAGCCTACCGAGATCATGTACGAGATGATCAGCGAGGTCGAGCCCTACATGCCCAAGGACAAGATCCGCTACCTGATGGGCGTCGGCACCCCCGGCAACATCATTGAGGCTGTTTCCCGCGGCGTTGATCTGTTTGACTGCGTAATGCCCAGCCGCAACGCCCGCCACGGCCACCTGAACACATGGGGCGGCATCATCAATATCAAGAACGCCAAGTACGAGCGGGACGAGCGCCCCATCGACCCCACCTGCGGCTGTCCGGCGTGCCGGAACTATTCCCGCGCCTATATCCGCCACCTGTTTAAGGCAGAAGAGCTGCTGGGAATGCGTCTGGCCGTTATGCACAATCTGTGGTTCTACAATCATCTCATGGAGCGCATCCGGGATGAGCTGGACGCGGGCACCTTCACGGCCTTCCACGACCGCTATGTGAAGCTGCTGGATACAAGAATCTGAGGGTTTTCACACTTTAGCCTTGCAACAGGCCGAAGATGGGATTATAATAGGCTTATCTGAATTTTGAGAGGAGATTTTGCCCCATGCAATTTCTGACGACTACGACCGAAAGCTATATCAGCCTGTTCTTTACGCTGGCTCTGATGCTGGTTCTGCTCTACTTTATGATCTATCGTCCCCAGAAGAAGCAGGAGAAGAAGGACGCTGCGATGCGTGCTGCTCTGGAGATCGGCGATCAGGTCACCACCATCGGCGGTGTGATCGGCCGTGTGGTTGCCATCAAGGACGACACCTTCGTTCTGGAGACCGGCTCCGACCGTGTGAAGATCCGCTTCACCAAGAGTGCCATCAGCTCTGTGGAAAAGCTGAACATGGACAACGCTCCTGCTAAAAAGTAATTTCCGCTTCCGGTACTTTTTCACGCGCCTTCCTGCATACAGTAGTGCAGGGAGGCGCGTTTTTATGTCTGAACAAAAGAAGTTTTCCGTAGGCCCGGCGCTGCTTGCGTTCGGCATCGGCGGCGCGTTTGCCGGTGGCTGCATGGCGGGGCTGGCGTATCTGATGGCGCGGCAGGGGCTCTCGCAAGCCGCCGCGTGGCCCATGGCAAGCGCTGCAGTCTGTGCGGGCAGTCTGCTCAGCGGATGGCTGGCGGCATTTTTCCAGCGCAGCAGGGGATTGCTCTGCGGCGCAATACAAGGCATCCTGTTCGTCCTGCTGCTGACCATTTTTGGCCTTTGGGCCGGGTTTTCGCCCACCGAGATGCAGCTTCTGCGGTTTGCCCTTGTGTTTCTGTTTGGCTGTATGGGTGGTATCTTCGGGATGCTGCGCGCTGAGCGGCGGCATCATTAAAACGATTTGCATCAAAAAAGCAGGAGGAATCCAAACATGTGGGTCTATCAGGAACAGCAAAACCTTCCCGCACTGTCTGCCGGGGCAGATGCCCCGGAACCAGTGGAACCGGGGCTTGTGCCAGAGTGCTCTGCCCCTGTGGCGGAAACGCTCCCGGCGGAACCGATCATTGAAGAGGCCGAGGCGAAGGAGAAGATTCCAAAACGCACTCTGCCCCATGCCAGCCGGGACTGCATCCTGCTGGCGGGAGCCTATCTGTTCGGAACCTTTCTTGCCGGGGCGCTGTCCGCTCTGTGCAGCGCCGGAGAGCTGGAAACGCTGGGGTATTACCTCGACTGTTGGCGTGCTTCCTTTGCGGCGAATACCGCCGCCGAGGTCGTCGGCCTGTTCCGCACCGAATTCCTGACTACATCCGGCGCACTGGTCGTCCTGCTTTTGCTGGGACTCTCCGCCATCGGTTCGCTGCCCATCTTTTTCTTTGTGATGCTCTACGGGACCGGGGCCGGGATGCTTTCCTTCCAACTGCTTGCGGATCTGAACTGGAAAGCGCTGGCCGCTTATTGCATCGCTTCCGGTGTCCCGACAGCATTGGCCGCCGGGTGCCTGTGCCTGTTCGGGGCGTCGGCGCTGCAGGTCAGCGGGAAGATCCAACGCTGTTCCTTTGGAAAGGTGTTTCACTCCACCGGCGCATGGGGGCTCGTGGGGCAGTTTGCCCAAACCCTGTTTCTGCTGCTGCCCATCTGCGGCGCTGCGACCGGAATGCTCTACCTGTGCGGCCAGATGAAGCTTACTTTTTGACAATGAAGCATGAAGTCGCAGCAATCATCTCCGCGGCCGAGGGTCTTGGTGCGGCGCACTGAAATTCGGCGCGGGCTGGGGTATCAACTCGGTGGGCGCGGCCGACCTTGCCAAGACCATGGGTTCGGACTACGCCAAGGACACGTTGGCCGGGCAGATCGCGGCCAAGATCCAGAGCCTTGTGGGGGATGCACCCTTTGCAAAGGCCCACACGACAGTAGCGGCAGCGCTCTCCGGCGGCATCGACAATGCCATGCAAGCCTTTGTGGAAAGCTATGCCGACAAGGCCATCGACGCGGCGCTGGGTGACGAGAAAGCGGCGCAGAGCCTGTTTACCACGGATACCCTGATCGCCGCGCTGGAAAGCGGCCTTTCCGGCGGAGCCTCCGGCGCGATGGGCGGTGCTGTAGGCTCCGTTCTGGCGAAGTACAATGACGGCAACGCCAGCCTACTGGGACAGGCGGAGTATTACGATCAGCTCGACAAGTACGAGAAGGCCGTGGCGGCGGAGAAAAAACGGCAGCAGCGGGTGGAAGAGCCGGGAATGGCGAGTGAGCAGCAGACGGCACAAGAGGCTGCGAAAGCCGACAGCGGGCTTGCCCTCTCAGGCGCTTCGCGCCAGCTCCCCCAAAGTGGGAGCCCTTGGCAGGACGGTGGGGCTGTGCGGAATGAGCAAAGCTCGACGGCGCAGAAAAGCGAGGGCTCCGAGGCAGAGGGATTGAAGAGTGACAACCCTGCGGTGCAGCAGTATGCCAAGGTGGTGCAGGAGAATGCGCTGACCGGAAAGACCATCAACCTGTTTGCGCCGGAAGCTGGGAACGAAGCAAACCGCGCGGCCTTTGAGGAAGCCTATGGGGTACAACTTCCCGGCACAGCAGCAGCGACCCGGCGGGCGTTGCGGCAGGTGGCCGAACAGGAAACCGCCGCAAGAAATGCAGCGAACGCGGAACAAAATGCGGCGAACGCTGCAAAGCCGGAAGCGGAACAGACCGTGGAAAACGCCGGGGAAACGGTGGATAAACCTCTCAGTCACGCTTCGCGTGACAGCTCCCCTAATGAGGGGAGCCCTTGGCAGGACGGTGGGGCTGTGCTGGGTGAGCAGGGCCCGACGATGCAGAAGAGCGATGGCTCCGCGACAGAGGAAAGAGAGTATGCGGACGTAGACCGGAAGGTTGACCCGGCGGGGCTGGACGCGGCGGACGAGGGAAGCGGGCAGATGCGGGAGACCTACGGGCTGCGGGAACCCAGCGGCCAGACGGCCCGGCAGAGCGAGGTACAGCGCCAGTTGGAGCAGTGGGGCGTGGAGAGCGGCAAGACCAAGGCCGCGCAGGACATCAGCCAGAAGCTGCCCGCCAACGTGGATGCTGATCGGTATGCCGCCGCGGCTTCAACGATCTACCATCTGGCGCAGATGGACGAGGTGAAGAGCTTCGACGACGCGCTGCGGCTGGCCGGTGTGATGGACAATACTGCCCTGAACGTCAATTATATTCTGGACAGCGGCGAGGGCGGGCGGATCGCGCTGAATACCGCCTACCTCTACGGTGCAGATGCCAAGGAACAGGCGGGTGGCTACGGCGGCGGCCTGACCGACCAGAGCACGAGCGGACAGGGACGGGTCTACTATGAAGGGACGCTGGATCACGACGGCACCGACATGGGCAGCCAGATCATCGAGCTGAACGCCGCCGCCACCGGCACCGACGCTGTGCTGAAGAACGTGCTGCAAAACAATCCGAACGTCCGGGCCTATGTGGACAGCGAGACGGCCCGTATTTTCTTCGGGGACAGCGTCAGCGACATTTTCGGCACCGTGCTGCACGAGGACTACCACTGGTATAACTCCCTCGACCAAGCGGGCGCAAAGAGCTTGCAGGACCATGCTCTGACCTACCTTGCCCAGATGGACGGATATGAGAGCGTAGACGAGATGATCCGTGACAAGATGGACGTGTACGCCAGCCAGAAGCTTACCTACGAACAGGCAGCCGAAGAGCTGGTGGCAGATGCGTGGCGGGGGATCTTTGCGACGGAAGCGGACTTCAAGCGCTGGGTGGAATTCCAGCGCGGACAGGCCGAGAAAAATGCGGGCGTGAGGGGTTCCATCCACAAGGTGATGAACCGGGTGAAGAATCTGCTGAGCGACATCATCAGCCGGGCCAAGGAAGTGCTGACCATCGACCCCAGCAATGCCGCCGCCCTGAAGGCAAAGCGGCTGGCCGAGGCCCAGAGACGGACCTTGCAAAACGAATACTTCGCCCACGCCGAAAAGGCCATGGACACCCTGCGGGCAGCAAAAGAAAACGCCGCAGCTCTCAAGACCGAGAGCGCGGCGGAACAGCAGGGGGTGAGGTATTCTCTGCCGGACATGGCAAAGGAAACGGAAGCGGAAAAGACCGAACGGCAAATGGCGCTGACCATCCACCCGGCAAAGACCAACGCAGAGCGGACAGCAAAGGTCAGTGAAACAGACTGGTCCGGACAGAGGATTCAAGATGTTAAAAAAGGCTTGAGAAAAATTCTGAATGAATTTGGAATTATTGATAAGACCTACACAATCAATGATCCGAAGGTGGAATTTGAATACCGGACCAAAACCGTAAATGTGGGAGCGAATCATCAAGCAGAACTCACAAAGAGTGAACTGAATGATTTTGCATTGGTACAGGCCAATATCGAGGAAGTCTTAAAAGAGGCAAAACCGCTGGAAGCTCATAGAAACAGGAAGAAAAACGATCATGTGGAAGGTATGATCGTGTTGGCATCGGCCTTGCAGGATGGAGAGCGAATCATCCCGGTCAAGGCAGAACTTAAAATCTATGATGATGGCCCGACCGTTCTGTATATTGCACTCGCTGAAACATCCGCAAAAGACAGCAGCGAAGCAGCACAAAAAAGAAGAGCCGGATCAAAAGCAGAGCGAAACGCTGCAAACAACGCTCCTCTTCTGCCTACCGGCTCTTCTAAGCTAACTATAGCGGATTTTTACGACCTTGTCAAGGATTATCCCAACTTCACAAAGTACTTTTCAAACGAAGTGGCGTATAAAGCGGAACAGGTTGAGGAGCTGAAGCAGGAAAGCCGGGATTTGGAAAAACAGCGACGTGAGCTAAATGCAGAACGGGCAGCGTGGATGGACAGCGCCGAGGTAAAAGAACTTGAAACCAAGAAGAAATCTCTGGGATTGTTTTCTGCTGAGGCAAAGGCATTTAAGGCTGGTGAGGAGTATCAGGCATACCTTGCAAACCGGAAAAAATTCAACCATCGTGGTGAGGAACTGACTGCTCGAATCAGTGAAGTGGATGATGCGCTTCGGGAAGCCAATGACAGACTGGAAGCCCGAAAGCGGGAAATCCGAAATGACCAACAAATCAACTATAATTGGCTGGCTGAAAAGGCTGGCGGTGCGGCAGAGTATCACCGCCAGCTTGCAAAAGAAAAATTCGGTACGACGGACGCCTTTGAAAAGGCCGGTTACATCCTGCCGGATGGGCAAATGCTGAACTTTGCACAGTATGAATCCACCCGCGACACGGACCACCGGGAGATCATGGACGTGTTCGGGCCGACCGACGTGAAGGAGGGCACCGACGCGCTCAACAAATTTCTTGCCGAAGGCAACATCCGCGTGATGGCTGAGCAGCCGGGCATCGACCTTTCGGCCAGCGTGGAGCCGACGGCGCAGCAGTTGGAGCAGATCCGGGAGATGGCAAAGACACTGGGGGCAGAGAAGCGCCAGTTCACGCTGGACTTCTCGACCAAAGACGGCGGCATTGCAGCGACCAAAGACTATAGCGGACATATCGATGCGGACAAGATCGTGCGGGAAATCCGAGAGTATTACAAAACCGGAGAACTCCCGGCGGAAAGCAGCCTTGCACGATTCCGGTATCAGTTGAACGAACAGGCAAAACAGGCCGACCGGGATGCGAAGCGGAACCGCCAGCGGCAAGCCAGCCGGACCATTGCGGACAACAGCGCGGCCATCAAGACGCTGACCGAGATTATGGGCCTGACCCGCGGGGTGCGGGTGAGCGACGACAGCATTCTGGGCGTGGCAGAACAGCTGGTGAAGGCCAGCGGCGCGAAGGGCAAGGCCGACACCGAGCGTGTGGCCCGCGAGATGCGCACCCTGATCGAGTACATGAAAACCGAAGGGGCCGACATGAACAAGGCGCAGGGGCTGGCCGAGACCATTGCCGGGGAGATCCTCGACGAGGCGACTTACCGGAATACGGAGCTGTGGCAGCAATACCCGGAATACCACGAGCTGAGCTACACCGTGGACAAGAACGGCAAAGCCAAGGCGGAGCTTGTGCGCCAGTACGGAAGCTGGGGCGAAGCGGTGGCCGAGGCCCGGAAGCACGGCGTGAAGCTGCGGCAGGAGGAAGGACACCGGGACGGAAACCCGGCGGAAGAATACGAGGCCATTGTGAACGATACCCGGAGCATGGGCGGCACAAAGCAGGGCGCAGCGGAATTGTTCCGGGGAGCCGCCAAGGCAGCGGGCGTGGACGGCGCGGCCAGCATGGAGAGCACCGAGTGGCTGGATGTGCTGATGAACGTGCACGACACCATCAAGCCCAAGATGATGAGCCGGTTCGCGGATGTGGCTGAGTACGAAGATGCCAAGGTGGAGCTGGCGGGCCGGATGATCGGCGACCTGTTGAATGTGAACGAGATGAACGACGCACAGGCCATCTTCGATTCCTTCCAGCAGTGGCAGCGCCGGGCCGCAGCGGCAGCAGCCGGAGACGAAACCAGTGCGGCCAAGGCCGTGAAAGACCTGCGGGCTGTGCAGAAGGAGCAGACGAGAGAATTCAACCGGCGTTTGGCGGAGAACCAGAAAGCCGGGAACCAGAGCGAAGCAGTGCAGCAGATGCAGGAGCAGCAGCGCCGGAATGCCAAGGCAGAAGCGATGCTGAACGCCAATCTGGATGCACTGGGGGTGGACATCACCAACTCCGGCGACATGGCCGAGAAGCTGGATGTGCTGAAGGAAGCCTACGAACGGGAATGGAGAGCCGAGAAAAAGCGCCTGAAGGAAGAGCGGCAGCAGATGTTGGACGAGATCACGCTGGAAAACAAAACTCTGAAAGCGGAGAACCGGGATCTCGCCCGGCAGGTGGCCAACGAGCAGCGCCGGGCTGACCGGGCGGAGTACAGCCAGATCGTGCAGGAGCGCGAGATCATGGAGTGGGAAGCCGAGAACCAGAAAAAAGCCGAAGCGTGGCAGCAGAAACAGGCCCAGAAAAATGCCATTGCGGTGGAAGTGGCCCGCCAGCAGCGGGACGAGGACATTGCGGTGGCAAAAGCACTGGCCGAAAAGCGGGTGCAGCGGGCGCGGGACGGACGGAAAGCCGACGAACTGAAGCGGAGCATCCGGAACAACGCCGCCCAATTGAACCAGATGATCCTGCGGCCGACGAAGGGCAAGTATGTGCAGAAGGATTTTATTCATTTGGCCGTAGAGGTTGCTAAAATGGCAGACATGACCATTCTAAATGATAAAGCAGTAGCTCGGCTGGAAGATTTGCAGGGAAGTATCAAGGATATGATGGGAACAAAAGAAGACCCAAGCAGTATTGGATACGATTGGGATAAAACTGGCGTCCCTGATTTGATTCAAACTCTGCGAGATGAACTCAGAAAAAGCAAGAAGAATAAGCTCAACCTGCTTAAGCAGCAGCTGACCGAGGCCGAGGCGCTGGGCGACGGCGAAAAGGCCGAGAGGCTGCGGGACCGCCTGAAGGCCCGTATCAGGGAGACGGAGAACCGCACCTATCTGCCTATGACGGTGGAGCAGCTGCGGATGCTGAAAGCCATCACGGCGGGGACGCTGCACGTGATCCGCACCGAAAATAAGACCTTGAGCCTTGCCAAGACCGAGGAAGTGGACGTCTTTGCCCAGAAGGCCGGGCTGGAAGTGCTGGCCGCCAAGGGAAACGAGACCGGCAGAATCCGGGATGCACTGACCAAATACAATCTCGACATGCTGGGCGCGAAGCGAGTCTTCCGGATGCTGGGCGGGTACACCAAAAACGGCCAGATGGAAAAGCTGGCCGACATGCTGAACCAAGGCCAGCTCCGGCAGACCCAGATCACGGTGGAAGGCACCAAGCTCTTCGACAACGTGACAGGCAAGGCCAACCTCAAGCAGATGGAGCGGTTCGCTGGCCCCGGCGCGGAGCTGGTAGACATCGGGCTGACGGACGCAAAGGGCAAGGCCGTGCCGCTGACCCATGGGCAGCTGTGCAGCCTGTACATGCACTTGCAGAACACGGACAGCCGGGAGCACCTGCTCAACGGCGGCCTGACTCTGCCGGACACAACGCTCTACAACGAGGGTGACATCGAGCGGGCCTACCAGAAGGGGCAGACCGTGAGGATCGGAATGCTGACGGGGGCCGACGGAATGCCCATGGCCGACACCATCCTGAACACCGTGGAGAATGCCCTGACCGACTACGACCGGAAGTGGATCGAGGACATGAAGGGATTCTTCGGGGACTACACCACGAACCTCATCAACGAGACCAGCATGAAGCTGGTGGGATTCCAGCGGGCGACGGTGAAGAACTACTACCCCATCGCGGTGGACAAGACCCAGCTGGCCAGCGAGATCGAGGGCCTGAAGCTGGACGCCACCATCGAAGGACGCGGAATGCTGAAGGAGCGCGTGAAGAGCGGCTTGCCCATCCTGCTGGAAGAGTGCAGCAGCGTGGTGCAGCGCTCTTTGCGGGACACAGCGGCCTACGCGGGCCTTGCAGCTCCCATCCGGGACGCAAACCGCATCCTGAACGCGAATGTGGAGACAGAGGACGGCATCCAAAAGCTGAAGAGCGGCGTGCTGAAGGAACACTGGGGACGGGACGCGGTGAACTACGTGGATTACCTGCTGACCGACTTGCAGACGAAGCAGCGCAAGCGCTCGGACGGCATCGGCCGGGTGATGGGAAAGCTGCGGGGCAACTATGCCGGGGCCATCCTGACGCTGAACCCCGGTGTTGCCATTGCACAGGCGGCGTCCCTGCCAACGGCGGGGGCCGTGCTGGGCAGCGATACCATGGCGGCGGTGCTGCCCTTCGTGAAAAACCTCTCCGGCAAGCAGCGGCGGGCACTGGAAGCGGAGATCAGCGCCCACGGCGACGCGCTGCTACAATACCGACTGCAGGGCAGCCAGCGCGGGGAACTGGCGTCCATCGGCGTTTCGGGGAGCTTTGCCGAAAAGGCCATGGACAAACTGCCCAAGAGCGTGACCGGCTGGATCAACTCGATGGACGAGATCACGGTGGCGGCACTGTGGGAAGCCTCAAAGCACTACGTGGAACACCACGCGGCAGAGTTTGCCGACGGTGCGGCCACCAAGGGCAGTGACGCCTACTGGAAAGCTGTGAACCAGATGTACCAGAAGGTCATTGAGGAGACCCAGCCCAACTATACCGTGATGCAGCGGGCGGGCATCCAGCGCAGCGACAACGAGATCACCAAGACGCTGACCATGTTCACGACCCAGCGGTTCCAGAACTACGGCATCCTCGCCGATGCGGTGATGGACTACAAGGCCCAGAGAGCCCGGTACAATGCAGAGAAGAGCGCCGAGAACAAGGCCGAAGTGCAGCGGGCCGGGCAGAGCTTGCGCCGGGCTGCTACAAGCCAAGTGATACAGACGGCGGTATTCGCCCTGATGAAGATCGGCGCGGACTTCCTGCTGCATCGGTGGGATCGCGAGCAGGATGAAAACGGCGACGTGACCGCCGAAAGCCTGTGGAACCGGTTTGCGGGGCTGTTCACCGAGAGCGCGGCGGGCAACTTCCTGTTTGGTTCGGAAATCTACAGCATGGTGGGCAACGCAGTGAACGGCACGGACTACGATGTGGTGAGCGCGACCAACATCAGCGCCGTCAACGACCTGTTTGCCGCTACCACGAAGCTGTACACCCTGATCCGGAAGGACACCACCGGCATGGACGAAGAGGAACTGGAAGCCTACCACCGGAAGCTCCGGAAGGCCGGGGTCGATGTGATGGAATATGGGCTGGACATCGCGGGCATCCCGGCGGCAAACGGGCGGAAGATGGTAGAAGCCTTCGCGGCCTACGCGGACGACGTGCAGGGCCTTGCAAACGGCGAAGGGTTCAGCCTGAACGGGACCCCGGCCAGCGCGACCGGACAATACGACCGGCTTTTCAACGCCATTGAGCGGGGTGACGCGGAGGAAGCTGCGGCCGCTCTTGGCAAGCTCGAACAGATGGGCAAGAGCGACAAGGTGAAGGCGGAACTCAAGAAACGCCTGAAGAACTACGACCCGGACATCGAGACAGCGGCCAAGGCCCGGAACGCGGGCAATGACAGAACCCGGCAGAAGGCGACCGAGGACTGCATCCGGGCACTTTATAAAGGGCTTGGCATCCGGGAGGGCGTCAAAGAGGATGCAGCCAAGCGGGAGGCCATCATCGACCTTGTGACCGGGGCCGTGAACCAGAAGGCCGATGAGCTGCTGGCCGGAGACAAAGACCGGAATGTTTACGATGATCTGACCGACGCACTGGAAGTGGGCCGTGCCAAAGATGTGCAGACCGAGATCGACCGGCTGCTGACTGCGGGCAAGGACAAGGATGCCATCAAGAGCAAGATCACCGGCGTTGTCAAGAGCGAGTATCTGGCCGGGAATGACCACGACCGGGAGAAGCTGGCGGAGATGCTGCTGCGGCTGGAAGCCGGAGGCGAACCTCTGTACGAAGAGAAAAACTTCGAGAGCTGGATCAAACAGGACGAGAAGAAGCAGGAAGCCGCGGCGGGAGCCGTGGATGAGTGGGCGGGGGTGAGATAGTTGATTTTTTGCTCGGTATGGTGTATACTGCTGGTAAGAAAGTTGGAATTTCCGACTTTGGAAGAACTGCAAGGAGATGACCGATATGCTGACAGAACTTCGGGCAAAATCACAGATCACGATCCCGCGCGACATCGTGGCACATCTGGGGCTTTCGGAAGGCGATAAGCTGGACATTGTGGAAAAGAACGGAACCATTCAGATCATGCCGGTGGCAGTTTATCCGAAAAAATATCTGGATGAACTTCGGGGAGAAATCAATGAAGCAAAGGCAAAGGTTGCGGCGGGAGAGCAGCCGACGTTTGACTCCGTAGATGCCTTGTTTGAAATGCTGGATGGTGCAAATTGATGGCTTATAAAATCACATACACCAAGCGATTTGTAAAAAAACTAAAACGACTGAACGCCAATGAACGCGGACAACTGAAAAAGAAGCTCGAATTCCTAATGCAGGATCCGTTGCACCCATCCCTGCGCACAAAGCGCATCCAAGGCACAGCAGATCTGTTTGAATTCAGCGTCAACATGGATATCCGCGTGATTTGGGAGTACGATGGGGATACCATTATTTTGCTGATCGATATCGGGCACCACGATATCCTGAACCAATTCTGAATCATTCCGGATGAAAAGGACGCCTCGGCCAAATTGGCCGGGGCGTTTTTGTTTGCCCGGCGGAAAAAGTAGCAAGTAGTCTGGCCCGGCGGGAGATGATACACTGGGGCAGAAGGGAGGAAGAGCATGAGCGAGTTGAACAT
>OLYN01001366.1_pt1 | contig 12542 bp, 9 predicted proteins | sample 1674231 | NCBI WGS metagenome assembly OLYN01 (sample SAMEA103958153, study PRJEB25191) | human gut metagenome
ATATTGTGACTTTATATCACTTACATATTTATCACTTTGAATCAATGCATAATTGAGCTGCATTTCATTATCTATCGTTATTGGTGATGTATAGATTGTTCCGTTTGAATTGCTCGGAATCGACTTATCGAGCGTATAAATAAGCTGTGTGTCGGCAGGGATATTATCAAAAGTTACAGTTTGTGTATCTGTATAAAAGCCACCAATAGTGCTTGGAGTCGGAGCTGTATATTCCTTATCAACTAAAAGATTTGGGAAATTAAGCATACCGCTTCCGTAATAATCTTCTTCATCCTCACCCATATAAATTGCTGAGGATTTTATTTCATTTTTTACTTCCGTTGGGGATAATTTTGGGTTTTGCATAAGTATATACGCGCAAGCGGAACTGACAAACGGACAAGCTGCTGATGTGCCGGTGAAATTAGTAATATATGCATTTACCGCCTTATGAGATGCGGTAAAAACATTCTCACCGGGAGCAGCTATATCAACCTCTTTTCCAAAATTTGAAAATGAACATATATGATTATCTTTATTATACGCTCCGACAGTAATTGCAGTTTCACAATTTGCAGGTGTAATATTTTGGACAGGTAAATTGTCGTTACCTGCGGCAACACAAACCGCAACATTGCATTTAACCAATTTATCAACAAGTTCAGTTTGAATTTTCATATTACTATATGGATCAAATACCCCGACACTTAAATTCATAATGTCGGGCTTATTTTTTTCAGCGATAATAGCTTCCATAGCCGCAATAAAAGTTGACAAGGTACAAACACCTTTATCATTCATAACCTTATATGGCTTAATTTTAACATTATCAGGCGTAGCCTGAGCAATAATGCCGGCAACGGATGTACCGTGACCGTTATCGTCCATACAATCGTTTTCGTTTCCGGAATCGCTCATATTAAATGATGTATCGGTAATTTTATCTTTTAGCAGATTGTGTTCATAATTAACACCGGAATCGAAAACACCTATTACAATCTCATTTTCACTATAAGAACTATCGGCTATTCTTGATTTGGCAAAATCAACACCTGTTTCTTGAATTCCCCATTTACTGTCTTCTATATTAACGGCACAAGTATGTAAATATATATCTTTTTCAACAGTATAGCCTTTATCTCTAAGATCATCATATTCTTCAAGCATATCACCTTTATTATTATATTGAAGAACTGCATAATCTAAACCATAAACAGAATCTATAGCATCAGTATTTTTTATTTTGTTTTTGGTTTTGACAATCAAACGATTTTCTGTTGCGTTAGGTGTATTATCATTATAGTGCTTCTCAAATGAATCAGAGTCTGATTCATATTTTTCATTAAGCTTTGCAATTCGACTGCTGAATAAAGAAACGCTTTTTCTTTCAATCTCTGATGCTATTACACTTTGAAGCGGCGCACATATAGATAAAACAATTATAATCGACAGTAAAACGCTCAGCCTCTTTTTCATACAAACTTCCCCTAATATATTTATTAAGTTAATATTAACATAATATTAAGATATTAGCAATACATATTACGATATTGACAATATAAAGTTGTTTTGAATTTAACGATAATCAATTCACTGCATAAAAAGTTTGACTACCTTACCCTCTAATACATCGGGTACGCTGATTGACTGCGGGCAATGATTTTTGCATTTATTGCACCAAGCGCAGGCTGCTGGATTGACATTATAAGAGTTATATTTATCTCTGCCCAAATTGATGTCAATTTCACCTAAAACGACGCTGTTATAAAGAGAGAAAAACGAACTGATTTTAATACCCTTTGGGCAAGGTTGGCAATAGTCACAGCCTGTGCAGGAAATAACCTCGCTTTTGTTAATTATTGCGGCTGCCTTTTCGCAAAGGGAATTTTCAATATCAGTAAACGGCTTAAAATCAGTTAAAGTAGAAAGATTATCAAGCATTTGCTCTGCGCTGTTCATTCCGCTTAAAATTGTGATTATATTTTTATGGCTTGCAACAAAACCCATAGCCCACGAGGCAGGGCTGTTATCAGGCTTTAACGATTTAAACATATCCGATATCTCGTCATTAACCAAAGCAAGCTTACCGCCCCTTACAGGCTCCATAACGATTGTGGGAATACCTGCATCTTCAAGTATTTGGTATTGCATCTTTGCATTTTGATTTTCCCAATCAAGATAATTCATTTGAATTTGAGCAAAATCCCATTTATGAGCAGATACAATATTTCTTAAATCGTCAACCGTTCCGTGAAACGAAAAGCCAATATATTTAATCTTACCCTCTTTTTGCATTTTCTTTAAAAAATCATAAGCATCGAATTTTTCGCATTTTTCAAAATTTTCATTATCAAGAGAATGAAGAAGATAAAAATCAAAATAATCCATACCGGTTCGCTCAAGCTGTTCGTCAAACACAAGCTTCATATCCTCTTTTGTATCACACAACCAAATAGGTAACTTATCGGCAATAAAATATGTATCTCTCGGATATTTATTTAACGCACAACCTATAAAGGCTTCGCTTTTACCGCAATGATACATATATGCGGTATCAAAATAGTTCACTCCGTTTTTATATGCTAAATCGACAAGACTTTGCGCCTTACCATAATCAATATTAGGGTTTGATTCTCTTTTTTCTTCGGTTTCGCACGGCAGTCGCATTGTGCCCAAACCTAAAAGAGATATATTTGTATCCTTAAATTTTCTTTTATCAACCATAAAATATTCCTCACTAAAAAAGGCAGGAAAACCAAAGTCCCCTGCCCGATTAATTATTATTCCTTAGTCCAAGTAACACCCTGCGGTGTATCCTTTAAAATGATGCCCTTAGCTTTAAGCTCGTCACGAATACGGTCAGCCGTTGCCCAATCTTTATTAGCTCTTGCCGTCTGACGTTGCTCAATAAGCGCTTCAATATCAGCGTCAACGTCGTTGCTCTTTCTGTTATAAAGAATACCAAGCACATCGCAAAGTTCGTCAAACACATCAGCGGCTGTTTGACAAACATTTTTAGAAACTTCCTTATCAAGAATAGATATATTAATATCCTTAACAAGGTCAAAGATTGCCGCAACACCGTCGGCAGTATTAAGGTCGTCGTCCATAGCCTCAATAAATTGCTCTCTGCGGCTGTTTATACGGTCGATAAGCTCAGTATCGTCAGCTATGTCTTTAGCGTTTTTAATAGCAAAATCAAGGCTTTCACGGCAAGTATAAAGTCTTTCAAGAGCGCTTTTGCACTGTTCAATTATTTCAAGGCTGTAATTAATAGGTGAACGATAATGAGATGAAACAAGAAAGTATCTGATAACTTCATATCCGTAAACATTGGCAATTTCACGAACTGTTTTGAAATTGCCGAGTGATTTACTCATTTTGACGTTATCAACATTGATATAGCCGTTGTGCATCCAATATTTTGAAAAAGTGCAACCGTTTGCGCATTCGCTTTGCGCAATTTCATTTTCGTGATGAGGGAAAATAAGGTCCTGACCGCCGCAATGAATATCAATTGTATCGCCTAAATATCTTTTATTCATAGCAGAACATTCAATATGCCAGCCCGGTCTGCCCTTACCCCAAGGCGACTGCCAATAAGGCTCACCCTCTTTTGCAGCTTTCCAAAGAGCGAAATCAAGAGGATTTTCCTTTTTCTCTCCGATAGCAATTCTTGCGCCCGACTGTAAATCCTCAATAGGCTGATGGCTTAATTTGCCGTAGTCCTTAAATTTAAGAGTTCTGAAATAAACGTCGCCGTCAACTGAATAAGCGTAACCTTTTTCTTCAAGAGTTTTGATTATATTAATAATCTCATCAATATTCTCCGTTGCCTTTGGGTGAACTGTCGCTTTTTTGAAATTCAATCCGTTAGCGTCAGTCCAAAATTCTTCAATGTACTTTTTAGAAATTTCCTCAAAGGTACTGCCCTCTTCATTTGCACGTTTAATAATCTTGTCGTCAACATCGGTAAAGTTTTGAACAAATTTTACATTGTATCCTCTGTATTCAAGATATCTTCTTAAAACGTCAAAAACACAAAGCGGACGAGCGTTACCGATATGAATATAATTATATACCGTCGGTCCACAAGCATAAATTTTAACTTCCTTAGGGTCATTTGGAACAAACTCTTCCTTTTGACGAGTCATTGTATTATAAATCTTCATTATTTTTGCTCCTTTAATTTTTCAATTTCTTCTTTAAGCTTTTTAATTTCAGCCTGATTTTCTCTAATCAAATTCATAAGCGGATCAGGAATATTGATTTGGTCAAGGTCATCTACCCTTTCGCCGTCAATCCTAACTACCTCACCCGGAACGCCGACAACAGTACAATTAGGTTCAACATCCTTAACAACGACTGCACCTGCGGCGACTTTAGCATTTCTGCCAATAGTAATAGGTCCTAAAACTTTAGCGCCGGAGCCTATCATAACGCCGCTTTCAATAGTTGGGTGACGTTTGCCGACATCCTTGCCGGTACCGCCAAGTGTTACGCCCTGATAAATCATAACGTCATCGCCGATTTCAGTTGTTTCGCCGATAACAATACCGTTACCGTGATCAATGCAAACTCTTCTGCCAATTGTAGCACCGGGGTGAATTTCGATACCTGTTTTATGCGCCGAACGCTGACTGATATATCTTGCTATAAAAGGCATATTATGATTTAAAAACCACTTTGCTCTTTTATGGCTTTGAAGTGCCTTAAATCCTGGGTAAAGAAGCACTATTTCAATAGGACTTCTCGCCGCCGGGTCGTGCTCCATAAAGCTTTTAATATCCTCTTTAAATGAGTCAAACATATAATATAATCTCCCTTACAGATTTCAATATAATAAAACAAAAGCCCCTGTCAAATTGACAGAGGCAATAAAATACTGCGGTTCCACTCTTGTTTATACTCAGGCTGCAAAATATACAGCTTATGCCTATAACGTGGCAAAACGGCTTAAAATACTAAATTCCTTTAAGCAACTCCGCAGTGCATTTTAGCAGATTATTTATAAAGCCTCACAGCAAAACGGCTCATTCTCTGAATAAATAATTAACTGCTTACTTCTCTGCATCACAGTTTTTAATATTAAACAATTATTTCTACTATTATTATATATATTTTTTTGAAATTTGCAACAATTATTTTGTTTTTATTAAATGCCAACCGTCTTTAGCATAAATAAGACCGCTTAAAACCGCAACAACGCTTACAACCCAAAATGCAATAGCACAATAAACATTGAGCCAAGGAGTCGTAGTTGTGATGTCAGCCGCACCCTCACCGATTGCAAGAAGAAGGAAAGTCATACCTGTTGTTGACATTTGAAGAAACGTTTTGCACTTACCAAAACCGTTTGCGGCAATAACCTCACCGTTTGCGGCGGCGAGCATTCTTATTCCTGCAACGAGAAATTCCCTTGCAAGCATAAGAAGAATACAAAGTTCTGTATGCCAACCCATATTGATAAATACAAGATAAGCGGCAAAAACGAGAGTTTTATCTGAAAGTGGGTCCATAACCTTACCAAAATCAGTCACAAGACCTTTTTTTCTTGCAATAATTCCGTCAGCCTTGTCACTCATACATGCAACGAAATATACAAGAAGTGCCGCAACCCAATGGTATTTAAATTCTATAAGTGAAAATGCCATTAAAAAAGGAATACAGCAAAAACGAAACACTGTTATTTTATTTGGTAAATTCATACTTTTTCTCCAATCAAATCATAGCCGTCACAGCCTGTAATTTTAACATTTACAAACTCGCCGATTTCAAGCTTATCATTACTCTTAAATATTATTCCGCTGTCAATCTCGGGAGAATCAAAATAAGCCCTGCCGTTATACATACCGTCGTCAAATGAATCAACAATAACCTTATATGAATTGCCTACTCTCGCTTTATTAAGTTGCTCGCTGATTGAATACTGAATATCCATCAAAACGTCGGCACGTCTCTTTTTAACTTCCTCGTCAATTTGATTATCGTATTCGGCGGCAGGAGTATCCTCCTCGGCAGAATAAGCAAAGCAGCCAAGGCGCTCGAACTTTATATCGTTTACAAATTCGGCAAGCTCGCTGAACTGTTCCTCCGTTTCACCGGGGAAGCCTGTAATAAGCGTAGTTCTCAGCACCACACCGGGAATTTCACGGCGCAGCTTTGCAAACAGTTCACGCAGGCTCTGCTCGTCGCCGCCGCGGTACATATTGCGGAGGATCTCCTTGTTACAGTGCTGTATCGGAATGTCGATATAGTTCAGTATCTTATCCTCTGTCTTTATTGTTTCGATAAGCTCGTCCGTTATTCTTTCGGGATAGCAGTAAAGCAGTCTTATCCACTTGATCCCGTCTATCTTACATAGCTCTTTAAGCAAGTCGGGCAGAGCGTATTTCTTATAAAGGTCTATACCGTATGCCGTAACATCCTGTGCTACTATAACAAGTTCCTTTACGCCGTTTTCGGCAAATTTCTTTGCTTCCTCTATTATGTTCTCCATCTTTCTGGAACGCATTTTACCTCTTATAAGCGGTATAGCGCAATAAGAGCACTTGTTTGAACAGCCGTCCGCTATTCTTAAGTATGCATAGTGGGGCAGAGTAGACTGCAGCTTGTCGCCCTCCATATTATGGCACAGCTTGTCGCCGAATGTCACGACCCTTTTATCCAGCATTACCGAGTTGATGATCTCAACTATATCATCGTTCTTTGCAATGCCTACCACTGCATCTATTTCCGGGAACTCTTCGTCCATCTGCTTCTGATAACGCTCCGCAAGGCAACCCGTTACGATTATCTTCTTGTTGATACCGTCATTCTTGCGGCTGATAGCTTCCATTATCTCCTCGATAGCTTCTTCTTTAGCGCTTTGGATAAAGCCGCAGGTATTGATTATTACAACATCTGAAAGACCCGCCTCGTTTACTATTTTGAAGCCGGCTTTAGCTATCTTTGCAAGCATAAGTTCGGCATCGCACTGGTTCTTCGGACAACCGAGAGATACCATACCGACTTTTATTGTGTCTGCCATTATTTTTTCTTACCTTTCCGTATACCATATGTATTATATTTTCGCGATTTACTCATCGTAATATTCTTCTTCGTCATAATCTCCGTCTTTCACGCGGGATAATGCTAGCTTTATATCATCATATGCAAAGCCCCTGCGCGCAAGTGCCGCAGTCACACGCTGAACGCTCTTATAGTCAGAAAAATCCAGCTTGTTTGCATATTTCTTATCTACAAGATGTATAATTTCGTCTATAAAATCCTCAGCGTCATATTCTTCTTCCTGCTGTGAAATAAGGCTGTCGGGCAAGCCCTTTCTCCGTAGCTCAAAGCGGATCTTGGACTTACCCCAACCCTTGTTTATATATGCCTTGTAAAGCTTTTGTGTGTACTTCTCCTCATTTATGAGGTCGTGCTCACACATCAGCTCAACTACCATCTCGCATAGATCGGGAGGATAGTTTTTTATCAGCTTGTCATAAAGCTCTTTTTTGGAGTGGTCACGCTGAGCGAGTATGTACAGCGCTCTGCGTTTTGCCCTTATTCTTTCATCATCGGTATATGACATCAGTCAAGATCCTCTGGTGAAAATTCTTCAAAGTCGCTGTCTGCTTCGACTACTACGCTTTTCTTTGCTGTCGCTTTCTTTTTCGTTGACGGTGCGGATTTTGCGGGAGCGTCAGCCTTTGCAGCCTCTTCACCGATCTCCTTAAGCTCGTTTTCTGCCGCCGATTCTGAAGTGTCGGCATTGTCCGTGCCTTCTCCGTCCTCACTGGCGGACATATCGAGCTTAGACATATTCTCTTTTATCTTCCCTTCGATCTCAAGACGCAGATCTTCATTTTCCTTAAGGAACTTCTTTGTCTTTTCCTTACCCTGTCCGAGCCTCTCTCCGTTATAGCTGTACCATGCGCCGCTTTTCTTTATAAATCCAAGCTCCTCGCCCATGGTTATGATTTCGCCGAGTCTTGAAATACCCTCGCCAAATATCATATCGAACTGTGTTTCCTTGAAAGGCGGTGCGACCTTGTTCTTTACGACCTTGCACTTAGTAGTATAACCTATTATCTCGCCATCGTCAACTATCTTCTCACCCTTGCGGACTTCTATACGCACGCTGGCATAGAATTTAAGCGCACGACCGCCGGGAGTTGTTTCGGGGTTGCCGTACATAACGCCTATCTTTTCACGCACCTGGTTTATGAAGATAGCGACAGTATTCGACTTTGATATAACGCTTGTCAGCTTTCTCATAGCCGCCGACATAAGTCTTGCCTGAACACCGACAAAGCTGTCGCCTATCTCGCCGTCGATCTCAGCCTTTGTTACCATAGCGGCGACCGAGTCGAGTACGACAATATCAATAGCGCCGGAGCGCGCAAGCGTTTCCATAATTTCAAGCGCCTGCTCGCCCGTATCGGGCTGTGAAACGATAAGGTGGTCAATATCAACGCCGAGCGACTTTGCATAAACGGGGTCGAGTGCGTGTTCAACGTCAATGAATGCCGCCATACCGCCGAGCTTCTGCGTTTCGGCGATGGCATGGAGCGTAACTGTAGTCTTACCGCCGGACTCCGGACCGTATATCTCAATAATTCTGCCCTTTGGCAGACCGCCTATGCCGAGTGCATAGTCAAGACCGATCGATCCTGTCGGTACGCTTTCAACATCAAGCTTTTTGTTCCCCTCGCCGCCGAGAAACATAACCGAACCCTGACCGTAGTTCTTGATTATCTGTTCCATAGCGGTATCAAGAGCTTTTTTCTTTTCTTCCGGAGTGGTAGGGTGATTTACGGTAGGTGTCGCTTTTTTGTTATTTGCCTTTGCCATAATAAAATTACCTGTCCTTTCAGATTTCAATATGTATCGGTTTTATTCTGTGATTATATTCTATCATAATTGCTGTACCATAAAATGTACAGATTTTATTTTCTATTGCTTAACAGCACAGACTATTCTGTCGTGCCCGCTGTAGTCCTTAACAACCTGCGGAGTAAGTCCCGCTTTTTCAAATATTCCGCTCACAGCCTGCCCCTGTTCCTCGCCGATCTCTACCGCAAACAGTCCTCCGTCTGCAAGCTTTTCTGCCCACAGCGGCACAAGCCCGCGATAAAAGTCCAGTCCGTCCTCGCCCCCGAACAGCGCAAGCTCCGGCTCGAACGTTACTTCCTTTTGAAGAGTTTTCATATCCGCAGAGCTTATATACGGCGGATTTGAAAGCACGGCAGACAATGAATTATCTGCAAGTCTGTCGAGTACATCTTTATCAAAGATATCGCCGTTTATAGCTGTGACAAGCTTTTCGGCTTTGTTTTCCGCTATGTTTTTAAGAAAGTAGCCGTATGCCTTGTCGGATATCTCGATACCCACGGCTTCGACATTTGCTTCAAGTGCCGTTGTAACAGCTATACAGCCGCTCCCCGAGCACAAGTCGATCACCTTGCCGCCTGTCTTTTTAAGATGTTCGATTGCTATATCACATAGCAGCTCTGTTTCGGGGCGGGGAATAAGCACGCCCTCGCCGACAAAGAATTTTCTGCCGTAGAAGTCCCAGCTGCCCAGGATATACTGTAACGGCTTTCCCGTTTTGCGCATATCCGCCTTTTTGACACACTCGGTAAACTCTGCTTCGGAGATATCCTCAAACGGCATTTTCCCGCCGTCGACCTCACTTACGATCTGCTTTGCTTCAAATTCCGCATCATCGGTAATGCTTTCAAGCATATCGCTTATAAGCCGTATCGCCTGCCTTATTACCACTTCGCGTCCTCCGGCTTTTCCGGGAGAACGGGCTTCATAGAGGCTATCGCAACCTCGATCATCTCATCGGCAGGCTCTTTTGTTGTAAGACGTTGGATAGCAAGACCGGGAGCTGAAATTATTTTTGTAACCACATTATCGTATCTTCCTGCGATACGGATAAGTTCGTATGAGATACCTACGACTATCGGCAGGAAAATTATCTTACAGCAAATTCTCAGCATATCGCCTATAAATTTTGATACGCCGAACGCTTCAATGAACAGCTCGCTGTTTATCGGGAGCAGGGTATATACCAGTATGCTTATCGCAAGCGTCAGAAATATAAAGCTTGTACCGCATCTGGGGTGGAAGCGCTTGTACTTTCTGACATTCTCTACCGTCAGCTCATCACCGTGTTCATAGCAGAATATCGTCTTGTGCTCAGCACCGTGATATTGATACAGCCTTTTCATAGTCTTCATAAGCGAAGTCAGCCACAGATAGCCGACAAACAGCGCGATCTTAATAATACCCTCTGTCAGCGAGCGGAAGGCAGATATGTCCGTATCGCCGAACAGTGTCTGTATGCCTGTAAAGATAAGCGTAGGCAGTATCACAAACAGCGCGACGGCAAGCCCCACGCCGAGTACGCCCGATATTATTGTGACAGCCGTTGTCAGAGCGGCATTATCGCCGTCTTTCTTTTCGCCCTTTTTATCTTCCGGTTTTTCTTTGCTTACGTTATCTGCCGGTTTGTCCTGCTCTTTTTCTTTTTTCTTCTTGTCTTTTTCGTCCTCTTCTTCATCGAACATTCCGCTCACTTCGCCCGACTTGTTAAGGTACTTGTAGCCGTCCGCCAACTGTGAAACGAAATTCACACAGCCTCTGATAAACGGCGCTTTGTTATACCATTCAGGCTTTTTCCTGTCCCATACCTCGGTATATATTTCTCTGTCGGGCTGACGTACAGCCATACAGCCCTTTTTCAGACCGAGCATCATAACGCCCTCAATGAGAGCCTGTCCTCCGACCTTTGTTTTGATTATCTCCTTGTTTTGTTCGCTCATATTCAGCCTTTCTTACAGTTCGTCCTTTTTCGCTATCGGCAGGGTGATAACTACCCTTGTATACCGTCCGAGCTCGCTTTCTATATCAAGCGTTCCGCCGTGCGCTGTCACTATCTCATCTGCGACAGCAAGTCCTATTCCCGAGCCCCTGACCGTGTTATTTGCCTTGTAGAATTTAGCCTTTACCTTTGCCAGATCCGACTCGGCAATGCCGCAACCGTCATCTTCCACGGTAATTATTACAGTGTCGGGCGTTACCGCAGTGGCAACGATGATATGACCGTTGTCGGCGGAGTATTTTATAGCGTTGTCTATTATATTTATAAACACCTGTCTTATACGGTTCCTGTCGCCGAAGATAGTTACTATCTCCTGCGGCTCATCATAAAGCAGTGTTTTGTTTTCCTGTCTTGCTTTTTCGGAGTATATGATTATTGCATCGGTAAGCTCGGCGAATACGTCCATATTTGCTTTGCTGAGGTTAAATCTGCCGCCCTGTATACGCGAGAAGTCAAGCAGCTCTTCGACCATGTTCGACAGCCTTTCGGATTCTTCCGAAATGACGCGCATACCTTTTTTGAAAGTTTCCTTATCGTTCGGGCTTGCGGCAATTGTTTCGCTCCAGCCCTTTATAGCCGTCAGCGGGGTACGCAGCTCATGTGACACCGAAGAGATAAAATCGTTCTTTATCTTCTCCGAGTTTTCAAGCTCGTCCGCCATATAGTTGAATACATGGCACAGCTCGCCCAGCTCGTCATCGGTAGTTTCCTCTATATTCACCTCAAAGTCGCCCTTAGCTATCTTTTTGGCGTTTGCGCCGATAAGTCTTAGCGGCATCACTATCGATTTTATGAAGTAAAGTCCGAGCACCAGCATAAGTATGATGATAGCTCCGCTTATCGCTATTATGAAGATCATGATCACGCCGAGCTGTTTGTCCACCTTAGAAAGCGAGGTTATGACCCTTACCGCGCTGTAGTTGTCGTTTCCGGTTTCAAGCAGTCCCGTGACAGCCATGACCTTTTCGCCGTTGCTCTGATAGCCGCTGTAAACGCCTATACCGCTTTCGCTTTTTACTGCGTTGTCATAGTCGGGCATATCATAGGAGTTGCTTGGCTCAAACCCGCTCGATGTTATTACGACCTTGCCCTCGGAGTTTATCATCATAAGCTCCATGCGGTCTTTTTTGGTGAAGCTTTCAACGGTATCGCGTATCTCGTTTGAATAGTTAGTGCCGCTTCCTGTAGAGCTGCTGTTGTAGTACCGTGTAAGCACCGTGGATATAACATTCATCTCACTGCGGAGCGTCTGCTCGACCGTACTGTAAAAGTACGACCTGAATACACAGTACAAAACTATATCAAGCAGTACCAGAACTATAACTACCGCACTGAAGCTTTTGAGAAACCAGCGGTTAGCTATCGTTGTGCGTCTTGCCAAAGCCTTTACCTCCGTTTATTTATCCGTTGAACTCGCCTGCGGCGGCAAGCTCATCTACACACCATTTGTAGCCGTAGCCCCATATGGTGGTTATGTATCTCGGATTTGACGGGTCTTCCTCTATCTTCATTCTGAGCCGCCTTATATTGACATCGACTATCTTGTCATCGCCGTAATAGTCCTCGCCCCATATACGGGTGAGTATGCTCTTGCGGTCAAGCGCAGAGCCGCTGTTTTCCATAAAGTACTCAAGCAGCTGATATTCTACCTGCGTTATTTCGATTC
>OLYN01001371.1_pt1 | contig 12520 bp, 8 predicted proteins | sample 1674231 | NCBI WGS metagenome assembly OLYN01 (sample SAMEA103958153, study PRJEB25191) | human gut metagenome
TCGAGGTGTAGTCAGATTACGGGAATGCGTAGCATGTAGTAATCTGATTAATCATCATTTTAAATTATATCATAACTATTCTTACAGAAGAGAATAGTTAAAATACACAATAAGGAGATTACAATGAATCAGTCAAACTGTATCGTCGCCCAATCAGGCGGCCCAACTGTTGCAATCAACGCAAGCCTTGCAGGAGTCATCGCAGGAGTAAAAAGCTCTGAGAAATACGATATCTGCTATGGCGCCGTAAACGGAATACTCGGCATATTAAATGAGAATTATCTCAATCTGTCAGATATTTTTGCAGATGATGCTAATCTTGAAAAGCTCAAGACCACACCTGCCATGTATCTTGGCTCATGCCGCCATAAACTCCCTGATTACAAGGATGATGATTCACCATATGTATACATCTTCCACCAGTTCGATAAGCTTTCTATAAAAGCTTTCTTTTACATCGGTGGAAATGATTCGATGGATACCGTATTAAAGTTATCCGATTATGCAAAAAAAATCAACAGTGATGTGAAAATTATAGGGATTCCAAAAACCATCGACAATGATCTGTGCATGACAGACCACACTCCGGGCTTTGGCTCTGCCGCCAAATATATAGCATCAAGCATGCTCGAGATAGCCCATGATACCTTTATCTATGCTGTTAAAAGTGTGACAATCGTTGAAATCATGGGACGTGACGCAGGATGGCTCACTGCCGCTTCCGCTCTCGCACGTAATGAGTACAATACAGCGCCTCAGTTCATCTATCTGCCTGAGGTGGATTTCGACAAGGACAAATTTGTTGCCGATATAAAAGAAGCCCTTACGCACACTAACAATGTAATAGTTGCCGTATCCGAAGGAATACATGACGCAGACGGCTCATACATTACATCATCAAATGCCTCATGCGACCAGTTCGGACACCAGCAGCTAAGCGGTGCCGGAAAGGCTCTTGAGTTCATTGTTAAAGAAAACATCGGTGTCAAGGTTCGCTCAGTAGAGGTAAACGTGCTCCAGCGCTGTGCCTCACATCTTGCATCATTAACCGATATCGAGGAATCTTTTGCTCAGGGTAAAAAGGGTGTCACTATTGCAGCAGAGGGTGTGACCGCATCAATGGTATGCTTAAAGCGCATCTCAAATAATCCTTATCAGGTAGAATACACATATTCTGCTATCAAGGATATCGCAAACGAGGCCAAGTCTGTGCCAAGAGAGTGGATCAATGATGCTGGCAATGATGTGAAGCCTGAGCTTATCGAATACTTAAAGCCACTTATTCAGGGAGAAACCGCTGTAGCCTACAAGAATGGTCTGCCTGACTATATGGATGTGTCACATCTTCACAAATGTAACTGATTTTAGCTGCCGCCTACACCCCGGTGTGGGCAGCAACAGCATATCTCCAAGGAGGTCGATTTACATGAAGAAAAAAGTACTTATAACCTGCGCCGTTGTGCTTGGCGTGATTTTGGCTGTTTATCTTGGCTTTGCCTTTTATTTTAGCAGCCACTATCTGTTCAACACAAAGATTAACTCTGTAAAATACGCAGGGAAAACCGCAAAAGAGGCAATAGAAAAAAATACAGCCCTAAGCCGCGACTACCTGCTCACAATCACTGATAGAAAAGGCAACAGCTTCTCACTTAAGGGACCTGATTTTTCCTATGAATATGTCTCAAACGGTGACGAGGAGCAAATCATAAAAAGCCAGAATGCTTTTACATGGCCTGTCAGTCTTTTCAAAGCTCAAAACTATACTCTAAAGGGTTCGTCCAAATATGACGATGCCGCTTTGGCGGAAAAGCTCAAGGCTCTTGATATTTTCAGTGATGACTACATTGAGAATCCGGAGGATGCCCACATCGAGATAAAAGACGGCAAATACGATGTGATTGAAGAGAAAAATGGCTGCAAACCGATATATGACAGCATCCTTGCCGAGGTAAAGGACGCCCTGGACAACGAGCTTCCAAAGCTTAGCTTAAGTGATGACTGTTATGAAGCTCCAAAAATCACAAAGGAAAGCGATACAATCAAAAATGAAAAAGAAGCCCTCGACAAATACACTGCTTCAACCGTCACTTACAAAATTGAAGGTGCCGATGAGAAGCTTGACTCAGCCAAAATCCTTGATATGCTAAGCATCTCAGATGACGGCAGCGTGAGCATAGATGATGCCAAGGTCACTAAATATGTCCAGCAGCTTGCTTCCAAGTACAATACCTTCGGCCGCAAACGCTCATTCAAGACATCGTCCGGTGACACTATTGAAATAGGTGGTGGAGACTACGGATGGGTAGTCAGCAAGAAAAATGAGAAGGCCAAACTTCTTTCCGATTTAGAGGGAGGCAAGCCAGTGGAAAGAGAGCCTGTTTACGAGCAGACAGCACTCTACCGAGGCGCTGACGACATAGGTAATACATACATAGAGATTGACTACACAAAGCAGCACATGTGGTATTACAAGGATGGTGCTCTCCAGATGGAGTCTGATTTCGTATCAGGTAATCTCGCCCGTCAGAATGGTTCCGTAGATGGTGTATACAAGATTGTTTACAAGCAGAGAAATGCTACTCTTGTCGGTGAGGGTTACTCTTCTCCTGTCAGCTATTTCATGCCGTTTGCCTACAATATAGGTATCCATGATGCCAGCTGGCGTGATACCTTCGGAGGAACAATTTACAAAACCTCCGGCTCACACGGATGTATCAATGTGCCTCCTGCTTTTGCAGAGCAGCTGTTCAACGCTGTGGATAAGGGCACTCCTGTTGTTGCCTACTACAGAGAGGCTGTCACTCTGACAAACAATGCTGCAAAGATGTCCAATGCATACTCGTATGTAGCTCCTGATGCAGCGCAGTAAGTGTGGATTGCATTGTATCTTTTAATAATATTGGAAGGCGACCGGCGCACGGGAAATTCACCCCCGTGCGCCGGTCGCCTTCTCTCACTCATTGGCTATATTCATGCAAACTGGCTATTGTAGAGGTTCGCATAAAATCCGTCCGCTGCAAGCAGGCTCTCATGATTGCCCTGCTCTATAATCTTTCCGTCTTTCATAACAAGGATAATATCCGCTTCCCTGATGGTAGACAGACGATGAGCCACTATAAAGCTTGTCCTGCCCTGCATCATGGTAAGGAATGCCTTCTGAATCTTAATCTCTGTACGTGTATCAATCGAAGATGTAGCCTCATCCAATATCAGCATAGGCGGCAAGCAGAGCATGACTCTTGTGATGCATAATAGCTGCTTCTGTCCCTGTGACAGGCTGCCGCCGTCCTCACCGATTTCAGTATCATAGCCCTTCGGCAGACGTCTGATAAAGCTGTGGGCATGGGATGCCTTTGCTGCTGCAATGATTTCCTCATCTGTGGCATCAGGCTTTCCCATTATGATATTGTCACGGATTGTACCCTTCTTGAGCCATGTCTCCTGAAGCACCATACCATAGTTGTCACGAAGACTCTCTCGCGTGATTTTTCTGATATCGTGTCCACTCACCTTAATTGTTCCACTGTTTACATCATAAAATCTCATAAGCAGATTGATAATAGTCGTCTTTCCACAGCCTGTCGGACCTACGATAGCCACGCGCTGTCCAGGCTTTACGTGGAGATTGAAATCCTCGATAAGCTTTTTATCCGGCACATATGAGAAATAAACATCCTCTATGTCCACACGGCCGTCTGCCTCATCGAGTGTTACCGCATCCGAAGCATCCGGTATCTCCTTTTTCTCCTCAATCAGCTCGAAGATACGAGCAGCACAGGCAAGTGCGTTCTGAAGCTCTGTGATGACACCCGATATCTCGTTGAACGGCTTGGTGTACTGGTTGGCGTATGATAAGAAGCATGAAAGCTGTCCTACTGTGATTCCGCCGGTGAGTGCACTCATGGCACCAAAAATTCCGACTCCGGCATACACAATACTGTTGACAAAACGTGTACACGGATTTGTAAGACTTGAGAAAAATGTTGCCCTCAGTGAGCATTTCTGTAATCTGTCATTTATCTCGTCAAACTGTTCAAGCGCCTCATCCTCATGGTTGAAGGCCTGTACGACCTTTTCATTTCCTACTATCTCGTCGATGAGTGATGTCTGCTCTCCCCTTGTTCTTGTCTGTAGCTGAAACATGGAATATGTCTTTTTAGTGATAAAGCTTGCCACAAAAAGTGACAGAGGTGTGATGAGCACTACAATGCATGATATCTTCACATCTATTGTAAGCATGAAAATAAGCGTACCTGCTATTGTTGCAATTCCTGTAAAGAGCTGCGTGAAGCCCATCAAAAGTCCCTCTGAAAATGTATCTACATCGGCGATGATACGGCTGACCATATCACCGTGTGAGTGGCTGTCAATATAGGAAAGTGGCATTTTTTCAATGTTTAAAAATGCATCACGCCTTATATCCCTCACTATGTTGTAGGTCATCCTGTTGTTGCAGATATTTGTAAGCCACTGGGCTGCTGCCGCTATGACGACTATTATTGCTGCTCTTGTGAGGATGGCTGTCATAGCTGTAAAATCAACCTTTCCTTTTCCTACAATCAAATCAATTGCGCGTCCTGTGAGGATTGGAAAATAAAGCGTAAGCGCCACTGTAACAACAGACAGGGCAAGGGAAATTACAAGCAAAGGAATATATCTCTTCATGTATCTTAATACCTTGCGCATTGTGCCTGCTTTATTCATCTTCGCATTATCCATAGCCATACTCTACACCTCCTTTTGTCTGGTCATATCCGACTCTTTTTTAAACTGTGAATCATATATCTCTTTGTAGGTCTCGCATGTCTCAAGCAGCTTTTCATGAGGTCCGAAGCCAACCATCTGTCCGTCGTCGAGCACTATGATATTGTCCGCAAACTGGATAGATGAGGTACGCTGTGACACGATAAATATTGTCTTGTCACCATGCATGCCCTTTAATGCCGCGCGAAGACTCGCATCTGTAGCAAAATCAAGTGCCGATGCACTGTCGTCAAGTATAAGTATGTCAGGATCCTTTACGACCGCTCTGGCAATTGTAAGACGCTGCTTCTGACCTCCTGATAAGTTCTTGCCTCCCTGCTCTATCATGTAGTCAAGGCCTCCCTCTTTGTCCTTTACAACCTCTGTCGCCTGTGCTATATCGAGTGCCTTCCACATTTCCTTCTCTGTGGCATCATTTTTGCCCCAGCGCAGGTTGTCGGCTATCGTTCCTGCAAAAAGCACTGCCTTTTGCATTACAACACCGATTTTGTCTCGAAGCTGCACTGCATCGTAGTCATTTATATCATTTCCCTGAATCCTTATAGTACCCTTTGTGGCATCATAAAACCTCGGGATAAGGTTTACAAGGCTTGATTTTCCTGAACCTGTACCACCGATGATTCCGATTGTCTGCCCCTTTTGCACTGTAAAACTTATATCTGTGAGTGTCTCATCGGCCGCTCCCTCATAGGTCATGCAGACATGGTCAAACTCAACCTCAGGTGCGCCGTCCTTTGCACCAATGAGCTTAGGATTTTTCTCAGGAAGCTTTGATGGAATAGAAAGCACATCCGCTATACGATTACCGCACGCCACTGCCTTTGTCACCTGTACGATGAGGTTTGCAAGCTTTATCAGCTCGACAAGTATCTGTGACATGTAGTTTACAAGTGCCACAACCTCACCCTGTGTGAGGATTCCTGCGTATACCTGCTTGCCGCCTGATACGATAACTGCGATTGTTGCGATATTTATAATGATAAATGTCAGAGGATTGGTGAGTGCTGAGATTCGTCCTACAACCTGCTGCATATTGGTTAAAAATTCGTTGTCCCTGTTGAAGCTGTCAATCTCATCATTTTGCTTATTGAAAGCTCTTATAACCCTGGTTCCCTCTAAATTCTCCCTGGTGTGTGAAAGCACTGTGTCAAGAGAGCTCTGCACCTTTTTGTAAAGCGGAAGGCTTGCAACCATGACTGAGAATACCACTATTGAAAGCAGAGGTATAGTAACAACAAAAACCATTGCCGCTCTTACATTTACTGTAAAAGCCATCGCCATAGCTCCGAATACAATAAATGGCGAGCGAAGGAAGAGTCGAAGTACCAGATTGACTCCTGACTGCACCTGATTTATATCGCTTGTCATCCTCGTGATAAGTGTCGATGTGCCCACTGTATCCATCTTTGAGAATGACAGTGACTCTATCTTTTCAAACAATATATGGCGAAGCTTTGTGGAAAAACCAACTGCCGCCTTTGCCGCAAAATACTGTGCTGTGACCGAGCTTACCAGACCAACTGCCGCAAGCAGCACCAGCACACCTCCCATCTTCCATATATATGGCTTGTCCGAAGCCGTAATTCCGTTATCAATGATTGCCGCCATGACAAGCGGTACTATAAGCTCAAAGGATGCTTCCAGCAGCTTAAATAACGGAGCACAGATGCATTCCTTTTTGTACTCCTTCAAATATTTTAATATCTGTTTCATCTTTTCCCCTTTCAGATTTTATGTCGCCGATTACAGCTTCACTATTATAGATGATTTTTCTCATATATACAAGAAAAACGATACACTAAAAAACCAGTACCCTGCGGTACTGGTTTCATACATCAGCTCTTATGTATATGCTTCTTGATTGCTTCAAAGCTCTCAGGACTGATGACATGCTCTATACGGCATGCGTCCTCTGCTGCAATCTCCTTATCAACACCAAGCTTCTCAAGACACTCTGACAAAAGCTCATGTCTTTCGTATATCATCTCTGCTATCTGTCTTCCTGACTCTGTGAGTGTGATAAAGCCTGCATCACTAACTGTGATATTGTTCTTCTCTCTAAGGTTTTTCATGGCTATACTCACGCTGGATTTCTTATATCCAAGCTCATTTGCTATATCAACTGAGCGTACCACAGGAAGCTTCTTGCTGAGAATAAGTATGGTCTCTAAATAGTTTTCTGATGATTCATTGTTTCGCATTTCGAATACCCCCGTGAGTTTATTTTCGTTCGTTTTAATTCAGTTATTTTATTATAACATACATTTTATTGTTTGCAAAACTTTTCTTTTTGATTTGTACGTGATTTATAAAAATCCAAAATAATATCAAAATTCCATATTTGTTATTGACTTCTAATTTATGTTAGTGTATACTAACTATCGAATCAGAAAACAAACGTATGCATGATATATTTCTAAATCTTGTATGCCATAAATGTTTAATTATACTAGATAAGACCGGCCGATCACCGGTCTTATTTATTTTAAAAAATGTACATATTCAGCTTAAACGAGAGCTCTCTTTAACCTTTCCAGCCCTTCCATAAGCACTGCCCCGGGGCATGCGATATTCAATCGCACAAAGTAACGTCCATTGCCTCCAAACTCAGCTCCCTCCGACAGATAAAGTCCTGTTTTTTCGCGAATCATCTGCGTAAATGCCACAGAATCATCTGTGAGTGCACTGCAGTCAAGCCACATGAGGTATGTCGCATCGGCATCCACTACATGTATCTGCGGCAGATTTTCTGCCACGAAGCTACAGACTGTTTTGCGGTTTTCCCAGAGATATTTTCTGAGCTCCTCAAGCCACGGCTCACCCTTTGTGAATGCCGCAACTGCTGCCGTGATGGCAAATGCGTTTGGCTCCGCCACCTCGTCTGTATTTAATGCACGCCATACTTTGTGGCGCAAAAATTTATTTGGCACCATCACTGCCGCAGTCTGTAAGCCAGCCATATTAAAGCACTTGGTCGGTGCAATACAGGTGATGCTTATATCGGCGCAGTCCTCTGATGCTGCCGCAAACGGCACGTATGATTTTCCCGGTGCTGTGATGTCGCAGTGTATCTCGTCTGATATGACCGTCACATTGTACTTCCTGCAGAGTGCACCTATTTTCGCAAGCTCATCCTTTGTCCAGATGATACCGCACGGATTGTGAGGGTTGCAAAATATCATAAGCGAGGTCAGTGGATTGGAAAGGTCATGCTCCAACCTGTCATAATCCACAAAATATCTGCCGTTTTCGTATCCAAGCGGGCTTTCCTGCACATTTACGCCGTTATTAAATATGGAATTAAAAAATATATTGTATACCGGTGTCATGATAAGCACATTTTCACCAGGTGTTGTGAGCTTTCGAACTGTAGATGATATGGCCGGTACGACCCCTGTGCAAAAAATCAGGCTGTCTCTTTCGATTTTAAGCCCATGGCGTCTGTCCCACCACGAAATATACGCATCATTCCACTCATCCGGAATGATGGAATAGCCAAACACTCCGTGAGAAACACGCTCTGATATTGCATCTATTATCTGTGGAGCTGTCTTAAAATCCATATCTGCTACCCACATCGGGAGCTCATTTTCTGCCACATCCCACTTTAGTGAGCCTGTATTTCTTCTGTCTACAACGGTGTCAAAATCATACATAGATTATTTTCCCTCACATATTATCTTAGTCTTTGATGAGTCAACTCTGTCCTTTTCGATAGTCAGTGTGCCAATCTCCTTTGCCCTTATCACTCCGCTTGTCGGATTTAAAACACTGTCCACCTTACTGCAAATCTCTGCATCTACCGAAGAATACTCAAATGCCAATGTAGTGTTTATGAGCTTACAGTTTTTCATAACGAGGTTGTCGATGTAGCAAAGCCCCTGCAAGCTCTCGATTGTACAGTTTATAAGTGTCAGATTCTTTGCATTCCAGCCAAGGTATTCACCTGTAATAAATGAATCGTAGACTGTGACATTTTCCGTATTCCAGAAGGCATCCTTTGAGATAAGCTTTGAATCGTGCACCTCTACATTCCTTGAGCCGTCAAACGAATAGTTGCCGACCAGCTGGAAATTCTTCATGATAAGATTATTTGTATTCATGCCAAAATAATCTCCCTTTGCCGAGACATTCTCGATATCGACATGATCACAGCTCCAGAGTGTCTCCTGGGCATTTGGAAATGTCACATTTTTAAGCTTTAGGTTATTGCAGCGCCTGAAGTTCTTAGGTGCCTCAACTATTGAATCAGTGACAGAGATATTGTCTGTATACCAGACACCCGCACGCGCCATGTCAAACCATGTACAGTCCTTTACAGCTATGTCACTACAGTACCATAGCGGATATTTCCATCTAAAAAAACAGCCTGTCAGGCTAATGCCATGGCTCTCCTTAAGAGGTGACTCTCCGTCATCAAAAATTGTATCATATATATCCAGGTCGTTACTTGCAAACAGGGCTCTTTCGCCTGTCAGAAACTCCTGATGGATTTGTTTTCTTTCGCTCATTATATATACTCCTTTTTCACGGTAATTCTAAATAGTTATCTGCCATAAAATCAAATAACCGCCGAGCACATAATATATGCAGCCCGACAGTTATCATTATACCCCAAACCATACTGAATTTATAGTATTTTATATAAGTTTAATATTACAAAATTAATATTAAGAGCCTGATATTTACAGCTCAAGCCCGTCAAGTATGCTCTTAAGTGCATCAGCAGACTCCTTGAGCTTTAAAGCTTCCTCACCGTTTAACTCGATTGGGATATCGCTCTCCACTCCGTTTGCCCCAACGATTGCAGGCATTGAGAGAACCACACCGTCGATGCCGTACTGTCCGTGCATCATATGTGAAACAGGAAGAATAGACTTCTCATCACGCATGATTACCTCGCAGATACGTCTGACCGACATAGCGATACCATAATATGTCGCATGCTTTCTGTTAATTATCTCGTAAGCACTGTTCTTTACGTTTGCAGCGATTTCCTCTGTATTCTCCTTGTGCTTGTAGTGACCTCTCATCTCGCACATCTTGTGAAGCTCCACTCCGGAAACATTGGCTGATGACCATGCAACCACCTCACTGTCTCCATGCTCACCTACTATAAATGCATGTACGCTTCGGCTGTCCACCTCAAGGTGCTCTCCAAGCGCGTACTTAAGTCTTGCACTGTCAAGCACGGTACCTGAACCGATGACACGCTCCTCAGGAAGTCCTGAAAGCTTCTGTGCCACCTGTGTTAAAATATCTACAGGGTTTGCAACGATAAGTAAGATTCCACCGAAATTTCTCTTTGCAATCTCCGGAATAATGCTCTTGAAAATTGCGACATTTTTATTTACCAGATCAAGTCTTGTCTCGCCCGGCTTTTGGCCTGCACCTGCAGAAACAACAATGATAGCAGCATCTGCCACATCATCATAACCGCCTGCATATATCTTCATAGGTCTGGCAAAAGGAATACCGTGGCTTATATCCATCGCCTCTCCCTCAGCCTTGTCCTTATCAGCGTCAATGAGAACTATCTCAGAAAAAAGACCGCTCTGCATAAGTGCAAAAACTGATGCCGAACCAACGAATCCACATCCGATCATGACAGCCTTTCTTGGGTTTGTCTTAACAACTGCGCTAGTTTTATTGCTCATGTACGTTCCTCTCTTTCTTAAACTATAATTCAAATAGTTGCTTTTTATTATAACTATTCATCCCAAACACAAATTCTCAATATCTGCTTTGTTATCAGTAGTTCTGAATAATTATCTTTTATTTATATTATACCCGCATTGTACATATAATCCGTTGTAAAAACAACAAATTACTTGATAAAATACAATCAATAGCCCATTGTCCCCATTTTTATACAATTTTAATGCAGATTTTCACACAAAAAGTGCAATACTAAAAAGCAAACCGGACCAATACAGCTGAATGAATTGTCATTTAGCATATTGATCCGGTTATATTAAAATGCTGTATCCGCTTATTTTGTGCTTGAATTTCTGTACTCAAGCGGTGTCATTCCATACAGCTTCTTGAACTGTCTGTTAAAATGCTCCACGTTCTGATATCCTGCCTCGATTGCGATATTCTCAACAGTTGTGATGCTGTTTCTCAGCAGTGTACGTGCCTTCTTCATCTTGGCATTGGTGACCAGCTCCCCGAAAGTCTTGCCTGATTTCTCCTTTATGTACTTGGAGATATACGGCTCCGTCAGGTTGAACTGTGCAGCCATGTCTGCAAGCGATACTGTCTTATAGTTGGCCTGGATGAAGTTGAGCATAGCAATATAGCGCTCATCCTTCACGTGACTGTCAGCCTTGGTGGCAAGATAATGGTTTACCGCAACAACAAGCGCTCCGATTGATGCCTTGATGATATCCTCATCCACACCTGCGCCCCAGAACATACTGCCGTCAACTGTGATACCCACATATGCCATAGCCTTTGATGAAGATCCGTGTGAAAGCGAATGCTCCTCGTATACAGTGAGCTCAAAGCTGATGTCAAAATACTGCTTAATTATATTGCTGACTGCATCGAGACGGCCGTTTCCATTGGCATCTACCTTTCTGGTGCTGTCATTGTGTAAAATAACCGCCTCTGCGAAAATGCCGTTTACCTGCTTAAAATGGCACTCCGGTATAGTGAAATATGGATGAAAATCCACATAATTGTCTGTAAAGATACTGTGTACCCACTCAGGTGAAAGCTCCTTGTGCTCCTCGTCCGATACCTGCTTGACCATGTATCCGACCTGCTCTCTCATCTGCTGTGGCACATTGATACCGAAGCTCTGCTTAAGGATATATGCCACTCCGCCCTTTCCTGACTGGCTGTTGATACGGATAACATCAGCCTCGTATGTCCTGCCGACATCCTTTGGATCTATAGGCAGATATGGAACCGTCCACTTATCAAGCTTCTTTTCCTCTCTCCATGCCATGCCCTTTGAGATTGCATCCTGATGTGAGCCTGAAAAAGCAGAAAAAACAAGGTCTCCCGCATATGGCTGTCTCTCGCCTACCTTCATTCTGGTAAATGTCTCATACTTCTCCCTGATCTCAGGCAGATTTGAAAAATCAAGCTGTGGATCCACTCCGTGTGAGTAAAGATTCATGGCAAGTGTCACGATATCTACATTTCCTGTTCTCTCACCGTTTCCAAACAGCGTACCCTCTATCTCCTCAGCTCCTGCAAGCACACCAAGCTCTGATGTGGCAACACCGCAGCCTCTGTCATTATGAGGATGTAAGCAAAGCACTACTCCGTCTCTGTACTTGAGGTGCTTGTCGATATACTCTATCTGTGTGGCAAAAACATGTGGCATAGCATTCTCTACTGTGGTAGGGATATTGATGATGGCCTTATTATCAGCCTTTGGCTGCCATACATCAAGCACAGCGTTGCACACATCAACCGCATAATCCACCTCAGTGCCCGAAAAGCTCTCCGGTGAATACTGGAAACGGAAATTACCGTCAGTCTCTGCTGCAAGGTCTCTCAGTAAAATAGCTCCGTCAACTGCAAGCTGCTTTATCTCTTCCTTTGACTTCTTAAACACCTGCTCACGCTGTGCAACAGATGTGGAATTGTACAGATGTACAACTGCTCTCGGTGCTCCCTCAAGTGCCTTGAAGGTCTTCTTGATGATATGCTCTCTGGCCTGTGTCAGCACATGTATAGTGACATCATCAGGAATCATATCCCTCTCAATAAGAGCTCTCGTGAAATTGAACTCTGTCTC
>OLYN01001376.1_pt1 | contig 12492 bp, 9 predicted proteins | sample 1674231 | NCBI WGS metagenome assembly OLYN01 (sample SAMEA103958153, study PRJEB25191) | human gut metagenome
AGATCCGCTCCCCGAAGGACGCGTTTGATCTGCACATCGGCATGATCCACCAGCATTTCAAGCTCGTCGACGTCTTTACGGCTGCCGAGAATATCATTCTTGGCCTGCCCGGCGACAAGGGCAAAATGGACAAAAACGCCGTTGCCAAGGCCGTCCGCGAGATCGCCGACCGCTATGGCTTCGACATCGATCCGAACCAGAAGATCTACGAGATGTCCGTCTCGCAGAAGCAGACCGTCGAGATCGTCAAGGTGCTCTACCGCGGCGCGGATATCCTGATCCTCGACGAGCCGACCGCCGTTCTGACCCCGCAGGAGACGGAAAAGCTCTTCACCGTCATGCGCAACATGAAAAAGGACGGCAAGGCGATCATCATCATCACGCACAAGCTGCATGAGGTGCTTGCCGTCTCCGACCGCGTGGCCGTTCTGCGCAAGGGCGAGTACATCGGCGATACCGACACTGCCACCGCCTCCCAGCAGTCGCTGACCGACATGATGGTCGGCCGGGCCGTTTCCCTGAACATTGACCGTCCGCTGAACGAGAACCAGACCGAGCGCCTGAAGGTCGAGCACCTGACCGTCAAGAACAAGGAAGGCGTCAAGATGCTCGACGACGTGACCTTCACCGCCATGGGCGGCGAGATCCTCGGCATCGCGGGCATCGCCGGCTCCGGCCAGAAGGAGCTGCTCGAGGCCATCTCCGGCCTGCAGAAGCTCGAAGAGGGCAGCAAAATTACATACATCGAGCCCGACGGCAGCGAATGTCTGCTCAACGGCATGGACCCGCTCGATATCATCCGCAAGGGCCTGCTGCTGTCCTTCGTCCCGGAGGACCGGTTCGGCATGGGCCTCGTCGGCGGCATGAACATCATTCAGAACATCATGCTCCGCACCTACCGGCGCGGCAAGGGCCCGCTGACCGACCGCAAGTTCCCGCGCGACCTGTCGCAGAAGATCGTGGACGATCTTGAGGTCGTCACCCCGGATATCAATCGCACGCCCATCCGCCGTCTTTCCGGCGGCAACGTGCAGAAGGTGCTCGTCGGCCGCGAGATCGCGCAGAACCCGGCTGTTCTCATGACGGCCTACGCCGTGCGCGGTCTGGACATCAACACGTCCTACGTCATCTACAATCTGCTGACCGAGCAGAAGATGAAGGGTGTCAGTGTCATCTATGTCGGCGAGGATCTGGACGTTCTGCTGGAGCTGTGCGACCGCATTCTCGTTCTGTGCGGCGGCAAGGTTTCCGGCATCGTCGACGGACGCAAGACCACGAAGGACGCCGTCGGCCTGATGATGACGAAGATCGGAGGTTAATAGAGTATGCATATCTCCAAACGAGACACAATTTCCCTCAGCAAGGCCTGGTCGATCCGCGCCATCGCCATTCTGCTGGCTCTGATCGTCGACGGCATCATTATCTATGCCATCGTCAAGATGAACCCCCTGAAGGTTTATGTTTCCCTCGCCTCCGGCGCGTTCGGCACGAGCAAGCGTATGTGGTTCACCATCCGTGACTGCATGATCCTGACCTGTATCGCCATCGGTCTGGCGCCCGCGTTCAAGATGCGCTTCTGGAACGTCGGCGCGGAGGGCCAGATGCTCGTCGGCGGCATTGCCACCGCGTTCTGGATGATCAACTTCGCAGGCAAGATGAACATCGTGATGCTTTTCCTGTGCATGGCCATCAGCGCCATCGTCGCGGGCGGCATCTGGGGCCTCATCCCCGGCTTCTTCAAGGCCAAGTGGAACACGAACGAGACGCTGTTCACGCTGATGATGAACTACATCGCCATCCAGCTGACCTCGTTCGCCGTCTCCAAGTGGGAGAACCCTCCCGGATCGAACTCCATCGGCACCATCAACTCCAAGGGCGACGTCAAGTACGTCGGCTGGATCGGCAATATGTTCTCCGACGGCTATAACAAGGACTTCATGTGGACGGTCATCATCGTGCTCGTCCTCGCGGCGCTCGTGTACCTCTATCTGAAATACACCAAGCACGGCTATGAGATCGCCGTCGTCGGCGACTCGGAGAATACCGCACGCTACGCCGGTATCCGCGTCCCGCGCATCTATGTGCGCACGATGGCCCTGTCCGGCGCGCTGTGCGGCTTCGCAGGCTTCCTCGCCGTCTCCGCCGTCAGCCATACCCTCTCCACCTCGACCGCCGGCGGCCGCGGCTTCACCGCGATCATCGTCGCGTGGCTCGCGAAAATGAACCCGTTCGTCATGATCCTGATCTCGGCGCTGCTGTCGTTCCTCGACAAGGGCGCGGTGCAGATCGCTTCCGACTTCGGCCTGAACGAATACGTCTCGAAGATCATCTCCGGCGTCATTCTGTTCTTCATCCTCGGCAGCGAGTTCTTCATCAACTATCAGGTCAAGACCGGCGCGAAGCACAAGTAAGGAGGAGCTGAATATGTTAGATTTTTTGCTGAAATTCCCTGACCTTCTGCACTCTGCCATCGTGTTCGGCACGGTTATCATGTTCGGCGCGCTCGGCGAGATCATCACGGAGAAATCCGGCAACCTCAACCTCGGCGTTCCCGGTATCATGTATTTCGGCGGCATCGCCGGTCTGACGTCCACGTTCATGTATGAAAACGTCTACTGCGTCAACGCAGGGATCGAGCCGAGCGCGGCGCTGTGCGTCATTATGTGTCTCGTCGCGTCGTTCCTCGCCTCCGCGCTTGGCGGCCTCATCTACAGCTTCCTGACCATCACGCTGCGCACGAACCAGAACGTCACCGGCCTGACCCTGACGATCCTCGGCTCCGGCGTCGGCAACTTCTTCGGCGGGAGCCTCAACAAGCTCGCCGGCGGCGTCGGCCAGGTCTCCGTAGCCGTGACCTCGCAGGCATTCCGCAACTACTCGCTTTCCCTCGTCAATTTCTTTGACGGCTTCACCGGCAGGCTCCGTCTGGGCACGCTCCTGTTCTCCTACGGCTTTTTGACCTATGTGGCGATCATCCTCGCCGTTGCGATCTGGTTCTTCCTGTCGAAGACCCGCACGGGCCTGAGCCTGCGCGCCATCGGCGAAAATACCGCCACGGCTGACGCTGCCGGTATCAACGTCACAAAGTACAAGTACCTTGCCACCTGCATCGGCGCCGGTATCTCCGGCCTCGGCGGCACGTACTACGTCATGAACTACATCAAGGGCACATGGGAGAACCAGGGCACGATCGAAGCCCTCGGCTGGCTGGCCGTCGCGCTGGTCATCTTCGCAACGTGGAAATCTCTGCGCGCGATCTGGGGTTCGTATCTGTTCGGCGTTCTCTACTGGGCGTATAACTACATCCCCGGCCTGTCCAGAAGCACGCTGGAGCTGTTCAAGATGCTCCCCTACGTGGTCACGATCCTTGTCCTGCTCATGGTCTCCATGCGCAAAAAGAAGGAGGATCAGCCGCCTCAGTCCCTCGGCATCCCGTACTTCCGCGAAGAACGGTAACCGCACCGCACAACACGCCCTGCGAGGCTTCTCGCAGGGCGTGTTCAGCATATCAGATTGCTTCCCTTAGAAGAGGAGCCTTGGATGCTGCTTTCGGCTTTCGAAAAGTCAAGGAATGTTCACAAATCGTTCCTTGACTTTTCATATTTTTCGTGTATGATTTAATTCAATATTGAACAGTTCGATATTGGAGGTCTTAACTCATGCCGGAACCCCTTCTGACCGCGTCTGCCATGTTTGCCAATGCTGCACGCTTTTCTGACGCCTATCACGCCGCGCTTTCGCCGCTGTGCGCGGAAACCGGTCTGCCGCCTGCGGCGGCGGATATTCTGCTGTTTCTGGCGAATAATCCCGGCTGCGAGACGGCGGGCGCGATCTGCCGGATGCGCGGACTGAAGCCCGCGATCGTGTCGTTTCATATTGACCGGCTTGTGGGCGAGGGCTTTCTGCAGCGGCAGCCTGTCCCCGGCGACCGGCGCAAGACGGCGCTCGTGCTGACCGAAAAGGCAGCGCCCGTCATCGAGCAGGGCCGCAGGCTACAAAAGTCGTTCGCCGACCGGCTCACCGAGGGCCTGCGTGCGGAGGACTTAGCGCACTTCCGCCGCTGCGTGGCCGCCTTTGAACGCAATATCGAACGGATCCGCATGGAAAATCCCAAAGGAACGGAGATGTAACCCCCCATGATCAAACTTCTCAAACGTATGCGAAAGCGCGAGGCGCTGATGGCGCTTTTGTGCGCAGTTCTCGTCGTGGCGCAGGTCTATTTCGACCTGAAGCTGCCGGATTACATGACCCGGCTCACCACGCTCATCAAAACCCCCGGCAGCGTCACAGCGGATATTTTATCCGTCGGCGGGGAGATGCTCCTGTGTACGCTGGCCAGCGCCGTTCTGGCTGTCGGCTGCGGCTATCTCGCGGCAAAGACGGCCTCCGGCTTCAGCTTTTCCGTCCGCGCCGACCTGTTCCACCATGTCATGGACGCGGGCAGCGAGGAAATGCAGTCCTTTTCTGTCCCCAGCCTCATCACCAGAACGACCAATGACATCACCCAGATCCAGATGGTCGTCGCCATGGGTCTGCAGATGCTCATGAAGGCCCCGATCATGGCCGTCTGGGCCATCATCAAGATCCTCGGCAAAAGCTGGACGCTCTCGGCGGTAACGGGCGGCTTCGTTGTGGCAATCGTTGTGATGGTGCTGCTGATCATGTCCAGCTGCCTGCCCCGGTTCCGTCAGGTGCAGAAAAAGACCGACCAGATCAACCGCGTCGCGCGGGAAAATCTGACCGGCATCAACGTCGTCCATGCCTTCGGCGCGGAGGACTATCAGAACCGGAAATTCGACGGCCCCAGCCGCGAGATGATGAACCTGCAGCTGAAAAACCAGCGGCTGTTCGCCCTGCTCCAGCCGATGCTCGGCTTCGGCATGAACGGGCTGGCGCTCGCCGTCTACTGGGTCGGCGCGGCGCTGGTTGAGTCGATCGCGCTGACAGATCCCGCCGCACGGCTGACGATGTTCACAAACGTGCTGGTGTTCAGCACCTACGCGACCTATGTTGTGATGTCCTTTATGATGCTCGTGATGATCTTCATGCTCATGCCGCAGGCGCAGGTCTCGGCAGAGCGCATCAACGAGGTGCTGGACACAAAGCCGCACGTCGTCCCCGGCGCGAAGACAGAGGGCAGCGGGACCGGCACGGTCGAGTTCCGCGATGTCTCCTTCCGCTATCCGGGCGCGGCTGCGGATGAGCTGGAGCATATCAGCTTCAAGGTAGAAAAGGGCCAGACGCTGGCCATCATCGGCGCGACCGGCAGCGGCAAGACGACGCTGGCCTCCCTCATTCCGCGCTTTTACGACGCGACGGCTGGCACTGTCCTTGTAGACGGGCTGGACGTGCGCGAGTATACGTTCGACGCGCTTTACAACAAGCTCGGCTATGTGACGCAGAAGGCCGTTCTGTTCTCCGGCACGGTCGAGGACAACGTCTTCTTCGGCCAGAGCAAAGCCGAGAAGACGGACGCGTCGCTGCAAGCCGCGCTTTCCCTGTCGCAGGCTGCGGAATTCGTGGACAAATACCCTGAAAAGGCCGCACATCCCATCGCCCAGCTTGGCCGGAACGTCTCCGGCGGGCAGAAGCAGCGGCTTTCCATCGCGCGGGCGCTGGCAAGAACGCCGGAAATTCTGATTTTCGACGATTCGTTCTCCGCGCTGGACTATAAGACCGACGCGACGCTCCGCGAGGGACTTGCGAAGGAGCTTCCCGGCACGACAAAGATCATCGTCGCCCAGCGCATCAGCACCATCCGTAATGCCGATCAGATCCTCGTGCTCGACCGCGGCGAGATTGCCGGACTCGGCACGCATGACGCACTGATGGCGTCCTGCACGGTCTACCGCGAGATCGCCATGTCGCAGCTGAGCGAGGAAGAGCTCAAGAAAGGAGGCGCATCCAAATGAGGCCCAATATGCGTCCAACAGAAAAAACGGATCCCAAAGGTGCTCTGAACGACCTGAGCGCGTATATGCGCAAGAGCCTCGGCGTCGTCATTCTGGCGCTCGTGCTGGCGGCGCTCAGCGCCGTGCTGACCATCATCGGCCCGGATCAGGTCGGTAAGATCGCGACCATCATGTCCGACGGCCTGCTCGGCGGCATTGATCTTGCAGCCATTGCAAGAGTCGGCATACTGCTTGCCGTCATTTACGGCCTGAGCGCGCTCTTTGGCTTCATCCAGCACTATATCATGGCGAGCGTCACGCTCAAAATGTCCTACCGTATGCGCGCGGAGCTGTCCGAAAAGATCAACCGGGTACCGCAGAAATACTTCAACTTTCATGCACAGGGCGATATTCTCAGCCGCATCACCAACGATGTCTCCACGCTCCAGCAGGGACTGACCAACAGCCTGCCGACGATCATCTCCGCCGCGACGCAGTTTGCCGGCTGCCTCATCATGATGTTCGTGACCGAGTGGCGGCTGGCGCTTGCCGCGCTGGGCATTACGCTCGTCGGGCTGCTGCTCGTCGTGCTCATCATGTCCCGTTCGCAGAAATACTTTACCGCCCGGCAGGAAAGCCTCGGCAAACTGAACGGCTATGTCGAGGAAATGTATTCCGGCCACGAGGTCGTGCGCATTTCCCGCGCGGCAGAGCCTGTCGGCAAGACCTTTGACACGCTGAACGACGCTGTTTACGACGCGAACTGGCGTTCGCAGTTCCTGTCCGGCGTCATGCAGCCGCTCATGAATGTCATCGGCAACCTGTCCTATGTCGCCGTGTGCGTGCTCGGCTCGATCCTCGCGATCCAGGGCATCATCGATATCGGCGTGATCGTCTCGTTCATCCTGTATGTGCGCCTGTTCACCTCTCCCCTCACCCAGATCGCGCAGGGCATGACGAACCTACAGACAGCCTCCGCCTCCGCGCACCGCATCTTTGACTTCCTCGGCAGCGAGGAACTGCCCGATGAATCGGAAAAACCGGAGCTGCCCCGCCCCGTGCGCGGCGAGGTCGACTTTGAGCACATCCGCTTCAGCTACCCGGATTCACCGGATAAGATCATCATCAAGGACTTCTCCGCCCACGTCGCCCCCGGCCAGAAGGTCGCCATCGTCGGCCCGACCGGCGCTGGCAAGACGACCATGGTCAACCTGCTCATGCGGTTCTATGAGATCTCCGACGGCTGCATCAGAATTGACGGTGTGCCGTCATCTGAGCTCAGCCGCGAGGACGTGCACAAGCTGTTCGGCATGGTCCTGCAGGACACATGGCTGTTTGAGGGCACAGTCCGGGAAAATCTTGTCTATAATCTGTCGGACGTGACCGATGAACAATTAAATCGCGTCTGCCGCGCCTGCGGGCTGGATAAATTCGTCCGTTCGCTGCCGGACGGCTTCGACACTGTCCTGTCCGAGAGCACCAGCATTTCCGCCGGGCAGAAGCAGCTGCTGACCATCGCCCGCGCCATGCTCCAGAACGCGCCCATGCTCATCCTCGACGAGGCGACCAGCTCTGTCGACACGCGCACGGAGCTGCTCATCCAGCGCGCCATGGATAAGCTGACGGAAAACCGCACCAGCTTCGTTATCGCCCACCGTCTGTCGACGATCAAAAACGCCGACCTCATCCTCGTCATGAAGGACGGCGACATCATCGAAAGCGGCACGCACGAAACACTCATGCAGCGAAACGGTTTCTACGCCGCCCTCTACAACAGCCAGTTCGAACAGGCATCATAACGCGCTCCATAAAAAACTCTGCCCGCAGCTTCAACGGTCTGCGGGCAGCGTTTTTATTGATAGAATTTTTCCTCGATTTTGACCACAACGCCGTTTTTCAAAGTAAGCGTATACGGCTGGACGAGCAGCCCTTCGTTTTCCTGCACGGCGGCGGCAAAGTCCCGCCATGTTTTGAACGTATACAGCCGGTCCTCGCCTGCGCCATATTCCTGCTCGATATCGTAGATCGTGACGGATGCGTTCGGGTCGACTTTATAGGTGTAAAGTTCGCCGGAATCGACCCGGTAATATCCATAATAATAATTCTGCGGTGGAATATTCAGCGCCTTGAGCGTTTGCAGATCCTCTTCGAGAGAGGCATTCAGCAGCGTAATATGCTCGGCCGTGATGGAATCCCCGGTCACGCTCTGCAGAACTGCGTTCCGGCGCGTGCTGACCTCCGTGATCTGCGAGGTCTGGAGCGAATAGGAGAGCATCAATATGACGTCCGCCCGCGTCAGCGTGACGATCAATGATTGCCGGTCTTCCGATAAGTCCTTCGTCCAGATGGTATCTGCGTCCAGATACCGCAGGTCGGCGTTTGCAGCGCTGAAATAGTCAATAAACGCGGAATAATAGCGCGGCCACTGGGAAACATCGCCCGGCAGATCGCTCATTTTGCTGTCCTCGATCTGGAATTTCCGAACGATATCCTCATATTCCGCCGTCATGTCCTGCGCCCAGTGTGCATAGTCCAGCTTTTCGTGAACATATTCCCAAATCATATCATCAGAAAGAGAATCCGCCGCAGGCGCGTCACTTGACGGGGCAGTGGAGGCAATCACCTCCAAATACTGCTGGAGTAGATTCATGTCTGCTGGAAACCAGTCTCCCGCTGCCTCCGGCAAGACCCACGCTCCGTCCGCGTTCTGCATGGCAAGCGGGCCGCAGAAATCGCGGATCCAGTCGCTCAGACTCCCGCTCGGGTACTCCGCAAAGCCCGTGCAGATATTGCCCGGCGCATCCAGCTCGAATCTCGCCACTGTCGTTGAGCCGCCCCCGTTCCACTCCCAGTCAGGGCCGGTGTAGTCATAGTAAAAATCATAATGCAGGTAGCAGATGACGACAGTTTTCCCGTTTTCCTCAAACGAACCATACTCGCGCAGGCTCGGCAGCACGATATCATTGTCGCTGCGCGGATACCGCTGCGCGACTGCCGCGTCAAAGAGCACCGCCTCCCGCCCGGTCAGACCGAACATGGAGGATGTCGGAATCGGCAGCGTACTCAGCGTCTCCGCAGTCGGAACCTGCGGCTCCAGTGTGGCCGATTGTTCCGACGCAAGGGTAAAGGAATGAATGTACCAGCTGTCGCCGTTCTTTACCAGCTTCAGAACAGCCTCGCCGGAAAGGAATCCCGCTGTACTGCCGTACAGCAGCGCAGTATCTCCGTCAGGCTCGATCTCGCCGCTGGTGCAGCGGAAATAGCCGGGGCTGTAGTCGCTGGTGGTGGTATAAAATGCGTCCGTGTCTTCGAGATAAGTGTAGCCGGAAAACGGCGTCTGCATATCCGTCAGGTCGGCAAGGCCGATGCCCGCGAAGCGCTTCAGGACGCCTTCGACCGCAGACGCAGGATACCGGTGGATGGGCAGCGGGAAATCCTCCACGCTGTCGACGCGGAATTCCCATTTGGCGTTCAGCTGGGCAAATTCCTCCTCCGAAATATCCTCCTCGCCGCATTCTCCGAAGTAAGCAAGGAAATTGTTCAGATTCAGATCACGTACATCGTCATAGGTCGAGGTGAAGAAGCCGTTGACCGCGAAATGACCGAGCGTATCATCGGTCGACAGCTCATAGTCGGCAAAGATCGCGTTGACCTCGTCGATCTGTGCCTGCGTCAGCGGCATCGCGGTTTTCAGCGGCTCCTGCTGCGCGGGTTCTGTTTCCTCTGGCAGCGTGATCTCTCCCGATTTCTGCCGCGTCAGCTCCGTAATCGAGCACCCAGCGGCAGACACGATGAGCAGCAGCGCCAGAATGACACACAGAACGCTTGTGCGCTGCTTTTTCGTTAGGAACAAAATGCGCTCCCTGACCGGCGGCCCGGCGAGGCTCAGGGCCGCGGCCTTACGCGGGGCCTGCGCCAGAATCGCCCGTGCATAGACAAGGCGCTGCGCGTCCGAAAGCCCGGCGGCGACAGCCTCGTCGCACGCCAGCTCCGCGTCGCGCTTGGAACAAATCGCAGCCAGCCAGATGAACGGGTTCCACCAATAGACAATCACCGCCGCCGTCCGGCAGAGCGACCACAGGAAATCCAGATGCCGCAGATGCGTCAGCTCGTGCCGTAAAATCAATTCTGTTTCAGGCGTTTGCAGCACGTCCTCCGTCAGATACACCGCCGGAACCAGCCCGGTCAGACACGGCGATTTGACCGTGCTGGAACTGTAAATACGCGTCCTGCCGTGTCTGCCAAGAAAACGCCGGCTCTTGTGAAGCCGAACTGTGAAGACCAGCCACGTGCCCAATAACCAAGATCCGAGCAGCGCACTGCCGCCCGCCCAAATGATCTGAAAGATCTGCGTCGCCGTCAGCGGCTTTGCCGCCGGCTTCGCAGCCTCCTGCGCCGGGGAGACTGGCTGCTGCACAGGTGTCTGCGGCTGCGTCACAGCCCGCGCAGGCTGCTGCGCCGGGAGAGGCTGCGCAGGCAGCTCCACGCGCTGCACCGGCGCGGCCGCTTCCTCTGCCGGAAGCACCGGCAGCGAAACCAGCGTCCCCGGCAGACACAGCTTCACCAGCACCACCAGCCAGAGCGTATAGACCATCCGCTTTGGCACGCGGTTTTTGAAAATTGCCCGCACCAGAAGAACGGCCAGAATCAGCGCTGAAACGGTCAATACTTCTCTCAGCATAAGAAATCCTCCTGTCTTTCCATCTAAGCTACGGAAGCAGCAGCTCTGCGACCGGCAGCAGTTCTTCTGTGCCATCTTCGCGCAGGACGCGCAGGACATCGTCTTCTGACGCCGCGTGCGTCCCATCACTGTCACCAAAGGAAAGCTTCGCAAAGCGCTCGCTGCAAAGCTTTCCGTCCCAATCCACGAGCCAATACCCCTCCGGCATCGGCTGGCCGTCCTCGTCATAGCACGGATATGCCGCACGTTCACCGTAACATACCGCGATGCCGATATAGCCATCGTCAAATACGCTGTAATCGATCCAATGGAAGCGCGCACAAAGCGTGCTCCCGTTTTCGTCCGTTAGCCGGCACCGGCCCATGACCGGCCCCTGCGATACGCCGCCTTCATAGAGCAGGAAGCGATCCGGGAATGGGATCTCCACACGCTCATAGACCGGTGCGATCACCTCTGCTCCGTCTGCGGTCACAATGCCATAGCACGGTTCACGGCTGTCCCAGCGGGTAACGCGCAGACGATAGCCGAAATGGTCTTCCTCCAAAGTTTTCGGCTCGTCCACTTTGCTGAGGTAAAAGCTTCCGTCTCCGGCGCTGACGGTATAGCGGTAGCCGGTGCCGTTTCGGATGCAGTAGACCTCACCCTCCGGCGTGCCCATATAGTCGATGCAGGCGTCAAACGGCTCGTCAGAAAGAAGCGTGCCGTCCTTCAGCCGAATCCAGACCTTTGTGTCTGGAACTTCACCGATGTGCCGCGTACCATCGGCCTCCCGCACCAGCCCCATGCGGCTGCCGTCCGTCCGATAGAGCGTTTCATACGGCGCCCAGCTCCATGTTTTTGCATCGTCATATTGGTCAACGCCCGAAGCGTCCTTTGCTTCTTCCTGCGCGGCAGTCTTCCACCAATCCGCACCGTCTTCCTCACCGTAGATTTTCCGAAATTCCTGTGAATGAGGCCCCTGCGTCGAGTCATTATAGGAGGACTGCGAATCCTGCGATTCGGCTTCCCACGGCGCTTCCTCCGCCTGCACCGCGGGCGGAGCCTCTGGCGCTTTCTGACAGCCTGATAAAAGAAGGCTGATGCAGAGCGTCAGGAAGAGAATTTGTGTTTTCATTGCGCGTGCTCCTTCTCCGCTGCGTCCAGAATGGCTTTTAACTCCTGAATTTCCTGCTCGGACAGCGCACCGCGGTCAACTAAGTTTGATACCATCATCCCGACGCTGCCGCCGTAGACCTTGGATAGAAACGACTCCGTTTCCTCCGGCTCCACGTCGGCATAGGCGACGGACGCGCTGTATGTCTGAAATTTTCCGCTGTTGTCCATCGTGACCGCACCCTTGGCGATCAGCCGCTTGAGCATCATAAAAATCGTCGCCCGGCTCCATCCGGTATCCGCGTCCAATGCCGAGACCAGCTCCGCCAGCGTCTGCCCCGGCCTCTGCCAGAGCGTTTTCATCAGCTTCCATTCCCCATCAGACAGTCTGAGATGTTCCATTTCACAGTGCTCCCTTCAAAATGCTAACGTATGTTATGTTTTGAGGATACCACAGATATTAACACTTGTCAACTGCAGCCGGTACATTTTATGCACGAAGGCCTGAAGGGATTCGAACGCCGTAAATATCGGAGCGCTTTGGTATCTGCTGCAAATCCCCTCCGTTTGCTTTTGCAGATTTTTAGACGTTACAATATACTAGTACATTGTAACACATAAAACTTTACGTGTATGGACTATGTCAGGGCGTTGGCAAAGGATCCGATTGCCAGAAAGGTCAAGCTGGCAGACCTCCGGCACAATCTCGACGCCCGAAGGCTGAACGGCGTGCGATCCGGGAAATATGACCTGTATTTGCAGGCAGTTCGCTATCTAGGGTGTATCTGAAAACTCATGATGTGACCGGCAGCGAGGGATTTTTGCGTT
>OLYN01001382.1_pt1 | contig 12467 bp, 12 predicted proteins | sample 1674231 | NCBI WGS metagenome assembly OLYN01 (sample SAMEA103958153, study PRJEB25191) | human gut metagenome
TTAAACATAAGGGGCTGCGGCCCCTTATCAACCCTGGGGTTTTTTGACAGACTGAGGCGCGTGCCATGCGGCACGCGCCTTTGTTGTGCTCTTATATCTTACTTACTTATTAAATAGCCCGGCGAAGAACTTGCTGACGCTTCCAAGGAACCCCGTTACCTTTTCAGTAATTGTCGTGACGGTCTTTGCCACCTTATCCTTGGCAGTCATGGCTTTTTCAACGGTATTAGTGATTGATACCAGCTTTTCCTTGAGCTGGTTGATATCAAGCTTTTCAAGCTGACGGCACAGCTTCAGCAGCTGCTCTATCTGCTCATCTGTCACCTGCACGTTGTACTGGTCCGCAAGTTTCTTTATCTCCTTCTTCACGTCCGCATCGGACATGGTCTCGGTGATATCCAGTATGCCCTTGAGCTCGTTTATGAGGGCGGTAGCTTCGTCGCTGCCTATGTACTCAGCAAGCTGGCCGGTAACGATAAGCTCCTCGGCACCTACCATCTTTGCAAGGCTGGAAAGCGAATTACCGGTTATATCCTCATACGCCTTATAAATACCGGTAAGAGCCGCTGTGCCGGACACCTCAAAGGGCGCTGTGACCTTCACATCTGCATCTGTTATGCCGGCGGTAGTCAGGGCGTTCTTATACATCTGCTCGGTACACCAGTTAATGTTCTTGGTGGATACATTCAGTCCGGAGCCGTCGTCCAGTATTGTGATATACACGCAGGAGATGGCCTTATGGCCTATCTTTTTGTCGTCTACCAGGCCTTCGAGGTACTGCCTTTCGTTTTCGTTGGTGACGGTTATCTCGGGTATTACGCCGCGCTCTATGCCGAAATCACTGTATACCGCCGCTATCTGCTCGGAATCAAGGTTAGCGCCTATAGCCACCCTCGCCTCGCCTACCTTATAAGCGAACGCGCCCGACATAGTGAGCAGGCAAAGCGCCGCCATAACTATAGAAATTATTCTTTTGCATTTCATTGTGAAGAAACCTCCGCTTGTATCGTTCCACGTTTGCAATTATATCACGATGATTTGCAAATAACATTAACATAATGTAAACAAAACCTTGAAAATTCAGTGGAAAATGACGGAATAACCTCGTTTATCCCCCACCGTGCCATTTTACATGGGTTTTACATAACCTTTCTTTTTAATTTTACACGGTAGATTTAACATAATAACCGTAAACGATAAGGACATAAAAAAGAAAGGAATCAAAGAAAAATGAAGAAGATCATAAGCATCGTACTCACAGCGGTCTGTGCAGCGGCACTTTTCGCCGGCTGCTCCGCCAAGGCGCCTGAGGCTGCCGCAGAAGACGGCAACGTATCATTGGACGGCTCTACCTCCATGGAAAAAGTCATAGGCTCCCTGGGTGAATCCTTCATCAACAGCAACCCCGGCACCTCATATACATACAATCCTACAGGCTCCGGCTCCGGCATCAAGGCTGTATCTGAAGGCACCTGTGATATCGGCCTCTCCAGCCGCAACCTGAAGGACGACGAGAAGGCTTCAGGCCTCACCGGAACAGTACTCGCACTTGATGGCATCGCCGTAATCGTAAATCCCAACAACCCCGTATCCGACCTCTCCGTAGAGCAGATCGCATCTATCTACAAGGGAGAGATCACCAATTGGAAGGACGTTGGCGGCAACGATGCTGAGATCGTGCTCATAGGCCGCGAGGCCGGCAGCGGCACCCGCGACGGCTTCGAGTCCATAACCGGCACAAATGATGCCTGCAAGTACCGTCAGGAGCTGACCTCTACCGGTGACGTCATTACCACCGTTTCCCAGAACCCCGACGCTATAGGCTACGCCTCCCTTGCCTCCCTCAAGGACAACGTAAAGGCGCTGACCGTAGGCGGCATCGCTCCTACTGAGGAGACTGTAAAGGACGGCAGCTATGTTATCCAGCGTCCCTTCGTACTGGTGACCAAGGACGGCGTTGAGCTCTCCGAAACTGCAAAGAAGTTCTTCGACTACGCTACCTCCGCCGAGGCCGCAGAGATCATCTCCGCAGCAGGTGCGGTCCCGGTAAACTGATAAACGGGTATATAAAGGGCAGCTGGCAACAGCTGCCTATAAGCCTTGAGAGAGGATACGCAATATGAAGAAAAACAAAAGGATCGGGAAAATGCTTGAATTGGTGATGCACGGCATATTCCTTGTGCTCGGCCTTATAACAGTGGGCTGCGTTCTGCTCATCACGGTATATCTGGTCATATCGGGTATACCGGCAATACGCAGGATAGGTCTTGTTCCATTCCTCTTCAACAAGACGTGGGCTTCTACAGCCGCTACCCCCTCCTTTGGCATACTGCCCTTCATACTCACCAGCATCTACGGTACTGCCGGCGCCATATTGCTGGGAGTGCCTGTGGGATTCTTTACGGCGGTGTACCTTGCAAAAATGGCAAAGCCTTCGGTCAGGGCCATTATGCAGTCAGCGGTGAGCATGCTATCAGGCATTCCTTCGGTAGTTTACGGCCTTGTAGGTATGCTGATACTCGTACCTGGCATACGCAGGCTTTTCAACGTGCCTGATGGCTCAAGCCTGCTGGCCGCCATCATAGTGCTTTCCATTATGATATTGCCATCTATAATAAAGGTTTCGGTAACCGCGCTTGAAGCTGTGCCCAAGGAATACGAGGACGCCTCCCTCGCCCTCGGTGCAACACCTGTGGAAACGTATTTCCGGGTATCCGTACCGGCCGCGAAAAGCGGCATAGCGGCCGCGGTGGTGCTGGGCGTCGGCAGGGCCATAGGCGAAGCGATGGCTGTAATGATGGTTTCGGGCAACGTGCCCAACATGCCTTCCCTCTTTCAGAGCGTAAGGTTCCTGACAACGGCCGTGGCAAGCGAAATGTCCTACTCCAGCGGCTTGCAGCAACAGGCCCTGTTCTCCATAGCACTGGTGCTTTTTCTGTTCATTATGCTGATAAACGCCGCGCTCAATTTCTTTCTCAAAAGGGAAAAGGAAGGTTAGACCATGGAAGAAAAAAACGTATCGGTCAAACGCCGCGCATATGTGGGCCTGATGAAGTGCCTGATGTGGCTCTCTGCCGGGCTCACCTGCCTGCTTGTGCTGTTTCTGATAAGCTACGTGCTGTATAAGGGGCTGCCCAATATAACTTGGGAACTGCTCTCCACATCCCCCAGCTATCTTGCAGACAGCATAGGCATACTGCCTGATCTGATGAATACCCTGTACATCGTGATAGCTACAATACTTATCGTGGTGCCGCTGGGGGTGGGCGCAGCGATATACCTCACCGAGTATGCCTCAAACAAACGGGTGGTAAACGCCATAGAGTATGCCGCAGAGACGCTCTCCGGAATACCTTCGATAATATACGGTCTGGTAGGAATGCTGTTCTTATGCCGGTTCTGCAAGATGGGTACCTCCCTTATGGCAGGTGCTCTTACCTTGGTGATAATGAACCTGCCCACCGTGATGCGCACCACTCAGGAGAGCCTTAAGACGGTTCCTCAGAGCTACCGCGAGGGCGCATTCGGGCTGGGCGCCGGCAAATGGCGCGTGATACGCACAGTAGTGCTTCCCGGTTGTACGGACGGCGTTATTACCGGCTGCATACTGGCCGTAGGACGCATACTTGGCGAATCGGCGGCGCTGCTGTTTACGGCAGGTCTTGCCCATACGCTCCACGGCTTTTTCTCAGGCCTTGGCAGCTCCGGTGCTACGCTTACTGTCGCCCTTTACGTATACGCAAAGGAGCGCGGTGAATTCGAGGTGGCCTTTGCCATAGCTGCCATACTCATGCTGTTGACTCTTATAATAAACCTCTCTGCCGACCTTGTGGCAAGATACTTCAGGAGGAAAAAGGAACTATGATGAATATAATCACCGTACAGGATCTCTGCCTCTGGTACGGCAGCCATCAGGCGCTTAAAGACATAAATATAGATATACCCGAAAAGAGCATAACCGCCCTCATAGGGCCCTCCGGATGTGGAAAATCAACTTTTCTCAAGACGCTGAACCGTATGAACGACCTCATACCCGACGTTAAGATAACAGGCAACGTGAAATACAGGGACGCCGACATATTCGACCCGACAACAGACGTAAATGAGCTCCGCCGCCAGATAGGAATGGTTTTCCAGAAGCCCAACCCCTTTCCCATGAGCATTTACGACAACATCGCCTACGGCCCGCGCACCCATGGCATCAAGAACAAGGCCAGGCTGGACGATATCGTAGAGCGCTCCCTGCGGGGCGCCGCTATCTGGGACGAGGTAAAGGACAGGCTAAAAAAGAACGCCCTTGGCCTTTCGGGAGGCCAGCAGCAAAGGCTTTGCATAGCCCGCGCTCTTGCCGTGGAGCCGGAAGTGCTGCTTATGGACGAGCCCACCAGTGCCCTTGACCCCATCTCTACTTCTAAGATAGAGGAGCTTGCCATGCAGCTCAGGGAGAAATACACCATAGTCATAGTCACCCACAACATGCAGCAGGCAGTAAGGATTTCCGACAACACCGCCTTCTTCCTTCTGGGTGAGCTTATAGAATACGGCAACACTGAGCAGATATTCTCACAGCCCGGGAACAAAAAGACAGAAGATTATATTACGGGGAGGTTCGGTTAGAGATGAGAAGCCGTTTTGACGAGCAGCTTGCGCTGCTTAACAAAGAACTTATAGAGATGGGCGCACTGTGTGAGGAGGTTATAAAGCTGGCATCGGAAGCGCTTACCGAGCGCAGCGCAGCTCTGGCCGCCAAGGTAGCTCCGCTGGATTCCGAGATAGACCAGAAGGAGCGCACAATAGAGTCAATGTGCCTGAAGCTGCTGCTTCAGCAGCAGCCCGTGGCGAAGGATCTGAGACAGATATCCGCAGCGCTGAAAATGATAACCGATATGGAGCGCATAGGCGATCAGGCTGAGGACATCGCGGAGATAATCTCTTTCCTTGACGGCCGCCCCGCAGAAAATGACGACCTTATGAGGGAAATGGCCAAGGCGACTATTAAAATGGTGACAGAGAGCGTTGATGCATACGTAAAGCATGATATAATGTTGGCAGAAAAGGTCGTGGCATATGACGATACAGTTGACGATTACTTCGATCAGGTAAAGAGGCGGCTCATAACCAAGATAGCCGAAGAGCCTGCCGACGGCGAGTACGCCCTGGACCTTCTCATGATTGCGAAGTATTTCGAGCGCATAGGCGACCACGCGGTAAATATCGCCGAATGGGTGATATTCTCGGTAACAGGCGTTCACAAGGAGGTATAGCATGATCTGGTGCGTTGAAGATGACGCGAGCATCAGGGATATAGAGGTCTACGCCCTGCAATCCACAGGCCTGGAGGCCCGGGGCTTTGAGGACGGAACCTCATTTTGGGAAGCGCTGCAAAAGCAACGGCCCGAGCTGGTAGTGTTGGATGTTATGCTGCCCGGCATAGACGGCATAGAGCTTCTTCGCCGTATGAAATCCTCCCCTGAGCTTGACTCCATACCCGTGGTAATGGCTACCGCCAAAGGCACGGAGTACGATAAAATACAGGGGCTCGACCTGGGCGCGGATTACTATATCGCAAAGCCTTTCGGCGTAATGGAGCTGGTCTCCTGCGTAAAGGCCGTACTGCGCCGCTGTGCGCCCAAGCAGGTAGAGCATCTCCTCAAGGCCAGCGGCCTCATAGTTAATCTTGACCAGCATACCGTTACCGCAGACGGCGAACGCGTTGCTCTCACCTTCAAGGAATTCGAGCTTTTGCGCCTGTTCCTCTCCCACCCCGGTATCGCCTTCACCCGTGATCAGCTGATGGAGGAAATATGGGGCACCGACTATCTTGGCGAAAGCAGGACGGTAGATATGCACATACGCACTCTGCGGCAGAAACTCGGCAAATACGGCGATATGATAGAAACGGTACGCAACGTAGGCTATCGGCTGGAGGTATCACAATGACAAAAAAGATATTCCACTCCATACTCCTCGTAGCAGGAGCGGTATTGCTTGCCAGCCTGTTTGTAATAACCGGCGCGCTGTATGAGTATTTCGGCATAATACAGAAAAAGCAGCTAAAAGACGAACTCGGCCTTGCGGCAGTATCAGTGGAACAGCAGGGCGATGACTTTTTAAAGCGGGTCTCCCCTGACCGCTACCGCATTACATGGATAAACACCCAAGGCAATGTTATATACGACACCCGTACGGACGCTGAAAGCCTTGAAAACCACGCCGACCGCACTGAGATAAAGCTGGCGCTCAAGGATGGCTACGGCGAAAGCATACGTTACTCCTCTACCCTTCTTGAAAAGACCATATACTGCGCCCAAAGGCTCACAGACGGCAGCGTACTGCGCATATCCGTGAGCCGGGCCACCATAGGTGTGCTGATGCTGGGAATCCTCCAGCCCATTCTGATAGTGCTCATAGCAGCGCTGGTGCTGTCCGGCATGCTCGCAAAGCGCCTGTCAAAGCGCATAGTCGAGCCGCTGAACAGCCTGGATCTTGAGCATCCGCTGGATAACGATTCATATGAGGAACTGTCTCCTCTGCTCAACCGCATAAACAGGCAGCACAACCAGATAACCGCGCAAATGCGGGAGCTTAAAAAGCGCACCGACCAGTTCGCCCAGATAACAGCCAGTATGAACGAGGGACTTGTACTTCTGGATAACCGCGGCTGCATACTCAGCATAAATCCCGCCGCCATTGAGATTTTCGGTGCGGAGCCCTCCTGCGTCGGTCAGGATTTCCTTTCCGTGGACCGCAGTCACGATATGAGTGTAGCCATACAGGCTGCGCTCAAGGACGGCCACAGCGAGATACACGCTTCACGCAAAGGACTCATATATCAGTTCGATATAAGCCGCATAGCAGCGGATGGCGAAACGGCAGGCGTAGTCATACTGGCCTTCGATATAACGGAAAAAGAGACTGCCGAGCAGAACCGCCGCGAGTTCACCGCCAATGTTTCCCATGAGCTGAAGACCCCTTTACAGGGCATAATAGGCAGTGCGGAGCTGATAGAGAACGGCATGGTAAAACCAGAGGATATGTCCCGTTTTGTAGGACATATACGTTTGGAAGCACAGCGTCTCGTTACCTTGATAGGCGACATAATACGCCTTTCCCAGCTTGACGAAGGCGGCGATATGCCCCATGAAAACGTCGACCTGCTCTCTGTCGCTTCGGCAGTAGCCGACGACCTGCTCCCGTCTGCCGATGGCCAGGGTATAAGCATCGCCGTCGAAGGTTCTCCCGCCAATGTATACGGCGTAAAGAGGCTGCTATATGAAATAGTATACAATCTCTGCGACAACGCCATAAAGTACAACAGGCAGGGCGGCAGCGTAAAGATAAGCACGGTAAGCGAGGGCGGCTTCTCATCCGTCACCGTTTCCGATACCGGAATCGGCATCGCGCCCGAGTATCAGAACCGCATATTCGAGCGCTTCTTCAGGGTGGATAAGAGCCATTCCAAGTCTTCAGGCGGTACCGGGCTTGGCCTTTCCATAGTAAAGCACGCGGTACAGTACCACCACGGCAAGATAGAGCTCACCAGCGCCCCGGGCAAGGGTACCTCCATTACCGTCTCCTTCCCCGTCATACAGTGAGCACCATACGAAAACGGGCATCCGGTTCGCTGCCGGAAGCCCGTTTTTTTGTACATGGTATATTTAGCCTATGGTATCCTTTACTACGCGCTGGAAGTTGAGCCTTGCGATCTTCTCCATATCCTCCTGGCTCATGCCCATTCTCTCGAAGCAGGCGAAGAGACTCGGTATCTTGGAGCAGTTTTCAAGCCCCTTGGTGCAGGGGCTGCCCGTATCGGTCATCGTGCCCATGGTATCCGGGTTATCAATGAACTCGAAGAAGTCGAAGCCGCAGCCGACGTGGTCGATGCCCATGACGTCGATCATGTGCGCCGCGTGCTCGGCAAGGCGCTCGACGGTTTGGTTCTTTGGGTCGTCATCTATGAAGATGTTGAACGCATTCAAGCCCACAACGCCGTTTATATCGCGTATGGCGCGAAGCTGATCGTCCGTAAGGTTGCGGAGCACACCGCACATCGCATGGCTGTTGGAATGGGATGCGATGAAGGGCTTTTGCGTAATCTTGACGACATCCCAAAAGCCAGCATCATTAAGATGGGAAACGTCGAGCAGCATCCCCTTTTCCTGCATACGCCGGACGGTCTCCCTGCCGAGGTCTGTAAGACCGTAATCCTTGCCGGAGAGCGCGCCCGCGCCGAGGTCGTTTGCCTCGTTCCAGGTCAATATACCATGGCGGCAGCCGAACTCGTAATAGCGGTCGATCCAGGTAAGGTCCTTGCCCATCGCCGCCATGCCCTCTATGCCGATAAAGATATATATCTTGCCGTCGGCATTGGCCTTCATCATCTCGTCATAGCTATGGACGATGCGGAAAGACCTGCACTCGGCAGTCTCTGCCTTTATGGCAGCCATGATCTGCTCGGTACGCTTTACATAGTCCACGTCATACGGCGGGTCTACCCAAATAACAAAAATACTTCCTTCAACGCCGCCCTTGCGGAGACGCTCCAGATGGCAGCGATCAAATACGTTCGTCTCGCCATTGAGACGGCGAGTAGTCACATCACACCAGATATCAGAGTGTGCATCAAAATACATAGTTTTGCCTTCCGTAAAATTACCGGCGCAAATCTGTTTAAGAGATGCGCCGGAGTTATATTGTCGTTACAAAACAGCCGGCTTTGTCAGAAACTTATGCGGCGCCGAGGATAATGCCGACCAGCGTACCGGCGTAGTTGCCGATAACATAGCCGAGCACGCCCACCAGCATTGCGGGGCCAACCAGCCTCGTCCAGCCCTGGGATATCGCCATGCCGGCAGCGGTCGTCGGACCGCCGATATTGGCATTGGAGGCGATGATGGAATCCTCAAGGGAAGCCTTGAAGATCTTTGCCGCGCCGAAGCAGAAGAGCATATTCACGAGAACCATGATCGTGGTCAGCACGAGCAGCAGCGGGGACTTGGTAAGGACGGTCATGATGTTGGCGGGAACGCCTATGACGAACAGGAAGAGGTAAATGAGGTAAGTACCGATTTCCTGTGAGCCGTGCATCTTGGATACTGTCTTGGTGCAGAAGGTGGCAACTATCACGGATATGGTGGTTATCCATACATACTGGCTGCCGAAGAACTGACCTATGAAGTCAAGGAAGGGATTGCCGCCGATGCCGGAGAAAATACCGGAAATAATGCGGGATACCCAAACGACGACTATGGCATAAGCAAAGTTATACGCAATATCCTTGAGGGAGATGTCCTTGCGGCTCCAGAAAGCGGCAGCCTGAGTCTGCGAAACTTCCTTTGAGGCACCGGCCTCTACCTCAGCTATGTGAGGATGTGAAAAGTGCTTTCGGAAGAACTTGGAGCCGGCGCAGGCGATCAGAACGAAGAAATACGCGGCCATCAGCAGGTTATCCGCAACAGTAGCGGCAGCGGTGAGATCGTCACCGGCAGCATACTGAGAAGCCATTGCCGCAAAGTTTACGCCGCCGCCGATATAAGAGCCGGTCATCATGGAGGCTACCTTTGCAAGACCCTGCGCATCGCCAAAGGGTCCGCGCAGGAGATAATAGGCGAGGAACGCGCCGACGACAGTGCCGAGTGCGCCGATAAGGAACACGACCAGCATGCGGCCGGTGTCCTTCCATACGCGGCTGAGGTTGCACTGCAGCAGCAGCAGGGGGATAGCCATAGGAACGACGATGCCCCATACAATATCGTCATACAGCGTGCAGTTCGTGGGTATAACGCCGAGGTTTGCGAGAACCATCGCCATTATCAGCGCGATTATGGCGCCGGAGACCTTGGAGGCCCACTGATACTTCTGCTCAAGGTGTATTGAAAGTGCAACACCTATACACATAACGCCCATCAAACCCCAGACGTTGTCCGCGGCAATCAGGGTATGTCCTAAAAGATTTTCAAATAGTGTCATTCTAAATAATTCCTCCGATTTCTTCGCCTAAAGCAATTGTTTTTAAGAAAGCTATTGATTGATGAAAATGCATATAACTTCGGCGGCGCCGGCCTGCCGCCGAAAAATCATTTCTATATTAGCACCTTTTATGTCGAAAATCAATAGCCTTTAAACCCCGCACGCCGAGAAATCTTTATATATATTTTACAAATGCCTGCTTTTGAATTTTACATTGCGAAGGTAATATCTTATCATAAAGAGAAAATAAAAAAGAAAGAAGGAATGATATGAACGAATTAAGGAACAAGAAGGGTTTTATATGCGATATGGACGGCGTCATTTACCACGGCAACAAGCTGCTGCCCGGCGTAAAGGAGTTCGTTGACTGGCTGTATAAGGAAAACAAGAACTTCCTCTTCCTCACCAACTCCTCCGAGCGCTCACCCAAGGAGCTTCAGCAAAAGCTCAAGCGCATGGGGCTTGATGTGGACGAGAGCCATTTCTATACAAGTGCGTTGGCGACCGCACGCTTCATAAGCTCCCAGTCGCCGGAAAGCAGCGCCTACGTAATAGGCGGCGCAGGCCTCATAATGGCTCTGCACGACGAAGGCATCACCATGAACGACGTTGACCCGGATTACGTTATAATCGGCGAGGGTAATACCTACAATTACGAGAACATCCTGAAGGCGGTACACCTGGTGATGAAGGGCGCAAAGCTCATCGGCACCAACAGCGACCTTACAGGCCCTTCTGAGAACGGGATAATCCCCGCATGCCGGGCAATGATCGCCCCTATCGAAATGGCCACCGGCCAGAACGCCTATTTCATAGGCAAACCCAACCCTCTTATGATGCGGACAGGCCTTAGGATACTGGGCGTACACTCAGAGGACGCGGTAATGATAGGCGATCGCATGGATACCGACATGATCGCGGGAATCGAGACTGGCCTTGACACCTGCCTCGTGCTCTCCGGCGTGACCGACCGCGCCGACATCAATAAGTTTCCCTACCGTCCGCGGCTGGTGTTAAACGGGGTAGGCGATATACCGGGGGAACCGAATAGTTAGGCGGGATCAACCTTTCATATAATTCTCAACCTCATCCATTGTGGGAATGGACGGGGCCGCTCCTTTTCTGGATACAGCAATAGCTGCCGCTGCGGTACTTCTCTTCAGGTTTTCCTCTATTGACGATTTACATATTAGTCCGTAAATAAAGTAACCCGTGAAGGTATCTCCGGCAGCGGTGGTATCCGCGACATCAACTTTTTTTGATGGCTCATAGACTGTTTTATTCCGAAAATTGCAGAGCACACCCTTTTCGCCTAACGTAAGGACTATATCTGTATTCTGGTACTTGGCCTTTAAACTCTTGATTATATCCTCTGGCTCCCTTTCTCCCGAAAGTGCTTCTCCTTCTATTTCATTAAGCAGGAGCACATTTATTTTGGATAAATCATAAGAAAATAGCTCTTTAGTGATAGGAGAAGGGTTTAATGCGATGGTCATTTTTCTCTCCCATGCTTTTTCAATTATATATTCCAACTGATTTATCTCATTTTGTAAAAGGAGTATATCTCCTGCCTGAAAGCTCCCCAGAATCTCGTCTATATTCTCTCTCCACTGGGATCTGTTTGCACCACCAAAAAGCAGTATACTGTTTTGGCCATTTTTATCCACCTGTATAACAGCATGACCACTCTTCCCTTTAATGGTTTTTAAATAAGCAGTATCTATACCGTATTCCTTACAGCAATTTCTGAGGTCTTCGCCATCTTCTCCTACGAGACCTGATATATACACAGGAACTCCAGCTTTACTTAAAGCAATTGCTTGATTTAATCCCTTACCACCATAATAGGTTTCCATGGATAAGGATTCAATTGTTTCTCCAGGTCTGTGAATATGGTCAACCTCATATACGAAATCATAATTCAGCGACCCCATGACTAATACTCTCATCTGTACTTCTCCATTCAACATATTTTTATTTATATGCATTTCATTCCCGTGACAAGAGGACCACCGTCTCAATATGTGCATCATTGTCCAAACTCAAGCTCATATCTTCCTCTATGATCGGCAACTTGAACTTGATGGACTTGAGCCACTGGCCGTTAGGCTTCCGTTCCTCATAGATCTGGACTTCGGATAGCAGTGATTCCATGAGCTGCCTCTTTTCCTGATCGTCCATGACGGAATAGAGCTTATCAAAGAAAATCAGCACCTTGTAGATGTTGTCGCCTGTCAGCTTTTCCGCCTCAATCGCCATCTTCTTAGCTCTGGCGGCAACGAGCTGGTTTTCTGTATCCTCGATCTTATCATACATCTTGTAAAGTCGGTCATCAAGGTCTGCTTTGCGTTTGATGTAGTGCTTATCGTCCGGGTCGAGGGAATCAATTTCATCCATCAGCCGTACCTTTACGGAATAACTCTGGCGAAGCTGCTTTTCATGCGCCGCGATCTCCTGCTCAATGGCAGAGGTATCCACCTTCATGCTGATCTTTTCCT
>OLYN01001384.1_pt1 | contig 12461 bp, 9 predicted proteins | sample 1674231 | NCBI WGS metagenome assembly OLYN01 (sample SAMEA103958153, study PRJEB25191) | human gut metagenome
ACTGCAGTTTTACCTCTACCTCATGAGCGCCTACGAGAGCAGCATCCCGCCGGTAAGCATTGACGGCAAGTTCGGCGCAGATACCGAGCGGGCGGTGCGGGCGTACCAGCGGTTTGCGGGGCTTACCGTGGACGGCGTGGTGGGGCGCACCACATGGAACTCCCTCTACGGCCGCGCCAGTCAGCTGCGCTCTTCCGGCCCGGTGGTCACCTTAAAGCGTCTGCCCTACCCCGGCACCCCGCTGACGGTGGGCAGCAGCGGCAAGGCGGTGCTGTACTACAATCTGCTTTTGCTGCGCATCGCCTATTATTTTTCCAGTGTGGAAGCCCCGCCCCTTGCCGACCGTTATACCGACGAAACTGCCACAGCCACCCGCAGCGCCCAGCAGCTATTAGGGCTGGAGCAGACCGGCATTGCCGATGCCGACACATGGACGGCGGTGGAAGCGCTGAGTTTGCAGCTGGCCGCCCATGCCCCGAACCCCGATAGAGACACACCATCCGGCACCGCCTACCCGGGGCGCGCCATCGCCGAGGGCAGCGCCGGGCAGGAGGTAGGACAGGTGGAGCGCTGGATCAACCGCCGGGCACAGCTTTCCTGCGGCGAGGGCTATGTGGCCGATAACAACCGCTTTGGCGCGTCAGACGCCGCTGCCGTGCGGGCTGTCCAGCAGCAGGCGGGGCTGCAGCCGGTAAACGGCATCGTGTACCGCGAAACATGGCACGCCTTGCAAGCCCAGTGTACTGACCCCTGCGGCTGCGAGAAGGAGGAATGAGGGATGGCACGCCTTTTGATCTATGACGCCTACGAAAACAAGGTATACACCTACGCAAACCTGAACGAGAACGACCCCATGCCTTACAGCACCCTGACCACCCTGCGGCTGCGGGAGTTCCGGGGCAAATCGGCCAGCCCTACCCTATGGACCACCATTGCAGCCATGGAAGCGTGGAACCTGACCCGCCGCAAATACGGCAGGGGCATCCCGGTAGGGTACGCTTTCCGCCGCATCTGGGAGGGTGGCCACGGCACCCGCAGCCAGCACTACGCGGGGGTAGCGTTCGATGTGGGGCAAAGCCTTGACCAGCGCCAGCGCACCGCCATTTACAACGCTGCCCGCACTTCCGGCGCATGGGGCTATGTGGAGCCGCTGAGCCAGACCCCCACATGGGTGCACTTTGACCGCCGCTACGGCACCCCGGCGTGCAGCGGCACCACCGCCGGTTACCCCACCCTGCGCCGGGGCAGCCGGGGCTGCTATGTCATGATCTTGCAGGACGCACTTTCCACCCTTGGCTACCAGACCGGCAGCCGTATCGACGGCATTTTTGGTGCCCGCACCGAACAGGCGCTGCGCGGCTACCAGAAGCGCACCAGCCTGCGGGTGGACGGCGTGTGCGGCTGCGACAGCTGGAAAAAGATCTCCACCGCCGTCATCGGCATCGGGCGCACCAAAACCACCATTGACTAGCGTTTGTCCTATATAGCTTATACAGAAAGAGCGACCGCACAAAACAATGTGCGGTCGCTCTTTTTCACTCACTTTACAGCCTGTTTCAGCTGCTCGAGGTCTGCGGCGTCCGGGTGGGAGAGCGCCTTATCGAAGTTTTCGATCAGGGCATCCAGATTGGGGATGTGCAAAGGCTTTGCCTTCATGGCCTCGTACCGCTGCCGGACGGACACCGGCATTTTGCCCTGACACATAAAGCTGCCAATGACGGTGTTGCTGCCGTCCAGCGCCTTCCGGGTGGCGGCAAGAATCTTTTCGAAGTAGGGCGCACTGCCGCCAAAGCCTGCAGTGCCGAACAGGAATACCTGCTTGCCGTGCAGCTGCTGCAAGAAATCCAGCGTGTCGGTATCGGCCTTGCCCTTGTCTGTCCAGAAGCCCACATACAGGGTGTCTGCTGCCAGCGCGGCAGCGTCCGGTGCGCCGAAATAGCAGCAGTCTGCCTGCGGCAGCTGCTCCTGCAGGGTCTGTGCCAGCAGTGCGGTGTTGCCGGTTTTGCTGCTGAATACGATGGCGTAACTCATTTTTACCTCCCTCAGAGCAGCGGCAAAGCTGCCGGATGCTCTTGTGCATACGTTATTTTTACGGCAGTTCCTTTGCCGGGAGAGCCTGAAATCATGGAACAGTATAGTACAGTGCCCTGCCAAAATCAAGGGTTGACGATATTCTCGCCTTTCCCGGCCAGAAAGCTGCGCAGGTTGCCGGTGGTGATATCCATCAGCCGCTGCAATGCTTCCTTGGTGGTCCATGCGATATGCGGGGTGAGCACCGCGCCCGGCAGACTGCGCAACCGGCTTTGGGGCGGCAGCGGCTCGGTGGCAAAAGCATCTGCACCGTAAAAGGCAAGCTTGCCGCTTTCCAGCGCATCGGCTACGGCCTCCTCGTCCACCAGTGCGCCCCGGGCAGTGTTCAGCAAAATAGCGCCGGGCTTCATTTTTGCAAGGGCTTCCCGGCTGACCAGCCCGCGGGTTTCCGGGGTGGCCGGGCAGTGCAGGCTGAGCACATCGCTGCGGGCAAGCAGGGTGTCAAAGTCCACGAATTCCACCCCATCGGCGGCGTACTCCGGGCGCACCGTGCGGGTGCACACCAGCACCTCCATGCCAAAGGCCCTTGCAATGCGGGCGGTCTGGCGGCCGATGCTGCCGTAGCCGTAGATGCCAAAGGTCTTGCCCAGCAGCTCCACCTGCGGCAGCAGACCGTACTCTGCCGGGATGCCCAGCTGCCAGTATCCGGCCTTTACTGCCCGGTCGTACCGCTGGGCGCACTGGCAGATGGCCAGCAGCAGGCTAAAAGTCATCTGGGCCACGCTATAAGTAGAGTACCCTGGCACGTTGGCCACTGCCACCCCATGGCGGCGGCAGGCTTCAAGGTCGATATTATCCGTACCGGTGGCGATGATACCCACCCACTTGAGGTTCGGGCACTGCGCCAGCACTGCTTCGTCAATGCGGCACTTGTTGATGAGCACCAGCTCTGCATCCCCGATGCGGGGCGCAATATCGGCGTAGTCGGTGCGCACATAGCTGGTGGTGTCCGGCACCAGTGCCTTTACCCCGGACCAGTCCAAGTCCCCTTCTTCCATCACATAGCTTTCCAGAATCACTGCCTTCATAATTTCCCATTCCCTCTCTGGTTTACGTTATTCCGTTTCTTTCAGCGGATAGAGCGCCAGTGCAAGACTGCCGCCGTAGGGGCGGCTGTCCAGCGCGGCATAGCCCTTTGCCAGCAGCAGCGCCAGCTGCACCCTGTCCTCCAGCGGCACCCACACCGGCGCGGTGCGGGCGGGTACACAGCCGGTGCGCAGCAAAAAGCAGGGCGCAAGGCTTTCCAGCGGGCGCAGCGCCCGCAGCCCGAAGCCCTGCCGGAAATACAGCGGCAACAGCGCTGCCGCCGTTTCGGTGCACTCTACCACCGCCCATGCCGTGCCCTTGCGGCGCAGCCGGTCTGCCCGGGCTGCGGCAATTTCCACCAGCCGGGCGGGCAGCTCCTCGCCGGTATTTACCGGCGGGGTGAGCAGGCAGCCGCCCTCCAGCTGCCGACGTCCCAGCCAGCTGCGCAGTGCCGCTGCGGCGGCGGTATCGGCGGTAAGGGGCAGCACCAGCAGCGCTGCCCCGGCTGTGCCCCACGCCTCTCCTGCGGTCAGCATCCGCAGCACCTCGGAGCAGGGACGGTAAAACCCCGCCCCGCCACAGCGCACCAATGTAAAAAATTCCTCGGCGGAAAGCCGCCGTATCTGCCGCTGACGCGGCGGGTCGCATACCTGGATCATTTGCAGTTCCTCCGTTCTGATGTTCTTTCCATCAGCATACGGAAAACTGCGCGCGAACCGGCGCGAAACAGCGCGCCTTACAGTGCAAAAATCAGTCCAGCGAGATGTCCTCGCTCAGCACCTGCCCGATGGGCTTTGCGATGCACAGGTCGGCAGAGGCATCCGCTCCGGTGGGCTGCATATTGATGACCACCAAATTATCGCCCCGGAAATACCGGATGAGCCCGGCGGCGGGGTACACCACCAGACTGGTGCCGCCGATGATAAGGGTATCGGCATGGCGGATGGCATCCACTGCGCCGGACAGCACCTCCTCGTCCAAGCCCTCTTCGTAAAGCACCACGTCCGGCTTTACGATGCCGCCGCACTCGGTGCAGCGGGGCACGCCGTCGCCCTGCCCGGCGGCTTCCTCAATAAAGCTGACGGGGTAAAACTTACCGCAGCGCGTACAATAATTGCGCAGGGTAGAGCCGTGCAGCTCGTACACCACCTTGCTGCCCGCCGCCTGGTGCAGACCGTCGATGTTCTGGGTCACCACGGCCCTGCACTTGCCCTCGCGCTCTAATTTGGCCAACCGCAGGTGGGCGGCATTAGGCTTGGCCCCGTGGACGATGAGCTTCTGGCGGTAAAAATCGTAAAATTCGGCCGTGTGGGTCTTGTAAAACGTATGGGAGAGCATCGTCTCGGGCGGATACTTGAATTTCTGGTGGTACAGCCCATCTACCGAGCGAAAATCCGGGATGCCGCTCTCGGTCGAAACGCCCGCCCCGCCGAAAAACACAAGGCTGCGGGTATCCCGCAAAATTTCTTCCAATGCCGGTACCATACAAAGTTCCCCTTTCGCTTTTTGCTGAAGTGTTTTATAATATACCTATTATTATAAAAAGGAGACCATCATGGCAGGTTCATCATACGGAAATATTTTTAAGGTAACAACATGGGGAGAATCACACGGAAAGGGCTTAGGTGTCGTTGTGGACGGCGTTCCTGCGGGGCTTGAGCTGTGTGAGGAGGATATTCAGATATTCTTAAACAGAAGAAAGCCGGGACAGTCTAAGTTCACTACTCCACGCAAGGAGGATGATGCGGTTGAAATTCTCTCCGGTGTGTTTGAGGGAAAGACTACAGGTACACCTGTTTCTATGGTTGTGTGGAATAAAAATCAGAAATCAAAGGATTACAGTGAGATTGCTTCGTACTATCGTCCGGGGCATGCTGACTTTTGCTTTGATGAGAAATACGGCTTCAGAGACTACAGAGGCGGTGGTCGTTCTTCGGGACGCGAGACAATAGGCCGTGTTGCAGCAGGTGCTATCGCTGTAAAGATGCTCTCTGGCCTTGGCATAAAATTTCTTACATACACCAGATCAATAGGTCCTGTTACAATTAATGATGTTAATTTTGATGCCCATGAGATTTACAACAATTCGCTTTATATGCCTGATGCCGATGCAGCACTAAAGGCTTCTGAATATCTGGAGGAATGCCTTAAATCACTCAATTCCTCAGGCGGTGTGTGTGAATGTGTCATCACAGGTCTTCCTGTTGGGCTCGGTGATCCTGTATTCGAGAAAATTAATGCCAATCTGGCAAAGGCTATTATGTCTATCGGAGCTGTAAAGGGCTTCGAAATCGGCGATGGCTTTGATGCAGCAAAGGCAACCGGACTTACAAACAATGATGCCTTTATTATGAGGGATGGCGCTGTTTCAAAAGAGACAAATCACTCCGGTGGTACTCTCGGCGGCATGACAGACGGCTCACCGCTTATTTTCAGAGCTGCCATAAAGCCTACTCCTTCAATTGCAGCTACACAGCACACCGTAAATAAATCCGGTGAAGATATAGAGATTTCCATCAAGGGACGTCATGACCCGATTATCGTGCCACGTGCTGTTGTTGTTGTTGAAGCTATGGCTGCAATTACTATTGCGGATGCACTGCTTATGAATATGGGGGCACGCATGGACCGCATCACAGATTTTTATAAAAAATTATAACTTTGTCCTATATTAAAAAGCATCTATCCAGTTTTTACGGACAGATGCTTTTTATCTATTTCATTGGAACAATCTGTAATGTTTTTCCTAGTGAATTCAAAATATATTTTAGAATATATTTCCAATGAGCAGCGGATTAAACAGAAAATACTGCGCATTCGTCACCCCAAAAGACACAAGCGCCAGTGGCAGCACAATAAAAAGGACGCATGATATAATCACAGACATGCCGCTTCTTAAGTATTTAAACATTGCAAAAACAAACAGGCTGACCAGTAATCCCCCTATAAAGCGCATCAGCATTATGATAAGTATATACTGCCCTACCGATATATTCTGCGAAACACGCCACAGATGCTCCATACTTGCCGCCGGAGCATTAAGCCCCTGCGTGCCATATGCCGAAAGCACATTGCACAGCCGCACAATATATACAAGTGCAAATGCTGTGACAGTGCCCAAAAAGCCAAGTATGCATTTGATTCCCATATGCTGTTTCCTGCCACGGCGGGTAGTCCTTAAAAGCCGGATTTCATGGTTTGCATAATCCGCTCCACATATACCGCAGGCTATTGCTATTAGGAGAATAACATACACAAATGCCTGTGCTGTATCACGGTTTTTGAAGTCTGTTCTGTCGGTGAGGATATCATAGCCCTTTTCAAAAAACAGCCAGCCCTCATTTAACGTCTTAAGATAATCCACATGTGCTGTAAGCTTGTTGAATGCCTCCTGTCTGCTCAGTTCATCCTTGTATTTTATATTGATATAGCTTTCACTCTTCCCCTGTGCCATATCGTAAGCAATGTTATCTGACAGTCTGTCGTATTTTACTATTTCTTCATCCAGAAGCTCATTGGTTTTGGCAGTTAAAGGTCCATAATATTTGTCCATATATTCCTTGTAATACACCTCATCAACCGAGTCATAGGAAAGCTTCTCTGTCGGATTCCACCATACCACAAAAAGAGCTGCTGCAATCAAAATAAGTAACACTTTTCCCGGAACAAGCGCCTTATAGCATTCATGCAAAAATAAAGATGTATGACAGCCTGTATTTTTGCCGCATGCAAAGCCGGGCAATATAAGCTGCTTTTTTTCATGCACCGAATTGAGATAATTTGTAACCGCAAAAATACATACAGCTATACACACAAGCCAGAATAAGCCATACAATACCCCGGTATTAAGCGGATATCCAAACAAATTGATATTAACATAATCAGAAAAAAGTCTGCCTGTCCTGACTCCATACATGATATTTATATACTTAAGGAAGGCCAGGAAGCTGGTTCCTGATATCGTTGTGTAGCAGATAGCCTCAATAACCACGGTCACTGCAGAAGCAACGAACACAAATATAATATTGTCAAGCGCTGCGCATATCAGCATAAAAAACAAGCCAAGCAATATAAAGCTTATTATTTTCACAGGAAAATAGCATGCCAGAAATTGTCCTATACTAAGCTTAAACGGACTGCCATAGTACAGATAAACACTTTGAAGCGGACTTTTCAGATTTATCGGATTGTAAAAGCACATGCTTATGACTGCATTGATGCCATACAACAGTAAGGTGATAAGAATGACCGCCATAATCATCACGAATGACTTTGACGCCATAAGCTGCCTTCTGCCCCTTGCAGTTGTTCTAAGCAATGCAAGCTGGTTCTCGCTTTTTTCATAAAACACAAGATTGAGCGCAATGATAAAAAGCATAATCACAGCCACATAGTCGGTAAGCTCATTGTCTGTAATATTCAAAAGTCCCGATGCATCCATAACCTCAGGCACTGTACCTTCAAGCTTACTGTAGACTCTGCTCGTTTTAGCAGCATTTTTCTCTGCGAAGCCTCCATTGCCGGAAAACTTATTCATAATCGAAATTTCATCAGCCTTTTCATTGACAGAGTCCAGATACTCATCATAAGACAGACACGCCAATGCTTCCTTGTATACCCTGCTGCACAGACTAATCCTGCCGTAAGCTTCTGCCGTCATCTGCCTCTGTTCAATTTCCGGCAAAACATCCTCACGACTGTAATTGCTTATTTCGCCATACAGCGCGCTGTAGTCCTTACCTGTATACCCATCATCATTTACGGTATTCATGGTATACAGTCCAAGAACCGGATTAAGAACAAGCAAAAACAAAAGAATAAGCACTGTTCTTTTAGTCAATAGTTTACATATTTCGTTTTTTACTATATCCATTTTCAGTCCCCATTAAGATACAAATACAAGTCCTCAAGATTTGGTCTCACAGCCTCCTTCTGCCATCTGCCATCATACGAATCGGCAATAATGCGGGCTATGACACCGTCTGCATCCCTTGAAATATTGCTCACCTTGTATCCGGTGTTTACCTCATCTATCTCATTATCCGATAAAAAAATATTCCATACCTTTCCATCAAGTTCCTGAAGCAGCTTTGACGGAGAACCACTCCTTATTATTTTACCGTTGCTTAACATAACTATCTCTTTGGCGATAAACTCAACATCCGTAACCACATGAGTCGCAATAATAACAATCTTGTCCTTTGCAACCTCTGATATCAGATTGCGGATTCTGATTCTCTCCTTTGGGTCAAGCCCTGCCGTTGGCTCATCCAGTATAAGGATGCCGGGATTGCCTATGAGTGCCTGTGCTATCAGTGCTCTCTGCTTCATTCCACCCGAAAAAGCGCCAAGCTTTTTTCCAAGAACATCATCAAGCTTTACCATGCGCACATAGTGATCTATATCTTTACCGGCTTCACTCTTTTTTAATCCTTTCAGGGATGCCATAAAGTAAAGAAAGCGCCTAAGACTAAGCTCCGGATATATATTCTGCTGCTGCGGCATATATCCGAGAAGCTTCCTGTATTCACTTCCAAGCTCGTCTATGCCCCTTCCGTCAAGCAGCACACGGCCTTTTGATGGAGTCAGATTGTCAGAAATGAGATTCATCATAGTTGATTTACCGGCTCCATTCGGTCCCAAAAGCCCATATATTCCCGGTGTAAATGAAAACGACACATCATCCAGTGCGGTTTTATCCTTATAAACTTTTGTAAGCCCCTCCAATTCAAGTGTCATTGCTTATATTCCTCCCACTGACTTCTCACGCTTTCAAGATAGCTGTCCATTCCATCTGCTGTAAGCTTTTGTACGGCACCGTCTAAAGTATCATCTACAGTGGCACCATGCAGTCCTGTCATGAAATCATCTAAATCTGTTGAAATCCTACCCATATTCTTAGTATCCGGTTCGAAGCCGATAAACGGAGACAATGTGGCATTGTCATAAAAGTCAAAAAACTCCTTCTTACGATTGTCCACATATTTCTCGTTCTTTGTCGGATAAACATTCACGAAAAGATTAAGACTAAGCTTCGTCAGATAGTCATCATCCAGACTGCCTCCATCACAAGCTTCTGCAATGCCATCTTTAAGCTTATAATCCTTATCTTTTTCACCGTACAAAAGGATATTGCCGTACTTTTCATCTCCATATAACAGACTAAGGAAATCCATCACAGCAGAAGCATCCTTTGCTTTCTTTGCTACACCGATGGAGCTGTTTATCCTTGATGAAAGGTAAGTCTTTACTTCCTTTACCGTGATATTGTCCTTTTTGAAATTTTCATCCACGCTACCGACACATAAAGCAGCCGCAAAATTGCCTGCCTTGATATTTTTTAATATCTGAGCATCATTCAGCCCCGGATTGTTGAGATATGTTATCTCATTTGTCAAATCATCAGACATATAGCCGTCTTTCTTCATCCGGTCAAGCACCCTCAGATACCCGGTAAATTTCTGTGACTCTAAAGGATTTCCAACAGACATAGTATCATAGTCGAAGCAGAGCCCGTTTCTTATCTCACAGCCAAGCATATCATCAAATCTATATCCGTTTATGAGATACTCGAACCTCGGAGTATCACTTTTATCCCATTTAACCCCCTGAAGTATCTGATATATTCCGTCTATGCTGCCATCCCATGCACTTATCGCATCGTCAGAAACGTAATCCCTGTTGAAGGCTGCATAAACTACTCCCTCACCACTTGCAAGTGCTGACGGAATCGAATAAATATGCTTATCGCATTTAACCATCTCCCAAAGATTCTTTGGAAAAGCCTCATAAAGTGTTTTTCCTTTATCGCCTGATAAGATATCATCAAGATTCAGGACCAGATCCGAGCGTACCAGATCATACACCGGATTATTTCCGGCAGCATCACCGAAACCCAGGAATGCTATATCTGTTTTACCGTTTTCCAAGGCTCCCTCAACAGCCTGTCCGTAATTGTCATAGGACAAGGTTTTGATTTCGAGCTCATAATCATGTCCGTCCGCAGCAAGTGCATCGTTGAACTTCTTTAGATTATTCTTATCAATCTTACAAATATCAGGTATAGCAAACGTTATAACCTGCGCATCTGAATTTCTTTTGTTCTCTGATTCTTCTTTATCAGCTTTATCCGACTTTTTTGTTTTATCAGCCGACTCTGTCCGGCCTTCGCTGACAGCTCCGGCATTATCCGTTTTTCTGTTAAGGCAGACTGCCGCCACTGCTATAACAACAATGACTGCTACTGCAACCGCTATCAAAATACCCTTTTTCTTACTATTCTTCATCATCAAAACACCTCAATTCCTTTGGTTCAAATACTCCCTTGTTCAATTCATCAAGACTTATTACCCCAAGGCACAACTTTCCGTTATCATTTGTATATGTGACATATACCGACTGACCGCATATGCTTGCAATGCTAAATGCCTTTTCAGTAGACAGCTTCATCAGTTCTTCACTCTTATCATCCTTCAAGCGATAATATGTCACTTCATCACTTTTTTCTTCAGAAAGGGCATAATATAAAAAGTCTCCGCTCTTTTTTAATGGTCCATATTGTGTTTTTCCATCCGCATCTATCGGAAGCTGTCTTGTCTGTCTGCTTTCGGTGTCAAACACAAAATATCCATCCTTTGACGAATAATAACCATCGCCATCTAACAGCCTAAGATCGTTAATATGGTCTATTTCCGTCAGACATGTTGTCTTTTCATCTGCTATATCATATTGATATATTCCATTAAGCATATTATCATAAGCAAAAGACTCCGCATCATCTGACGCTCCCTCCTCTATCATCAGCTCTGTAACATCATCTCCAAACCGCACAGTCGAATAGTACACTACTTCGTCTTCATAATATATGTCCGTAATATTTGCCTGTTCGCTTGTTATCTTATCACTCATATACACCTTGTAATTATCGAGATCTATAACAAAAATACCGGCTTCAGGCTTATCATCATTTACAATCTGTCCTTCATCATTAAGCTCTATTCTGTTACTGTAAGCTCCTATAACATAATTATCCCTGTACAAAACAGCCGTAACATTCTGAACATTCTCTAATTTGGCTGCTTTTTTACGATTCTCACCGTTTGAGTCCATAACATACAGATATTGAACTGTCATATCTTCATCCGACATATTTCCTACATAATAAAGATGGTCATTGTAAAGCACCGTTCCGGCTCCTTCTAAACCATAAAAAGCTGCAGGACATGAGGGCTTCTCATTGGAGCCCGAGAATCCTTCATGTGTGCAGTTGGGCTTATCGCAATAGACCATGTCCTTGCCTGATGCCGTATCGATGAGATGCAGTATTCCGGAATCATCAAGATACAGTACATTGTCTTCTGAATAATTACATCGTACATCTCCAGAGCCATATGTGTACATTGTATTGGATGTACTGCGGTTTCTATTCTTTATTATAAAAACCGCAGTCACAATACAGATGATAAGTATGAAGATGATTGATGCGATTAATATGCGTTTTTTCTTCATAGTGCCCCTCCCTTTTTGATAATATTATACATAAAACAAATTACTCCGAATACAAAAGGCGAAATTAGTACTTTTCAAGGTGAATTTATTAAATTTTCATCAATATTTTCACGGTGAACCGTTCATCTGAACACTCAAAATCCAGTGTGCTTATATATTTATCAAGCACTTTCTTTACATTCTTTAATCCATAACCATGTTCTCTTACAGATTGTTTTGTCGTAATCGGCAATCCCCCTTTAAATATCACTTTTTGTAAACACCTGTTACTAATCTCAACAACAAGTGAATCCATTAAATAATTAATTTCCAAATCTATGCTTGGATTTTTTACATCTTTTTGTGCCTCTATCGCATTCTCCAAAAGGTTTCCAAAAATAATATTCATATCATATGCCGATAATTTTAAATCACTCGGAACCACAACTTTTACATTCAACTGAATTTTCTTATCCACCGCACGCTGAAGCATATAATTTAAAACTGTATCAAGCGCCGTATTACCCGAATCAACCAGCCGCCTTGATTCTACAAGATTATTCTCCATAGCTGACACATAATTTTTTATCTGTTCTATTTCGCCTGTTGAAGCAAGCACCGAAATCTCTGCAAAATGACGTTTCATATCATGTCGAAATGATCTTAATGCCTCCATGTTTTCATTCTGAAGCATAATCTCTCTTTCATAAGAACTAACCTGATCTCTAAGTACCTGATTTTCCAAAGCCTTCTGAGAAGACTTAACAAGATCATCCATCAGATATGAAATAATAATATTCACAAGCAGAAATGCTCCGCAGACTAACGAAAGAGAAAATGATGACACGGTTTTATCC
>OLYN01001389.1_pt1 | contig 12428 bp, 7 predicted proteins | sample 1674231 | NCBI WGS metagenome assembly OLYN01 (sample SAMEA103958153, study PRJEB25191) | human gut metagenome
GCTTCTTGCTTTAAGACTTTATATAGAAATGGAAGATTAAGCTACGTGAAAGCTGCCTCTCTCGGCACCCTTTCTGCCGCCGTCAACAAGCTTGAATTCACGGTTTTTACGCATTTGCTCAACACGCTTTTTTCTCTTGTATCTGCGGTAATTGACAACTATAATCATCTTGACCTTTTGCTCAAAGGCGATGAACTTATCCTCCTTATAAAATCCGTATATAAGAAAGATAATAACTGCGAGCTCTATCATAGAAGAAATGGCTGTGAATGCTGACATATTAAGGACCTCCGGTTCTTTAGAACATTTGTTTGTGTTTCATTACACCCTTATTATACCAACAATTTATATTTTGTCAATACAAATGTTCGGATTTTTTCGGTATATAAGTCCTAAAATTAGGACATTTGCGTTGCGGAGCTAATGCTTTTTTAATTCCAAACGCATAATACCACAACATATTGTGTTAGTCAATACTTTAGGCACAACTTATGCTATTTATACATAAAACGACCAAATAATTGTTTGTTCGGTATTTATTATGGATAATATTTATGGTACAATAATACGGTCAAATATATGTAATTTCAGTAAGGAACGGTAAAAAGAAATGTTCGTAGATATAGCTAAAATAAATATTAAAGCAGGCAACGGCGGCAACGGTGCGGTTGCTTTTCACAGGGAGAAATATGTGGCTGCGGGCGGTCCCGACGGCGGCGACGGCGGAAGAGGCGGCAACATAGTATTTCAGGCAGATGACAGTCTTGCCACATTATCCGATTTCAGATACAAAAGAAAATATAAGGCTCCGAGCGGTGAGGACGGCAGAGGCGCAAGGCAAAACGGCAAAAAAGGTCAGGACCTTATAATACGTGTTCCGCGCGGCACGGTAATACGCGAAGTAACAAGCGGAACGATTATGGCGGATATGTCAACCGACGAGCCGTTTATAGCGGCGAAGGGCGGTAAGGGCGGATGGGGCAATTCTCATTTTGCCACCTCGACACGCCAAACTCCGCGCTTTGCGAAAAGCGGCGCTCCGGGCGAGGAGTGGGATATTTCGCTTGAACTGAAGCTCATTGCCGACGTTGGTCTTATCGGCTTTCCGAATGTAGGTAAATCCTCGCTTTTGTCTGTGGTGAGTGAGGCGAAGCCCATTATAGGCGATTATCATTTCACAACTATAATACCCGTTCTCGGCGTTGTCACCATGGGTCCCGAGCAGAGCTTTGTAATGGCGGATATTCCGGGTCTTATAGAGGGTGCTGCGGACGGTGTGGGTCTCGGTCACGAATTTTTAAAGCATATAGAACGCTGTCGTATGCTGGTGCACGTAGTTGACGTCGCCGGCAGCGAGGGAAGAGACCCGAAGGAGGATTTTGAAAAGATAAACGAGGAGCTTGTAAAGTTCAATCCCGAGCTTGCAAAATGTCCACAGATAGTGGCCGGCAACAAAATAGACCTTGCAACCGACGAGCAGCTTGAGGATTTCAAGAGCTTCATTGAGAAAAAGGGACTTCCCTACTTCCCGATAGTCGCACCGATAAAATACGGCACAAAGGAGCTTATAAATGCTGTTGCGGAAAAGCTCTCTACCCTGCCTCCCGTAAAAAAATATGAGGCGGAGGAAATACCGCTTTCGGTGCTTGAAAGCAAAAAGAACAACGGCTTTAAAGTTACCGTGAATGACGGCGTATATTCTGTTGAGGCGGACTGGCTTTACAGGATACTTTCAAAGACCGACCTTGACGACTACGCGTCGCTTCAGTATTTTCAAACGGTTCTAAAGTCGAGCGGAATAATCGACGAGCTTGTAAAGCAGGGAATTCAAGAGGGTGACACCGTTTCGATTTACGATCTCGAATTCGACTATATACCGTAATTACCGCGGTATCAAAAAGGGGTATATAAATGTTTGCTAAAATCATAAGCGTCGGGCTTTTCGGCATGGAAGCCTATATGACCGGCGTCGAAGCGGATATTTCGGGCGGTATGCCGCGCTTTGACGTTGTAGGACTTCCCGATACGGCAGTCAGCGAGAGCCGCGAAAGAGTCCGCTCCGCCATTAAAAATAACGGATTTGACTTTCCGCCGTCACGCATTACAATAAATCTCGCACCGGCGGACATAAAAAAAGAGGGGCCGATTTACGACCTGCCCATTCTGATAGCAATACTTAAATCCACGGGGCAACTGTCCTGCGATACCGACAGCTCGGCTTTTTTGGGAGAGCTGTCGTTAAACGGCGAGGTGCGCAGAATTAACGGCGTTTTGCCGATGGTTATTAAAGCACAGCGTTGCGGTGTTAAGGAAATATATATACCGGCTCCGAACGCTGCCGAGGGCGCTGTTGTGCGCGGCATAACCGTATATCCCGTAAGGAACGTCGGGCAATTGCTGTCACATCTCACGGGCGGAGAAAAAATAACACCCGTTTCCGAATCCGATTTCAAATCTTACAGCCTGCCCGATAATCTGCCGGATTTCTCAGACGTCAAGGGTCAGCACGAAGCTAAAAGAGCCTTAGAAGTTGCCGCCGCAGGCGGACACAATGTTATGATGATAGGGCCTCCGGGCTCCGGCAAGAGTATGCTCGCGAAACGCATACCGTCAATCTTGCCCGATATGACATTTGAAGAATCGCTTGAAACAACCAATATATACTCGGTAGCGGGAGTTTTGCCCAAGGGAATATCCCTTATAAAAGCGCGTCCTTTCCGCTCGCCGCACCACACCGTCTCCCCTGCCGGACTTTCCGGAGGCGGCACGGTACCGCGCCCGGGTGAAATATCCTTAGCGCATAACGGCGTACTGTTTCTTGACGAGTTGCCCGAATTTTCGAGAACGTCAATGGAAGTTTTACGTCAACCGATAGAGGACGGTAAAATAACAATAGCGCGCGTTGCCGCAACATTTTCATATCCTTGCAGCGTTATGCTTGTATGCGCCATGAACCCGTGTCCGTGCGGTTACTTCGGACATCCGACAAGAAAATGCACCTGTCCGAAGGGCGCGCCGCAAAAATATCTGTCAAGGGTATCGGGTCCTCTGCTTGACAGGCTTGACATACATATTGAGGTTCCGCCGGTTGATTTTGACGCCCTCTCGCAAAAGGAAGGCTCCGAAGAATGCTCTTCCGAAATTAAGGCAAGAGTCAACAAGGCAAGAGAAATTCAGCGCCGCCGCTTTAAGGGGACAAGCGTCACCTGCAACGCCAAAATGGATTCTGCACTCACAAGAAAATACTGTATTATGACCACGGCAGCGGCCAACATACTGCGGCTCTCCTTTGATAAATTGGGTCTTTCGGCAAGAGCCTATGACAAGGTGCTGAGAGTGGCAAGAACAATAGCCGACCTTGACGGCAGCGACGTGATAGACACCAAGCATATAGCCGAGGCGGTACAATACAGAAGTCTCGACCGAAAATTCTGGAAGGAATAAATAAACGCAATACAAAACGGCTGTAAGAGCAAATCTTACAGCCGTTAATTTTATTGTTCTTTTTTATATTCCGTCGTAATAGCCTTTGTCGATAAGCTCGCCTATCGAAGCTACAACTGCCGGCTTATCCTCCTTATACGTTACGCCGTACCACTTATCCTCGGCGACGAGAACATTAACCTTTTTTGTTCCGCTCTCGATAAGAGAAGATACGACGGACGGGAGATAATACTCGGATTTCGGCACATTCAGCTTTTCCTTAAGAAAAGAAACAAACCCATCCTCTATGTATTTGAATACGTCGGGACGAAATCCCCAAAGGTTCATGGAAACGACCGTATCCGGCGACAACGCATTCCAAGTCTTGCCGTCATCCTCGGTAAATGAGCAATCGCTGCGAATCTTTGTATATTCGGTGACGCTCTCTAAGGCATTATTATCTGTAACGCAAACGCCTCTTGAAACGGTACCGTTTTCCGTAAGCGTATTCTTGAGTCTGAAGCCGACCATACAATAATCCTCTAAGGCCGATGACAGCTCGTCGTATATCTTCTTAAATGCACTTCTGCCGTAATAATCATCGGCATTTACAACCGCAAACGGCTCTTTTACAACATTTTTGCAGCAGAGAATCGCATGAGCGGTTCCCCACGGCTTTTGACGGTCTGCAGGGCAGGTAAAGCCCTCCGGAAGAGCATCTGTCTCCTGAAAAACGTACTCAACCTTAACCTTTTTTTCTATACGCGAGCCGACGATACGTTTAAAATCATCCTCGATTGCGTGTTTTATAACAAAAACGACCTTATTAAAGCCTGCCTTTACCGCATCGTAAACCGAAAAATCAAGAATTACCTCTCCGTTTTTTCCTATCGGCTCAAGCTGCTTTAATCCGCCGAAACGACTGCCCATACCGGCAGCCATAACAACCAAAGTTATGTCCTTACCCATTGTTTTTCTCCTTTAGCCCCATTGGCTCGTTTTATTTATTATTTACCTCTTTTTCGGTTTGCTCGGCTATTGCCTCGTCCTTTTCAGCCTCTTTTTCGGCTTCCTTCGCCTCTTTTTCGGCTTCCTGTGCCGCCTTTTCGGCTTTATCAGTCTTAATTTCTTCCGCTGCCTTACGAGCCTTTTCGGCTTTTGCCTTTGCCTCTGCCGCTTTGGCTTTTGCTTTTTCGGCTTCTTTACGGGCTTTTTCGGATTCCTTGCGTGCCTTTTCCTCGGCATCGCGTTTTGCTTTTTCTGCCTTGGCAACGGCTTCTATTTTTGCTTTTTCTGCCTCTCGGCGTGCCTTTTCGGCTTTTTCTGCGGCATCTCGCTCGGCCTTTTCTGCATCCTTGCGCGCCTTTTCAGCCTCTTTTTTCACCTTTTCATCGGCTTTTTTAGCTTTTTCCGCCGCTTCGCGCTCGGCTTTTTCTGCATCCTTGCGAGCTTTCTCGGCATCTCTGCGGGCTTTTTCGGCGGCCTTTTCTGCATCCTTGCGCGCTTTTTCACGTTCCTTGCTCTGCTCGTACTTTGCTTCGCGCTGTTCACGCTCAACCTTTATTTCAGCCATATGCTCCTCGCTGATACCGGTGTTGCGCCAAGTATGGATTATTTCCGGAGCGGCAAATATCTCATCAAGACGTTTGATAAACGGAACAATCTCGCCGAAATCAAGCGCTCTGTGGTCAAAAGCAATACAAAGCGGCATAACCTGACGAATGGCTATTTCCTTTTCGCCCGCTTCATTTACAACGACTACGGGCTTATCCTGAACGGCACCGACTGCTATGGCACAAACCTGCGGCGGAACAATTTCAAGCAAGCAGGTTTCACCGCGTTGCGCACGGTAAACCGAGCCGATATTTGAAACGGTTATCGTACCCTGCTCGATATCGTGCTTTGTAAGCCTGTCATTTTCGGGAATTTTATAATAATTGCTCTTTTCCTTTCCGCTGAGGGTCTTAACCTTGTGCTTACCGGTCTTTGAGCCGATAAGACGATAAAGGGTTTGTTTGATTTTGCCCTGCTTTAAAGCTGTAAGCGTGTTATCAAGAGAGACATCAAACATAACCTCGTCAAGATTTGTGTTTGCGACACGGCGGTTTACGTCCGCGATATACGAAACCATTTCATCAAGGTTTTTGTTTTCAAAGTTGTGAAGATTTATTGTCATCATCTCGCCGCTCGGCAAGACCATCGGCATAGAAATATCAATATTTTCAAAGGTATGTATTTCGCCTCTGACAAGCTTGCGGTCAAATTCGATATGAGAATTCATAATCGGATCCGCTTTGAGCCCCTCAACTATTATTTTGAGCATAAGAGTATTTAAAGTGACCTTTTTCTCGGGCGGACAATCTTCATTAAGCCTTTTATACTCTATCATAAATTCGGTGACGTCCGGCTCGTAGTTGTATGTAACGTGAGGAACATTTGCCCACGATTCGGTCGTCATATTGGCTACAATCTTGCGCTGAATACCGAAATGTATGGTGTTGGTTTTTTTCATTTTGTTTTTTGCCATTAATATTCCTCCATACAAACTTTACTTAAATAGTATAATACAAATCATTTTAGAAATAAACTTTTTTTTGCGAAAAAATCACATTTTACATATTATGTCAAGCAGCTTAACAGTTGTCTATAATCGCACAAGCGGTATTTGTATATTTCCGACAAAAAAACGCAGATTGAATTTGTATTTATATTGGAGTATAATAATATAAAATTTATAAAGCGAGGAGATTTTGGATAAAATGAACAAACAGACCGAAATAAAAGAAAGCACCGTCCTTCTTATGCCGGACGGGAACCTTGCAAGACCCGGCTATTGTAAGCACAACCTTTTCAGATATAATCCCGAAATGATAAAACGTGAAAATACCATGCGCCTTAAGGAATGGGATTATTACCAGATAAGCGACGGAAATATAATGATACAGCTCAATTTCTTTAATATATCGCTTGCCACCTGTGCTACTTTCGGACTTGTTAACCTCAAGACCGGCAGAAAAATAAGCGGTATGGCAACTGAGCTTTTCACGCCGCACAAGAACCGACTCAGCAAAAACGGCGACGTTCCGAACTATACCGAATATAAGCGCGGAGGAACAAAGCTTATATTTGACGTTCGCGAAACGGAGAGACGCCTCTATTTTGAAGGCACGGCTTCAGGCAAAAAGGTTAAATTCGACGTTACCTGCTATAAGCTTCCCGAGCACGAAAGCATAACAATAGCGACTCCGTTTAAGGAACAGGGATGCTTCTTCCTTACTCAAAAGCTCAACTGCCTTGCGACAGAAGGCACCGTTGTTGCCGGGAACGAGAAATACACATTTACAAAGGATAAAACCTTTACGGTTCTTGACTGGGGGCGCGGTGTGTGGCCGCACACGAATACATGGTACTGGGGAAACGGCAGCACTTATCTTGACGGCAAGCTCTTCGGCTTCGAGCTTACATGGGGCTTCGGCGACGAATCAAATGCAACCGAAACAGCTATATTCTATGACGGTAAATGCCATAAAATAGGCGCAGTGCATCTTGAGAAAGACCCTGAAGATGGCGCCGGATGGATGAATGAATGGCATTTTATTTCGGAGGACGGCAGACTTGATTTGACCATGAAGCCGTACTACGACCACTATACAAACATGCTTCCGCTCAACCTGTTCGGTATGAAAACACATCAGGTTCACGGACTTTGGAGCGGCAAGGTCGTTCTCGACGACGGCACGGAGCTTAATATTAAAGATATGTACGCATTCTGCGAAAAGGTTCACAACAAATTCTGATAAAAACTCCGGCTGCTTACTAAACAAAAAACGCTTATTCCGAAAAATCGGAATAAGCGTTTTATTTTGGGCTTGCTTTACTTTATTCGCCTGCTTTATATTTGCCTGCCATAACGAGGTCAAGCACGGAAGCATCGAAGAGATCGACAACACCGTCTCCGTTAAGGTCCGCCGCAGCAAGCTGATCATCGGTAAGAGTTTCAATGCCGAGCGAATGATATACGATAAGGTTGTAATCCGTACTGTCAACCTTGCCGTCGTCGTTCACATCGCCGAACAAACGTATTTTAACCTGTACGTTAAATTCACTCTTATCACTGATAAGAGCCGAGCCGCTGACAGCGCGGAATTTGTAATTATATGCTCCGCTGCCGTTTGTGGTGAGAGTGTTGCCCTCAATATTTGTCCACTCGCCTCCGTTAAGCGAATACTGATATTTAACGCCCGACGAAGCCGAAGAGCTGAGAGTAAATGTCACATCCTGCCTTACAAGCGAACCGGAAGCCACATTTTCTTCACCGCAAGATGCCGTTACCGTAACGTCCGCCGGAACGCTCTTATCAATCATAACGACAACACCGTCCGACACATCGCTCTCAACGCCCGCTTTATTAACAGCCTTAAATGTATAAGTCTTATTGCAGTTTTCGGCAATATTGAGAACGCTGCCGTTCATCTCCTTAAAGCCCGATCCGTCGTCATAGTAATATGTAACGCCGGTATTGCTTGTAGCCGAGAGAACTATTGTAACGTCGCCGCTTGTCCACTCGCCTGTTTTACCGTAAGAAGATACGGTAAGCACGGGTTTATCGCCGTCGATATTTGTAACCGTAAATATCTTTGTTGCAACTCTGCCGTTTTTGCCTACTACGGTAAATACGTATGTACCGTTCTGTGACACGGTGTAAGAGTCTTCATTGGTTATATCCTGACCGTTGCAGGTAACCTCGCGAAGTCCCGACTCGCCTACCTCGGTGCTTATGTTTATCTTATAAGGATTCGGAGTAACATCGGTAACCTCGGGAGTAAGAGTTATTTCGGGAACCTTTGCATCTATCATTACGTGATAGCTGTCAGAGGGATAACTCTCGGTGCCGGCATTGTTAACGGCTTTAAATCTGTAAACGGCGTTGGTTGTATCGGTTATCTCAATGCTCGCGCCGCTGTCGATAAGAGTCCAGCCGTTTCCGTTGTCATAATAATAGTTAATACCGGAAAGAGAAGCTTCCTCGGTAGAGAAGTTGAAGGTAACGCCTTCACCCGTCCATCTGCCGAAGGTACCCTCGAACGAAACGCGGATAACAGGTACCTGACGGTCTATCTTAACCGTAAACGCGGTGACGTTGCTCTCAAGAGCCGCATAGCTCTCGGCCTTAAATTCGTATTTATGCTCACCTGTTTCGGTTGCGGTAAAGGTATTGCCCGAAAGCTCCTGCCATTCGCCGCCGTCAACACGGTAATAATATTTATAAATTCCCGAATAAGCCTCGGAGGAAAGAGTTATATTTACATCTGTTGCGCTCCAAGCACCCTCTTGATATTCCTTATCACCGCCGTATACAGCGGAAACGGTAACATCGGTGGGAGCCGTACCGTCTATAACCACGCCGTCCGAACGAAGTATCGCGGAAACATTGCCTGCCTTATCGGTAGCTCTTGCCTCTACAAAGCCCTTGAAATCGGGGTCTTTAGCCGGTTTGTTTTCGCTGTCGTAGACGCTCCAGTCGGAGCCGGTCGGCTGACCGTTTGCATCTACAAAGCGATATTCAATTTTGTCTATTCCCGATACGCCCTCATCCGACGCATCAACGGTAATTTCAACAGTCTTGTTAAAGAATCTGCATAAAGTGTCCGCCTTGCTGAAGAAGTTTCCGGAAACCTCTCTTGCGACACCGCCTATACCTTTGTGTAAAACGGTTATGCTGTTTACGGTGGGAGCAATTTTATCGATATTGTTTATAACGATGCTTTCTTCTGCCGTAAGGCCGTTACCCGCAGTTACAACTACGGTGTAGGTTCCGTTCTCAGCAACGGTAAACGAATCATGAGAAGCGGTTATATCCTCACCGTTTAATGTAACGGAGGCTATTCCCGAAGCGCCTACGTTAAGACTTCCTATTGTAACATCATAGCTCTTATTTGTAAGCTCGGTTACGGCGGGAGTAAGTGTAAACGAAGGCTCTATATCATCACGCATAACGGTGTAGCCCTCTGTGTAATCGCTCTCAATACCCTTGGAATTTACAGCCTTAAAATAATATGTATCGCTGCTGTTCACATTTACGGTAAGCGTGTTGCCTTCCAATGGTGCTTCTACGCCTGCGGAATCGGTTTTAAAGTAATACTTAACTCCGTCAAGCTCGTGAGTCGATGAAAGAGTAAAGGTTACGTCCTTGCTTGTCCATCCGCCGTTATAATCGCCTTTATCAACGCTGACAACGGGTTTACCGTATACAATTACGGGGAATGTAGCCGAAGCGCTGCGCCCCGCATGTGTGTATGTAACGGTTATATTCTGCTCAACGTCGTAAAGCTCCGGGTCAAATGACGATGTGTCAACCGTATAATCGGTGACGTATTCGGACTCGGCGTTGCTGTAATTTGCCTTAACCTTAAGACCCGAAAGATCAAGGGTCTTATCGCCCTCGAGATAATCCTTTTTAGGATTTTCAAGCTCAATTGATGTTACCGCCTTAGAGTGAACGGTTATCGGGAATATTGCGTGATATGTTTTGCCGGCTCTTACTACGTTAACTATAATATACTGCACCGAATCAAGTATCGAAGTGTTGACGGAGCTTACCGTATAATCCGTTACCGGAACGGAAAGCTGATCGTCGGTATAGGCGTTTGCCGCCTCTTCACCGTAATACTCGGCAATATCCGCACGATTATATGTAAGCTTAACCTCCATACCGGTGAGATCGAGCTCTGTGCTACCCTCTACATAATCGGTCTTAGTGGGCGCGGTAAACGCAATACTTACCGGCTCAACCTCAACTACCGTTATATTCTTTTGAGTTTCTACGTATGCGCCGTCAACCTTTGTAACGCCGTTCCTGCCGAATGCATGTAGTGTTGTATCGCCTGCCGAAATACCCGTGACAACGCCGTTTGAATCGACCGAAGCATATGCATTCTTCTGATTTACGTCGCCGATATTCCAGTCGGAGGTCCAGGGAGCCGAGCCGTCGTCCTTAGTGAGACCCCAGCGCTGCTTATCGACCGAAATTCTCTCGGGAGAGAATTTAGCGGTGTAGGTAACCGGAAAATCCTTGATTACATAATCATTTCCCGTTATGGTAACTCCCGTGAGGTGTCTTATTGAGTTACCGCGTACCGTTATCTCTACGGATTTAGACACGCTTCCGATGGTTGCGGTTATTGTGACCTTTTTGGTGTTCCAAAGGGCCGTTCCGCCGGAATCAAGACCTTTTACAAGACCGTTTGCATCAATAGTGGCTATTGACGGGTCGGAAGAAGTCCATACGACAGTTCCGAGAAGTGCTTTGTCATAATCGGACGGTGCTATATTCGCGATTGAAAGCTGCGTGGTCTTGCTCTCGTTAACCGTTGTGCTGCCGCCGATGCTGAAGTCTGTTATCGCCTTGCCCGCCGTTACGGTAAGAGAGTCCTCAACGGTTTTATCGTTAAGAGTTGCTCTTACGTGTATTTCGCTAATACCGCTCGATTTCGGGGTGAATACACCGTCGGATGAAAGCGTAGCAAGCTTTGTCTCGGCGGGTGCCTCGGCGGTTGCCCATATTATTTCTTTTGTATCGGGATTTGTAAGTCCCCACTCTCGTTTTATCGACGAGTTTGTGTTAAGTCTTGACGGCAAAACATTTGCCTTAAAGGTAGTCGGCGTATCATTGGGAACGGCACTGTTACCCTCAATTTTAACAGAGGAGATACTGCCGACAACACCGGCTCTTGACACCTTTATTGTAACATTTTTGGAAACGCCGCCCGCCGTTGCGGTAAGGGTTGTGGATTTACTGTATTCAACGAGTCCGTCGCCGCCGTCAAGGCCGGTGACCGTACCGGAGGCATCAACCACGGCAATCGACTTATCGGCGATATCCCAAGTAAGGTCGCCGGTATATGCTCCTGCGGGAACAACATTTGTAATTGCAAGCTGCGTTGTGGAGCCTTCACTTACGGATACGGATGAATCTGTTACGGTTTTTGTGCCGCTTATAATATCAAAGGATTCAACCGGGAGATCCTTCTGCTCAACTACATTAAAGGTTATGGTATCAACAAAAGCTACATTGCTCGCGTCGTATGCCCTAACCGTTACCGAGCCTGCTGCAGTAAATGTGACAAGTCCCGTATCGGAAATCGTTGCACGCTTGCCGGAGCTTGTATCAAATACGCTGCCGCCCATCTCCCATTTTACAGAGTGTTTAAGTCTTACCGGTGTTACCGCCGCGTAAAGCTGAACCGTTTTGCCCACGGCAACGGTAAGAGGAACGCTCTTTTTATTGGTTATATGAGTTCCGGTCGGAAAGATGTTCGCAACAACACTCTTTTGAACCTTTATTTTAATTTTATCACTTGCAAGCTTTGCTCCGCTTGCGTCATATACAGTAGCCGTTATTTCGACATTCATATTGGCAAGAGCAGACGCAAGGCTGTCCGCAAGAGTATCACCTGCAATGCCTCTGACAATAGAAACTATCAGGTCATCGTTCATACTGTCAAGATTAACGCCCGACTTTTCAAGCTGTTTCATAATCTCGTCAGCCATTTTATCGCCTACGAGAGGAAGCACGCGCACGTTTTCATCAAGCCAAAGCTGAATTATAGCCGTCTTTGACGAATCATATGCCGTAACCTTACCGTTATCGTCTACGTCGGCAAGAAGCGGTAGGTTACTCTCCCACTTTACCGTAGTACCCTCAGGCAATTCGCCTGTCGTGGTATACTTTAGTTGAAGCGTTTTATACTCGGTCAACTGCTGTATTTCGGTAATGTCATTACCGTTTTCGTCCGTAATGTTAAGCGAGACTTCTGCCGCGTAGCTCACAAGAGCAGACGGGACCAAAGTCAACAGCATAATGACAGACAGCAAAACACTCAAAATCCTGGTTGATGTTTTTTGCATACAGATCTACCTTTCCTAAAAAACCGTTTTTACATACAAATAATAACAAATTCTACATATTTTTTCAATGCACACATTATTACAAATAGTATTATAAG
>OLYN01001394.1_pt1 | contig 12408 bp, 8 predicted proteins | sample 1674231 | NCBI WGS metagenome assembly OLYN01 (sample SAMEA103958153, study PRJEB25191) | human gut metagenome
TTTTGACACGGTTGTGAATATCGGAAACCTTCTTCTCCGAGATCGTCCGTGCACCCTCCGTGTAGACCGCGCAGTCCGTGGTGCGGATCATCCGCGTCTGCATGCCCAGAAGGTGCAACAGGTCGTTGAGCTTCAGGGAGTGCTTCTTTTCCCCCTCCTGAGGTGTCTTGGCGTCATAGGGCAGGATAGTGACGCACACAAATGACAGGATCGTGGAAATGCAGGCTGCCACAAAGGCCGCCCCGAACCCCATAGCGTCCCGCAGAGCCAGGCCTAGGGCCGGGCCCACCGCCTGTGCCAGGGGCATCACTAGGCCAAAGTAGCCCAAGCCCTCCCCCATACGGTCCCGGGGGATAAACTCGCTGGCGTAGGCGGTGGTCAACACGGAATTGATAGTGAAGAACACACCGGTGCCCGCCCGCAGGAACACCAAAAATGGAATGGTGGTGGCGAAGGCATGGCCTAGCAAAAACAGGGCGTAGAGCAACTCGGTGCACATTAGCAGCCGCTTGCGGTTCATCCGGTCGGACAATACCCCCGCTACTGGGGACATGAACATCCCGATCAGGGACATAATTCCCGCAATAGATGAGGCCACCGTCAATTCCGCACCCAGGTCCAGGGCGAAACTGGCTACCAAAGGGAAAGTCATCTGTCCCGCCGCTCCGTTTGTCAGGTTGATCAAAATGAGGACGATAAACTTCCACGTCCACAATGTATTTTTTTGACTTAATGGTTTTTTCACTTTCCGCCTCACCTTCGACTAAGTCTTTCTTCTATAACAACAGATATTTCGTCGGTCTTTACTTTTTCACCCCAAAGACAACATACTTTTTTCTGAGCTGGAACAGCTATTTTGGGACGGGTCGGAATAGGCTTCTATTTGAGAATCCGCCTTCAGGGCGATGACCGTGTTGAAGCGCGCAATAGATACGGTTTTTCCGTCACTTCGGGCTAGATGGAATTTCCAGCGAAATTGGGGGCCCTAATTTTGGGTAACCGCTTTCCGTCCTCGGTCTACATATCATAGCCCGCTCCGAGTAGTTCGATGTCAGGATGCTTGGCTGTCAAGCGCACGTATCCCGGTTGATCACGCAGCAATCCAGATTGCCCATCTCAATGAACTCATCCATGATCTTGATGGTCTCATTATTGCTTGGGCAGGGGTAAAGCAATAAATGCAGCTTTCTTTATCTAATTCTTATTTAAGCTGCCTTTCCTGTTTAATTTGTATTGTTACGGCGCCAACCAGGCTTTTAAAAAACGAACAGTCACATCAAGAACTTGATCTGTCCACAAAAATGCACCGTGACCAGCTCCTGTCACCTTGCAAAAATGAACCGCATGTCCGGTCTTTTGCAGTTTTTGGACAGTGAGGACACTTTGATTAAATGGAACGACAGGGTCTTCATCGCCGTGAACCACCAAGAAAGGCGGTAACGGAGTTCCCTCCTTGATGTAGTTAAGTGGGTTACCGGGCTCTGCCAACTCAGGGTGCTCCGCTACACAGCCACCAAATAAAATATCCTCAGGAATCCGGGATTTATCTGCCACCACAAAGGGGTCACGGGGTTTGTTGTTCACCTGACTAATATCGCTGGGACCGTAAAAATCCACCACTACTTGAACAGCATCGGAATACTCCCGGTATTCCTCTGTCTTGAATAGTTCCATATCACCAGTAACACCCACCATTTGAGCCGCATGTCCCCCCGAAGAATCTCCCCAGATGGCTACTTGCTCCGGGTCAATATGATATTCTTTTGCATGGGCACGCAAAAAACGAATAGCTGCTTTAATATCCTGCAAGAACGCAGGAAATTTCGCTACAGTGGCAGCTCGGTGCTTCACACTAGCTACTACAAATCCTTCACGGGCCACCTGCACCAACTGAGGTATGTTACGGTACTTCTCCTGCTCACCCCAAGCGGCACCTTGCACAAATACCACCAGGGGAAATGTCCGGTCAGAAGGCGTTCCAGGAGCAAGACCGCAGGGCAGCAATAACTGCAATAGAAGGCTCTCTTCCTCTCGCTGGACATATGGAATATCCGGGAAATAGTTGACAATCCCGGTCTGGGATTTATCTGCAGGCAAAATCTGCATTCCAGGCAGCACAGTGGTATCGCTTGGTACAATACTCTTTCTCCACGCCATAAATGATTCCTCCATTTTTTCATAATAATTTCAAAATAAAAACAAATAGAACTATTAAATGGTATCGTGTCTATCTAGCCGTTCTAACCTTCTCAACACGGAGAGCAAATGTTCCACGGCGATTTCTAATTTCTGGCGGGTAAGACGGCTCTCTTCCTTCCCCTTCAGAATCTGCTGAATCACAGGGGGCCCACCAGGCATAATGATATCGTTGCCGGCAGCTACGGCTTCTGCGCCATCTACCACAATGTCCATATCGCCCCAGTCGGTGACCACAACCCCGTCAAAGCCCCACTCTTCCCGAAGAATGTGAGTACACAAATCCTTGCTGCCCCCAGCAAAGGTTCCATTAACTTTGTTGAAGGAGGTCATCACACAGTGAAGCCCGGCCTCCACCGCCATCTGGAATGGCTTGAGGTACAGCTCCCGTAGGGCGCGCTCCGAGACAAGGGAGTCCACTGCGTCGAAAGCAGGAATGCCGTTTTCCAGTTTAGCACTGCCCCGCCGGTAGGTTTCTTGCTCGTTGGCTGCAAAATGCTTAGCACACACCAGCACTTTGTGGTTTTCCTGAACCCCCCGGAGCACTGCCGAACCCATCGCCCCCGTCAGGAATGGATCTTCGGAGTAATACTCAAAGTTACGTCCCCCTAAGGGGTGGCGGTGAAGGTTTAAGGCAGGAGCAAGCCACACATCCACCTGCTGGGCCTCGCACTCAGCACCCACCGCGTTCCCCATTTGGTACAGGGCATCCACGTCAAAGGAGCAGGCAAGCAGCATCTCCCCGGGCCAGCTGACCCCGCCGACCCCTGCGGGGCCGTCCTTGTAAAACATCGAGTGAATACCCCGCTCCGGCACAGCTGGGGACACATATCCATTGTATCCCGCCGGGTGGTCGTTAACGGTGAGAGGCCTGCCATCCTCTTGAAGGGTGGAGGGCAGCTCTGTCTCCTGAAAGTCCGGGAAGGGCAGACCTGAGCCGTAGCCCACGCACAGGCAGGCCAGCTGATTTTCCGTCAGGGCCGAGCAGTCCACCGCCGGAGCCGCAGGGATGTTCACCGTTGGCACATCCTCTGGGAAGAGACCCAGCACTGGACACCCCTGGGGGACCTTTGCCAGAACAGGCTCCCGGACGAGAAGGTGCAGCTTCTCTCGGAAAACAGGATCCAGGACCAGCCGATTTTCCACCTGTTGGACCAGAATATCCTTTTCCACTCGGACCACCGCCACTGTTTGGGTGTGGGCGGAGGAATTCCCCAGCTTCACTAGGTATGTCCCCGCCTCTATGACCCAAGCGGCCCGATCCTCCCGGAAAGAGGCCAGCTCTTTCCAGGGAATGGTCATGGCAATGATCTCGGTCTGCCCTGGAGCCAGCTCCCCCGTTTTGGCAAAGGCTTTCAGCTCTTGGAACGGGTGTGGCTGGGCAGCCACCTGAGCAGACACATACACCTGTGATACCTCCCGACCAGAGCGGAATCCGGTGTTTTTTATCTTGGATTTCACAGTCAGCCCCTGGGCGGTCTTTGCCACCCCGGCGCAGGTCAGAGAGAAGCTGGTGTAGGAAAGCCCAAATCCGAAAGGGTACAGGGGTTCAACCCCGAAGGAGTCGAAGTACCGGTAGCCTAGGTAGATATCCTCCCGGTAGGCGGTAACGGGCCGGTGAGCGAAGGCACGGTCCACGAGGGGTGGGGTCAGGCCGTAGTCCTCATATGTCTTGATCTGCTTCGGGTGGTCCTTGTCCCAGGAAAAATCCTCCCAGGCGGGATAGTCATTTCTCCGCTTGGCAATGGTGACACTCAGCTTTCCGGATGGGTTGGCCTTGCCGACTAACAGCTCTGCCAAGGCAGCAGGGCCCTCTTCCCCAGGAACGCCCAAAAATAGCAAGGCCTGAATTTGCGAATGCTCTTCTACCCAGGAAAGGTCCATCAGACCATTTCCATTCAACACCACCGCTACCTTAGGAAAATGGGCGCAAATGGCCTCCAACAGGACTTTTTCCTGATTGGAAAGGTAGTAGTCATTTTCCAAGCGACGATCGCACTCCTCCCCACCGGACTTGCGACCCACAATCCACAGGGCGGTATCCGTCCACCTGGAAGCCTCATCAAGAAGTTCTTGCGGAGGGGAAAACTCCGGGGGATTGGGGATGTACTTGCCAAAAATCTCGTACATCAGACCGCTATTGACAGCATCCTTTATTTTTGTAAAGTCGAACTCCGAGGGATTGTCTTTATGATAGGCCTTGAACTCATCCTGGTACCAGGCAGAGAGAGACTCCTCCGGCTGTACGCCAACAGCCTTCAGCGCATCTACTACACTGGGAGACACACCTCCCCGGGCAGCTCCGGACCCGTTGCCGGAGAGCACCGCATCCCACTGGGCCCATCCGAACAGGGCGACCTTCGCTCCCTGGGGCAGTGGCAGTACTCCCCCTTCATTTTTCAGCAGCACCACCGAGCTCTTAACAGCCTGGCGGGCAGTTTCGCGGGCGTTCAAGGTTGCACCTCCCCAGATATACTTCGTAGATAATGGCGCTTTATAATGTTCCCCAGTACGTTTTTTGCGCCCCGCTGAAGCTCCGCCAGGGTCAGACCTCCCTTGTGGTAGGACTCTAAAACGGAGGGATCCGGGCTGCCCTCCCGGTCCACAGCGCCGGGCATCAACACGTCCACCTGGGACCGGACACGGTAGGCGCTGTCCCACACATTCTCAAAGTCCGGGTCGGCGCTGGGACGCTCCCACCAGTCGGTCATCACCGAGCCGCCGTAGCCCCACTCGCCCCGGAGAATGGTGGTGCACAGGTCGTAGTTGTAGTGGCTCCACACCCCGTTGATCTTGTTGTAGCTGGTCATGATGTGATGGGGTGCGGCCTCCTTGATGCAGATCTCAAAGCCCTTCAGATAGATCTCCCGCAGAGCCCGCTGGGACACCTGGGAGTCGTTGTACTCCCGGTTGGTCTCCTGGTTGTTGCAGGCAAAGTGCTTGGGGCAGGCGGAGACGCCGTTCTTCTGGATGCCCCGAACCATCGCGCCGGCAGTTTTGCCCGCCAGCAGGGGATCCTCGGCGAAGTACTCGAAATTCCGGCCGCACAGGGGATTGCGGTGGATGTTCATCCCGGGCCCCAGCAGCACGTCGCTGCCTTTCTGGACCATCTCACGGCCGTGGGCCTGGTAGAGGCTCTCCACCAGGGCGGGATCCCAGGTGCAGGCCAGGCAGGTGCCGCAGGGCAGCAGGGAGCAGTAGTACTGCAGCCGGATGCCGGAAGGACCGTCGGTGGTGGTGATGGGGGGCACGCCCTTCTCCCGCAGGCTCTCGATGATGCCGCCCATGACAGCGGCGTTGCCCTTAGCGCCCAGGGGGCTGTCCATGACAAAGTCCCCGTGGGTCAGGGATTCCAGCTCCTCCGGGGTCAGCTGAGCCACAAAGTCCTCCATGGAGGCCAGTCCCGCCTCCACGTCCTTGAGCTTGATGCCCTTATCCCCGGTGAAGGGGATCTCGGTGGGCAGGTTGTCCAGGATCCGCTCCTTCAGAGAGCGCTCAGCCAGAGGCACGGGCTGATAGACTTTCTGGCCGTCCTTGTTCACCAGCCGGTCAAACTGGGTGACCGGGGCGCAGGCCTCCTGGAGCTGGGCGGTCACCTGCAGCTCACTCTGGGAGAAGGTCCCCGCCTGCTGGGCGGAGCGCACATCGGTACCCACAAAGATGTTGTAGTCTCCGGCCTCCAGCACCCAGGCGTTCTTGTGGCCGGTGGCGCCGGAGTCATCGAAGCTGGCCATGGCGGTCACCGGGAAGGTGAGGGTCAGGGCCTGGGACTGGCCAAGCTGGAGCAGCTTGGTCTTCTGGAAGGCGCACAGCACTCGGCTGGCCTTGCCCAGCTGGCCTTGAGGAGCAGCGGCGTAGACCTGCACCACCTCTTTGCCGGGGCAGGAGCCGGTGTTCTTCACCGTCGCCTTCACCCGGACCGTGTCCCCCAGAGCCTTCACCTGGACGTTCTCCAGGGCGAAGGTGGTGTAGGACAGGCCGAAGCCAAAGGGGAACTGGACCGCGTCCTTGGCGAAGGTCTCAAAGTAGCGGTAACCCACATAGATATCCTCGATGTACTGGTTGTATTCCTCCCCCAGGAAGTTCTGGCTGGGGTAGTCCTCGTACCGGAGGGCCACCGTGTCGCTGAGCTTGCCGCAGGGAGTGACCTTCCCGGTGAGCAGGTCCGCCACAGCGTTGCCGCTCTCCATGCCGCCCTGCCACACAAACAGCGCCCCGTCAATGGGGGAATCGCCCAGCCAGCTGAGATCCAGGATGCTGCCGGCGTCGATGATCACGGCGGTCTTCTGGAAGGCGGAGCTCACCTGGGAGAGCAGCTTCTTCTCGTCCTCGGTCAGGTAGTAGCTGCCGGGTTCCAGGTCGTTTTCCCGGGCCTCACCGGCTGCCCGGCCGATGACCACCAGAGCCGTGCCGCACCGGGAGGCGGCGGCCTTCACCTGGTCGTCGGTGAGGGGCATCTCGTCGAAGTACCGGCACCGTTGCTGCCGTGGAGCCGTACCGCCTGAGCAATGGCCGTATGTGCGACTCGGTGGTCATCAAGACGGATGGTAAGCAGACTGTTGACCCGGCCGTCCAGGCACTCGGGGAAGCCGGTCACATCGCTGACCGAGGTCACGGCCACACCGGCGTTCTCCAAGCCCTCCATCAGGTTGACCTTGTAGGGCGGGTTCACGTCGCCGCCGGAGCCGTACCCCACGTAGAACCAGTCCAGCTGCACCCGGCCGAACACCGCCACCGGTTCCTCGGACTTCAGGGGGAGAACGGCGTTGTCGTTTTTCAGCAGGACGGCGCCCTCTGCCGACGCCTGACGGCTCAGAGCGGGCAGATGGGGCTCAATGTCCTTTTCGCCGAAGACGGGCCTACCTGTATCTTGTGCCAAGATATCTAGAAAGTCTGGAGACAACGTAGCCCGAATTTCTTCGGGAATCCTACTTATATCCATAAAAAATCCTCCACATTCATGTATTAATGATTTTGTTGTTTTAAAACTTTTTTCACAAAGTCATTAGCGCTGAAAAACTGGGCAATTTCCATTCCCCCACCCCAGTCTTGGCAGCATCCCCCAGGGCTGCGGCTTTCATTCCGGCCCGGTGGGCGGCCTCCACACCGGACACGGCGTCCTCCACAACTAGGCAGGTTTCCGGAGACAGCCCCAGATACTCTGCCGCTTTCAAAAACACCTCTGGGGCGGGCTTGGAACGTGTAATGTTGTTTCCATCCGACACAGCGTCAAAATAGCCGCCCAGGCCAAGCCGGTCCAAGATGAGAGGCGTGTTTTTGCTGGAAGAACCGATGGCAAGCTTTAAGCCCTGTTTTCGCAGGGTTTCCAGAGTTTCAAACACCTCCGGGCTCAGGTCCGCCGGGGTCATCTCCCTGAGCAATTCCTGATAGCGAGTGTTTTTAGCCGCAGCCATTTTCTCTTTTTCTTCCTGGGAGTAGAAGCGTTTTGCCCGCTCCAGAAGGATCTCCAAACTCTCCATCCTGGAAACGCCCCGCAAACGGTTGTTGACACTGCGGTCAAAGGGGATGCCCTCCCGGTCTGCCAATTCCTTCCAGGCCTGGTAGTGGTACTCATCCGTGGAACAAATCACTCCATCCAAATCGAAAATGATACCTTGAAATATCATGCAGTCCTCCTTATAAAAACCGAGCTCCCCACACACCGCACCAGGGATCTATAGGGCTTTTTCCAACAAAAATATCACGACCGATCAATTTCTTCACACATGCCTCAACAGTAGCCTGGTTATCACAATAGCAATTGACAAAAGTGGAGATAAAGGGTACATCAATCATATGATAGGGGTTGCAAAAGGATACGAACAAAGTGGGAATGTCCCGAGTGTACCAGGGTTCGTCAGCAGCCATCAGCGTGACCCAATCCAGGCGGCGGGTGGTATTATTGGAACCGGTGGCCACATTGGCCACCACAATGGACAAATCAAATTTCCCCTTCAAATCTCCTACTCCCGCAGTGAAGATTTCTCCTTGCTCCAGAGTGGCGTAATCGAACAGAGATACAAGAAATCCCGCCCTCTCTAAGGCAGCTTTTAGCGGCTGCGCTACACTGGAACTCTCCCCAAAGGAGCCTGTTTTTCCTTCACCTAATACGGTCAAACGGATGCGTGGCGTTTTTTTCGGGGAAATTGGCAGAAGGTTCTGATTATCTTTCACCAAAGTGACAGCCTTCTCCGCGCATTCTTTTGCCCAAGCTTGGTGCTTTTCACAACCTAGAACTGACATATTCCCTGGGAACAGAGTACCCAATTTTCGTTTTTCCGGCAGACCCAGATGAGCCTTAGTAGCCAAAATTCTAGTGACAGCCTCCTCTACCCGTTTCCAAGACAATCGGCCATCCTGCAATGCTTCCCGAATAGATCCAATATCCTCTTCCATGTTCTTACAGAAAAGGAGCATATCCACTCCAGCATTCAGCGCGGCCACCAAGGCGTTGGCACGGGACAGAGCCATGCTAAAACCCACCATTGGAGTAGCATCAGTAACAACTAAACCTTGAAAGCCCAGCTGCCCCCGTAGCACTCCAGCAACTAGCTCCTTGCTGGTGGAACCTGGAAGCATATCTTTCTCCTGCAAAGAGGGATTAATCTTTCTCGTCATGGCAGGCTGGTAGATGTGCCCCACCATTACGGTTTCAGCTCCCTCATCGATCAGAGCCTTATCAAGATATCCCGAAGTACCATCTGCAGAGGGTACAAATCCGTACGGGTGGGCAGATACATTAAGGCCGACATGAAGTCGTTCCACTTTGCGACCGCCGAGAACAGCATAATCACCGCAAAGGTGGATTTGCAAAGGGGTAGGATGATAGCCCCACTGCAGTGGACAAGCCGTAGTCGGACTGCACAAGCCCCATACGGTAAACGTAGGTGTTTATCACATCTGCGAAGTTGTAGTTGGCGGGCGAATACATAAGCAGGATCTTATCGGCTCCCACCGAAAACACTGAGCCCATCTGCATAATCAACATCATAATGATCATAGGTAATATTCCTGGAATGGTGACATGGATACATTGAAGCCATTTACCAGCTCCATCAATTGCAGCAGCCTCATACAGTTCTTGGTCAATAGCGCTCAGCGCCGAGATGTAGATTATCGAACCATATCCCAACCCCTGCCACATATTTTGCAAGACATAGATTAGCCAGAAGTTCGTACCCTGGTTAAGCAGATTTTGTGGTTCTGAACCGGTGATAGAAGCCACAAACGTTGAGATTGCTCCGCCTGCTTCAGTGAAGTCCACTACAATGCCACAGGCAACCACGGCAGATACAAAATAAGGCATGCCTCTCAGCTGGATCAAAGGCTCGCAACTAAGTTTTCCGGCATACCCATGTTCCGGGGCTTTTTCTTCTACAACTCCCACACAGATTATCTGTACTCGGATTTTAATGGCGATGTCTCATCATCCTTCCAAAAGCAGATTCGGTGCCTTCTGGGCCGCTACTCCGCAAAGATAGAAAAAGAGATCAAACTAGTTGTATGGGAAGATGGATTTGGCTTGGCGCTTATCTTCCGGCTGCAAAAAGGGGCAATAGCCGCAGTACTGGACCCTACAAAAGACCCCATGTACCAAGCAAATCTGACCACCATGCCTGATGGGCTGTGCTTCTTTCCAAAGGGAAAGGAAGCAGTTCCCAATTCTCAATCCATTAACTTGGGAGACTACCCCATTTCTTTATGGATTCAGGTACCTCAAAGTGGTTTCTTTCATCAGTTGGACACCATTCAAATTTTTTTGCTCGTTGTCATCATTATCCTCATTCTCTTGTTGCCTGCCATCTGGCTGCTATTTTACCTCAAGTTTTACCGCCCCTTGCAAAACATCGTTGCAGCGTTCTCCATTGTTTCCCAAGGCAACTTAGATTATCGATTGTCTGGTACAAGCGCCATTCAAGAGCTCAACCAATACAGGGCTGGCTTCAATAATATGATGGACACCATTCAAGAGGAGCGCGCAAACAGCCTACATTGGCAACAGAAAAGCTATCACCAACAGTTGGATACCATGCACGCCCAGTTACAGTTCTACCAGTTGCAAATTCGCCCTCACTTCTACTTAAATTGTCTGAAAAACCTGTACTCCTTACTAGATTTAAAAAAATACGAACAGGCAGAGGACCTGATTCTCTCCCTCTCCGCCTATCTGTCCCACATCTTTCGAAACATTCAGTCATACATTTCCTTGCGAGAGGAACTGGATGCCACGGAAAAGTATGTGCGGCTTTGCCAGCACCTTGATCGCCAGCTTCATCTCTCTCTCAGTCTGGATAACGACACCCTCACTTGCCGTATCCTGCCTATGTCGGTGCTCACTTTCGTAGAGAACAGCATCAAACATGGGGATCCCGCACACTGTTTAGAAATTTCGATTTCTGTGACCACCGTCGAGATGTCTCAACAGAAGTTTTTGCAGGTAACCATTCAAAACAACGGTGGCCCATTCGATGAAGCAGTATTGAGAGCCTTAAACACGGCTAATCCCTCTGCAGTAGAATACCGCCAGGAACATATCGGTATCTCCAATGTGCGTTACCGTTTGTGGTTGATGTATGGGGAGCGGGCCAAACTTTTTTTCCGTAATCAGGGGGAAAATGCCGTTGTTGAAATACTACTTCCCTATGAAAAAAGCCAAGGAGGTTCCTATGAACATTTTGATTGTTGATGACCAGCCAAATGTGATTTCTTCTCTACTGCAACGGGTCCCATGGCAGGGAATCGGGATCTCCAACGTATATACAGCGAATTCCGCTCTGGCTGCCCGAGATGTGTTATTCTCTAAACAAGTGGATATTTTGCTGGCAGATATTGAAATGCCACAGGAAAACGGGCTTTCCCTAGTTCGTTGGATTCGCAGCAAGGGTCTGGAAATTGAGTGTATCCTGCTGACCTCACACGCGAATTTTTATTACGCCCAAATTGCCATTTCCCTGGAAATTTGCGACTACGTCATCCAGCCAGCCGCCACAGAGGACATTGTGCGCTCCATTGAAAAAGCTAAGGATAAGGTTTTTCAAAAGCGACAGGTCAATCAAAAAATCCATTTTCAGGGATTTCTCTCCTCTACACAAAACAGCATGTTGTGCCACTTTTTTGAGACCCTTCCAATAGACCCCTTACAAGATCAACAGGTTCGCGATCAACTGAGAGAACTAGGTGTAGAGAATAATTGGGACGGAAATCTTTTATTAGTCCTTACACGATTAGATCACTGGCAACGCCTTCCCCCTCCTTTCCCGGATTTCTTTCAGTCCTTTCAACAAGATCTCCAACAGGTGCTCTCATTTTTAAACAAACCTATGCTCTCCTTCTATCCAGATGATTCGTGCATTTTCACCGTACTCTTCGCTCAACTCTCCGGCGATAAAGAAACTCACTTAAGAGCCCTACAGCAACAGGTCCGCCAGAACAGTGGTTGTCTCATCAGTCTTTTTTACTGCTCTATCACTCTTACACGCCTGCGGTCCTCCATGAATTTGCTTCATGAGGCAATGGAAAAAACGGGCAAGCGGGAAATGGGTATTCTTAAGCAAGTGACCACTGATCTCGACTATGCACAGCTCTCCCCCTCCCGAAGCTATGAACGTTACATCACTCTTCTACGAGAGTATGTTTCTTCCCGCCTGGATCAACCTTTGACCCGGGACTCTCTGGCCAAAGAATTGGGGATTTCTTCCGATCACTTGAGCCATGTGGTATTTCAAGCTATGGGGTGTTCGTTGAAGTCTTTTCTCACTCAAGAGCGGATGCGTCATGGTCGAGAATTGCTGCGAACCACCACCTTGTCCATTGGGGAAATCAGTGCGGCCTGTGGGTATGAAAGCCCAGCCTACTTTTCTAAGGTATATCGTGATACATACCATCATTCCCCCCGCGATGAGCGAAGAGCGATGTAGGGTACAGGTATTCATTCTTTGTTTATTCAGTGAATACTCTATACTCCACAGGATAGCTATTTCTCCTGGACTATGTCGTGGGAGTTTCCCTCAATGGTGTAGACTCGTCCCTTTTCCACCCGCTCCACGATGCCTACATGCGACAAGGTAGTGTCAAGAATTTTCGCACTTTAGTTTGCAGACTCTGTTGTAAATGAAGTCAGCCAGCAATGGAGGCGTTCCCAACGGCAGCCTCCATGTGCTTCATGTTCATGTACTATCTATTGCCCCACTGAGTGCCAGCCACATGGCGTAA
>OLYN01001398.1_pt1 | contig 12390 bp, 13 predicted proteins | sample 1674231 | NCBI WGS metagenome assembly OLYN01 (sample SAMEA103958153, study PRJEB25191) | human gut metagenome
TGTAGTCCCGGCTTTTGGTGTCCACGCTCGTGGGCGAGAGAATGTCCAGAATTGTCGTTGAGCCGGCTTCCAGCTCGCTCAGATCCGGCGTTTCCTCGCCAAACAGCAGGCGCTTGAGAAACGGCTGCTTCTTCGGCTGCTGCTTGACTGGCGGCTTCTCCTCCGGCGGCAAGCTGGACGGCGGGGCGGGTTTGTTCTTGCGGTTCTTTTTCAAGTGATGTGACCTCCTTGAAATTATTTTGGTTTTGGATATAATAGAATCAGAAGCAAGAGAGGTGAGCGTTATGATTCTTTATCACGGCAGCAATATAGCAGTTACAGAGCCACAAATCATCGTTTCCAACCGTGCGTTGGATTTTGGTGCAGGGTTCTATACGACATCCAGTGAGGAGCAGGCCATTCGCTGGGCAAAGCTGCAAGCACTTCGCCGCGGCAAAGGTATCCCGACTGTGTCGGCCTATGAATTTGACGACGCAAAGGCATCAGTGCTCTCCGTTTTGCGTTTTCCGTCCGCAGAGGGAGAATGGCTCCGGTATGTGACAGATAATCGCAAAAGTGTTTACAGCGGTGAAAAATATGATATTGTGATCGGCCCGGTGGCAAATGATAACACGATGCCGGTCATCAGCGATTACATGGCCGGAATCATAAACGAGGAAACAGCCTTGATTCTTTTGAAGCCGCAGAAGCTGGCTGACCAGTATGCGTTTCTGACTTGGAAAGGCTTATCCATGCTTCATTATGTAAGGGGAAACACCTATGAATAACAGGACTTTGCCGCCAATCCTTCAGAACATTGATTCAGAAGTGGCGGAACTGATTTCAAAAAGCCGCAATATATCCGATATGGATGCGCTTCGGCTGTTTTTGTCTTCTAAAACACATGAAATGCTATCAGACAACGCTCTGCGGCTCTGGCATTTCAGCCCGCTTGCGATTTTTGACATGTGGGAATCGGAGCAGGCTACCGGTGATCCGCGAAATTCTCTGTATTTACGGGGTGATGAAATTGAGTAAGGAGTTTCGATTTTTCACATATTTGCTGGAAAGCTACGCCCAGCATAAGAACACGACAGCAGGCAACGTGCTGAAAACGTTGGACGAAAAAGGGCTTACCGATTTCGTTTATAAGATGTACGACCTGTATCATGTCGAAGCGATTGAAAATGCGTATATGGACTTGGACAGTCTGATCGCAACGGGTCAGCCTGCATGGTGATATTTTGAGGAGCGGATGCGTCCGCTCCTCCTTTTCCTTTTATTCTCCATACACCCCATGTACCTCCGTGGTCATGTCGAACACACCCTCCGGGAGCTTGACGCGCAGACTCGTTCCCTTGTTGATGAGTTCATACAAGAGTTTTAGCACGAAATCGTCTGTGTAGCGTGGCTCTAAGACCTCCAATTCACAGATATCCAGATAGCGTCTCGCGGTGTCCGCTTCTTCATTCAGGCGCTGGATGATGCCCTTGACGGTATTGCGCTTGGCGCGCATTTTCACTTCGTACTGAAACACGAGGAAGAACCGGTGGCGGATAGACTCGCTGGCAATGCCGAGGCCGATCTTTTCAATATTGTCCTCGATCTCCGCGCGGCAATTTTCACTTTCCTCGGTTTTCTGAAACTGCCGCATCTGCTCGACGTATTCGCTTGTGTCCGGCGGGAGCGTTCGCACCTCGCAGCTCATACTGTCCGGCGCAATTTTCAGATACGCAGCGTAGGACGTGATGATGTTCTGCTGGTCAGATGGTGATTTGAGGTAGAAATTGACGGGCAGCACTTCAAGGATTTTAATGAACCGGTTGTCCTTCGTGATGACCACGCCGCCAATGATATTCTTGACCGGTAACCACGCCTGAATGCTGTCACGATAGGTTACGCCGCCGTGACTGGATGGCGCGGCTGTGCCGAAAATGGCGTCTTTCATACTCATGCCGAATGTACCTCCCCGCGGTAAAAGATCATGCGCCGGTGCTTGCGCCAGTTTATCCACGCTTTGAGCCATCTTGTGAGGCTGTCGCCGCCGATGCCAATGAGCGCGAAACCGCCCACGGGAACGAGGATCGTCATCGTGACGATGATCTTCGGCATAAGCGTCAGCGGCAGAAGCGCCAGACAGAGAAAGAGGATAGGAATGCACAGCAGCACGGTTTCGACCGCATTGCGGATCTCAAATACACCGAACAGCTTGCCCGCGTCCGTAAAATTTACGGGGATATGATAGGTTTCATAGCTCATATTCGTATTCTCCCACACGCTCCATCAGACTGTTTTTGCAGGCGATATATTCTTGCTGCAATGTATCAAGTTTTTCTCCGCGCTGGGCGATGATTGCTTCAAAGCCGCTTTGGATTTTCTGTACAGTCTCCGCTGATGGTCTGTTTTCGCTCAGCTCCAGCTCACTGATCCGCTGCGCAGACAGGCCGCAGGCCCGGCCAAGCTCGACCATGCTGACATGGTGCCGCAGGCGGAGAATGCGGAATTTTCTGACCTTCATAGGCCCTCCTTTAGTCGTCATATTGTATGTACGGGATCTTGCACCAGCCCTGCCAGCCGCGCCCCTCGACCTTTGTGCGGACGACGCCGTACTGCGTGCCCATCGCTTCAATGGCATAGCCGTTCCCGACGTAGACGCCCCAGTGTCCCTGCTTCCAAAGACCAAGACCGACAATATCGGGCATCGTGTCCATACCGCCGTACTCGGTGCCGTTTTCCTTTGCAGAGGTGTACATCTGATCTGCGGTATAGTCCGGCATTCCGTTCGTATTGTAGTCAATGGTCAGCGTATCAGGGTTCAGCCAGCCGTAGCCTTTGAGAAGCCCTACGCAGTCCGTTGTGCGCCGGCCAAGCCAGTGTTCGCGGATAAATGCTTCCGATGCGCCGATGTCCGGGTACTGCTCCAGCTTGTATTGGAGCATGGATTCCGTCAGGACGGTTCCAAACGTCCCCCACACATACCCCCAACCGTGTTCCCACGCCTGTATCGCATAGGCGGCGAGATCATGGTTGTTTTTTGTGCGCGGATTCGTAAAACCGGAGATATCAATGGTATTGTCGGCGCTGCCGCCGCTCTCCGCGCCACCTCCACCGCCGGGCGAGGGCTCGGTCGGGCCGGTGTAGCCGGTATCGCCTGCATAGCTGGGCTTGTATGCCTCAAATTTGTCTTTGTATTTATTGACCGCGTCGCTCTCATAGATCGTCTCAAACAGTGCGCCTGCCCACGTTTTGGCGTCCTCATCGAACGCCAGATCATCCATGAGCTTGTCTTTATCGAGCGGCTGGAAGATAATACGGAGGACAGTCTGGTCGCCGGAGGATTCCAGCCGCGTCGTGTGTCTGAGATTGGAGATCAGAAGTGACTGGACCTCCTCCGGCTTCATTTCAGATAAGTCCTGTTTGTGCGCGACGGAGTTGATAGCGATGTACCAGCAGAGATCTTCGTCATCAAACTTGCTGGACACACGGATCTCATCGATTGTGACGCCCTGATTCTCATACGCGGCAGCTTCGCCGGTGATAATGGCGTCCTGCTGCGTCTTTTCAAAGTCCTCCAACGATAGATATGCGCCGCCGATGGAAAGCGCCTGCTCCCGCATGGTGATCTGCGGGTCCTTTTCGGACGTTTCGTAGCCGAAAAACATATTCGGCATCGCGGAGATCACGAACATTGGGATCACGATGATGGCAATGAGAACGCCGACGGCAAACTTGATGATCGTTGGCAAGAGCTCCTTCGCAGCGGCGGCAGCCGCGCCGTGAAGCCCTCCTGCGATTGCCGCCCGCACGATGTTGACAGCTGCCTTGACCACGCGCGCCGCATTCGCCATGACCTCCGCAGCGGAGCGGCGGTTCCGATCATTCATCCGATGCCACCTCCTGCGTGTTCTCTTGCGGGCGCTTCGTCGTCTTCTGCGAGGCTTCATGCAGATCGAGATGCGACGGAATGGATTCCGGGGTTCTGCCGGTCAGCGGAACAAACGGCTTCTTGATCGCCTTTTCCGCAGCGGGCTTCTGCACCGCCGATGCTGCTTCCGTGTTGATCCCAACTGCCGTGGGCGCAATTCCTGCGGCACCGGGGCGATGGTAGAGCGCCTGCTCCTTCTTCTGCGGCTCCGGCTGTGCGCCGGCCTTGCGTTCCTGCGGTACCGGACGCTTGGCAGAGGATTCTGCTGCAGGGCTTCTTTGCGGCCCGCGCGATTCCTGCGATACCGGAGCCGACGCAGTCATGCTGCCCATAGCAGCTGGGGCGGCCGGTTTCCTGCTCTGCCGTTCGGAAGAAGCGGCGGAAACAGAAGCCGTATGTGTGCCAGTCTGCGATACCGACTTTTCTGCACTGCCGTTTTGCGCGGGGATTGGGCGCTGCGAAACACGCTGTTCTGCCGGACGCGCCGCATCAGGCCGCGTGGTCGAGCGTGGGGATGCACCAGCTTCGCGATTGGAAGACGGCGCTGCCGGAGATACCGGCGTTGTGGGTGCGGGATGCTCCCGATTTGTGGAGCGGTTCTCCATGCGGGTTCCGCTGGACGGCTGCGCCGCGCTACTGGACTGCTGGGCAGAAACATGGTTCTGCTGCGTGATCTGGGTATTCCCATTCGCGGCAACGCGCGTCGTCTGCTGCACAGGCTGGGTATAGCGCCCGCCGATAGACGTGCGCTGCGTTCCCGCCGTACCGGATACTGGCGTATTCTGCGAACTGCCCGGTTTCTGCGGCCGCGCACCAGTTCCTGCGCTATCGCGGGCCGGTGCAGAATGAGAATCTGGTTGTTTTCCTGCCACACCGTTTTGTGCGGGAATTGGCGGTGTGCTGCTGTGCGGCACAGTCGGATTTCCTGCCATACCGGATCGCGGAGAAACCGGAGCAGACGGATGTTCTGCTGTCGGCTGCTGTGCGCCTGCCGTGTTCGGAGTCTGCACAAAGGTACTGCGCTGCTGCGTAGTTTCTGTATGTGCAGACTGCACCTGACCTTTTCCTGCGCTGCCGACAGGTTGTGCCGGGCTGCGCGGAGTGGCAGACGGCAAAACAGAATTGTTCGGCATTGCATTTGGAGCAGCTGCCATTCCGGGCGCTCCGCGTTGTGTATCAGGCGGCTGCACAAAGGTGCTTCGCTGCTGTGCAGATTCGCTCTGTATCGTCTGCCCCTGTGCGTTGCTGCTGTGATACGACTTTCCTGCGGGACCGGTCGGCTGAACGGTAGTGCGCGATGGATTTTGGCCTGCCGTTTTTCCCGCTGTGCCGCTCAAAACAGTCCCACCGTGATTCTGCACTGACGCACTGCTGCGCGGATGGGATTCCGACTGGGAATGTACGGCCTGCTCCTGCTGCGTGTTCTGCGTGCCCGCGCCGCCCATGACGGGCTGCGAAGCTCCTGCGGGACGATACGGCGCACCGGGCGAGGTTTTGGCTGCCGTGGGCGCTGCATAGTTCTTCGGCGCTGCCATGTGGCCCGGTGCACGTCTGGTGCCGGGCGGCACAGCAGTTTTGCGCGTAGAGTTGGGCTGTTTGCCGGTGCCAGCAGGCGCGGCTTGTGGGAATGCGCCCGCCATCTTTTCGGCGGCGGATTGTACGGTATCCGTCTGTGCAGCAACCGTCTGAGCCGAAATAGATTCTTGATTGAATGCAGGATTCGCGCTGTTTTGCTGCGCAGACGTGCTATGATGATAGCCGTTTGCGTGCGAGGGTGCATTGACATTGGAAGCGCTGCCAGAGCCGCCAGAGCGCGGTCCGGTCGGTGCATTCGGCTTGGAATTTCCGCTGCCGCTGCGCGGCTGATTGCCGTTCCTGCCGATGGTATGCGCTGCATTGGACACCATTGAGCGAACGACCATCATCGTCATTGCACCGGGGAAGCCGCGGCCTAATGGATCGCCCGTCATGGCAGGATTCAGGCCGATGCGCGCAAGGATGCTGTCCGCTTTTTTCGCTACCTTGACGATGGTAACGACCAGTACCATCCACGGCAGCACGTCAAGGCCGCTCGGATAGTACGACAGCACAGATAAAAGCATCTTGACGAACATCACGTTCGTCGCCATGAGCAAACACATGGAGCCGAACATCCGGCACCAGCCATTAAAAATGTCCGACGTGTTCCGGCTTCCGCCCATACCAAAGGCCAGCGGTGAGGTGATCGTCAGCACGGCGAGGATAAAATACCGCTCTGCCATTTCCATAATGAGCTTGAACGTCTGAAACATGACGATGATGCCGCAAATCACGACAAGCAGCCAAGAACCGGTCAGACCGCCGAAGGAGGCTTCATCCGCGAATGTAATATCCACGGCGTCCGGCATTTGCAGAAGCTCAATGACGGTCGAGGTCATGTTCAGCCCCAGCTCGCAGATCTGCGGACTTGCTACCAGCAGAAACGAAAAGGCAAACGTCCTTGTGAACAGGAGTTTTGGATCTTCCGCGTCGAAGCCGAGCCCCGCCGCCATGCCGCGCGTTGCCTGAAAGACGAGATTGCCGATGAGCAGCGCCCAGCCGACACCCAGCATGATCTGGCGGATGGTATCAATGACGGGCATATGCTCCCGCAGATACGCGAAATCCAGACTCATGAGATCAAACAGCACGGACGCGAAATACTCCCAGCATTCCAGAATCAGGCCGTAGATCCATTCGATAAAGCCCTGAAAGAGCAGCTCCAGCAAGCGCCGTCACCTCCGTTCCTCGCCGGATGATTCTGTTTAGCCTTGGATTGTTGCAAGACCCTGAAACAGCGGCGCAACGTAGGCGATAAACGCGCCGATGCCGTTGATGACCGCCCACGCGATCCAGATGCGGCGCAGCCAGTCCCACGCCTGATCGACCTTGTGCTGATTATTGGACAGCTTCGCGCCGACGACCGCGACAGCGGACATCAGGCCGGCCAGCACCGTGCTGACGCCAGCAATTTTGCTGTAAACGTCCACGATGATACGGTTCGCCGCCGTCCACATATCCTCGACAGCAAACGCCTGCACACAAAACAGGCAGACGCACAGCAAAAGCAGCAGGCAAAGTGTATAAAAACGATATAGCTTTTTCATTGATTCCTCCAAAAAAGAAGCGCAAACCTGAGAACGGAAGGCCCGTTCTCAGGTTTTTTGATTATTCACCGCCCCATTCCAGCACAAAGACGATGGAGAGGACCTCCTGCTCGGTAACTGCTTTGGAAACGGCACTGACAACGGCATCATAGCTGATGGGCAGCCTGCCGTTCTCTGCAATTTCCCACGGAGCGGACAGTGCAAACGTTTCGACATTGCCATTTTTAACGGTCTGCGCGTCGTTGATCTTAAAGCCAAGAAGCTGGGCGTCAACCTTTTCATGTGCCATATCCGTTGTGTAGGGCACGATCTGCCAGCCGTTCCTGGTCGAGATGCTGACAGAGGATACGACAACCTCGCCGGTAGAGCCGTTGATGATCTCTGCCGTGCCAACGTGAACCTCGCCGTTTTCATCGACCGTTAAAGGAAGGACGACGGGAACCGTGACCGAGAAGACTTCGGTGATCTCCCAGTGCGCGTAATACGTTTTATCTGCGGTTTCCGTGAAAACGTCATTTGCCGTTACCTGCGTACCGCCATTCGCTTCGGTGAACCAACCTAAAAAATCTGCATTTTTGCGCGTCGGCTCAGTCGGCAGCACCAGCTTTTCACCGTAGGTCTGATTTGTGGTTTCCGTTTTGCCGGTACCCAGATCCCATGTCACGACGTATTGGTTCGCTTCAAACTGTGCGTAAAACGTCGTGCTGGCCGTGATCGAGGTGACAGTGTTGTAGAGCTTGCCGCCTGTTTTGGCCGTGTACCAGCCCTTGAAGCTGTGCCCCTTTTTGACCGGGAGCGATGCAGGGATCGTCGGCTTACTGTTCGGCTGAACGGTTTCGCTGTACGCTGCTTTGTCGTCGATCGTGCCGCCGTTGCTCCCTGCATCCCATGTAACAGTCAAGGAGACGGTTGCACCGCAATCATCGCATTTGCCGTCGCCGTTCGCGTCGGTATGGTCGGCATACTCATAGCCAGAATCGCCGCAGGCCGAGCACGTTTTGGTACGCTTGTGCTGCGTTTCGCTGTCCGACACCCACGAACCGTAGCTATACGAATGGTCAGCATAGTCGTAGGTGGATGCTCCACAGCCGGAGCAGGTTTTGCTTCTGCGATGCTGAGTGTCAGAATACTTGCTCCACGAACCGGTAGAATAGCTATGATTACCGTAATCCGTAGTGCTATATCCACAGGTACGGCAAGAGGCTGTTCGGCTATGCTGACTGGAAGAAGAATTGCTCCACGAGCCGTAGCTCATGCTGTGACTGGCGTATTCGTAATCCGAATCGCCGCAGTTCCGGCAATAGGCTTCGCGCCGGTGCTGACTGCTGGAATATTCCTCCCAGCTTCCATAAGAATAGCTGTGGCCGGTTGCGTAGATGGTCTCGCGCTTGCTTTGGCCGCAATCGCAGCTATATTCCCGATAGCCGTTCCGCGTACACGTTGCGTCCTGCTCATAGTCCAGCACCCAGGTGTGACTGCCGCAGTCCGGGCAGGTCCACGAACCATACGAACCAGAACCGTGGTCTTTATACACATAAGTGCCGAGATTTTTTGTGTAATGGCAGAGGTAGCACTCATAGTACTCGGCATGGCCGCGCGAGGTATGGGACTGCGATACATACGTTCCTTGCAGCGAGTATTTCCCGCAGCTTGGGCAGTTGCCAACAATGCCGGTAGAAGCGGTCAGCGAAATGCCGGGGACTTTCTGGATGCCGGACACGGATGCGGTATTGACTGCCGTGTTTGCAGTGTCCGCATTGGGATACACGCCGTATAAATCGTAAAAATACCGGTTGCTGCGGTTGGAAGCCGCCCAATCATAGGTATAGAACGGCACCGTCGCTTCCGGGTAGCCGATGATGTAGGCGATATAGAGCGTATCGCCGCTGTCGGTTTCCCGCCAGAAAGCGTCCTCGCCGATGCTGTTCAGAACTGTTTCGCCGTAGTACATGGTTAGCGTGGAGAGCTTCGGGCAGTTATAAAAAGCGTGCTTGCCAATGGTCAGCGCGAGCGGCAGCTCGGCCGTGGTCAGGTTGACGCAGCCCTCGAACCAGTACGCCAGATCCGGGATCGTCAGCGTTTCCACGTCCTCAAACCAGACCTCGGTGATCTGGTCGCGGACAGCCGCCCACGGCTGATCGTCTGCGCTTTGGAACACCGGTGCTTCGCCGCTGCCGGAGATGGTCAGCCAGCCTTTGGAATCCAGCGACCATTTGATACTGCTGCCCGGAATTGTGCCACTGGTTGCAGCTTCGGCAGACTGCACGGTGATTTCTTCTTCCGGCGCGCTTTCGTAGACTGTGTGTTCATCCGCTTCCGCTGCAAATGCAGCAACGGACAGGGAAAACACCATGCAAAGAGCCAGCACAAATGCGGTGAATTTCTTGAAATTCTTCATTATGCAGCCTCCTTTTCGTTTACAGCGGCGATCGTGAAGATCACGGTCGCTGCGTTGATGTTCGTGACCGCTTCACTCGCAGAAACCTTTGCCTTGTAGCGGATGGCAAGATTTTTCTCGGCGGCAATCGCCGGGAACGCACCGTCCACAAGCGTCAGACTGCCCGCGCCCTTGGTCGCGCAGCCATTGATGGACAAAGCAATGCTGTTTTTGCCTGCGCTAAAATCGTCAAAATTTCCGATTTCAAACGTGCCCGCCTGAACATCTACCTTGGTCACACGAATTGCGCCGGTCTTGCCGGTGTTGGTGATTGCGGCATTGTTGGCGCAGACCACATAGCCGTCAACGAGAGAAACCGGCAGCGCAGCGGGAACTGTACACGAAATTGGCGCGACGGTGTTGACCACGGTGAGCGTCACCGGCACACGGGCCTCAGTTGTTTCCGCTGCCGACGCACCCGTAGCCAGTGATAGGATCATTGTCAGTGCCAACAGTAAAGTGATAAGTTTCTTCTTATCCATCACCGCACCTCCTTCGGCCAGAGGTATGCGGTATGGAGCATCAACTCCGTCTGTACGGAACCGATCTGCTTGCCGTCGCGGAACGCCGTGATCGTTACGGTGCAATCCACGTTCCCAAACTCCGGCGCTTCCAACAGCGTGAGCGTCGAAATACTCTTGCCCGCAGCCAGCTCAAAAGCGTCGGCAATCAGTGCATTGTCCTTGTTGCGGCGAATCTCGATTTTGTAGGTATCGCTCTTGCTATTGTTCGTGAACTCAGCCTTCACGTCGGTTGCCCCGACAATAGCATACAGATGAGCCGGAGCAACAACAGAAAGCTGACTTCCTGCGACGATAGCGTTGAGTTGCTTTTGGGCTTCGCGCAGTCCGCTGACATCGTAAAAGATGATCTCAGTCTCTTTGTTCTGCTTTGCGCGCTCGGTGATTCTGGTTTTGATCGTGTCAATCACGGCGAGGGTGGAATCTCTGTCATAAATGACTTTGACCGCATCGTCTACGCGGGCTACGACAACAGCGGGCATATTCGTCCCGTTGTTGCAGTAAATTGCCGCAACGCCACCGCCCCAGACAAGCAATCTGCCCTTGACGGTAACATTATCGAGCGTGATTTTGCCATCTGCTGCGCCGCAGCCGATGATGAGGTCGCCGTCCACGGTCATATCCTTGAGCATTACTTCGTTGGTGCGGATCAGGACACTGCCTTTGATGTCCTTGTCGTAGGTTCCTTTTACCGTGATATAACTGCCGATGATATTCGCAAAAATCTGTGCGAACTCGGCGCGGGTGATGTTATCCAGCGGGGCAAGGACTTTGCCGCGACCGTGGATATAGTCAGCGCCTATCATCGCGCGAACGTAGGGTAGTGCCCAGCCGGAAATCTCGCTGCGGTCGGAGAACGCGGACAGATCTGTTTTGGAGTACGAATCGTAGTCCAACTCCAACGCACGGGCAACAACGGTCATTGCTTCCTGCCGTGTGATGGGCGCATCCGGGGCCATTGCAGAAGAACTGCGCCCATTGTAAGTGCCCATCTGGACGGCAAGCGCCACGTCCTTGTAATACCACTTGCTCTTGGATACATCCTTATACTGCGAAATATCTGCCGCCTTGTAGCACCCGAAAGACCTGTTGATGATCGCGGCCATTTCTGCGCGGGTCATCGCGCCATTCGGGTCAATAATGGTGCTGGATTTGCCGTAAAGCAGACCGTTATCCACGGCTGCGGACACGGCTTCGGCATACCAAGCTGATTTATCGAAATCGCGGAAATCCGTGGTCTTGCGGTTGGGTGTGGTGGCTGCCGACACGCTGACTGCCAGCGATAGGCACGATACTGCCGCAAGGAACAATGCGAGGATTCGTTTTTTCTTCACGTTGAATACCTCCTGTTAGATTTTAAGGGGAACGCTTTGGGCGTTCCCCTTGGATGAATCGCGATCAGACCGCATCCCAAGCGATAATGAACAGGACGCTTGCGATGGCGGTGTTTGTCACAGCTTCGGAAACCGGGGTCACGATAGCGTCATAGGCAATGCCGATGCTGTTTGCAGAGGTGTCGCCCACGCCGGACATGAAGCAACCTTCAACAGCAGCGTCCAGAAGCGTCTGCTTGGAAGCGTTCTTGCCGTCGGTCATCTTCTTTTCGCCGTCGCCGAGGCAGAGGGAGAAGCCAAACTTGTTGGCGTTGACCTTTTCGTGGGCAAGGGTGGCCTTGTCACCGAACGCGGTCAGATTCCAGCCCTGCGCAGCTTCGATGGAGACGTTTGCAACCTTGACAGCCCCAAACGAGTTGTTGACGATCTTTGCATCGGTCGCAGTAGAAACTGTTCCATCCGTACCAACGGCGATGGGCAGCACGGTGGGCACGGTCACGGACATCTTAGTGGCTGCGGGGTCGCCGCCGATGCTGCCGTCAGCGGTGGACGAGAGAGTGACACTGGATGTGCCGGTGCCTCCCGAAGCGTCCACGGTGTTGGCGGCGGAAGCGGAAATGGCGAGAGAAGCGATCATGCAGATGGCGAGAACGAGGGAAATGATCTTCTTATAGTTTTTCATTGTAGTTACTCCTTTGATTTTAGTGTTGAATTGTGATTGTGATAATGGCCCCGGCAGTACCAATGATTTCGCCACTGACCGGATCAAGATTGTGGAACATGGCTGTGCATTCGTATGTGCCAGCCGGGAGTTCCATATCAAGGGCAGCTCGTTCGATCTTGCTGCCCACAGGGATCGCTTTGCTCTGGTAGATATGTTCGCCGGTATCGTTGCGGATGAACTCGACCTGCTGGGGATAGTTGTTGATCGATTCGTTGACGATCATGACATTGCCCTCAGCCTTGCCGTCCTCGAAGTACGGCGCGGTGTTCATGGAAATGTTGATCATGCCCTCCGCGACCTTTTCGTTCAGTTTTTCCGCAATTTCTTCGGGCGAAAGGTTATCCC
>OLYN01001400.1_pt1 | contig 12388 bp, 6 predicted proteins | sample 1674231 | NCBI WGS metagenome assembly OLYN01 (sample SAMEA103958153, study PRJEB25191) | human gut metagenome
CAAACAGTTTGCCACAATCTTTACAGATGTAGTATTCCTTATTGCCTTCCTGAACTTCAGTCGCCGCTGCAGCAGTTACTTTATCAAGATTATGGCGGCACTTGGGTGCATCTTCCGGAAGCACAGCTTTGGAAATTGTATATTCTACAGATGCCTGTACGTTCCCATGTCGGAGAACCGCTGTGATCGTTCCTGCCGAAATCAGGTCCGTCGTTACCTTCCCGTCTCGGAGATACTGAATCGTACCCGCCTGCAACTGATCATATTCCGCCCACGAGTCACTATGCTCAACCACCGCTGCATGCTCCTTTTTATCATATACCGCAGACTGTGCCTTGACAACCTCTTTTGCCTGGTGTAACGGATTCCACTCACACACTGCCGTAATTGTATCATCCTTTGCCATATAAGTAAAGGAATGCACCGCTTTAGTATCTTTTTGATTCGTATATATTCTTGCACATTTTTCGTATCCATAATATACCGTACTATTGTCATTCTTTTTCAAAACCGGATAAGCATCCGCATTCTGTCCGGAAAGATTCTGATACCATACCTGCATTCCATCGGAAACCTTTTGATTTAGCAGATAACACACTTCTCCGGATGCAAAGGATGCCTGCGTCTTTCCAATTCCTGCGTGCTCGTCAGATGCCTCTGCCTCCTGCTCGGTTTCCGCTTCATAATAACAGTTTTCAATCACTCCATAATTTTTCGCGATTGGATAAAAGACCTTACTTTTATCATCTTCTTCAAAAATCTGTGTCGTATCCACACTGTTTTTGGCTGCATAACAATCTTTAATCACTCCCATATTAATCCCTGCCACTGTGCCGACTGGTTCAATAGCAGCCGGCTCAGTCCATGAGTTTCTTATTACTCCCATTTTATTGTCCACCACCTGACAATTTTGTATCAGACCACGATTGATCGAACAGACAATTCCTGCCGCGCCATAACTTCCTCCAACACCATACGTCGACGCAGAAATATTTTCAAAGCATACATTTCGTACGATTCCTTTTAACGTACGGCAAAAACCACCTGCACTCATTTCATTCTTCATATTGGAAATCGTATGTCCATTTCCCTCAAAAATCCCTCGATATGTCTGCAAATTAACAGAAACTTCGCCATTTTCCACATCAATATCCTGTGTGAGCCACCCATTGACACGGTCATCGGATTTTAAGATGTTATAAAACAACATCAGATCTTTTTTGCTTGAAATCTCTGCATATTCAACGCCCTCGTTGTCTGTTATCAATTCCAGACTCGTCAGATCCATATCTTCTGCCACAGGACTTCCTCCATAATAACAGCACCGGTTTCTGGCTGAATAATATATTTTTCCTTCCGGAAGCGGAGTACCATACTCCATTTTCTGACTTTCCCCGTCAATTTTTACATTGTAAGTTCGAACCGATGAGCTCATAATAACCTTAAGATCTTTATCGACAACGGTAGCCTCTGAAAAAACCGCCCCTTCCTCCGTGGTATACGTGTAAGTATAGTGTGTATCATGAAACAGTTTTGCCATAGCAACACCTTTTTTTACTTTGATATTGCGGTATGTCGTTTCATTTTCTCCCTTTCCGGTCACAAACTGTACGTTACATAACTCTGCATCCGACACCAGATGCAGCATCCCGGTACTCCAATCATATTCATAAAGATAAAATGTATGATCAATTTCAATCACATTGCTTCCCTTACGAAAATATGCCGTCAATGAACCATCCTCTGCCGTTTCCGTAAAATATACCGGGCATCCATTGATTGAAGACACTTTTGCTTCCGCAGGGAGTCCGTAAACCGACATATTTACCATCTCATAACCACAGTCGTCAACCGCTTTTCCTGAATCGAAACGGCTTGTACCTCTCATTTCCCCAACCCTTGCATTTGGTATCGAAAAGCCGGCATTAATCTCGCCGCCCATGAAACAATACTGGCTTTTGGTCTTTGTCGAGACAGTATCACATGAAATCGTTCCTCCGGTCATAAAAAAGCGGTCTACACCATAAATGGAAGCACCGGATGCTTTCACCTCTCCACTTTCCATCAAAAAAGTTCCATTGGAATACTCATACCCTCTGTAACAGTCCGCATTGATAAGGCATTTAGTATTGTTCGCAGTCAAAGAGGCCGCTGATTCTCCTTCGGCTTGTCTGACCGTCAGCTGTCCGTAGAGTTTAAATACCGTCCCCACATTTTTCGCTGTTCCGTTCGACATTGTCTGCGGCATCGTAATTGTATTATTTCCCTTCAGATACAGATTTACGGTTCCTTCAATATCCATAAATGGGAATAACGTCTCTCTTGAATCCGCCCCGACGGCTCCTGCCATATCCATTTGATATAGACCCGTGTTTTTAACTTCCAGATTATCCAAGACAATATTGGCTTTTACCCCTTTTCCCACTGAAATATGCACGTCGATATCTTTACCATCCACCTTATTACTTCCCGTGATCGTATACGTACCATCCTCGGTAATCTCGATGTCGATGTATGACACCGCTGTTTTATTTCCATAAAAATCGGTAATGGTCTTTGTCGTTACTAACGACGGATCGGACAACTTATATATTTTCGCGTTTTCTGACACTGCGGCATATACTTCCTGTGTATAGGCACTTATCGGCGGTATGACCGGCACTCCTGTAATCATCGCCGCAGAAAGTGTACCGATACATACTGCTTTCGTCCATTTTTGTTTCAGACTTTTCCGCACCCTCTTCGCCTGTGCCTGATTGTTGTTATAAAAAAAACGGTTTCTCATAATCTCCTTATCTCCTTTTTACCACACAATTTCATGTAAGTTCATTACTATTCAAATATTTTTTCCTGATATCCGGCTGTTTTATATTTCGCAACTGCATCAGCCACTTTTCGCAGTTCAGGATCCGTAATATGATCTAAAATTTTCAATCGTTTCTCACTAATCACTTCCTCGGACCGGCTTTTCCGATAATCTTCTTCGGTCATATGCCAGTATTCAAAAAAACCTTGATAATATTTTTTTAATTTTTGAGCAATCAATAATCCTTCCGGATCCAAGTCTCCCGCATAGTATATCTTAGTATCCGATTTTGCCAAAAGTTCTAAACTGAGAAGTGCAGAAAGCCTTGGCTGTCCATTCATACACATATAAGCTTCTTCTCCTGTTGCCTTCGCACATAGCAAAGCAAAGATTGAAGGATTTTCCACAATCCGGATACGATGATTTGGGCATTCAATTTTTTCACATTTGGCAAGAACTACAAGGGGAATCTGTACCATCTCTCTTTCCTGTAAAAAGCCTTCAATCCCCGCGTGTACTGTGCCTTCTTTTTTTCTCGCAGAAATCCCATAAAACATCATGTAGTTGGACACCTGATCTAACATCAGTCCAACAGAAAGATAACATCTATGTCGCTGCAAAGAAGGAAAGACTTTATTTTCAGGCAAAACAATCTGACGGTCTTTGTTCATACGCTGTATGAGACGATATAACAGATTTCCTGATATCGTACCTGCATCAAACGCATGTGGATTACCGGTCACACGCGATGCAAATATAGCAAGGTGCTCAATCCGGTTACTCCAAAATGGAAGTGCATTTATCATATCCGCCGCCAATTCCAATTGAATTTCCCAGTTTTCTAACGGCTCCTTTCTGGCAGGTTTCACTTCTTCTTTTATTATTGTCAAAAATTGTCCCGCAGGTGTATTCTCCTGCTTTTCAGAAAAATCATTCCATATTTTTCCACATTGTTTTCGTCTTTCCGCCTCTTTCTCCTTTTTCCCTTTTATCGGACCACCAAAATACAACTCCAGCAAACGTTCTGCTGTAACATCGCCAAACCTGCTTGCTGATAATGCTTTAACAAAGGTCGAGGCGGATATTGATACACTCTTTTTCCCATGATAATTTTTGCAAAAAAATCCTTCCAGTGTTTCAATATCCTGTACAGAAAGTCCCGTTATTTTGATAGTTCCAGCAAAGCTCGCATAAGAACTGTATTTTTTTCGGAATGCTTTCAATATTCGATCCCATATTTTATCCGATTGAAAATATGTCAGGCACTCTTTCTCATAATGATCCAATCTCTTCGCTCCTCTTCTCTACCATTTGCTCATTTTCCAAAAACTCTTTGGCATGTCCATTCCAAAGATACGGCATGATTGTGACAAATTTTGCATTCTGTGGACGCTGCAACTGATAAATCGCCAAGGCATCTAATGTATCACAATCCCCCCAAAGCACCTGGGAATTGATAATAAAATCAAATTCAAATTCGGTCATTAACCGGAACATATCCCGGATATTACGATTGTCCACTCCGGCAAATGCTTCATCCAGAGAGATCAGACGCGGAGCATCCTCTCTTCCTCCCTGATACTTCGCAACAACTGCGGAAAACAATGGAACATACATTGACATCGCTTTCTCACCACCGCTGAATGTACCAAAAACATTATTGGTTAATTCTTTAATACGTTCCCCTGTCTTTTGTGAGAACAATTGAAATTCAAACCACTTTCGATAATCCAGCGTCTCTTTCATCACCTGATAAAATGATACTTCACCATTCTGATCCTTGGAATTACGCCTTGCTTCTTCTACTTTCGACCGAAAATGTGTGGATAATCGGGAGGCTTCTTCCTCACTCATCAAACGATAATCTTTTTTAAGCAATTGAACCAGTTCCCTGGTATCCAGCTGATCTTCGCTTTCTGCTGTTTTGCTTCTCCAGCGGAGACTCAGTTTCAAACCGCTTGATGTATTCATTCCGCTCATCAGATGATTCATCTTATCAACCCAGGCATTGGAAGCATTGATTTTTCCACGGATCTTACGGCTCACAGTATTCGCCAGAATATCCTCAAAAAGTTCGCGGTCTCCGGCTTTGATCAAATCCTCCAATTCTGCAATATCTTCTTGCAGATATTGCGGCAATTGAACAAACGGGATCTGAGTCCCCTGATATCGCGCCTGAATATCAATTCTCTGTGCATTTATCTCTCCCTGCGCAGACTCTTTATCGGTTTCTTCAAACAATTTTGTCAAGATTAATTGATATTCATTCAATGCTCCTCTGTTTTCATAATATACCTGATTCAATTTTTGATTCACTTCATTCCGGCTTGCTGTGCCGACCTGTGCTCCCAATATTTTACACACTTGCTCTACCGCGATCTCTTCGTCATCGAAAGTGACATACTCTAGGCTTTTTTCCGCAAGATATACCTTTTTCAGAAGTTCCTTTCTTTCGCCATATCTTACAATCTTCTCCTGCAAATTTTCTATCTGCTCCAGTAGGCGGGCTATCCGGCCTTCATTTTCTGTCGCTTTTCGTACACATTCCCGGGATCTCCTTGGGTAATTTTCCAGCCATATTACACAATCATCCAGTCGGTCTTTAATCTGATCATAGTCTGTCAGTTTCAACTGTTCACAGACCGACTCCCATTCTTTCTGATACTTTCCAAGTGCACGTTCTGCAACAGAAATATCATACCGGATCTGCTCCATATCCGCTTCCAGATTTTCCAACTGCTCAACTAACGTCTGTATCGTCTGGCAGCTCCGCAAATACATTTCATGAGCGGAAGACAACTGAAGCAGCTGACGATCATATTCATCTGCAGCAGAAGCTGCCTGCTCAAAAGCCTGGTACGTACAATCCAGGTACAGTTTCTTTGCAATTTCATAGGCACTTTCTTTTTTCTCACGCAACTTGTCTCGAAGTATCGATATTTTTTCTTCCAACTGTCTTTTTTCCTGTTCGATCCGCTCAATTTCGCGGATGATATTTTCCATTTTCTGACATGCTTGGCGTAATTCTTTGTCATCCGGCAGATTATTGTATTCCTGCTGTAATACTATTTTTCGGATCTCTAACTGCTTATTTTTCTCCTGCAATTTTGATATTTCTCCGGAAAGTTCCTCAATCCGTTTCTCACATTCCGCAATCTTAGCAAGGCGGTTTCGTTCCCTCGCGCGGACACCGAGCAAACCGGCTTCGTACTCTCCGGTTATCGTACCATTGATGATGCCCAATTGATAACTGCCATCCTTCCGGATCGATACAACCCCACTGTCTTCATAAGCAATATTAGAAAGTATTCCGGTAAGACGCCGGTTGGAAAAAATATTATTTACTTCATCATTTAATTCCAATACGTCAAGCAAACTTCGTTCCGGCTGATATGACTGCACAAACAAATAACGTTCTTCACAGCCGGCTGCCTGAGTAAGTACCTGCTCACGATACTGCTCTTCTACCACCAGTGCATCTAAAATACCCATATTGAGCAGTGCCTCCTCCAGATGATTACACGCCGTCTCATCCATTGCATTTCCAAACTCGATTACTTTGTAAAATTCATGATAAGGAATTCCTAATTCATCCAAGCGTTTTCTATTTTTAAGCACTGCCTCACTTCGTGGCGGCTCAGGCTCTTTTTGATTCTTCCATGCCTCCAGTTCTTCCTCGGTTTCCTGACGCTCTTTTTCCTTTTCACGAAGTTCTTTTTCGTTTTCATGCCATAGGGAATCCAGTTCCCATTGAATCTGCATTTTGGTCTCATTCACCTGTCCACGTATCTGCGTAAAATCTGAACTCATCTCGTAGGAATCAATAAAATGGGAAAAACTTTCCATCTGTACCGTTTCCAGTACCAGTTCCTGGTTGTTCTGATTCCAATGATAAATCTTCTCCTTCCAGTCACTCCGAGTTTGCACAAACATCGTTTCCTGCTCTGTAAAATGTCGTTCTTCCTGATCCAGTTTTTTTCCGATCTGCTCGCGTTGCTGCATCATTTCATCAATCTGGCGCTCCAGATATCTGGTTTCTTTTAAAATTTCCAACGTCTGATCAATCTTTTCATGTGTGTCTTGAAATTGTTTTCTATGAGTATCGTAAGAAAACTCTTTGTTCAAGTTTTGTAAAAATTCCTGTTGAAAAAAAGTATGCTCCTCAAACGCCATATCGCCTGCCTCTGATTCCATTTCTTCCAACAATTCATGAATCTCTTTTTCTTCCTCGTACCGACTTGTCTCCTGGTCTTCCTTACGTGTTGCAATATCCAATTGCTGTTCTTTCTTCGTAGCCAAAAACCCTTCTTTTTCTACAAGCGTAGTCTTGCTATGACGTATTTCTTCACCCAATTCTGATTCACGCTTTTTCAAATTCCAAGCATCACTTTGATTCAATGTTTCCTTCTCTTTTTCTCGGGAAATACGCTCTGACTCCAGGTCATCCAACTCTTTTTTCAGGCACTCCGCAGCTACGCGGCACTCTTCTAATACTTTCGTTTGATTTTCTTTTTCCCTCTAAATTTTATCATACTCTTTGCTCTGTGATTGATATGCATTTGCCTTTTCGTACAATACCAAATCATTGTATTTTTGAAAAACCTGTTGTATCTTTTTTGCCGCCTGATATGCCATCTGACGTGACTTCAAATTCATTGTCATTGTATCCATATTTTCAATTGCTTCTGACATCGGACGCAAATCTTCATCCGATAAAGGCTGAAGCGAGTCACTCAGAATCTCATTAATTACCGAAGGCTTAAAATCTTTAGAAAGTTTCGGTGTACGAAGCTGGATCAAAAGATCAATCATTTCTTTGTATTCGTCGACTGTCTCAAACCCAAAAATCTCCTGGTTCACATAAGCCATATAATCCACCTGGCGGTCAAATACCCGTCCACCGTCCGCCACCCGATTCTCCAGTTCCTTTTTCGATAAGGTAATCTTTTCTCCCGTTTCTTTATATAGGAAAAAATCCTTCCCGATACGACGACCATCGTTGATCGTAAAATACCATTTATCAAGAGGTTTTCCTCTTCTTGCGCGAAGTCCCATCCCAATGGTAAGATATCTTTCATTCTCACTTTTATGGAATTCCAGATATAGATATCCGGTTCGCTCATCTCGTCCATCCTCTTCTTCCAAAAGGTAATTGCTCATCTTACGATCCCGCGTACCAAACGGATCCAATCTTTCCGGATTTACATTACCATCAAGCAGTAAAGGTACAACACTTTGCATCGTTACCGATTTTCCGGATCCATTGGATCCGCGCAGCAACATCCTTCCCTTTGCAAATGGAAATTCCTGTTCATCATAATACCAAAAATTTACTAATCCGATTTTGTTTGCCTGCCATCTATTGCTCACTCTCTTGTCCTCCTGTAAAATTCTGCGGATACCTTCCCTTTAATTTGCCACATGCCGGTAATATATAGCACCTGATGTTCAAGCGGTCTTTTTTGAATAAACATCCAACGTTCCATCGTTTCTTCGACAATTTTTACAAACTCGCCCTGTGGCATTTCCCGGTAATTTTTAGTAAAACCACTTCGATACTTTTGCTTTACCTCGCTTAGTATTTTTTCAAATTCTACCTCAGATACAACATAGGTCTCATTTGTCTGTCTTGTCCAGACTTCCTTTTGTATATGCTGCTGTATCTCTGCCAAACTAAGAAGTAAAATATCTGACAGCACATTATTTCCAGGAAATATTTCTCCCATTCGACACTCTTCACCGTTCAAAAAGAATGCACTCCCTTTATGAATATGAATCTGGCAGTCAAAGTTTTTTTCCAGATCTTCACGCAGGCGTCCGCCATAATATTTGAGATACTCAAAATCTTCTTCCGAACAGTTTACACGATACATCGCCGGTTCAAACAACAATTGCCGGTAAACTCTATGTCTTCTGGCAAATCCCCTGTCTTCATCCATCTCAAGCCAGTCACTTTTACCAAAATCCTCCGGTTTGGTATAAGTCATGATGTCATGTGTAAAATTACGCATAAAATACCGGGAGGCTCCTGTATTTTCATAAAGCACCTCGCCTGCCATATCATCCATAAAAGCTTCGTCGTTTCCGTCTGTAATGCGAAGAATCCCTTCTGTCACTGCATAGCGAAGTACTTTAATGAGGCGGCGGCGATGCGTATACATCGTCCAATCCACCACTTCTCCCGGCGTGTTAGCCACGATATACTCTGTCAACTGTGAAAGAATAAACTGCTCTTGGGCATCCTTGTCTTCCAAAAACATAAGAAGGATACATAAAAACGCATATTCTTCTTTTGAGGAAAACTCCTGAATCCCCATAAATTCTTCCGGCTTTACCGGAACTTTCTCCATCTTTACAAGCAACGAATTTTCAATGATCTGACACCCCAATTTATCGGATGCAAATTTGCGGACCTCTCCAATGTTATCCCGGATGCGGTAATACTGCTCTTTCTGATCAGCCTTTAGAATCCAACGCTGCCGTAATAACATCTCAAGTTCTTTCATACCGTTTCCTCCTCAAAGGCGATAACAAACCGTGGCATTGTAAGATTGCCGTCTTCACAATGTAAGATACATTTTTCACCTTTTTGTGGCACTTCAATCTTATACTTTCGCCCCTCCTCTGTCCGTGACACATATTCCATATCTTCTAATCCATCGGACAGCCACTTTAATAATATTTCACGCATTCGTGGCTCAATGACCGGAAGTTCCGCAAAATCTATCTTTCCATCTTTTTCCAATTCTTTTATTTTCTTCCAATCTTTTTTCTGCCGTGCAATCAACTCTTCCCGAGCCTTTCGCTTTTCTTTTGTCATGGAACGGATTACACTCCGATTGGTCTTTTCCCGGTAATTTCTTACACGTGGCCGAAGCAGGATATCATCCGGCTTTTCTTCATAAACGCTTTGGTTCATACTGTCAGATTCCCGCACCTTTGTAGTTTTTAAATGAAACGGACAGGACAACCCAAAAACCATCGCCGACATTTTATGTGCTTGAGCTACGGTGTCACACCGCAAAAATAATTCTGCCACTTTGCGGTATTCTTCTCTTCGATTCGCACCAATGGCATTTTTTTCACTAATCTGCGCCGCATACCGTGTGATTCTCCGTATGATCTCATTCGTTGCGTCAAACAATTTACCCGCTTCATTTTCCCTTCCGTTTTCTTCCACAAACCATTCATAGATACTGCGCCCCCTGCCTTTTACATTTTCTTCAATCATCTGAACAGTAATCTCCACATCCATTCGTGGAATCTGCCATTCATATTGAATGATCTTATTATACACCTCTTGTTTGTCCTGATTGTCTATTGCCAGGAGACATTCTTCAATCGCCCCTACATTTCTCTGCAATCCCTTGACAAAATTACGCAAATATTCGATCAGACGGTCTTTAAATACCAGAAATTCCTTTGTCTGCATCATTTTTTCCGCTTTGACACTGTTTAAATCCCTGATATAATCCTGATAATTTTGATTCAAGCGCATAAAATCATTATTAAGATCATTCCACCAGCTGTAAACATCCGCCGGTTCTTCCTCTTTCATCTGCGTAAATTTTTCCAGATTATGACGGATTCTCTCCAAAAGCGACGGCTCCAGAGACGCTCCTTCTACCAAAAGATTTTCCAGCCGAAGCACAAGACGCTCAATCTGTACACTGTACTCAGACATTTGATAACGAAATTTTTTATTTTTAAATTCTTCAATCGACGACACTTTTCTGGTATCCTGAATCGTATTTAGATTCTTCCACTCTGTCAGCATCGCAAGATCTTGCTGGCACTGTTCCATCCGGTAATCTGCAAAATACGGATCCTGAATCATCTCTTCATACACATCTTCCTGATATAACCAGTATTTCAATTTTTCGTAATTTTCAAAAAAGATACGCATAATGCATCGATATCTGCTTACATTATCCGCATTTAAATATTTCACTTCCGTAAGTGCACGTGTTAATTTATCTGTCGCCTGCATAAGCTTTCCTGCTTTCTAAATATAATATTCTTCTCCCCTGTATTATAACTCTATATTATCCCCCTTCGTATATATATACTCATTAAAGCATAAACGCACATAAAATTCAAGAAAAAACCGCCAAACAGATTTTTCATCCATCTGACGGTCTCCTTTTTACCACACAATTTTATACAAGCTGCTTATTACCAGTTACTCTATTCCGTACTCTTTCATCAACTTCTCCTGAAGTTCCGGATCCTGCGTTGCCTGAAAAAGTTCTGCTGTACGATCGTCTTTGATCAGTTCTGCATTTAAGCGATTCACACGAGTAGAACCACTCTTTTCCCCTCGCTCGACACCTTTATCAAACATGATCGCTTCTATTTGGTCTAACACATCTGAAATCTGTCCCATCCTCGGTTCCTCCTTTCCATCATTTGCCAAATTCGCTTCTGAAAAACGTTTATCACTGCTAAGTGCATAAAGCACATTTTGTACTTCTTCCGGGTGTTTCAACTTTCTCTTACCGCTTTCTTCTTCCAAATACTTACGGGTTTTTCCATAGCCATGCAGTGTCAGAAATTTGATGACATGCCAAAAATCCGACTTGTATTTTTCCACTTCCTTTTCATCGAGCCTGCTCAATGAGATCAAATGAATCTTATGGTTTAGGAGAAATGGTTCCAGTTCCCTCTTCTCCTCATCATCCAAATCCAGCATATCCAGGATGCTAAGCGGACGTTTCCATTCTTCTTTTCCATAGTAGAGAACAAATGTAATCACCGGCTGCAGGTGTTCGTCATCTCCCAGTTCTCTGGCATAAAAACGTTTACCATTGCGTTCATTTTCTCTCTGGTGCTCTTTGATCTGCTCGTTATAATTGTTGAAAATATACCCCAGATCCCGGATTGGCATAATGTTGTTGATCTCCGACTGATTTTCGATCTGAATCATCGCGATAACGGAACCGTTTTTTCGCCAGCGCATCCGCACATCTGCCATTACCTTTGCAGGCTTCCCTTCACTGTCCTTGTAGTGCATTTCCTGCGGAAGCAGCTCCAGATCTTCCGGCTGGATCACGTTTCTGCCATCATACAGGTTTACGTTACTGATATCCGCAAACACTTCTGCTTCTTCCACAAGATTTTTTTCTGTTAAGTCTCTTGTCAATAAGTATCATCCCTTCCTTCTCTTGCTTTCCAAAATTATGTGGGTAAAAAGTTTCGATAAGCAAGAAAAATAGAATGATAGATATTAGACTCTCAAATTATTTACTTGCTTGTGTATGATAATACACTATTAATTGAGATATGTCAACTACCAATTTAAACTTTTTTCATCCTATTTAATTTTCCAACAATCCAAGAGAAGACGACGTTGAAATATCATTTCCTTTCCACGCCAAATAATTTGTCAGTTCCGTAATCTTCCCATTTTTAACCACTGCTTCATAGCGGTATTTCCCATGTTTTTTAAAATAGAAAATATATTTTTTTGCATTTACTTTCTTAATCTTATAGACTTTATCATCATTTGATTTCTTGCCATCACAATACCACACAAAATGATCATTTTTCCATTTCGCATAGCGGACTTTATACAATCCCTGC
>OLYN01001411.1_pt1 | contig 12335 bp, 10 predicted proteins | sample 1674231 | NCBI WGS metagenome assembly OLYN01 (sample SAMEA103958153, study PRJEB25191) | human gut metagenome
GCAGCATGTGGGAGCGCGGCTGGTCCTTCATCAAGAAGGCCGGTACGATCATCCTTCTGTCCACCATCTTTGTCTGGTTCACCACCTACTTCGGCTGGGCCGAAGACGGCTTCCGGATGCTCTCTGACGAAGAGATCAACTACTCCATCCTCGCCAAGATCGGCGGCGCGATCGCCTGGATCTTCGCCCCGCTCGGCTGGGGCAACTGGCAGGCAGTCGTTGCTTCCATCACCGGCCTCGTTGCCAAGGAGAACATCGTCGGCACGCTCGGCATCCTCTATGGCGGCGGCGACGGCACGGTCTATCAGAACCTTGCTACCGCGTTCAATGGCATCACCGGCTACTCCTTCCTGGTCTTCAACCTCCTGTGCGCTCCGTGCTTCGCGGCCATCGGCGCCATCAAGCGTGAGATGAACAGCCAGAAGTGGACCTGGTTCGCCATCGGCTATCAGTGCGGCTTCGCCTATGCGATCGCCCTCATGGTCAACCAGTTCGGCGCTCTGTTCACCGGCAACGGCAACGTCCTCGGCGTGATCGTCGGCGTCGTTCTGCTCGCCTTCATCGTCTACATGCTTGTCAAGCCCTATAAGGAGGCTACCAAGCTGACCGCAAAGATCAAGTAATCTTCCGCAATCCATTTCAGGCAAGACCGCAGATCCTGCGGTCTTGCCTCCCCTCCGCAAACGAGCTTATCAAGGAGTGATCTTCATGTTTGCCTGGCTCGCAGAGAATCTTGGCACGATCGTGATCTCGGCAGTTCTGCTGGCGATCGTTGCCGCAATCGTGATCTATCTGATCCGGCAGAAAAAGCAGGGCAAAAGCACCTGCGGCGCTGGCTGCGCGCACTGCGCAAACGCGGGCTGCTGCCATCATCATGAATGAGAGGTCTTTCTTATGTATAAAACCACGCTGAAGATCGACGGCATGATGTGCGGCATGTGCGAATCGCACATCAATGACACCATCCGCAAGGCAGTCCCCGTCAAAAAGGTCTCCTCGTCGCACACCAGGGGCGAAGCGGTCGTCATCACAGACGAGCCGCTGGACGTCGAAGCCGTCAAGGCCGCGGTCCACGCGACCGGCTATGAGGTCCAGAGCGCCGCGAGCGAGCCCTATGAAAAAAAGCGATTCTCCCTTTTCGGGAAATGAGCGCTCCCCCTCCATACCGGAAGCCCCGTCCTGTCCCCATGCCGGCAGGGCGGGGCTTTCTATGCGCGGCCTTACAGACGAAAACCGCCATGGCAGCTGACTGCCATGGCGGTTTTGCATTCTGGAAAGCTCAGAAGGTCGCGACACTCTGCTCGGCGGGTTCGGCGGGCTGGACGTTGACGGCGGTGAGGATGGGACCCACGCCCTTGTAGAGCGAGTGGTACTTGACCTCGACGGTCGCCGTGACCCAGACCCAGCTGCGCGCCGCCAGCCCGGAAGCCCCGGCAAACCGGCACGGCAGGCCCATGAACGTGATATCCGCCTCGCAGCAGGTCATCACAAACCGGCCGGGGGCGAACATGCCGTCCTTTTCCCGGCGCAGCCGCGCCACCTGTCCCTTGAATTTCACGGTCTTGCCGGCGTATTTCTTGGGCTCCTCGGTGATATCGCGGTAGAACAGGGCATAATCCTCGTCCTTGACCTCCACGACCGGGGCGTTCAGGTCGAACGGCAGGGGATCCTCGATGTCGTCATAGTGGGTCGAGCCGTCGGTGTACTCGTAGAGGATCTCGATCCGGCGGTTGACGGCCCGGGCGATCTTGTGGTAGGGCGTGACGTCCGCGCCGGGCGTCATGCGGTTGAGGACCAGCATCTCCGCCCCGGCCAGCTTGTCCACGACGAGCTGGCGCATGTTGGCGTTGTAGCTGAGGAAGGTCGTCGCGTCGGCAAACATGACCTCCTGCGCGATCTTCCAGTGGTCGGGCGTCTTGAGATAGAAATCCGAGGCCAGATGCATGCCGTTGAGCTCAACGACCACGCGCTCGGCGTTGTATTTCTTCTGCAGCCCGGTCAGCATCTCCGGGCTCAGCTCGTCGTAGTCCAGGACCTGCTCATAGACCTCCTTATGCGGGTAAGTGGATACGTCGTATTCCTCCTCGCCCTCCTCAAAGACCAGCAGCAGCGTCCGCTCGCCGGTGTTGAAGCGCTCGTCCTCGAGTGTTTCCTGGATGAATTTCGTCTTGCCGGACTCCAGAAAGCCCGTGAAGACGTACATGGGGATATCGGGCATAGCCATGTCGGATTCTCCTTACTGCTTTTCTACGCCGAAGAGCTTCGCGACAGCTTCCTCATTCAGCTTCGAGCCGATGACGCAGATGCGGCCGGTGACCATTGCGCCGCCGTCACGGATATCGGGCTCGCCGGGCACGTAGTCGAAGTGGATCCACTTCTCACCCTCGGCGTTGGCCACATAGCCCTTGGCCCGCAGGATGATGCCGTAGGTCTCCGCATCCTCCAGCGCCTGCAGGATGTGCTCGATCTCAGCCTTGGTGAACTTCCTGTGCGTCTCCTCGCCCCAGCTGATGAAGACCTCGTCGGCGTCATGGCCGTGGTGATGGTGATGATGGTGGTGATGCTCGTGTTCGTCCTCGTCGTCATCGTCATGGTGATGGTGGCAGCTGCAGTCCGGATCGTCGCACTCGTCCTCGTCGTCATGATTGTGGTGATGATGATGGTGCTCGTGCTCATCCTCGTCATCATCGTCGTGATGATGGTGGTGGCAGCTGCACTCCGGATCGTCGCATTCCTCGTCGTCATCGTCATCATGGTCATGATGATGGTGATGCGCTTCCTCCTCGAGCTTCGCAAGCTCGACGGCGATGGTGCTGCGCTGCTCCATGGCCTCCATCAGCTGCTCGCCGGTGAGCTCCGGCCACGGCGTCGTGACGATCACGGCGTCCTTGTTGTGCTCGCGGATCATGGCGACGCACTGGTCGAGCTTTTCTTCCTTCATGCCGTCAGTGCGGCTGAGGATGATGGTGTTGGCCGTCTCGATCTGGTTGTTGTAGAACTCGCCGAAGTTCTTCATATACATCTTGCACTTCGTCGCATCCGCCACGGTCACAAAGTTGCCCAGCTGCACGTCGTCCGACGTGACCTTGCGCACGGCGCCGATGACGTCCGACAGCTTGCCGACGCCCGACGGCTCGATCAGGATGCGGTCCGGCGCATATTCAGCGATGACCTTTTTGAGCGCGCGGCCGAAATCGCCGACCAGCGAGCAGCAGATGCAGCCGGAGTTCATCTCCGTGATCTGGATCCCGGCCTCCTGCAGAAAGCCGCCGTCGATGCCGATCTCGCCGAATTCATTCTCGATCAGCACCAGCTTCTGGCCGTGGTAGGCTTCCTTGATCATTTTCTTGATGAGCGTCGTCTTGCCGGCGCCGAGAAAACCGGAATAAATATCAATTTTTGTCATGCAAAAACACCTTCCAGTAAACAATTTTCGTTCCAATAGTATAGCACTTTCCTACGGGAACATCAAGGTTTCTTCATGAAATATTCACAGTTTCCGCCAAAAGGAATTGACAAACCGGGATCGATATGATAATATAATTCTCGGCTTTGGAGGCCGACATTCGGAGAGATGTCCGAGCGGTTTAAGGAGCTGGTCTTGAAAACCAGTGACACAGCAATGTGCCGTGGGTTCGAATCCCACTCTCTCCGCCATGTTCTTTCCTTCATACCGGCCTGACCGACCTGCGGAAGTACCCAAGTGGCCGAAGGGGCTCCCCTGCTAAGGGAGTAGGCGTCTAAAAAGCGCGCGAGAGTTCAAATCTCTCCTTCCGCGCCAGAAGCGGCGATGCGTTGCATCGCCGCTTTTGCTTTTATAAAAACGACCGTCCCGGCTCCGAGGGGAGCCGGGACGAGTTTTTTATTTTTTCTCCGGGATGAGGAAGATGAACACCAGGGAGCTGATGAGCAGGAGGTAGGGGTAGAACAGGCAGGGGATGATCTCGAAGGCGGTCAGGGTCTCGCCGAGCTCTGCGCAGGCGGAGATGGCCAGCAGCATCTGCGCGCCGTAGGGGATGATGCCCTGGAAGATGCACGAGAAGGTATCGAGCAGCGACGCGCTCTTTCTGCCGGAGATGCCGTATTCCTCGCTCATCTGCTTTGCGATGGGGCCGGCCATGACGATGGCGACGGTATTGTTGGCCGTGGCGATGTCCATCGCGCCGACGAGCAGGCCGATGCCGAGCTGGCCGCCCCGCTGCCCGTGGAAAATGCGCTTGATGAAGCCCAGCAGCGCCTCAAACCCGCCGTATTCGCGGATCAGGCCGCACATGGCGGAGACGAGGATCGTGACCATGATCGTCTCAAACATGCCGGACGCGCCGGAGCCCATATTGCCGAGCAGCTCGGTCGGATGCGTCGCACCGGTGGCGAGCATGATGACTGCGCCGGAGAAGATGCCGGTCAGCAGCACGACGAACACGTTGATGCCCGCCACGCCGCCGATGAGCACCAGCAGGTACGGGAGCGTCTGCAGCAGGTGATATTCCGGGATCTCGACCGCGCCGATCTCGCTGCGCAGCGAGAACACGAGGATCAGCGCCAGTGTCACCAGCGCCGCGGGCAGGGCGATGCGGAAATTCGTGCGGAATTTATCCTTCATTTCGCAGCCCTGCGTGTTGCAGGCGGCGATGGTCGTGTCGGAGATGAACGACAGGTTGTCGCCGAACATCGCGCCGCCCATGACCGAGCCGATGCACAGCGGCAGGCTGAAGCCCGACGTCCGCGCCACGGCGACCGCGATGGGCACGATCAGCGTGATGGTGCCGCAGGAGGTGCCCATGGCCGTCGAGACAAAGCACGAGACCACGAACAGGACCGCCACGGCGAACCGCGCCGGGATGTGCGCGAGCATGAAATACGCGACCGACTCGGCGCTGCTGCGGCCGACGACGCCGACGAACACGCCCGCAGCCAGGAAGATGAGGATCATCGTCATGATGTTCTTATCGCCGACGCCTTTGGCCATGACCTCCAGCTTTTCGTCGAACGACAGCGCCCGGTTCTGCAGGCAGGCGACGAGGATCGCGGCCAGGAAGGCCACGACGATGGGGATATTGTAAAAGCCCATCTTGATCTTCAGCACATATTCAAATACGATGCCGAGCCCCAGGTACAGGACCAGGAACACGCCGATGGGCAGCAGCGCGATCGCGCGCGCGGGTTTCTTCTCCATATGTCTTCTCTCTTTTCATAAAGATCCACCCCGGCCGCGCATGCAGCCGGGGGCGTTCGTGCATAAGCTGTAATATTGTATCGGTTTTCCATTCGGGCGTCAAGCGCGCGGCGGATTATTTGGTGAAAATGCATAAAAATACACAGACGCGGAATATGCCGCGGCCCGTCCATAAAATTAACAGCCTTTTTACATTTCCGCTCTGGTCAGAACGGCGTTTTTCTGCTAAAATAAGAATAATTCTTGAAAAGCAAAAAAGCAAAGGAGTGAGGCTTTGTACCGCAGACAGGAACTACTGGAAAAATTAAAGGAGGCCGCGGCCTCCGTGCTGCCGATCAGCCTGATCGTGCTGGCCATCTGCTTTGTGCTCGTGCCGGTCGATACGGGCCTGATACTTTCCTTCGTCCTGGCGACGGCGCTGCTGATCCTCGGCATGGGCCTGTTTACACTGGGCGCGGAGATGTCCATGAGCAAGATCGGCAATTACATCGGCGCCAAGCTGACCAAATCGCGCAAGCTGTGGCTGATCCTGGTGGTCAGCTTTCTGCTGGGCGTCGCCATCACGGTGGCGGAGCCGGATCTGCAGGTGCTGGCGGCCAACGTGCCGGAGATCGATAAGACCGTCCTGATCCTGACGGTCTCGGTGGGCGTCGGGATCTTCCTGATGCTCTGCATGGTGCGCATTCTGTTCGGCATCTCGCTGCGGCTGCTGCTGATCGTGTTCTACGCGCTGGTGTTCCTCGCGGCGTTTTTGTCTGATCAGGGCATTCTGGCTGTCGCGTTCGATTCCGGCGGCGTGACGACCGGGCCGATGACTGTGCCGTTCATCATGGCGCTGGGCGTCGGCGTGGCCTCGATCCGTTCCGACGAGAACGCGAAGGCGGACTCGTTCGGCCTCGTCGGCCTGTGCTCCATCGGGCCGATCGCGTCGGTTTTGCTGCTGGGCGCGATCTACAAGACGCAGCCCGCGCAGACGCAGAGCGAGGCGGCCGCCGCCATCACCAATACCGTCGCGCTGGGCAGGGACTATCTGCACGCCTTCCCGGAATACATGAAGGAGGTCACGCTCGCGCTGCTGCCGATCGTGGTGTTCTTCCTGGTGTTCCAGTTCGTCTCGCTGCGGCTGCGGAAGCTGCCGTTTTTGCGGGTGATGGTGGGCATTCTGTACACATACGCGGGGCTCGTGCTGTTTCTGACGGGCGTGAACGTCGGCTTCTCGCCGGTGGGCTACGCGCTGGGCGCGGCGCTGACCGAGGGCTGGAAGATCTGGCTGCTCATCCCGCTGGCAATGCTCATGGGCTGGTTCATCATCAATGCGGAGCCTGCCGTCCATATCCTCAATAAGCAGGTCGAGGACCTGAGCGCGGGCGCCATCTCGGCCCGGGCCATGGGTGTGAGCCTGTCGATCGCAGTCTCCGCCGCGGGCGGGCTGGCGATGCTGCGGGTCATCACGGGCGTATCGATCATGGTCTTCCTGGTGCCGGGCTACTTTCTCGCGCTGGCGCTGAGCTTCTTCGTGCCGCGCACGTTCACCGCGATCGCGTTCGACTCCGGCGGCGTGGCCTCCGGCCCGCTGACGGCGACGTTCATGCTGCCGTTTGCCATGGGCGCGTGCGAGGCGCTGGGCGGCAACGTGATGACGGACGCGTTCGGCCTTGTGGCGCTGGTCGCCATGATGCCGCTCATCACCGTGCAGGTCATGGGTGCGATCTACGTCGTCAAATCCCGCCGCGCGGAGAAGGAGCCGGCCCTGCCGGACTTCGGTGAGAGCGAGATCATCGAACTGTGGGAGGCCTGCTGATATGGAACTGTATTACATCATCGCCGTCACCGACGCGGACCGCGGCGAGGTCATGAACGCACTGTTCCGGGAGGCCGGGCTGCCCATGATCCTCAGTATGCCGGGCCGCGGCACGGCAAAAAACGAACATCTGGCCGTCTACGGCCTCGGCGAGACGCCGAAGACCGTCACCTGCGCCGTCGCCGGCGCGCAGCAGGCCGCGCAGCTGACCAGGGCCGCCAAGCGCAGGCTGTTCATCGACATTCCCGGCAACGGGATCCTGCTGACCGTTCCGCTCAAGAGCGTGGCGGGCGGCAAAACGCTCGCCTATCTCACGAACGACTGCAAAACAGGAGGGACGCCGCATATGGAATTCAAACATGAGCTGATCGTTGTCATTCTGAACGAGGGCTATGCCGATTTCGTCATGGACGCGGCGCGGGCCGCGGGCGCGGGCGGCGGCACGGTCCTGCACGCGAAGGGGACCGGGTCCAGACGCGGGGAGAAATTCTTCGGCGTCAGCCTGGCCGACGAGAAGGACATGGTCTACATCATTGCGCATGCGGACGAAAAGGCCGCGATCATGCGCGCTATCCATGAAAACGCAGGCCCCGGCACCAAAGCCGGCGCGATCTGCTTCACCCTCCCCATCTCCTCCGTCGCCGGCCTCCGCGAACGCGAAAAAGACGAGGGCTGACACCCTACAAAGGCTCCCCTTTCAGGGGAGCTGGCTCGGCGCAGCCGAGACTGAGAGGTTGTGTCAAATTTGCGTAGAAAAACCCAAACCGCAAATTTAGTTTGCGGTTTGGAAAGGAAGAAACGGGCTCAGAGGAAAAGAGGCTCCGCGAACAGCGGGGACTCGTTCCGTCGAGGCCGTTTCTGACGCGCCTCCGGCGGCCCTATCTTTTCCGTCTTGCCGGAAAAGATAGGGGAGAAAAGGGCGCTTAGACGCGGTTTGGTGCATGCTGCGTCTGAATATAGGTAGGAGCCTATGTTTTAGTTGTCTTTCCACTCGGTGGTCACCTTACGAGTTTTTAACTACGCGCCGCCTGATACGGGGGTGTCGGATTTGCGGTTGGTTGCCTTAGAATGACTGCTGTCAATAGAAGGTGCTTTGGAAATCCGGATGAATTTTACCTTCTTGCGAGGTAGTTTGTAGGGGCGGGGCTCTGCTCCGCCCCTACAGGGTGCAGAGCAAATAAAGAAAAACCCATGCAAAAAGATGCAGGCCAACAAATCTGGCCTGCATCTTCTATTTACCGCAAATATTCAAACGCAACTGCCACCAAATCATGTTCCAACGTATCAGGCGGCGCGTAGTAGGACATACGTGAGGTGACTACCGAGTGGAACGCCAGACCAAAACATAGGTTCCTGCCTGAATTCAGATGCAGATTGCACCCCGCGTCCCCCCAGCGCCCTTTTCTTCCATATCTTTTCCCGCGCAAGGGAAAAGATATGGCCGCCGGAGGCATCCGGCAGTTACAAATTTGCTGCAAAATATCAATCTAAAATTATAAAAACAACCGGTGCAGCCCAACGGGCTGCACCGGAGTTTTTTTACTGCGGGTCCTGCGGTGGGGTGGGATCCTGCGCGGCTTTTTTCGCCTTGCGCTTTTTGCGGGCTTTTTTGATGCAGACGATTACAGCTGCGATGATGACGGCCAGCAGGATCAGCGCGGGCAGGGCGGAGGCCAGGCCGAGGATCACGTTCTGGATGCCGCGGGTGAAGCCGTTCCAGCCGTCGGAAAGCGAGTCCGCCAGCTTCTGGCCGAACGTGCGCCGGACCGGGACGGTCGGCGTGTAGACCTCGACCTCGCGCAGGTCGAGATTCACGGTCGAATACTTGATCTGCATATCGTAGTTGCGGAGATTGCGCTCAATGGACTCGATCTCGTAGCGCACGTCGGACAGCCGCTGCTCAAGCGCGATGAGGGTCTCGACGTCCTCGCTCTTCGCGAGCATGTCCAGCAGCCGCTCCTCCTGTGTGTTGAGGGAGGACAGGCGCGCTTCATAGTCGGTGTAGGCCGAGGTGACGTTCTGTGCGTCGCGGCTGGTGGAGGTCACGTTGCCGAAGCCCTCGGTCTCGTGCAGGAAGGATTCAAAGTGGTCGCAGGGGATGCGGACGGTGTAATACGCCCAGCGGTTGACGACGGTGGTCGTGCCGTCAGAATTGTACTGGGTGTCGCCCGTGACGTTGGAGCTTTCCACAAAGCCGCCGATCTTCTGCACCTGATTTTCCAGCGCGGCGACCGCCTTGTCAAACTCGGTCGTCTCGATGGAGACAGAGGCGGTATAGATGATCTTCGCGGTATAGTCGGCAACGGAATCGTCCGGCTCGGGCGTTTCGGCGGCGCCGCCGCCCGCCTCCGTCGTGGCGACGGTGTCGTAGGCGAATTCCTCCGCTTCGACGAATTCCTCCGCCGAGGCAGGCTCTTCCATGGGCATTTCCGCGGCGGCAGCCTCAGATTTGGAATTGTAGGATGCGCCGGGGGTCTGTGGGGCGGAGTCTGCCGCCATGGAGTTGGTGCTTGCCGCGCAGCCGGTGAAAATGGTCAGGGCCAGCAGGGCGGCGAGAAGGATGGCAAGGATCGATCGCTTTTTCATGTTGAGTTCCCCTTTCTTATGTGCTTCTGCTTCTATAGACGGATTTTTGCGCAGTTGGTTGCAGGAAACGGGAAGTTTTTCTAAAAGATCGCGGGCTCGGCGATGCGCTCGCAGGCGCTGACGGAAAGCTCGTACGCGGTGCGCGTCTCGCTCGTCTCGCCGAGGTTTTTCAGATACGTCCGGCTCTGCAGACGCCCGGTGAGCGTCAGCTCCGTGCCGATGGGGTATTCCGCGGCGGCCAGGGCCGTCCGGCCCCAGAGGATGCAGGGGATATAGTCCGTCCTGCGGTACAGCCGCGGCACGGCCAGACACAGATCCGTGATCTGCCGCCCGAGCGGCGTCTGCCGGTAGACGGGCGGCTTGCAGACCGTGCCGGTCAGCACGGCTTCGTTTTGCATGGGCTCCTGCGTCGTGGTGAGCGAGAGGGCGTAGACGCACAGGATCAGCCGCCGGCCGACGGGCTCGCGGTTATTGAACGAGCGGATCTGCCCCTCGATGGTAAAGCGCTCGCCCGCGAACAGGTCCGCCTGCGCCAGCACGTCCTCCGCCGCCAGCACGGGCAGCAGATCCTCCGTGCCGCTCAGCCGGTCGACCGAGAGCAGGAAGCGGAAAAATTTCCGCTCATGGTTCTGGTGCGAATATTCCGGCAGCGATGCCAGCGTGCCGGTCAGGGTGATGCGATTTGCTGTATTTTCCATGGTTCCACCTCATCTTTTCTTCGTATGGAAGACTATATGAGGTGGGACCGGCGGATAGACTACCGCCGGGGCGGGCGTTTTTTGGCCGGTTTTGCGGGTGCAGTGCGGCGCGCGGGCTGCGCGTCCGGCGCGCCGGGCTTTTTCTCCTTCGGCGGGTAGGGACGGATGAGGCACTTGGGGTCGAAGCCGATCAGGTCGGTCCGCCCCGCCTTCTGCAGCGCCTCGCGCACGAGGAAGTAGTTCTGCGGCCGGCGATACTGCATGAGCGCGCGCTGCATGGCCTTTTCGTGCGGATTTTTGGGGATATAGACCGGCTCCATCGTCCGCGGGTCGAGGCCGGTGTCATACATGACGGTCGAGAGCGTCGAGGGCGTGGGGTAGAAGTCCTGCACCTGCTCGGGCTCGTGGTTGATATCGCGCAGATACTCGGCCAGCCGGACGGCCTCCTGCATCGTGCAGCCGGGGTGCGAGGACATGAGATAGGGCACGACGTACTGCTTCATGCCCTCCTGCTCGTTGATCTTTTTGTATTTTTCCACGAACTGCTGGTAGACGCTGTGCGGGGGCTTGCCCATGACGCGCAGCACCTGGTCGGACACATGCTCCGGCGCGACCTTCAGCTGGCCGGAGATGTGGTAGCGCACGAGCTCCCTGAAAAACGTGTCGGAGGGATCGGCCAGCAGGTAATCGAAGCGGATGCCGCTGCGGATGAAGACCTTTTTGACGTTCGGCAGCTTGCGGAGCTTGCGCAGCAGCGCCAGATAGTCCGAGTGGTCGGCGATGAGATTCTTGCACGGCGCGGGGAACAGGCACTGCCGCCCCGGGCATGCGCCGCGCTGCAGCTGCTTTTTGCACGCGGGCTGGCGGAAATTCGCCGTCGGGCCGCCGACGTCGTGGATGTAGCCCTTGAAGGCGGGGGCATGGGTCATGGCCTCGGCTTCCTGCAGGATCGACGCGTGCGAACGGGTCTGGATGATGCGGCCCTGATGGAACGTCAGCGCGCAGAAGCTGCACGCGCCGAAGCAGCCGCGGCAGGAGGTCAGGCTGAATTCGATCTCGCGGATCGCCGGGATGCCGCCGAGCTTTTTGTACGACGGATGATAGGTCCGGCAGTAGGGAAGACCGTAGACGTGATCCATCTCCTCCTGGCTCAAGGGCTTCTGCGGCGGGTTCTGCACGACGAATTCGTGCTCGGAATACGGCTCGATGAGCCGCTTGGCGCAGAAGGGGTCGGTATTGCGGTACTGGACGGCGAAGCTCTCGGCGTAGGCGCGGGCGTTTTTCTGGATCTCGGGATAGGACGGGAGGACGATGGAGGGGACGGAATCGTCGACGGCGCGGGTCTTGTAGACGGTCCCGTCGATGTACGTGATGTCCTGCACGTCCATGCCGTCGTTGAGCGCGTCCGCGATCTGCACCACGGCGCGCTCGCCCATGCCGTAGATCAGAAGATCGGCCTGCGAATCGAGCAGGATCGAGCGCTTGCGCTTGTCCGACCAGTAGTCGTAGTGCGCCAGCCTGCGCAGGCTCGCCTCGATGCCGCCGATGATGATGGGCTTGCGGCGATAGGTCCTGCGGATGAGATTGCAGTAGACCGTCACGGCATAGTCGGGCCGCTTGCCCATGATGCCGCCGGGGGTATAGGCGTCGGTCTTCCGGTGGGCCTTGGAGACGGTATAGTGGTTGACCATCGAGTCCATATTCCCGCCCATGACCAGAAAGCCCAGGCGGGGTTCGCCGAGAGCGTCGATGGAGGCGGGGTCCTTCCAGTCCGGCTGGGAGAGGATGCCGACCTTATACCCTGCGTCCTCCAGCACGCGCGAGATGATCGCATGGCCGAACGAGGGGTGGTCGACGTAGCCGTCGCCGATGATATAGACGAAATCGCATTGGTCCCAGCCGCGCCGGGTCATATCGGCACGGGAGATCGGTAAAAATTCAGGCATAGCTGCCTCCTGATGAAAAATTGCGGAGTCCACAAAGGCTCCCCTGCCAGGGGAGCTGGCTCGGCGCAGCCGAGACTGAGAGGTTGTCGCAGATTTGCGATAAAACCCAAACCGCAAATTCAGTTTGC